>Ga0213872_10000051_pt1 | contig 107261 bp, 93 predicted proteins | sample VelepicomBERX_R2_FD_160071 | JGI IMG/M metagenome (GOLD analysis project Ga0213872, IMG submission 160071) | Rhizosphere microbial communities from Vellozia epidendroides in rupestrian grasslands, the National Park of Serra do Cipo, Brazil - RX_R2 | ecosystem: Host-associated > Plants > Roots...
TAGTCAGACCACCGCGTCATCATCTCCCGCCGTTGCTCTAGGAACTGAGTTCGGTTGTAGGCGCGGCCGAGCGCGTCAGGAGCTGCATGTGCCAGCTGTGCCTCGATCACCTCGGCCCTGACTTCGAGTCGCTCGGCAATCTGCGTGCGGGCCATTGCCTGAAATCACTGGCCCATCAGTTCGTCGTTGCCGTAGCCCATCCGCCGCAAGGCGCTCCGAACGGTGTTCTCGCTCATGCAACGGGAATGGTCTGCAACGCAACGCCGACGATCGTTCATCGCGACTGGGCGACTGCTCCTGCAACTGGATCGCCGGGCTACACGCATGCCCACTCTGTGTCCTAACGCCCGGGGCCGCTCCGCGCAAACGCGAGCTCAGCTAGGATGTGCTGGGTAGACGGCTGCGAGAAATTGCATGCCATCCCGATTGGGGTAATTTCTGGGGTAATTCAACAAATATCATGAAAACTTATTTGTTTAATATCATAGACTTAAGCTACTCATGAAGCTTGCCACCTGGAACGTCAACTCCCTCGCCGTGCGCCTGCCGCAGCTGCTGGCCTGGCTCGCCGCCAAGCCGGTCGACGCGATCGTGCTGCAGGAAACCAAGCTGACCGACGACAAGTTCCCGCACGCCGAGATCGAGGCGGCCGGCTACCAGGTCCAGTGGTTCGGCCAGAAGACCTATAACGGCGTCGCCCTTCTGAGCCGCACGCCGGCGACCGACATCGTCAAGAACATCCCCGGCTTCGCGGACGAGCAGGCGCGCGCGATCGCAGGCACGGTCGGCGGCGTGCGCGTCGTCGGCGGCTACTTCCCGAACGGCCAGGCACCCGACAGCGACAAGTTCGTCTACAAGATGGCCTGGCTCGACGCGCTGCGCGCCTGGCTCGCGGCCGAGCTCAAGACCCACGAAAAGCTCGTGCTGCTCGGCGACTTCAATATCGCCCCCGAGGACCGCGACGTCTACGACCCGGTCGCCTGGGCCGGCCAGATCCACTGCACCCCCGAGGAGCGCGGCCATTTCCAGCAGCTGCTGGGCCTCGGCCTCGTCGACGCGTTCCGCCTGTTCGAACAGCCGCCGAAGAGCTGGAGCTGGTGGGACTACCGCAACCTCGCGTTCCGCAAGAACCAGGGCCTGCGCATCGACCATGTGCTCGTCTCCGAAGCGCTCAAGCCCGCGGTGGCGGGCTGCGCGATCGACAAGCTGCCGCGCAAGAACGAGCGGCCGAGCGACCACGCGCCGGTCGTCGTTACGCTCGGCTGAGCCGAGCAGTCCCCTGCAAACCCGGCGCCGCACGGATGGCGCCGCGCGCCTGGGCTCGCTATAAGGGCGGGACCGCCCATCCGAAGGCGGCTTGAAACGGGGGCGCCTATGGACCGAGGCATTCCGCGCAGCCTTTACCTGCTCAGGGTGCTGTGGCTGTGCTTCTTCCCGCTTGCGACCGTCGTCGGCGGCAACGTGTTCCTGCTCGCCGTGCCACAGGCCCAGGAGGCGCTGCTGGCGTTCGGCGACGGCCGGGGCACCGCGTTCCAGACACCCGCGCTCTACCTCGCCCACCTGTACTGGATCGGCCTGGCCTGGTTCACGGCGCGGCTGCTGCTCGACCGCCGTTTCGTGCCCGACACCCTGGGCCTGTGCCGCAGCCCGCGCTTCGCGCGCCGCCTCGGCCGCTACCTGCCGCGCGCGCTGGCCCTGCTCGGCGGCGCGCCGCTGGGCCTGTATTTCTGCGGGGTCGGCCACCTCTGGCGCGGCGCGGGCCTGCTCGCGCTGACGGCCGTGTATTTCTGGTTCACGGTGCGACGCCGCGCCTGGAAGCGCCGCGCGACGGGCCGCGTGCGCGCGTTGCTCACGCGCGAGCGCGTCGTCTCGGGCGTCGACCATTACGCGCGCTTCGACCGCCTCGCGCCGCTCGCGCGCTGGGTCGTCGCCGCGGCCTTCGCGATCTCGACGCTCGTGTTCTTCGGCGTCTGGTGGGGACGCGCGCCGTTCGCACGCGAGCTCGGCTCGCCGGCGCTCGTGCTTGTCGCGCTCGGCAGCTGGACGCTGTTCGGCGGCCTCGTGCTGACCTACCTGCCGCGCTCGCGCCACCGCATGTCGCTGACCTGGCTGCCGCTCGCGCTGCTGCTCGGCTTCGCCGGCCTCAACGAGAACCACCCGGTCGCGCCGCCCGACCCCGCCGCGCCGGCCGCCCAGCCGCCGCGCGCGCACCTCGGCGCCGCGTTCCGCGCCTGGCTCGCCGCGCGCCCCGACGCGACGCGGCCGATCTACCTCGTCGCAAGCGCGGGCGGCGCGTCGCGCGCGGCCTACTGGTCGGGCACGGCGCTCGGCATGCTCGAGGACGAGACCCGCGGCCACGCCGGCCTGCCGCCGTTCAGCCGCGACATCTTCATGATCAGCGGCATCTCGGGCGGCTCGTTCGGCGCGGCCAGCTATGTCGCCGCGCTCGACGCGACCGCGCGCCGGCCCGAACTGGGCGACGTGCGCGGGCTCGTCGCCGCGTTCACGGGTCGCGACGACCTCGCGACGGCCGTCGGCTACGCGCTCTACCCGGACATGGTCCAGCGCCTGCTGCCGTTCCCGGTGCGCAGCATGGACCGCTCGCTCGCGCTCGAGCAGACCTGGACCGAGGACTGGGCCGCGCTCGCGGGGCCCGCGGCCAACCCCTGGGGCGAGGCCTTCGCGGCCCTGCACGCGCGCAACCCGACGCAGCTGCCCGCGCTGGTCCTGAACACGACGGCGCTCGCCCGCGGCCTGCGCGTCTACCAGAGCGACCTCGTGATCGCCGGCGACGACGGCGTCGACCTGTTCGACCCGAAGCTCGGCCTCGCCGTCGCGCCGCTGACGCTCGCCCAGGCCGTCCACGACAGCGCACGCTTTCCCTATATCAGCCCGGCCGGCGTCGTCGCCGAGGCCGGCGGCAAGGCCGTCTGGGACCGCCTCGGCGACGGCGGCTACGTCGAGTCGAGCGGCGCGCGCACGCTGCTCGACGTGCTGCGCGAGCTGCGCGTGCGCGGCCTCGTGCGCGACTGCGCGACCGACCGGCGCTGCGCCGATCCGGCCGGCCGCGAGGGCCGCGACTGGGTCGACGCAACCCAGCTGCGCGTCGTCCTGCTCTTCAACGCCCCGGCCGCGCCGCCGGACTGGTGGTGCGGCGACGGCGCCACGCCGCCGCGCGCGCCGACCGACGCGCAGCCGCGCCCGCTGTGGTTCGCCGACCTCACGGCGCCGCCGCACGGCCTGCTCGCGAGCTACGGCCGCGGGGCCGACACGGCCACGCTCGAGCTGATCCGCGCGGTCGGCGGCTGCGCGCGCGTCGCCGAGCTGCGCCTGCCCGCGGCCGCGGGCACGCGGCCGCCGTCGATGAACTGGATGCTCGACAAGGACTCGCGCGGCTTCATCGACGCCGCGCTCGACGGCCGCCTGCCCAACTGCCCGCCGGCCGCGGTACCGCTGGCCGCGAACCTCGCGCGTCTGCGCGGCTGGATCGGCCTGCCGACCCCGGCGACCGCCGCGTCCTGCAAGTGACGGAAGTCAGGGCCACCCGTTGCGGGAGCCCTGCCTGCCGCTTACGCGAAACGCCTGGTTACGCGGTGATACTCCGCCCTCGTTGCCGCGGCCGTGACGCTGCGCCCGAGTCCATGGAGATCAACGAATGAAGACATGGGTCGCCAAGCCCCTGGCCTGGTTGCGCAAGCTGCGCTGGTGGATCGCGATCGCGCTCGTCGTCGGCGCCTGGCTCGCGTGGAAGCATGCCAACCAGCCGCTCCCGCCGCCGCCGCCGACCGGCGAGGTCAAGCTCGCCGACATCGTCCAGACCGTGCAGGCGGCCGGCACGCTGCAGCCCCATACCAAGGTCGACGTCGGCGCCCAGGTCAGCGGCCAGATCAAGCAGATCCCGGTCGTGCTCGGCCAGGCCGTGAAGAAGGGCGACCTGCTCGTGCTGCTCGACCCCCAGCTGGCCGAGGCCGACGTCGTCCAGAACGAGGCGGCCGTCGCGCAAGCGCAGGCCCAGCTCGACGCCAGCCGCGTCGACCTCGCGGCCGCCGCGCGCGAGCGCGATCGCCAGCACCGCCTGCTCAAGGGCGACGCGACGGCCGCGACCGAGGCCGAGAAGGCCGACAACGACTACGCGCACCTCGACGCGACCGCGCGCGGCCAGGCCGCGAGCCTCAAGCAGTTGCAGGCCCAGCTCGACCGAGCGAAGCTCAACCTCGCGTACACGCGCATCACGGCGCCGATCGACGGCGTCGTCGTCAGCATCCCGGTGCAGACCGGCCAGACCGTGATCGCCGTGCAGACTACGCCGGTCATGGTGACCGTCGCCGACCTCGACACGATCACCGTGCGCACCAAGGTGCCCGAGGCCGACGTGCAGTCGCTGCAGCCGGGCCAGAAGGCGAGCTTCACGACGCTGTCGGGCGACGGCCGCCGCTACCAGGGCCGCTTGCGCGTGATCCAGCCGGTGCCCGAGCGCGCCGGCAACGCAGTCTTCTACAACGCGCTGTTCGAGGTCGACAACCGCGACCGCAAGCTGTTCTCCGACATGACGGTGCAGGTCGACGTCGAGACGGGCGCTGCCCCGAAGGTGCCGGCGATGCCGATCGTCGCGCTCGGGGAGCGCGGCCGCGACGGCGCCTACGCGGTGACCGTCGTCGCCAAGGGTGGCAAGAACGAGCCGCGCCAGGTGCGCACCGGCCTGCACGACGCGGCCAACGTCCAGGTGCTCGCGGGCGTCAAGGTCGGCGAGAAGGTCCTGCTCGCGCCGCCGCCGCCGGCGTCCGCGGCCGCGTCGAACTGAGGCCCCCGATGGCCTTGATCGAACTGCGCGAGGTTTCGCGCCACTACCGCCTCGGCGACAACGACGTCGCCGCGCTCGCCGGCGTGAGCCTGGCGATCGAGGCCGGCGAGTATGTCGCGATCATCGGCCAGTCGGGCTCGGGCAAGAGCACGCTGATGAACGTGCTCGGCTGCCTCGACAAGCCGACCACCGGCCATTACCGCATCGCCGGTCGCGACACCGGCGCGCTCGACCCCGACGAGCTCGCGGCGCTGCGGCGCGAGCATTTCGGCTTCATCTTCCAGCGCTACCACCTGCTCGGCCACCTCGACGCGCGCGCGAACGCAGCGCTGCCGGCCGTCTACACGGGTGCGGGTGCGGGCCGGCGCCTGCAGCGCGCGCAGGGCCTGCTCGAGCGCCTGGGCCTCGGCGAGCGCCTCGACCACAAGCCCAACGAGCTGTCGGGCGGCCAGCAGCAGCGCGTGTCGATCGCGCGCGCGCTGATGAACGGCGGCCAGGTCATCCTCGCCGACGAGCCGACCGGCGCGCTCGACTCGGCGAGCGGCGCCGAGATGCTGCGCCTGCTCGGCGAGCTCAACGAGCGCGGCCACACGATCATCGTCGTCACGCACGACGCGAACGTCGCCGCGCACGCGCGGCGCGTGATCACGATGCGCGACGGCCTCGTCGTCAGCGACGCCGGCACGCCGGCCGGCCACGCGGCGCGCGCGCCCGAGGCCGCGCCGGTCGCGCGCGTGAACCGCCTGCAGCGCATCGCCGTGCAATGGCGCGAAGCCGTGCAGACGGCCTGGTCCGCGCTCAAGGGCAGCCGGCTGCGCACGGCGCTGTCGATGCTCGGCATCAGCATCGGCATCGCGTCGGTCGTCTCGATCGTCGCGCTGACGAGCGCGGCGCGGCATTCGATCGAATCCGACGTCGCGAGCTTCATCTCGGGCCGCATCGCGGTCTGGCGCGGCAATGCGGCGCTGCCGCCGGGTGCGTTCGCGAAGCCCTTCCAGCCGGCCGAGATCGACAGCATGCGCGCGCTGCCCGGCGTGATCGGCATCAACCTCGAGCGCGAGTCGCAGCTGACCGCGCGCCAGGGCTCGCGCGACGCGCAGATCACCGCGCGCAGCGCCGGCGCGCAGACGCTCAAGGCGCGCAAGCTCAAGATCATCGCGGGCCGCTACTTCAACGAACTCGACCAGGCCGACAGCGCCCAGGTCGTCGTGATCGACAAGAAGGCGCGCGAGGCGCTGTTCAAGAAGGACGAGGACCCGGTCGGCCGCACCGTGATGCTGACGCTCGGCGGCAGCGTCGACGCGGCGGCCGCGGCCGCCGCCGGCGGCGCGGCGCCGCCGGCCTGGGGCGCGCTGCCGGTCACCGTGATCGGCGTCGTCGACAGCGACGCGGCGCTGCTGTCCGGCGAGAACTGGTTCGGCGAAATCCTCGTGCCCGAGCGCACGTTCACGCGCAAGATCGACGCGCGCGCCGACTACGACCATTTCGACCTGCTGCTCGACCCGAAGACGCCGCCCGACCAGGTGCGCGCGCAGATCATCCACCGCTTGCGCGCGCTGCACGGCGCCGAGGACTTCTCGACCTGGAACGGCGAGGAGGAGTTCCGCAAGTTCACGAACATCACGGCGAGCCTCGCCGCGATCTTCGCGGGCGTCGGCGCGATCGCGCTGCTCGTCGGCGGCGTCGGCGTGATGAACATCATGCTCGTGTCGGTGTCCGAGCGTACGCGCGAGATCGGCATCCGCATGGCCGTCGGCGCGCGCCGCAGCGACGTGCTGCTGCAGTTCCTCGTCGAGGCCGTCGTGCTGTGCTGCCTCGGCGGCCTCGTCGGCGTCGCGATCAGCTGGCTCGCCGCGTTCGCGTTCAACCAGGCCCAGCAGCAGTTGCCCGTCGAGGTCAGCTGGGACGCGCTGCTCGTCGCGTTCGCGGTGTCCAGCGGCGTCGGCCTGCTGTTCGGCACCCTGCCGGCGCGGCGCGCGGCCGCGCTGAGCCCGGTCGACGCGCTCGCGCGCGAATGATCAGATCGAGAAGAAGAACCCCATGCGTCAAAGCTTCAAGTTAGCGCCCGCAGCCGCCGCCCTCCTCGCCGCCCTGTTGCTCGCCGCCTGCGCGGGCGCGCCGCCCGCGCCTCCCGAACCGCCGACGCCCCCAGCGGCCTGGACCGCGCCGCCGGGCGCCGGCGCATCCGACGCCTCGAACGCCGCGTGGGCACCGCTGCTCGCCCCGGGGCTGCAGGAGCTGCTCGCCCAGTCCCTGGCGGCCAATACCGACATCCGCCGCGCCGTGCTCACGGCGCGCAACGCCGCGCTGCAGGCGCGCGCGACGGGCCTGCGCGTGACGCCGAGCGTCGGCCTGTCCTACGAGGCGAACCGGCCGCTCGGCTCGCAGGCCACCGTCAACGTCGACGGCGTGCTCGTGCCGGCCGGGCCGGCCGCGCAGTGGACGCACAGCTACGGCGCGTCGCTCGGCGCGAGCTTCGAGCTCGACCTGTGGAACCGCCTCGCGCAGCTCGACGCCCAGCAGGCCGCGCTGACCGAGGCCGCGCGCAGCGACGTCGCGGCCGCGCGCCTCGTGATCGCCGACAAGGTCGCCGAGGACTTTTGGACGCTCGCCGCGAACGAGCGCTTCGCCGCGCTCGCCGCCGCCAAGCTAAAGCTTGCCGAGGAGACCTTGCCGCTCGTGAGCGCGCGCGTGCGCGAGGGCAAGCTCCAGCCGATCGAGATCGACAAGGCCGCCGCCGTCGTCAAGAGCGCGCGCCAGCAGCTCGCCGGCTATGAAGCGACGGCCGCGAAGACGCGCGTCGACCTCGCGAAGCTGCTCGACCAGGCGCCGCCGGGCCCGGCCGTCGCGGCGGCCGCGCTGCCCGACGCGCTGCCGGGCTGGAAGCCCGACGCACCGGGCGCCGTGCTCGAGCGCCGCCCCGACGTGCACGGCGCGCGGCTGCGCGTCGACGCGGCGCTCGCCGGCGCGCGCGCGCAGCGCGCCGCGCGCTACCCGCAGCTCACGTTCAGCGGCGGCCTCGCGACCGGCGGCGAGAGCATCGGCAACTGGTTCGCCCAGCCGCTGCTGTCGCTCGCGTCGAACCTGACCGTGCCGCTGATCGACTGGCGCCGCCTCGACCTCGAGGACGCGCAGCGCCGCAACGATCTCGAGACCAGCGCGCTGAACCTGCGCGACGCGGTGTTCGGCGCGCTCGGCGAGGTCGAGGGCCTGCTCGCCGACCAGCAGCGCATCGCCGCCGAGCAGTCGGCCGCCGCGCAGCAGCTCGCGCAGACGCGCGACGCCGAGCGCATCGCGAACCTGCAGCTCGAGGTCGGCACGATCGCGCGCGCCGACGCGCTGCAGGCCCGCACCGCGACGCTCGACGCCGAGCTCAACCTCGAGAGCGCGCGGCTCGACGCGCTGCTGAACCGCCTCGCGCTGCTGCGCGCGCTGTGCGTCGAGGTGCCGGCCGGCCGCGCGCCGGCTTGATCGTCTCTTCGACCGCGCTTGACCGCGGCCCGGGGCTGGCGATACTGGGCCCGCCAAGAACGACGGAGACCGCGCGATGGACTCGACCCGCCGCCGCCTGCTGGGCATTGCCGCCGCCCTGCCCACGAGCCTCGCCTGGAGCCAGGGCGGCTGGCCGAGCCGCCCGGTCCGCATCATCGTGCCCTTCCCGGCCGGCGGCACGACCGACATCCTCGCGCGCGTGCTCGCGCCCGAGCTGCAGGCGCGCCTCGGCGAGGCCGTGATCGTCGACAACCGGCCCGGCGCGGGCGGCAATATCGGCACGGCCGAGGTCGCGCGCTCGACCGACGGCCACACGCTCGTGATGGGCACGGTCGGCACGCACGCGATCAACGCGGCGCTGTACGGCGCGCGCCTGCCCTACGACCCGGTCCGGGACTTCGCGCCGGTCACGCTCGTCGCGGGGGTGCCCAACGTGCTCGTCGTGAACCCCAAGAAGGCGCAGGAGCTCGGCATCGCGTCGGTGCCCGACCTCGTGCGCGTCGCGCGCGCGAAGCCCGGCGTGCTCAATATGGCGTCGAGCGGCAACGGCACCTCGATCCACCTCGCCGGCGAGCTGTTCAAGAGCACGACCGGCACCTATATGGTCCATTTCCCGTACCGCGGCTCGGGGCCCGCGCTCGTCGACCTGATCGGCGGCACGATGGACCTGATGTTCGACAACCTGCCCTCGTCGATGCCGCATATCCGCTCGGGCCGCCTCAAGGCGCTCGCCGTGACCTCGGCCGCGCGCAGCCCGGCCCTGCCCGAGCTGCCGACCGTCGCCGAGGCCGGCGGCCCGCTGCTCAAGGGCTACGAGGCGAGCTCGTGGTTCGGCCTGCTCGCCCCCGCCGCGATGCCGGCCGACTCGGTCGCGCGCGTTCAGCGCGAGACCGCGCGCGCCCTGGGTCTGCCCAACATCCGCGACACGCTCGCGAGCCAGGGCGCCGTTGCGAGCGGCATGAGCAGCGCCGAGTTCGCCGCGCTGATCCAGCGCGAGCTGAAGAAATGGGCCCAGGTCGTCAAGGTCTCGGGCGCGCATGTCGACTGACATGCAGCACGACCAAGGCAGCCGCTAACGCAGCAGTTCGAGGCATTCGTCGAGCAGCTCGTGCAGGCGCGCGACGCGCGCGTCGCCGAGCCTGGCGTTGAGGCCCAGTTGCGCGCGCTTCCAGTCGGCCTGCAGCGCCAGGCGCAGCGCGCGGCCGGCCGGCGTGAGCTGGACGAGTCGACTGCGCGCATCCGGGCCGGCCTGCTGCTCGACCCAGCCGCCCGCGATCAACGGCTGCAGATTGCGCGTGAGCGTCGACGCGTCGAGGTCCATGCGGCGCGCGAGCTGGCCCGGCGCGAGCGGCCCGAGCGCGTCGATATGGCCGAGCAGCGCGTACTGCGTGGCCTTGACGCCGCTCGCCGCGAAAAAGGGCTCGCAATGCTGGGCGACCAGGCGCGTGAGCTGACGCAGCTTGAAGTGCGTGCAGCCGCGCGGCCGCGCCTCGCGCTTCTCGCTCGTTCTTATCACCTTGGTGACAGCGCCCATCAAATTATTGTATCTACAATGATTGCAGCTACAACCCTGGGAGTACGAGGATGGACGCAGCGACGAATCACGACGCGGTGCTCGCGCAATGGCTGGCCGAAGAGGCCGCGGTGCGCGCGCGCCAGCTCGACTACGGTCTCGCCCGGCCCGAGCAGGTCGCCGAGCTCTCAGGCCTCGAAATCCTCGACGCGATGATCGCGGGCAAGCTGCCGCCGCCGCCGATCGCCGAGACGCTGGACTTCGTGCTGATCGAAGGCGCCCACGGCGAGGCGGTGTTCCAGGGCCAACCGAAACTGCGCCACTACAACCCGCTCGGCGGCGTGCACGGCGGCTGGTTCGCGACCCTGCTCGACTCGGCGCTCGGCTGCGCCGTGATGGCCGCGCTGCCGGCCGGCCAGAGCTACACGACGCTCGAGCTGAAGATCAACCTCGTTCGCGCGCTGAGCACCAAGGTGCCGGTCGTGCGCGCGATCGGCAAGACCGTGCATGTCGGCAAACAGGTCGCGACGGCCGAGGCCCAGCTCGTCGGCCACGACGGCCGGCTCTACGCGCACGCGAGCACGACCTGCCTGGTGTTCCCGCGGCGCTGAAGACGCTTTTTCTCAGGCCCGCAAGGCGTGCGTGGCCTGGGCCAGGCGCGTGATACGCCCCCAGTCCCTCGCGTCGACGGCGTCCTGCGGCGTGAGCCACGAGCCGCCACAGACCTTGACGTTGGGCAGGCTCAGGAACTGCGGCGCGGTCTCGGCGCCGATGCCGCCGGTCGGGCAGAACGCGACGTCGGGGAACGGGCCCGCGAGCGCCTTGAGCAGGTTCACGCCGCCGACCGGCACGGCCGGGAACAGCTTGAGGAAGGTGTAGCCGGCGTCGCCGGCCTGCATCACCTCGCTCGCGGTCGACACGCCGGGCAGCAGCGGCAGGTCGGCCGTGCGGCAGGCGTCGGCCAGCGTCGTCGTGAAGCCCGGGCTCACGCCGAAGCGGCAGCCCGCGTCCTTCGCCGCGCGTACGTCGGCGGCCGAGCGCAGCGTGCCCGCGCCGACGATGGCGTCGGGCACGGCGCGCGCCATCGCCTCCATCGCCCGCAGCGCGACCGGCGTGCGCAGGGTGACCTCGAGCACGCGCACGCCGCCGGCGACGAGCGCCTCGGCGAGCGGCACCGCGTCCTCGAGACGCTGGATCACGATGACGGGGATCACCGGGCCATGCGCGGCCAGGCTCAGGGTGTCGAGGCTCATCGAGCGTTCTCCTGTGTTTCGATCGGTCTCAGAGCCAGGTCACGGCGCCTTCTTCGGCGCTCCTGGCGTTACGGCGCATGCCGGCGAACAGCTCGCGGCCGAGACCGTGGCCGTTGTCGAGCGCGTGCTCGGGCGAGATCCGGGCGAGCTCGCGCCCGTCCCATTCGGCCGCGGGGACGAGCGCCTCGAGCGTGCCGGTCGGCGCGCACAGGCGCACCAGGTCGCCGTCGCGCAGTTTCGCGAGCGGGCCGCCTGCGAGCGCCTCCGGGCTCACGTGGATCGCCGCGGGCACCTTGCCCGACGCGCCACTCATGCGGCCGTCGGTCACGAGCGCGACCCTGAAGCCCTTGCCCTGCAGCACGGCGAGCGGCGGCGTGAGCTTGTGCAGCTCGGGCATGCCGTTCGCGTGCGGGCCCTGGAAGCGCACGACGACGACGACGTCGCGCTCGAGCTCGCCGGCCTTGAAGGCCGCGAGCATCGCGTCCTGCGAGTCGAAGATGCGCGCGGGCGCCTCGATCGTGTGGCGGTCCTCGGGCACGGCCGAGACCTTGATCACCGCGCGGCCGAGGTTGCCGGCGACGAGCTTGAGCCCGCCGGTCGGGCTGAACGGCGCGGCGGCCGTGCGCACGACGCTCGAGTCGCCGCTGTCGGGCGGCAGTTCCTGCCAGGCCACGCCCTGCTCGGCCGCGAGCACCGGCAGGCGCGTGTACGGGCGCAGCGAGTCGCCGGCGACGCTCGTCACGTCCCCGTGCATCAGGCCCGCGTCGAGCAGCTCGCGGATCACGAAGCCGGGGCCGCCGGCCGCCTGGAACTGGTTCACGTCGGCCGCGCCGTTCGGGTAGACGCGCGCGAGCAGCGGCACGACGCCGGAGAGTTCGGAGAAGTCGGTCCAGTCGATCAGGATGCCGGCCGAGCGTGCGACGGCGACCCAGTGGATCAGGTGATTCGTCGAGCCGCCCGTGGCGAGCAACGCGGCCATCGCGTTGACGATCGCACGCTCGTCGACGATGCGGCCGATCGCCTTCGCGCGCTGCGGCACGAGGCTCAGCGCCTGGCCGACGGCGGCCTGCGTGAGCGCGCCGCGCAACGGGTCGTGCGGATGGACGAAAGCCGCGCCGGGCAGGTGCAGGCCCATCGCCTCGAGCAGCATCTGGTTGCTGTTCGCGGTGCCGTAAAAGGTGCAGGTGCCGGCGCCGTGGTAGGCGGCCTGCTCGGCCTTGAGCAGTTCGTCGCGCCCCACGAGGCCCTGCGCGTACTGCTCGCGCACCTTGGCCTTCTCGTTGTTCGCGAGGCCCGAGCCCATCGGGCCCGCGGGCACGAACACGCAGGGCAGATGGCCGAAGTGCAGCGCGCCGATCAGCAGGCCCGGCACGATCTTGTCGCAGATGCCGAGCAGCAGCGCCGCGTCGAACACGTCGTGCGACAGCGCGATCGCCGTGCCCATCGCGATCGTGTCCCGCGAGAACAGGGACAGCTCCATGCCGGGCAGGCCCTGTGTGACGCCGTCGCACATCGCGGGCACGCCGCCGGCGACCTGCGCCGTCGCGCCGAGCCGGTGCGCCTCGGCGCGGATCGCGGCCGGGTAGCCCTCGTAGGGCTGGTGCGCCGACAGCATGTCGTTGTAGGCGGTCACGATCGCGAGGTTGGGCTTCTTCTCGGCGACGATGCGCAGCTTGGCGTCGGCCGGCATCGCGGCGACCGCGTGGGCCACGTTCGCGCAGCCCATGCGCTCGACGCCGCGGCGGCGTCCGGCCATGCCATCGAGGCGTTCAAGATAGGCGCCGCGCGTCTCGGCACTGCGCGCGCGGATGCGCTCGGTCACGGCAGCCAGCGTCTTGTTCATGGCGTAACCACCCTATTGAATTTGATGTAACCATATTACACGATGGCGTATCGGCGACAGCGTAGTCCAAGGCCGATTTCCAGGTACGAAATGGTTACGGTTACGTGCCGAGGGCTTAAGCTCCACCCCATGCATGGCCAGCCCGACCCGACCGCCGACTGCCGGCTCTGCGACCTGCCCGCCCACAGCCTCGCTGCACTCGAGCAATGCCGCGGCCAATGGGACCGCCGGCGCGGCCTGCTGCTGTTCGGCTACGGCTCGCTGATCTGGAACCCCGGCTTCGCGCCGGCCCAGGTGCTGCCGGCCGAGGTCGTCGGCTACCACCGCGCGCTGCGCCTGCGCTCGCTCGTGAACCGTGGCAACCCTGCGCAGCCGGGCCTCGTGCTCGCGTTGCTGCCGGGCGGGCGCTGCCGCGGCCTGCTGCTGCGCGCGGCGCCCGAAAACAGCGCCGCCGTGCTCGAGCGGCTCTGGCTGCGCGAGATGGTCGTCGGCTCGTACACGCCGCGCTGGGTGCGTTGCCGCACCGCCGAGGGCATGCTGCCGGGCCTGTGCTTCACCTTGTCGCGGCGCAGCCCGGGCTTTGTCGCCGAGCTCGGCGACGAGCGTCTGCTGCACATCCTGCGCCACGCGCACGGCCGCTACGGCACGACGCTCGACTACCTGATCCGCACCTGCGAGGGCCTGCGCGCCCACGGCATGCGCGACGCCGAGCTCGAGCGCCAGTGGCGGCTCGCCGCGCGCCACGGCCTGTGCGCGCCGCCGCATGCGACGGCGATGGCCAGCGCCGGCCCTACCGCGACGCCGCCGGGCTGAACGCGGCGAGCGAGCCGCGCACGCGCGCGAGGTCGTCGAGCGTGTCCACGTCGACGAGCACGCCGGCGTCCTCGACCTCGACCGGCTGCGCCGGGTAGCGCGCGACCAGGCGGCGCGCGCCCTCGTCGCCGCTGAGCTCGAGCAGCTCGGAATAGAACTCGGCGCTGAAGCCGACCGGATGGCCGCGTCGGCCGCGGTACTGGGCGAACGCGATCGGGAATTGGTCGAGCGCCCTGACGACCGCGAGCATGGTGTCCGACTGGATCAGCGGCATGTCGCCGGGCTGGATCAGCCAGCCCTCGGCATCGCCGGCCGCGCCGACACCGGCCGCGATCGAATGACCCATCCCGACCGGGCCGCCCGGCGGCATCAGGACCACGTCGCGCGGCGCCAATTGGCCCAGCGCGAGCGGCGCGAGTTCGGGCTTGGTGACCACGACTACACGCAAGCCCGTCTCGATCGCGTGTTGCAAGGTGCTGCCGAGCAGGGCGCGCTCGTCGGGGCCGATGGATTGCTCCAGCTTGTGGCCCGGGCCCTTGAAGCGGGCGCCCTGTCCTGCGGCGAGCACGACGATTGCAGGTCGCCGATCCGTCATTCGCTGCCGTCCTTCCTGGGGCTGGTGCCTCATAACATCGATGACAGCATGGGCGCCCGACTAGCCACAATGGGACGTTTACCTAGGGTGTTTTACCGCATGACTTGCGGGATTCCCCGGATACTTACGGAATGAACCGCATCTCCGACCTGCGCAAGAGCTATGAGTTGGGCGAACTCGACGAGGCGCACAGCGCCGGCGAGCCGCTCGCCCAGTTCCACGAATGGTTCGACGCGGCGCTCGCCGCGAAGCTGCCCGAGCCCAACGCGATGACGCTCGCAACCGTCGGCGCCGACGGCCGGCCGTCGACGCGCATCGTGCTCGTCAAGGGCTTCGACGCGCGCGGCCTCGTCTGGTTCACCAACTACGAAAGCCGCAAGGGCCGCGAACTCGCGGCGAATCCGTACGCGGCGCTGCAGTTCCACTGGGTCGAGCTCGAACGCGTCGTGCGCATCGAGGGCCGCGTCGAGCGCGTCGCCGCCGAGGAGTCCGACGCCTACTACGACTCGCGCCCGCTCGACTCGCGCCTCGGCGCCTGGGCCTCGCCGCAAAGCCAGGTCATCGGGTCGCGCGCCGTGCTCGTCGCGAACGCGGCCAAGGCGGCCGCGCAGCATGGCCTCAAGCCCGCGCGGCCACCGCACTGGGGCGGTTTGCGGCTCGTGCCCGACACCTGGGAGTTCTGGCAGGGCCGCAAGTCGCGCCTGCACGATAGGCTGCGCTACCGGCTCGACGGGGGCGCCTGGCGGCGCGAACGGCTCGCGCCGTGAGCGCTATCAAGGAAGCTACCGATCGCTAGCGCGCGGCCCGGTGCGGGACGTCCCAGCTTGGCACGCTGGGCGCATGCCGAACAAGGTGCTATTTCACCAAGCGGCGGAAGGTCGTCAGGAATTTGTCGACCTTGCCCGCGACGACGAACGCGCAATAGCCCTGGTCCGGGTGGCGCGCGTAGTAATGCTGGTGGTAGGCCTCGGCGGCCGAGTAGTTGCGCTCGGGCTCGAACTCGGTGACGACGCGCCCGCCATGCGCGGCCCGGACCTCGCCGAGCACCTCGCGCGCGACGGCCTCGTGCGCGGGGTCGCTCCAGTAGATCGCCGAGCGGTACTGGGTGCCGACGTCGGCGCCCTGGCGGTTCAGCGTCGTCGGGTCGTGGATCGTGAAGAAGACCTCGAGCAGTTCGCGCAGGCTCACCGCCTGCGGGTCGAACTCGATGCGCACGACCTCGGCGTGGCCGGTGTTGCCCGAGCAGACCTGCTCGTAGTTCGGCGCGACGGCGTGGCCGTTGCTATAGCCCGACTCGACGCGGACGACGCCGCGCACGCGTTCGTAGACCGCCTCGAGGCACCAGAAGCAGCCGCCGGCGAGCGTGATGGTCTCGGTGCGGGGCTGTGCGGAAGAAGCGTCGTTCATGCCGGTCATTGTGCGCCGAGTTTGAGCTCGATATGGGGCTGCCAGGCCGTCGCGTCGCCTTCGGCCGCGACCTGCGGCGCGCCCAGGAACAGGCGGCTGCTCGCGATGCCGCGCGCGACCAGCGCGTCACGCACGCCGACGCTGCGGGCCAGCGCGAGGTCGCGCACCGACTGTGCGTCGACCGGGTAGCTCGGCAGCAGCAGCGCGCGCATCTGCTCGGCCGGGATGTCCTTGGCGAGGCCGATCAGGTTGCGCGGCTTGTTCGGCAGCTTGGCCGCGTCGTAGACGAGCTTGAGCAGGCGCTCGCGCTCGGCCGCGCCCAGCGGCGGCGGTGCGGCGTCGGCGGCCGCGCCCGAGGCCGCGCTGCCCGCTGCGAGGTCCCTGCGGTGCCGCTCGCGGCGGCGTTCGCGCTCGATCGCCCCGTCGAGTGCGGCCTGCTCGATCGCGACGCGCTCGCGGGCGAGGTCGGCCGCGCCCGTGATCGTCAGCGTCAGGCCCGGGCGGTCCTGCAGCATCTGCGCGAGCGCGTCGAGCTGGCTCGCGTCGGCGAGCGTCGCGGCGCCGGGCGCGCAGGCGAGCTGGCTCAGGTCGCTCGTGCCGCCGCCCGAGAACAGCGAGAACGGCGCGGTCAGCGCCTTGCCGATCAGGTTGACGATCAGCTTGACGATGATGCCGCCGACCGAGAACTCGGGATCGTTGATCGAGCCGCTGATCGGCAGGTTCACGTCGATCACGCCATGGCTGTCCTTGAGCAGCGCGACGGCCAGGCGCACCGGCAGCTTGGTCGCGTCGGGGCTGGCGATGGCCGCGCCGAACTCGAGCTGGTTCAGGATCACCTGGTTGGCGGCCTCGAGCTTGCCGCCCGCGTCGATGCGGTAATGGACCTTGGTCGTGAGCTTGCCGCGCGCGATCTCGTAGCCCGCGTACTTGAGCGCGTACGGCGACAGCGGCGCGAGCTCGATGTCGGTCGCCGCGGCGCCGAGGTCGAGCAGCGGCGGCTTCGTCGCCGGGTTGACCTTGCCCGAGATCGTCAGCAGCCCGGTGCCGGCGACGCGGCCGTGCAGGTCGACGTCGGCGAGCGCGGGCTGGTCCGAGCTGAAGCCGCCGAGGCGGCCCTCAAGCTCCGAGAGCTCGGCGCTGTAGTTCGGGCGGATGAAGTGGTCGGTGAAATCCACCTTGCCCTTGCTGAGCTGGACGCCGCCGACGCTCAGGTGCAGCGGCGGCGCCGACGCGGCCGGCGCGGCGGCGAGCACGGCGCTCGCCGGGGCCGGCGGCGCGGCGGGCGCCGAAGCCGCGGTGACCGCGGTGGCGGCGGCCGCGGACGCCGCCTGGCCCGGCGTCACCGCCGCGCCGCCCGGGCCGATCTCCCGCAGGTTGAGCTGGCCCTGCTCGTTGACGAGCAGGCGCGCGAAGAAGTCGTCGAGGCGCAGCTGCTTGAGCGCGACGCTCGGCGCGTCGCCGGGGCGCAGCGCGACGTCGAGGCCGTCGAAGTTCAGTGCGCCCCAGCTCAGCAGCGGCTGGCCGTCGCCGTCCTTGAGCTGCTGCAGGCGCAGGTCGGCGAGCAAGGCGTCTCCGAGCCAGTGGACACGCCAGCCGTTCGCGGCCTGCTGCGCCGTCACGCGCCCCTTGACGCCGAGCTCGACGCGGCGCAGCCGCAGGTTCCAGGCCGGGTCGAGGTAGCCGCTGAGCACCTGCAGCGGCAGCTGGTTCGTCTGCAGGCTGGCGTCGAGCTGCAGCGGCGCAAGGCCGACGCGACCGGCCAGCAGCAGGCTGCCGCGCGGCGTGCCACCCGCGCCGTCGGTGCCGCCGACGCGCAGCGCGAGCTTGACCTTGGTCGGCGCGCTCCTGGGCCAGTCGAGCGCACCGAGTTCGAACGCGAGCTGGTCGAGCTGGACGTCGGCGCCCGCGTCGCCCGCGCCGACGGCCGCGTCGCGCCAGCGCAGCGCGCCCTGCTCGACCACGACGCCGGCCAGCGAGACCGACCAGGCCGGTGCGGCGGCGGCGCCAGCGCTCGCGGCGCTGCCCGGACTGCCGGCGCTGCCGGCGCGGCGGACCGGCGGCGCGCTGGTACTTGAATCGCTTGGCGCCATCAGCGCCGCGAAGTTCAGTTGCCCAGCCGCGTCGCGCGACGCGTCGACGCGCGGCGTCTCGAAGCGCACCGCGCCGAGCTCGACCTTGTGCGCGCCCGGCAGCACGCGCGCCGACGCGACGCGCAGCGCCGCGACACCGAGCACCGGCGCGCCCTGCGGCGTCGCGACCGCGAACTCGCGCAGCGCGAGCGCGTCGACGCTGAGCTCGGCGCGCTCGGCCGCGCCGGGCGCGAGTGGCTGCGCGACCTTGAACGCGAGCCGGCCGTCGAGCAGGCCGCTCACGCGCGCGCGCGGCGCACCGCCCGCGTAAGGCATGAACGGCGCGAGCGCGAGGCCCTGCCATTGCGCACCGAACACGGCCTTGTCGGGCGCGAGCGTGCCCTGCCCCTGCAACGTCGCCGCGCCGACATGCATCGCAAGCTGGAGCTTGGCCGTACCCGCGAGCGGCCAGCGCAGCGCGTCGAGGCGCGCGTTCAGCGCACCGACCTGGACCTGCGCGGCCGGCTGCACGCCGCGGTCGTGCCAGGCAAGGACCGCGTCGGCGAGCTCGAACGCCTCGAGCGAGATCCGCCAGGGCGTCGGTGCCGGCGCGGCGGCCGCAGGCGCCGAGGCGGGGGCCGGCCCCCTCGATGGGGCGACCGGCGAGGCTTGCGCCGCCCGCACGGCTTGTCCGGCCGACGCGGCATGCCCCGGTCGGGCGGACGGCGGCGCCGCCGCGTCCGTCGGCGCGAGGCCGAAGCCGCCGGCCGCGTCGCGGTCGAGCATGAGCGCGAGGCCGTCGAGCTTGATCGCGCCGAACGCGAGTTCGCGCTGCAGCGGCTCCAGCGACTTGAGCTGGACGTCGAGGCGGCGCCAGCCGACGCGCGTCGCGCCCTGCGGTGCCGCGGCCGCGAAATCGGCGAGCGCGAGCTGGCCGCCGAGCTCGATGCGCTGGGCGACGAAGCGCAGGTGCAGGTCGGCGTCGAGCCGGCCTTTGCCGATACGCAGCGGCAGCGAGGCCGGCAGGTAGCCGAGGTAGGGGGCGAGGTCGAGCCCGCTGAACCTCAGCTGCGCGTCGCTCTCGCCGTCGTGCAGGAAGGGCTCCGCCGCCGCGCTGCCGCCGAACGGGACGCCGTTGAGCCGGCCGTCGAGGCTCGGCGTCACGCGCACCTGCACGTCGGCCGCGAAGCTCGACACGAAGGGCAGACTCAGCGTGAGACGGTCGAGCACATGGACACGCTGCGCGGGCGCGTCGTCGAAGCGGACCTCGCCGTCGGCGAGCTCGAGGTTGTAGAGCGCGAATCGGGCGGGCTTCGCCTCGGGCGGCGGCGGCGGCTTCGGCGCGTTCAGGCGCGCGAGCAGGTCGTCGACGTCGTAATGCCCGGCAGCCGTGCGCGCGACGCGCAGCACCGGATGCTCGACGCGCAGCGACTCGACGACCGGCGCAAGGTGCCAGAGCGAACGCAGCGACAGCGCCGCGTCGACGCGGCCGACCTCGAGCTGCGGCGGCTGCCTGGCGTCGGCGGCGCCGACGCGCAGCCCTTCGACGACGAGGCCGAGCCGCCAGGGCTCGAAGCGCACGGCCGCGACGCTGACCGGCCGGCCGAGCGCGTCGGACGCGAGCGCCATGCCGCTGCCCGCGATCCAGCGCGGCAGCGCGAGCCAGGCGACGCCGAGCACCACGCCGGCGAAGATCGCCAGGCCGGCCAGGACACGTGCCAGGGTTCGCATGGACGGCAGCGGCAATTGCATGGTGCGGAAGGTTCGGAATGCTTTCGAACCATTATCCTTGCCCCCCTGGCGCTCCCCAAGGTCGGTTGCGCCGACGCCGCGAGTCCATGTTCTACGTCATCAAACAGTTGTCCACCGTCCTGCTGCTGCCGCCAACGCCCTGGCTGATCGCGATCCTCGCCGGCCTCGCGCTGCTGCGGCGGCGCGCGCGCCTCGGCCGCGGCCTGATCTTGTTCGGTATCTGCGCGGTCTGGCTCAGTTGCACCGAGGCCGCCGGCCAGTTGCTGTCCGACTACGTGCTGCATGTGCCGCCGGCGCTCACGGCGACCGGCGTCGCCGCGCTGCGCGCGCGCAGCGAAGCCGGCCACGACGTCGCCGTGCTCGTGCTTGGCGGCGGCGCGAACGCGGTCTCGCCCGAGTACGGCGGCCAGCCGGCGCTCAAGAACTGGACCATGGAGCGGCTGCACTACGGCGTCTGGCTCGCGCGGCGCGTCGACGCGCCGCTTGGCTTCACCGGCGGCATCGGCTGGACCGCGCAAGGGGTCGCGGTCAGCGAGGCCGCGCTCGCATCGCGCGTCGCCGCCGAGGACTTCGGCCTGCCGCTGCGCTGGGCCGAGGCGCTCTCGCGCGATACCCGCGAGAACGCGCGCAACAGCCTGCCGCTGCTCCAGGCGGCCGGCGTCCACACCGTCGTGATCGTCACGAACGGCATGCACATGCCGCGCGCGCTGCGCGACTTTCGCGCCCAGCTCAAGCCCGGCATGAGCCTCGTCGCCGCGCCGATCTCGCTGCGCGAGGACGGCACCGGCGACCTGCTCGACTGGTGCCCGTCGTTCCACGGCCTCGAGCGGGTCCAGTACGCGCTCTACGAAATTCTCGGCCTGCTCGCAGGTCATTGAAGGCGCGCGCACAATCCGCGCCGCCGCCCTCTTCCCCAACCCCACCAGGAGTCCCCACATGCGTTTGAGCCACCGCTTCGCCCTCCTCGCCGTCAGCCTGAGCTGCGCGCTCGCCTGCCACGCCGCCGCCCCCGAAGCCGGCGGCCAGGCGCCCGGCTGGTTCCGCCTGCAGCTCGGCAAATTCGAGGTCACGGCGCTCAACGACGGCACCTTCGAGCTGCCGATGGACAAGCTGCTCAAGACCGACCCGAAAAACGTTGCCCAGGCCCTGCACCGCGACTTCCTCGGCCTGCCAGTGACAACCTCGGTGAACGGCTTTCTCGTCAACACCGGGACCAAGCTCGTGCTGATCGACACCGGCACGGGCGCGCCGGGCCCGGCCGTCGGCCGCCTCGTCGCGAACCTCGAGGCCTCGGGCTACAAGCCCGAGCAGGTCGACGAGGTCCTGATCACGCATATGCACGGCGACCATATCGGCGGCCTCACCCACGATGGCCAGCGCGTGTTCCCGAACGCCGTCGTGCGCATCGCGAAGGCCGACACCGACTACTGGCTCAGCGAGGCCGCGATGGCCAAGGCGCCCGAGGACGCGCGCGGCGGCTTCAAGACCGCGATGGCCGTGCTCAAGCCTTACATCGACGCCGGCGCGCTCAAGCCCTTCGACGCGAGCGCCGAGCTCGAGCCCGGCATCCACGCCTTGATCACGGCCGGCCACACGCCGGGCCACGCGATCTACCGCATCACGAGCGAGGGCAAGACGCTCGTGTTGTGGGGCGACCTGATCCACAGCGCGAGCGTGCAGTTCCCCGACCCGGACGTCACGATCGCGTTCGACAGCGACCCGGCGACGGCGAGGATCCAGCGCAGGAAGGCGTTTGCCGAGGCCGCCCAGAGCGGCGAGCTCGACGGCGCGGCCCACCTGAGCTTCCCGGGCCTCGGCCACCTGCGCGCCGACGGCAAGGGCTACGACTGGGTGCCGCTCGTGCACCCGGGCAACGCGCCGGCCAAGCCCTGAGGCGTCCAAAGAAGAGAAACCCCTCCCGACCAGACCGATCGGAAGGGGTGGGGTGGCCACGCCACCTCGGGGCTCCGGGGCGATTTGCCCCAGGGCTCCTGGCGCGCAAAGATTGCGCCAGAGTTGATGCCTGAACAGGCCTCACTAAGTTAGATGAAGCCGCCCCTCGATTCAAGCCGGGGAAAACAGCGCTTGAAATAGCGCGTCGGCGCGGCGGGTCACGTCCGCGGGCATCGTGATCGCGCGGCCCCACTCGCGGCTCGTCTCGCCCGGCCATTTGTTCGTCGCGTCGAGCCCCATCTTGCCGCCCAGGCCGCTGACCGGCGACGCGAAGTCGAGGTAGTCGATCGGCGTGCCGTCGACCAGCGTCGTGTCGCGCACCGGGTCCATGCGCGTCGTGATCGCCCAGACCACTTCCTTCCAGTCGCGGATGTTCACGTCCTCGTCGACGACGACGATGAACTTGGTGTACATGAACTGGCGCAGATAGCTCCACAGCCCGAACATCAGCCGCTTCGCGTGGCCCGGATAGGCCTTGCGGATCGAGATCACGGCCATGCGGTAGCTGCAGCCCTCGGGCGGCAGGTAGAAGTCGACGATCTCGGCGAACTGCTTTTGCAGGATCGGCACGAAGACCTCGTTGAGCGCGACGCCGAGCACGGCCGGCTCGTCGGGCGGCTTGCCCGTGTAGGTCGAGTGGTAGATCGCGTCGCGGCGCTTGGTGAGCCGCGTGACCTCGAACACCGGGAACCAGTCCTGCTCGTTGTAGTAGCCGGTGTGGTCGCCGTACGGGCCCTCGAGCGCGTGCAGGTAACCGCCCTTCTCCTTGAGCGGCACGCCGTCCTCGCTGAGGCCCTCGAAGCCCGGCGCGGCGACCGGGATCCGGCCCTCGAGCACGATCTCGGCGCTCGCCGGCACCTGCAGGCGCAGGTCGCCCTCGCCGACGCCGCTGTCGACGAGCTCGGTGCGCGAGCCGCGCAGCAGGCCCGCGAACTGGTACTCCGACAGGCTGTCGGGCACCGGCGTGACCGCGCCGAGCATGGTCGCCGGGTCGGCGCCGAGCGCGACCGCGATCGGGAACGGCCGGCCCGGGTTCGCGAGCGCGAAGTCGCGGAAGTCGAGCGCGCCGCCGCGGTGCGCGAGCCAGCGCATGATCAGCCGGTTGCGGCCGATCAGCTGCTGGCGGTAGATACCCAGGTTCTGGCGCAGCCGCGGCTTCGCGACCGCCTGCGGCCCGCGCGTGATCACGAGGCCCCAGGTGATCAGCGGCCCGATATCGCCGGGCCAGCAGGTCTGGATCGGCAGCTGCTTGAGGTCGACCTCGGCGCCCTCGAAGATTTCTTCCTGGCAGGCCGCCTTGCGCACGACCGAGGGCTTCATATCCCAGACCGCGCGGGCCATCTCGAACAGCCGGCCGGCGTCCTTAAGGCCGCGCGGCGGCTCGGGTTCCTTGAGGTTGGCGAGCACCTGGCCGATCGCGCGCAACTCGGCGAGGCTGTCGGCCCCCATGCCCAGGGCCACGCGTTTGGGGGTGCCGAACAGATTGCTGAGGACCGGCATCGCATGGCCGGCCGGCCGCTCGAACAGCAGCGCCGGACCCTCGGCGCGCAGCACGCGGTCGCTCAGGGCCGTCATCTCGAGCTCGGGCGACACCGGATCGGCCACGCGGCGCAGCTCGCCCAGGCCCTCCAGGCCGCGGAGAAAGTCACGAAGATCGCGGTACTTCATGACTTAAAGAAATTAAAAATAAAATCCATATACTTGACCAGTTATTTCCAGCCCATAAAATGCCGGCTGCTCTGGAATCCCAGGGTTAACCCGTGCTTCAACCTGTGGGAGGGATGGAGCACCTCGCTGCCGATGGACGCCGGTCCGCCGTAGCATGCCGCTGCCGACGCCGTGGCATCGCGCGGCACGAATGTTGAACCGGCCCATTATCACCGTCGCCTTCGAGCGGGCTCGCGCTGCGCAAGCGCTTCGAGTCCGGTCGGGCGGTGGAGAAGAAAGGAGTCGCATGACAGCGCGTCAGGAAGTTTCCGCCCTCGCCCGCCAGACCGGCGCGGCCGCGTCCTTGTTCTTCAAGGACATCGGCCAAGGTCTGCTGCTCGTCAGCCACAACACGCTGGCCTTGCTCGGCCTTGCCCTCGTCGTCCTCGGGACGGTGTTCTGGGGTCAGGCCGACGTGCGCCACCGCCTCGAAATGCAGGCGCTCGACTGGCTCAACGCGCGCCAGGAAGCGCGCGCCGAAGCCGAGGGCGACACGCTCGTCGGCGCGAGCGACGTCGATGCGGCCGCCCGCGCCACCGTCGCCGACCTGCACGACCTGAGCCGCCAGCAGGCGGCCGTCACCCAATACCTCGCGCGCCGTTACCACGTCGCGCCCGAGCCGGTCGCGCGCCTCGTCCAGGAAGCCTGGACCGCGGGCCACCGCGCCCATGTCGAGCCGACGCTGATCCTCTCGGTCATGGCCGTCGAGTCGGGCTTCAACCCGTTCGCGCAGAGCGCGGTCGGCGCCCAGGGCCTGATGCAGGTGCTCACGCGCGTGCACGACGACAAGTACGCGGCCTTCGGCGGCACCCAGGCCGCGTTCGACCCGGTCTCGAACCTGCGCGTCGGCGTGCAGGTGCTCAAGGACTGCATCGACCATTCCGGCGGCGTCGAGGACGGCCTGCGCTGCTATGTCGGCGCCGCCAACCTCGGCGACGACGCCGGCTACGCCGCTCGGGTGCTCGCCGAGAACGAGCAGATGAACGCGGCCGTCGGCGGCGGCCACGCGCCGGCCCAGGTCGCACAAATCAACCTGAGCGTGCCGGCCAGGCCGGCCGCCGCAACAAGCGCGGCCCAAGCCCAGCTGGCGCTGCGCTGAGCGGCTACACTCGAGACTTCGCGCGACTGGCGATCAGGTCCGCGCGCCCCCGGCCCGCCCCGGGCGGCGCATGGCCCGAGGTGGTGGACCACCGGGGAGCGCGAACGGCACGCCCGAGCCTTCTCGGGCGGCCGCCACAGCCGTTCGCCTGGGCAGCCCGACCATCGCGCAAGTATTTGCGACGATGCGCTCGCGGCTCCACCTCAAGAGCTAGCCATGTTTGACCGCAACACCTCCACCATCGCCCAGGTCGACGCCGAAGTCTGGGCCGCGATCCAGGCCGAGAACCGCCGCCAGGAAGATCACATCGAGCTGATCGCCTCGGAGAACTACTGCTCGCCGGCCGTCATGCAGGCCCAGGGCAGCCAGCTCACGAACAAATACGCCGAGGGCTACCCGGGCAAGCGCTACTACGGCGGCTGCGAGAACGTCGACGTCGTCGAGCAGCTCGCGATCGACCGCCTCAAGCAGCTTTACGGTGCGAACTTCGCGAACGTCCAGCCGAACTCGGGCTCGCAGGCCAACCAGGGCGTGTTCTTCGCGCTGCTGCAGCCCGGCGACACGATCATGGGCATGAGCCTCGCCGAAGGCGGCCACCTGACCCACGGCATGGCGCTGAACATGAGCGGCAAGTGGTTCAACGTGATCTCCTACGGCCTCGACGCCCAGGAAGACATCGACTACGAGGCGATGGAACGCCTGGCCCGCGAGAAGAAGCCCAAGCTGATCATCGCCGGCGCGTCGGCGTTCAGCCTGCGCATCGACTTCGAGCGCTTTGGCCGCATCGCCAAGGAAATCGGCGCCTACTTCATGGTCGACATGGCCCATTACGCGGGCCTCGTCGCCGCGGGCGTCTACCCGAACCCGGTACCCCACGCCGACGTCGTCACCTCGACCACGCACAAGAGCCTGCGCGGCCCGCGCGGCGGCATCATCCTCAGCAACGACGAGGCGATCGCGAAGAAGATCAACTCGGCGATCTTCCCGGGCATCCAGGGCGGTCCGCTGATGCACGTGATCGCCGGCAAGGCCGTCGCGTTCAAGGAAGCGCTGACGCCCGAGTTCAAGGCCTACCAGCAACAGGTCGTCGCGAACGCCAAGGTGCTCGCCGACACCCTGATCGAGCGCGGCCTGCGCATCGTCTCGGGCCGCACCGAGAGCCACGTGATGCTCGTCGACCTGCGCCCCAAGGGCCTGACCGGCAAGCAAGCCGAGGCCATCCTCGGCGCCGCGCACATGACCTGCAACAAGAACGGCATCCCGAACGACCCGCAAAAGCCCATGGTCACGAGCGGCATCCGCCTCGGCACGCCGGCGCTGACGACGCGCGGCTTCAAGGAAGAGCAGGTTCGCGCGGTCGCCCACCTGATCGCCGACGTGCTCGACAGCCCACACGACGAGGCCAATCTGGCCACGGTCCGCGCCAAGGTCGCCGCGCTCACGCGCGACTTCCCGGTCTACCGCTAAGCCGGCCGATGCGCTGCCCGTTCTGCGCCCATACCGAGACCCAGGTCGCCGAGACCCGGGAGTCGGACGAGGGCGACGTGATCCGGCGGCGGCGCCGCTGCCTCGCCTGCGACAAGCGCTTCACGACCTACGAGCGCGCCGAAATCGCGCTGCCGGCCGTCGTCAAGAAGGACGGCACGCGCGCCGAGTACGACACGCGCAAGCTGCACGCGTCGATGCAGCTCGCGCTGCGCAAGCGTCCGGTCAGCGTCGAGCAGCTCGACGCGGCGATCGTTCGCATCGAGGAAAAGCTCTTGAGCAGCGGCGCGCGCGAGCTGCCGTCGACGCGCCTGGGCGAGCTCGTGATGCGCGAGCTCAAGCGCATCGACAAGGTCGCCTACGTGCGGTTCGCGTCGGTCTACCGCAGCTTCGAAGACGTTGACGAATTCAGCAAGCTGATCAAGGAAATCTAGGCCGGATGCGGCGCCGCGGTCGCCGGACCGCGCGACGCGGCGACCCGAAGCCGCTTTGGATTTCGGCTGTCCCCCGCGCAAGGGAGGCCGCGCCCTCGAGCCTCGCCTAAGGTCTTGGCAACAGGAGTTGCCATGCCGTCCCGCCGCGCCGGACTCACCCTCGTCGAGCTCTGCGTCACGCTGGCCGTGGTCGCGATCGTCGCGAGCCAGGCCGTCCCCAACCTGCAGCAGGCCCGCCTGCACCAGCGCCTGCGCGCGCTCGCCGAAGCGCTGCGTACGGACCTGCAGGACGCGCGCGCGCTCGCGATCCGCCACGGCCGGCCGGTCCGCGTGTTCTTCGGCACGGCCGCGGGCGGCAGCTGCTACGTCGTCCACGACGGCGCGGCGGCCGACTGCCGCTGCGGCGACGCGGCCGGCGCGCATTGCCTGTCCGGCGCGGCACCGCTGCGCTACGTCTGGCTGCCCGCGGCGGCGCGCGTCGAGCTCGACGCGAACCGCGCGGAGATCGCGATCCGGCCGGGCCTGGGCACCGTCACGCCGACGCTGACGGTGGCGTTGCGCAGCGCGGCCGGCGAGCGTGTCGACACCGTCGTCGGCATCGCCGGACGGATCCGCAGCTGCACGCCCGACGCAGGCACGCGCTGGCTGCCGGCCTGCGCCTGAGCGCCGACGATGCGACCCGCCGTCCCACCCTCGCCACGCGGCTTCACGCTGATCGAGCTGCTCGTCGCGCTCGTGGTCGCCGCCCTGCTCGCCTGCGCCGCCATGCCCAGCTTCTGGCAACAGCTGCAGCGCAGCCGGCGCGGCGACGCGCAGCAGGGCCTCGCGCGCATCGCGCTGGCGCAGGAGCGCTACCGCGGCCTGCACGCGGGCTACGCGTCCGAGCTCGGCGCGCTCGACGCGCTCGGCGGCGCCGCGGCGAGCCGCCACTACGACTTCGAGCTGGTCGGCCTCGGCGAGCCGCCGGACTTCGCGCGCGGCTACACGGTCCACGCGCGGCCCAGGGCCGGCGGCCTGCAGGCCGGCGATGCGGCCTGCCCGGACATCGTCCTCGAGGTGCGCGACGGCGCCGCGCGTCGTCTCGACGGCCCGCGCGGCACGGCGCCGCCGCGCGACGTCTGCTGGCCGCCATGAAGCCGCTCGCGCGCCGCGGCACCACGCTCGTCGAGCTGCTCGTCGCGCTCGCGATCGGGCTGCTCGTCGTCGCGGGCGCGGGCGTGCTGCTGCTCGCGCAGCTCGCCGAGCAGCGCCACCTGACACGCGAGACCGAGCTTCACCAGGACCTGCGCGCGGCCGCCGACCTGATGCTGCGCGAAACGCGCCGCGCGGGCTTCTGGGGCGCAGCCGAGCGAAGCGTCTGGATGCCCGGCGCGCCGGCACCGCCGCGCAACCCCTACGCCACCGACCCGCCCTGCCGGCTGGCCAGCGGCGCCGAGCAGTTCGCCTACGCCTACGCGAACCCGGCGGCGGCGGCCGAAGAGCGCCTCGACGCGAGCCAGGTCTTCGGCTGGCGCGTCGCCGACGGGGTGCTGCAGTTCATGCTCGGCTGCGCGAACGGCGCGCCGAACTGGCAGCCGCTGACCGACCCCGACACGCTGCGCCTCGGCGCGCCCACGGCGCTGCGCGTCGTCGTCACGGCGCTCGACCTGTCGGCCTACTGCAGCCGCCCCTGCCCGGTCGACGGCGGCGTCGCGGCCGACTGCCCGCGCGTCGAGCTGCGCCGCGTCGAGATCGCGCTGCGGGGCGCGGCCGTGCACGACGCCGCGCCCGAGCCCACGCTCGGCCTGGCCCTGCACCAACGCAACGCCCGCGTTCGCGGAGCCTGTCCGCCGTGAGCCCGCGGCCTGGGTCGATCCCCGCGCCGACGCGCCCCCAGGCGCCGGCGTCCTGCGGCGCGGCCACGCTCGTGACCGTGCTCATGCTGCTCCTGATCGCCGCGCTGGTGGCCGTCTACGCGAGCCGCGCGCAGATCCTCGAGCAGCACATCGCGACCCGCCACGAGCGCGCGGGCCTCGCGTTCGAGGTGGCCGACGCAGGCCTCGAATGGACGCTCGCGACGCTCAACGGCGATCTCGCGGATTGCGCGGCCGACGCCCGCGGCGCCGCGTGGCGCGACCGCCTGCTGCGCGGCGCGGACGCCCTGCCGGGGCCGTCGCGCGGCGCCGCGGCGGCGGCGCCGGTCATTGCGGCAAGTTGCACACGGCCGGCCGACGACGCCTGGCGCTGCCGCTGCGCGACCGACGGCGGCGACCCGGGCGACGCCGCGCCGACGCCCACCGTCGGCGCCGGGCTCGCACCTGGATTCAGGGTCGCTCTGCGGCGCGCGGACGGACCGGACGGACCGCCGCACAGAGCCGCACGGACCGGCCCCTGGCGCGTCGACGCCTACGGCTGCAGCGACGCTGCGGCCTGCGCGAGCGGGGCCGCCGCCCCGCCCGAGCACGACGCGGTCCACGCCCGGCTGTCGGTCGCGCTGCTCGGCGCGCTGCGACAGGTCCCGGCGGCGCCGCTGATCGTGCGCGGCCGCGTCGGCGGCGCGCTCGCGGGCCTGGGCCTTCACAACACCTCGCCCGCCAGCGCGGGACTGCTGCTGGTCTCCGGCGGGCCGCTGCCGGCCGCCGCGCCCGCGCACCTCGACAGCCTGCCCGGCACGGCCGCCTGGCAGGTGCTGATCGGCGACGACGCGGGCCTGGCCGGCCCGGCCGAAGCGCTGTTCCGCCGCCTGTTCGGCATGACGCCCGAGGCCTACCGCGGCCACCCGGCCCTGCGGATCCTCGATTGCCGCGGCCGTTGCGGCGACGCCGTGCACAAGGCCTGGCGCGCCGGCGCGCGCATGCTCTGGTTGCGCGGCGAGGTCGAGCTCGACGCGGGCGCCGAGCTCGGCAGCGACGCCGCGCCGCTGCTCGCGATCGTCGACGGCGACGCGCGCCTGAGCGGCCCGCTGCGCCTGCACGGCCTTGTCTACGCGCGCGGCGACCTCGCCTGGCACAACGGATCGGGCACTGCGGCGCGACTCGACGGCGCGCTGGTCGCTGAAGGCAAGGCCGATTTCGACGGGCCCATCGACCTGTGGTACCGGACCGCGCCACTGCAGGCGCTCGCCGCGGCCACCGGCAGCATCGTGCGCGTGCCCGGCTCGTGGATCGACGGCGACGACTGATATGAAACGACGGGTCGCGCGCCGCGCCGGGTTCACGCTGGTCGAGGCGCTCGTGGCGCTGCTCATCGTCGCAGCCGGCCTGGCCGCGCTGGTCGATCACCAGCTCGCGCTACGCGCCAACGCCGAACTCGCGCGCGAGCGCGGCGTCGCGCTGCGCCTCGCCCAGACGGCGCTCGAACGGCTGCGCAGCGCGGCCGCCGCCGGCGCCGACCCGGTCGCGCTCGCCACGCCCCCGACCGAAAGCGCCGACGCGGCGACCCGCTACCGCGTCGAGCTTCGCGTCGCCGCGCCCCCCGCCGCCCCCGATGCGCCCCCGGCGCGCTACGCGACGGTGCGCGTCGAAGTCGCGTGGCGCGACACCGCGGGCGGCGACCAGCGGCTCGCGCTCGACAGCCTGCTCGAGCGCGGTACGCCGCCGGGCCTGAGCGCCGCGCTGCTGCTGCAGCCCGGCGACGTCGCGCCGCGTCTGCACGGGCGCCCGCCGACCCTGCCGGCCGATGCGCGCGACCTCGGCGACGGCCGCAGCGCGTTCAAGCCGGTCGAGGACGGCACGCTGGTCTGGATCTTCGACAACGCGAGCGGCCGCGTCGTCGCGCGCTGCTTGGCGCCGGCGACGCCGCAGGTGGCGAGCGCAGCCGCGCTCGCCACCTGCGGCGCGGAAGCGGCCGTGGACGGTCTGCTCGTCTCGGGTAGCGTCGCGTTCTCGTGGCGACTCCCGCCCGACGCCGACGCGCCGGACGACCTGCCGGTCGCGCTGCGCGTCGAGATCCGGCCGCTCGACGGCTCGCCCATGGCGCCGCGGTACGAATGCTTCGACGACGGCGGCCGCCGCCACCCGGCGCCCGTGCGCGTCCGCTACCACTGCGTGATCTACGCCGAGACGGGTGGCACGCTCGAGCGCTGGGGCGGCACGATCCGCCTCGCCGGCACCGCGTTCAGCGGCGACGCCACGCTCAAGGTCTGCCGCTACAGCGCCGACTACGACGGCAACGGCCGCATCGACAACGCCGAGCACCCGGGGGTCTACGCGGAAGTCGCGACGGCGCTCGCGAACCAGAACTTCCTCGTGGTCGCGGCGCGCGCCGACTGCCCGGCCGGGCAGCCTGCCAACCCCGCCGCCGGCCGCTTCGCCGACACGGCAACGGCGCAGGTCCAGCCCTGAGCGGGCCGGGCCTGCGCCGTCGTGGGCGCGGGGGCGCGACGCGCGTCAGTCGGTCGTCGCCGGCTCGGGCTTGGGCTTGTCGATGCGCCGCGCCGGCTGGATGTCGAGCAGGACCTCGCCGGCCGCGTCGACGTCGACCGTCAGGCGGCCGCCATCGACGAGGCGGCCGAACAGCAGCTCGTCGGCGAGCGCGCGCCGGATCGTGTCCTGGATCAGGCGCTGCATCGGCCGCGCGCCCATCAGCGGGTCGAAGCCCTTCTTCGCGAGGTGCTGGCGCAGCGCGTCGGTGAACGTGACCTCGACCTTCTTCTCGGCGAGCTGGCTCTCGAGCTGGAGCAGGAACTTGTCGACGACGCGCAGGATGATTTCCTCGTCAAGCGCGCGGAACGACACGATGGCGTCGAGGCGGTTGCGGAACTCGGGCGTGAACAGGCGCTTGATGTCGGCCATCTCGTCGCCCTGCTGGCGCGAGTTCGTGAAGCCGATCGCCGACTTGTTCATCGTCTCGGCGCCCGCGTTGGTCGTCATGATGATGATGATGTTGCGGAAGTCGGCCTTGCGCCCGTTGTTGTCGGTGAGGCTGCCATGGTCCATGACCTGCAGCAGCACGTTGAACACGTCCGGGTGGGCCTTCTCGATCTCGTCGAGCAGCAGCACCGCGTGCGGCTTCTTCGTGACCGCCTCGGTCAGCAGGCCGCCCTGGTCGAAGCCGACGTAGCCGGGCGGCGCGCCGATCAGGCGGCTGACGGCGTGGCGCTCCATGTACTCGGACATGTCGAAGCGGATCAGCTCGATGCCGAGGATGTAGGCGAGCTGCTTCGCGACCTCGGTCTTGCCGACGCCGGTCGGGCCGCTGAACAGGAAGGAGCCGATCGGCTTGTCGGGCTTGCCGAGGCCGGAGCGCGCCATCTTGATCGCCGCGGCGAGCGCGTCGATCGCCGGATCCTGGCCGAACACGACGCTCTTGAGGTCGCGGTCGAGGCTCTTGAGCTTGCCGCGGTCGTCGCTCGACACCGAGGTCGGCGGGATGCGCGCGATCTTCGCGACGATGTCCTCGACCTCGGCGCGCGTGATCGTCTTCTTCTGCTTGTTCTTGGGCAGGATGCGCTGGGCCGCGCCGGCCTCGTCGATCACGTCGATCGCCTTGTCGGGCAGGTGGCGGTCGTTGATGTACTTGGCCGACAGCTCGGCCGCGGCCTGCAGCGCGCCGAGCGCGTACTTGACGCTGTGGTGTTCCTCGAAGCGCGACTTCAGGCCCTTGAGGATCTCGACGGTCTGCTCGACCGAGGGCTCGGCGACGTCGACCTTCTGGAAGCGCCTTGAGAGCGCCGCGTCCTTCTCGAAGATGCCGCGGTACTCGGTGAACGTCGTTGCGCCGATGCACTTCATGCCGCCGTTCGACAGCGCCGGCTTGAGCAGGTTGCTCGCGTCGAGCGTGCCGCCCGAGGCCGCGCCCGCGCCGATCAGCGTGTGGATCTCGTCGATGAACAGGATCGCGTTGGGCTGGTCCTTGAGCTGCTTGAGCACGGCCTTCAGGCGCTGCTCGAAGTCGCCGCGGTACTTGGTGCCCGCGAGCAGCGCGCCCATGTCGAGCGAGTAGACGATGCTGTCGACGAGCACCTCGGGCACGTCGCCCTCGGTGATGCGCCAGGCCAGGCCCTCGGCGATCGCGGTCTTGCCGACGCCGGCCTCGCCGACGAGCAGCGGGTTGTTCTTGCGCCGGCGGCACAGCACCTGGACGACGCGCTCGACCTCGAGCTCGCGGCCGATCAGCGGGTCGATCTTGCCGTCCTTGGCGAGCTGGTTGAGGTTCTGCGTGAACTGCTCGAGCGGCGAGCCCTTGCCCTGGCCGCCCTCGGCGTCCTCGCGCTCGGTCTCGGCGCCGCTCGCGCCGTCGGGGTTCTTGGGCGGCTCTGGCGGTTCGCTCTTCTTGATGCCGTGGGCGATGAAGTTCACGACGTCGAGGCGCGTCACGCCCTGCTGGTGCAGGTAGTAGACCGCGTGCGAGTCCTTCTCGCCGAAGATCGCGACGAGCACGTTCGCGCCGGTCACTTCCTTCTTGCCGCTGCCCGTCGACTGGACATGCATGATCGCGCGCTGGATCACGCGCTGGAAACCGAGCGTCGGCTGGGTGTCGACCTCGTCGGTTCCGCCGACCGTCGGCGTGTTGTCCTTGATGAACTGGGCCAGGCTCTTGCGCAGGTCCTCGAGGCTCGCCGAGCAGGCGCGCAGGACCTCGGCGGCCGAGGGGTTGTCCAACAGGGCCATCAGCAAGTGCTCGACGGTGATGAATTCGTGGCGCTGCTGGCGCGCTTCCACGAACGCCATGTGCAGGCTGACTTCAAGCTCTTGCGCAATCATGCGGCCTCCATAATGCACTGCAAGGGATGTCCGGCGCGCCGGGAGGCGGCCAGGACAAGCTCCACCTTGGTCGCGGCGACGTCTTTGGAAAAGACGCCGCACACGCCTCGTCCCTCATGGTGGATTTTGAGCATGATCTGGGTTGCAGTATCCAGATCGTGGCGGAAATATTCCTGCAGAACCATCACGACGAACTCCATCGGCGTGAAGTCATCGTTCAGCAGCAACACCTGGTAGAGCCGCGGCGGCTCGGTCTTGAGGGGAACGCGTTCCAGCGTGGTCGTTCCCTCGCCCTCCTCGCCGCCGGGCGCACCCGGGACTTTGGCAGGAGGAACCGGGGGCTGCTCGGGGTAGTCAGGCATGCGTCGATTCTATCGAGGCGGCAATCGCCGCGCTTTGTCGTCCGGTCGCATCTTGCGGCATTCGGCGCACTTGCAAGACCCCCGCGGAGTTGAATGCCAATACGCGTCCGCTTAACAGTCCGGAAATAGTCAAGCCAGCCCGGATTCGAACAAACCCCACCGGTGTAGCTACTTAATTGACATGCGGTTGACACACATCAACAATTTGTGACTGCTGTAATAACGGGTGGAGGCTTTATGGCAATGGGTACTGTGAAGTGGTTCAACGATGCCAAGGGCTTTGGCTTCATCGAACCCGAGGCGGGCGGCGACGATGTGTTCGCCCATTTCACCGCGATTCAGATGGAAGGGTTCCGCACCTTGCGGCAGGGCAGCCAGGTCAGTTTCGACCTCGTGCAAGGCCCCAAAGGCCAGCTTGCGCAGAACATTGTCCAGCTCGACATCGCGGCGCAACAGGCCGCGGGGCATGCCGACGCCGCCTGACGCAGCCCGCCGACGCGTGCAAGGCCTGCGCAAGCAGGCCTTTGTTCTTGAGGCGCCGTTCAGACCCGGCGCTCGCACCAATAGGCTTCGGTGCGGTACGGCACCGCGACGATGTCGCGGCCGCGCAGGTCCGGGTGCTCCTTGATCAAGGCCTGCAGCTGCGCGGCGACTCCGGCCTTGCGCGACGCGTCGAGCGCGGCGATGAAGCTCACCGACAGGAAGCGGTCGAGGATCACGGCCTCGGGTGGACCCACATGCTCGTGGCGCAGCACGCGGCATTGCAGCGGCGTGAACCAGGCCGCGGCGGCGGCGCCCTCGAACGGGCGGCGCCAGTCGCCCTTGTAGAAGCGCGGCGCATCGCCCTCGTGCGGCGTCATGATCGCGGTCACGCGCGCGAGCCAGTCGACCGACTCGTCGCGCACGTTCCAGACCAGGCCGAGCCGGCCCTGCGGGCGCAGCACGCGGTGGATCTCGGCCAGCGCGTCCTCGCTCGCGAACCAGTGGAAGGCCTGGGCGCAGACGACCGCGTCGACCGCGGCGTCGGCGAGCGGCATCGCCTGCGCCGTGCCCTCGAGCGCGCGCACGGCCGGCAGGCGCTGCGCGAGCTGCTCGCGCATCTTGTCGACGGGCTCGACCGCGCTCAAGCCCGCGCCGGTGCGCGCGAGCAGCGCCGTGAACTTGCCGGTGCCCGCGCCGAGGTCGACGGCTTCGCGGCCCTCGGTCAGCCCCAGTTCGTCGCGCAGCCAGTCGAGCAGGCCGGCCGGATAGTCGGGGCGGCCGCTTGCGTAGCGCGCGGCCTCGGCGTCGAAGCCGCGCTGGGCCGCGGCGTGGACATCGCTCATCGAAACGCTCCTGCGGGGGGCGCAAAAAAACCCCGGGGCCGCGAGGCGCCGGGGCTGGCCGCTTGGCGCTGGCTTACATGTGGTCGATCATGACCTGGCCGAAGCCAGAGCACGAGACCTGGGTCGCGCCGTCCATCAGGCGCGCGAAGTCGTAGGTGACCTTCTTGCTCAGGATGGACTTTTCCATCGACTTGATGATCGCGTCGGCGGCCTCGGTCCAGCCCATGTGGCGCAGCATCATCTCGGCCGACAGGATCTCCGAACCCGGGTTCACGTAGTCCTTGCCCGCGTACTTCGGCGCCGTGCCGTGGGTCGCTTCGAACATCGCGACCGAGTCGCTGAGGTTGGCGCCCGGGGCGATGCCGATGCCGCCGACCTGCGCGGCGAGCGCGTCGGAGATGTAGTCGCCGTTGAGGTTCAGCGTCGCGATGACCGAGTACTCGGCCGGGCGCAGGATGATCTGCTGCAGGAACGCGTCGGCGATCGAATCCTTGACGATGACGTCCTTGCCCGTCTTCGGATTCTTGAACTTGCACCACGGGCCGCCGTCGATCGGCTCGGCGCCGAACTCCTTCTGCGCGAGCGCGTAGCCCCAGTCGCGGAAGCCGCCTTCGGTGAACTTCATGATGTTGCCCTTGTGCACGATGGTCACGCTGGGCTTGTCGTTGTCGATCGCGTACTGGATCGCCTTGCGCACCAGGCGCTCGGTGCCTTCGCGCGAAACCGGCTTGATGCCGATGCCCGAGGTATTCGGGAAGCGGATCTTCTTGACGCCGAATTCGTTTTGCAGGAACGAGATCAGCTTCTTGGCCTTGTCGCTCTCGGCTTCGTATTCGATGCCGGCGTAGATGTCCTCCGAGTTCTCGCGGAAGATCACCATGTCGACCTTGTGCGGTTCCTTGACCGGGCTCGGCACGCCGTCGAAGTACTGGACCGGGCGCAGGCAGACGTAAAGGTCGAGTTCCTGGCGCAGCGCGACGTTGAGCGAGCGGATGCCGCCGCCGACCGGCGTCGTCAGCGGGCCCTTGATCGAGACCACGTAGTCCTTGAGGACCTGCAGCGTCTCCTCGGGCAGCCAGACGTCGGGGCCGTAGACCTTGGTCGACTTCTCGCCGGCGTAGATCTCCATCCAGTGGATCTTCTTCGCGCCGCCGTAGGCCTTCGCGACCGCGGCGTCGACGACCTTGATCATGACCGGCGTGATGTCCAGGCCGGTGCCGTCGCCCTCGATGTACGGGATGATCGGGTTGTTCGGAACGTTGAGCGAGAAGTCCGTGTTGACGGTGATCTTCTGGCCGCCTTCGGGCACCTTGATGTGCTGGTACATGTGTCGTCGTCTCCGCGCTGAGCAGGGGGGTGGCAAATCGCCGGGATGGGACATTCTATGCGAGCTCAACCCCCTCTTCAGGGGGCCGGTTTTCGGTCCCGGCCTGAATCCCGGTCAAGCCATCACCCCCTAGTTCATGGGAGTTTTGGGCACGTACCCTCGCAGATGTTAAAAAAGCCCAGGCCAGCCGTTGACCTCGATCAATAGGGCCAACAAACTGCCCCTCAACAATCCTGGAATCGTTGAGGAGCATCATGTTTACGACTTCGCAGGCGCCGCCGGCCGCCAAATCCGCCCCGCCCGCCGGCAGCACGCGCAAGCCCGGCAGCGTGACCCCAGTCAAGACCGACGGCCTGAAGACGGCCAGCCTGGCGTGCTCGAGCTGCAATCTGCGCGAGCTTTGCCTGCCCGTGGGCCTGTCGGCCCAGGAGCTCGAGCAGCTCGACATGCTCGTCTCCAAGCGCCGCACGGTCACGCGCGGCGACACCCTGTTCCGCAGCGGCGACGAGTTCGACTCGCTCTACGCGGTGCGCACCGGCTTCTTCAAGACCAGCGTCGCGCTCGAGGACGGCCGCGACCAGGTCACGGGCTTCCAGATGGCCGGCGAGCTGCTCGGCATGGACGGCATCAGCAATACGCGCCACTCGTGCGACGCCGTCGCCCTCGAGGACTCGCAGGTCTGCGTGATCCCCTTTGAGCAGCTCGAAAACCTGTCGCGCGAGTTCACCGACCTGCAGCGCCAGTTCCACCGCATCATGAGCCGCGAGATCGTGCGCGACCATGGCGTGATGCTGCTGCTCGGCAGCATGCGCGCCGAGGAGCGCCTTGCAGCCTTCCTGCTCAACCTCACCCAGCGCCTGCAGGCGCGCGGCTTCTCGGCGTCGAGCCTCGTGCTGCGCATGACGCGCGAGGAGATCGGCAGCTACCTGGGCCTCAAGCTCGAGACCGTGAGCCGGACCTTCTCGAAGTTCCAGGACGAAGGCCTCATGGAGGTCAAGCAGCGCCAGATCCGCATCCTCGACCAGCCCGGCCTGCAGCGCATCGTCAATAGCGCGGCGGTGGCCTGATCCGCGTGTCGGGCGCATTGCCGGCGCGGTAGCGCGTCGGCCCGGCCTCGGGTAAAAGAGCGGCTTCGCATCGCGTCGAGGCCCCAATGAGCAATCGCCAAGCCCCCGCCCACCCGTTCGCCGACACTCTGGCCCACTTCGAGACGGCCTCGGGCCGCAGCGGCAGGTTCTATTCGCTGCCGCTGCTCGCGAAGCAGCACCCGAAGCTCGCGCGCCTGCCCGTGAGCCTGCGCATCGTGCTCGAGTCGGTGCTGCGCAACTGCGACGGCCGCAAGGTCGCCGCCGAGCATGTCGAGCAGCTCGCGAACTGGCAGCCACGCGCCGAGCGCACGACCGAGATTCCCTTCGTCGTCGCGCGCGTCGTGCTGCAGGACTTCACCGGCGTGCCGCTGCTCGCCGACCTCGCGGCGATGCGCAATGTCGCGGCCGCCCAGGGCAAGTCGCCCAAGGCGATCGAGCCGCTCGTGCCGGTCGACCTCGTCGTCGACCACTCGGTCATGATCGACCACTACGGCACGAACAAGGCGCTCGACCTCAATATGAAGCTCGAGTTCCAGCGCAACCGCGAGCGCTACGAGTTCATGAAGTGGGGCATGCAGGCCTTCGACACCTTCGGCGTCGTGCCGCCGGGCTTCGGCATCGTCCACCAGGTCAACCTCGAGTACCTCGCGCGCGGCGTCCACAAGGGCCGCGACAAGGTCTACTACCCCGACAGCCTCGTCGGCACCGACAGCCACACGACGATGATCAACGGCATCGGCGTGGTCGGCTGGGGCGTCGGCGGCATCGAGGCCGAGGCCGGCATGCTCGGCCAGCCGGTCTACTTCCTGACCCCCGACGTCGTCGGCTTCGAGCTCAAGGGCCAGCTGCGCGAGGGCGTCACCGCGACCGACCTCGTGCTGTCGGTGACCGAAATCCTGCGCCGCGCCAAGGTTGTCGGCAAGTTCGTCGAGTTCTTCGGCGCGGGCACCGAAAGCCTGTCGGTGCCCGACCGCGCGACGATCGCGAACATGGCGCCCGAATACGGCGCGACGATGGGCTTCTTCCCGGTCGACACGAAGACGCTCGACTACTTCAAGGGCACGGGCCGCAGCAAGGCCGAGATCGAGGCGCTCGAGGCCTACTTCAAGGCCCAGGGCCTGTTCGGCGTGCCCAAGGCCGGCGAGATCGACTACAGCGAGGTCATCACGCTCGACCTCGGCACGGTCACGCCCTCGCTCGCAGGCCCGAAGCGGCCGCAGGACCGCATCGAGATCACGGCGCTGTCCGAACGCTTCGCCGAGCTCTACAGCGCGCCGGCCGCGTCGAACGGCTTCAACGAGCCGGCCGCCGCGCTCAAGACCCGCCACCAGGCCGGCAAGGTCGAGATCGGCAACGGCGACGTGCTGATCGCCGCGATCACCTCGTGCACGAACACCTCGAACCCGAGCGTCATGCTCGCGGCCGGCCTGCTCGCGAAGAAGGCCGTCGAGGCCGGCCTCAAGGTCGCGCCGCATATCAAGACCTCGCTCGCGCCGGGTTCGCGCATCGTGACCGAGTACCTCGAGCGCGCGGGCCTGCTGCCCTACCTCGAAAAGCTCGGCTTCAACGTCGCGGCCTACGGCTGCACGACCTGCATCGGCAACGCCGGCGACCTCGCGCCCGAGCTCAACGAGGCGATCGTGAAGAACAAGCTCGTCTGCGCGGCCGTGCTCTCGGGCAACCGCAACTTCGAGGCGCGCATCCACCCGAACCTGCGCGCGAACTTCCTCGCGTCGCCGCCGCTCGTCGTCGCCTACGCGCTCGCCGGCAACGTCATGGTCGACCTGATGACGGCGCCGGTCGGCAAGGGCAGCAAGGGCCGCGACGTCTACCTCGGCGACATCTGGCCGAGCAGCGACGAGGTTCACGCGCTGATGCGCCACGCGATGGATCCCAAGGCCTTCCGCGCGAACTACGACAAGGTCGAGGCCAAGCCCGGCAAGCTCTGGAACGCCGTCGAGGGCGCCCGGGGCCAGGTCTACGACTGGCCCAAGAGCAGCTATATCGCGCAGCCGCCGTTCTTTGCGGGCTTCACGCAGGCGCCGACCTTCGGCAAGGCCGGCGTCAAGGGCGCGCGCGTGATGGCGCTGTTCGGCGATTCGATCACGACCGACCATATCTCGCCGGCCGGCTCGATCAAGGAAAGCTCGCCGGCCGGCCGCTACCTGCTGGGCCTCGGCGTCGCGAAGGCCGACTTCAACAGCTACGGCTCGCGCCGCGGCAACCACGAGGTCATGATGCGCGGCACCTTCGCGAACGTGCGCATCAAGAACCTGATGCTGCCCGCGCTCGCCGACGGCAGCCGCGAGGAAGGCGGCCTGACGCTGCACCAGCCGAGCGGCGAGAAGCTCGCGATCTACGACGCGGCGATGCGCTACCAGGCCGAGGGCGTGCCGACCGTGGTCTTCGGCGGCGAGGAATACGGCACCGGCTCGAGCCGCGACTGGGCGGCCAAGGGCACGCAGCTGCTTGGCATCAAGGCCGTCGTCGCACGCAGCTTCGAGCGCATCCACCGCTCGAACCTCGTCGGCATGGGCGTGCTGCCGCTGCAGTTCAAGGGCGCCGACTCCTGGGCGTCGCTGGGGCTCAAGGGCGACGAGACCATCGACGTCGAGATCGACGGCGAGCTCGCGCCGCAGCGCGACGCGACGCTCGTGATCACGGCGCCCGACGGCAAGCGCCGGACCGTGACCGTGACGCTGCGCATCGACACCCCGATCGAGGTCGACTACTACCGCCACGGCGGCATCCTGCCCTTCGTGCTGCGCCAGCTGCTCGCGGCCTGAGTTCAGTCCAGCGGGCCGCCGAGCAGCTTCTCGAGCTGCGGCAGCAGCGGACCGAGGCGCTCCTCGACGGCCGCGCGCACGGTGTCGACGATGACCTGGGTCTGGCGCTCGATCTCGATATTGAGCTCCGCGCCGACCGCCTTCGCGCCGAAGGTCGTCATGCGCAGCGTCTCGGGGATCAGCCAGACCTCGAACCAGCCCTCGGCCTTGTTCGCGTCGGCGACCGTCAGGCTCGCGCCGTTGATCGCGATATAGCCCTTGGCGAAGACGTAGCGCAGCCATTGCGGCGGCACGGCAATGCGCAGCACATGGTTGTTCTCGGGCCGGCGGATCGACGCGACGCTCGCCTTGAAGTCGACATGGCCCGACAGCGGGTGGCCGCCGATCTCGGCGCCGTCCCTGGCCGCGCGCTCGACGTTGAGCGAATCGCCCGCGACGCAGGCCGCGAGCGTCGTGAGGCTCAGGGTCTGCTGCATCACGTCGAAGTCGGCGCGGTCTGCGCCGTGCAGCGCCGTGACGGTCAGGCACACGCCGTCGCAGGACACGCTCGCGCCGATCTCGAGCCCGGCGCCGAAGCCGGCCGGGAACTCGATCGTGAAGGTGCGCAGACCGGGCCGGTCGGCGATCGCGGCGATGCGCGCGACGCCCTGGACGATACCTGTGAACATATGCGAACTGCCTTGGCTGGAAGCCGGCCAGCTTAGCAGCTGTCCCGCTCACCATGCCGATGCGGTGCCCTCACGCGGTGCTGCAATGCGCGGCGAACAGGTCTTCCTTGAAGCCGAGGCTCAGGCGGCCGTCGGCCCAGCGCACGATCGGGCGCTTGATCACGCTCGGCTGGGCCTGGGCGAGCGCCGCGGCCGACGCGGCGTCGACGACGGCCGCCCGGGCCGCCTCGTCGAGCTTGCGCCAGCTCGTGCCTGCGCGGTTGATCACGCGCTCCCAGCCGAACGCGGCGAACCAGGCCTGCAGCTCGGCCGCGGGCACGCCGGCCTTCTTGTAGTCGTGGAACTCGTAGGCGATGTCGTGGTCGGCGAGCCAGGCGCGTGCCTTCTTGACCGTGTCGCAATTGGGGATGCCATAGAGAATCGTCGTCATGGGTGCAACGCTACCATCTCCCTTGCAATGATCAGCTGGCTGTCCGAGGACTCGCTCGAATTTCCGCCGACGCGGCGCGCGCTGCCGCGCGACTCGGACGCGCCGGGCCTGCTCGCGGTCGGCGGCGACCTGCGCCCCGACCGGCTGCGCGCCGCCTACACGCGCGGCATCTTCCCCTGGTACGGCGACGACCAGCCGCCGCTGTGGTGGTCGCCCGACCCGCGCATGGTGCTGCGCTGCGCGGACTTCAAGGTCTCGCGCTCGCTCGGCAAGACGCTGCGCCGCTTCGCCGAGAGCGCGAACTGCGAGATCCGCGTCGACAGCGCGCTGCCGCTCGTGCTCCAGGCCTGCGCCGAGACGCCGCGCGAGGGCCAGCGCGGCACCTGGATCCTGCCCGAGATGCAGCGCGCCTACCTGGCCTGGGCGGCGGCCGACCACGCCGTCCACAGCGTCGAGACCTGGATGAACGACGAGCTCGCGGGCGGGCTCTACGGCGTCAATATCGGCCGCATGTTCTTCGGCGAGTCGATGTTCATGCACCGCACCGACGCGTCGAAGATCGCGCTCGCCGCGCTCGTGTGCCTGTGCCGGCGCCACGGCATCGAGTGGATCGACTGCCAGCAGAACACGCGCCACCTCGCGTCGCTCGGCGCGGCCGAGGTCGCGCGCGTCGACTTCGAGGCCCACCTCGCACGGGTGACCGCGCAGCCCGCGCCGACCGATTGGTCCTATCATCGCCAGGACATCTGGAAGGAGCTCGGCTCGTGACGCACCCGCAGGAATTGCCGCTCGCGCAGCTCCAGTTCTACGCGACGGCCGCCTACCCTTGCAGCTACCTCGCGGGCCGGCTCGCGCGCTCGCAGGTCGCGACGCCGAGCCACCTGATCCACGCCGACGCCTACGCGGGTCTCGTCGCCGCGGGCTTCCGGCGCAGCGGCCTGTTCACCTACCGGCCCTATTGCGACAGCTGCCGCGCCTGCGTGCCGATCCGCGTGCCGGTCGCGCAGTTCGCCCCCTCGCGCAGCCAGCGCCGCGCGCTCGCGCGCCACGCCGAGCTGCGTGCGAACGTGCTGCGCCTGTGCTTTAGCCAGGAGCATTACGAGCTCTACCTGCGCTACCAGGCCGGCCGCCACGCGGGCGGCGGCATGGACCACGACAGCGTCGACCAGTACACCCAGTTCCTGCTGCAAAGCCGCGTGAACTCGCGCCTCGTCGAGTTCCGCGACGCGGCCGGGCGGCTCAAGATGGTGTCCATCCTCGACGTGCTGTCGGACGGGCTGTCGGCCGTCTACACCTTCTACGAGCCCGAGCCGCGCACCAGCTACGGCACCTACAACGTGCTGTGGCAGATCGAGCGCACGCGCGAGCTGGGCCTCGCCCACCTCTACCTCGGCTACTGGATCGCCGCGAGCGACAAGATGGCCTACAAGACCGACTACCGGCCGCACGAGCTGCTGCGCGACGGCCATTGGGTCGCCGAGGCCTGAGCGGCACCGCTCAACCGAAGGTCGGGATGCCGAGCACGCAGCGCAGGAAATAGGTCTTGCGGAACGCGGCGTTCGACGGGTCGAGGCGGATCGCCTCGCGCATCAGCGCGGCCGCGGCCTGGCGCTGTCGGCCGCGCACGAAACGGTAGCCGCGCCCGAACAGCTCGGCCGCGAGGCGGCCGCGCAGGCCCGGCTGCTCGCGCCATGGCGATTCCTGCAGGCACGCGCGCTGGATGTCCAGGCTCTCGGCGTACATTTGCGCGTGATTGCGCGCGCCCGACAGCGTGTCGGGCGAGTCGTAGAACACGCCGAGCGGCTCGGCCACGTGCAGCAACTCGTGGTGGCGCGCGATGCGCAGCCACATGTCGTAGTCGGCCGCGATCCGGTAGCGCGTATCGAACCGGCCGTGGCGCTCGTGAAGCGCCCTGCGCCAAACCGGCTGCGAGCCCGTGATGCAGCGGATCAGCAGCTCGGCCGGCGTGTAGTCGGGCCGGCGCAGACGCGTGGCGCCGCGCTGCGCGCAGGCCTCGAAGGTCTCGTTCTCGGTCGGGCTCAGGTATTGGTCGGCGTAGGCGAGGCCGGCGCGCGGGTTCGCGTCGAGCGCGCCAATCATGCGCTCGACAAAGCACGGGTGGTGGCGGTCGTCGGTGTTCGCGCTGGTCAGGTAGGTGCCGCGCGCGAGCCCGATCGCGCGGTTCCAGGCCGCGTAGAGCTGCTCGCGCTCGGTGCGGATCAGGCGGATCTGCGGATAACGCCGCGCGTAGTCGGCGCAGATCGCGCCCTCGCCCTGCGGCGAGCCGCTGTCGACGACGAGGATCTCGAGCGCGTCGAGCGCCGATTGGGCGACGAGGTCGTCGAGACAGCCTCGGATGAAGCGCTCGGCGCTATAGGTCGAGACGAGGGCGGTGATCAGGGGCGGCGCAGACATCTTTACAGATGTTAACGATCGCCCGTGACAGCGCGAAGTGAACGGCTTGACGCAGATCAGCGTGGCACGCTGTCAGAACGTCGGCCGCAAGCCCGGCGACGGTTTCAGAGCCTTGCGAGCACCTCGTCGGCGATCGCGAGGCCGCTCGTGAGCCCCGGGGACTCGATGCCGAACAGATTGACGAGGCCGCCCAGGCCATGGACCGCGGGGCCGTCGATGCGGAAGTCGGCGGCCGGCTCGCCGGGCCCGCCGAGCTTGGGGCGCACGCCGCTGTAGGCGGGCAGGAGCGCCGCATCGGCGAGTCCGGGCCAGTAGTCGCGCACGGCGGCCGCGAAGCCCGCGGCACGCGCCGGGTCGACGCGGTAGTCGAGGCCGGCCGGGTCGGCGTCGGCCGCGAGCCATTCGACGTCGGGGCCGAAGCGCGCCTGACCGCCGAGGTCCAGCGTCACGTGGACGCCGAGGCCGCCGTCCTGCGGCAGCGGATAGATCAGGTGCACGAACGGCGCGCGGCCGCTCAGCGCGAAATAGCTGCCCTTGCAGTAGCGCAGGCGCGGCCGATGGGCGGGCGCGAGGCCTTCGGTGCGCGCCGCGAGTTCGCCCGCGTACAGGCCTGCCGCGTTGACGACGCTGCGCGCGCCGATCTCGCTCGGCGTGCCGTCGGCGTCGCGCACCTCGACGCGCCAGGCGGCGCCGTCGCGGCGCAGCGCCTCGACGCGGCTGCGCAGCACGACGAGGCCGCCGGCCCGCTCGAGTTCGCCCTGCAGCGACAGCATCAGGCCATGGCTGTCGACGATGCCGGTCGTCGGCGACAACAGCGCAGCCGTGCAGCGCAGCGCAGGCTCGAGGGCGCGCGCCGCGGCCGCGTCCAGCCATTCGATGGGCACGCCGTTCACGCCGGCGGCCTGTTCGAGCGCGCGCAGCTTCGCGTGTTGTGCGTCGCTCGTCGCGACGACGAGCTTGCCGCAGCGCCGGTACTCGACATGGTGGGCCTCGCACCACGCGTAGAGCAGCTCGCGGCCGCGCGTGCACAGGCGCGCCTTCAGCGAGCCCTGCGGGTAGTAGAGCCCCGCATGGATCACCTCGCTGTTGCGCGAGCTCACGCCCTGCCCGATCGCGGCCTCGCGCTCGACGACCAGGCATTCGCGGCCGGCAAGCGCCAGCGCGCCTGCGACCGCGAGCCCAACGACCCCGGCGCCGACGACGACCGCATCGACCTGTTCCATCCGCGCTCCTGATTCAGGGCCGCAAAACAAAAAGCCCGCAAGCGGCAAGCTTACGGGCTCTCGAGGATCGCGGTCTCCGACCGGAGAACTGGTGGGCGGTGCAGGGTTCGAACCTGCGACCCCTGCCGTGTGAAGGCAGTGCTCTACCGCTGAGCTAACCGCCCGGTTTCGGTCGCAACCGGGAAACCGAGATTATGCCACGGTTTCCGGGGCCGCCCAGATTCTTTTGCCGCCGCTCGCCTTGTCGATCTCGGCGAGCACCTTGTCGTGGGCCGCGAGCTCGGCCTCGCTCGCGCCGATCACGGGCGGCGCGTAACGCGACAAGTCGACGGCAGTCGCGGCGACGAGGGCCTGGACCGCGTCGGCCGCGTCGGCGTCGTCGCCGAGCAGCGCGTCCTGGCCGCGCGTCATGTTGATGTAGACCTGGGCGAGCAGCTCGGCGTCGATATGCGCGCCGTGCAGTTCGCGCTTGGAGTTGTCGACGTCGAGGCGGCGGCACAGCGCGTCGAGCGAGTTCGCCTTGCCCGGGAACATGTCGCGCGCCATCGCGAAGGTGTCGAGCACGCTCGCGACGCTGTCCTGGATCGGCGGCCGGCCCAGGCGCTTCAGCTCGGCGTTGACGAAGCCGACGTCGAACGGCGCGTTGTGCGCGATCAGTTGCGCGCCCGCGACGAAGTCGAGGAACTCGTCGACGACCTCTGCGAACTTGGGCTTGTCGGCGAGGAAGGCCTCGGTGATGCCGTGGATGCGCAGCGCGTCCTCGTGGCTCGCGCGCTCGGGGTTGATATAGAAATGCAGGTGCCGGCCGGTCAGCTGGCGGTTCACCATCTCGACGCAGCCAAGCTCGAGGATGCGGTCGCCGTGCTCGGCCGACAGGCCGGTCGTTTCGGTGTCGAAGAAGATCTGGCGGCTCATGTCACGCCTCCTGGCGGCGCGCCGCCCACAGCCACAGCGCCGCGCCGCCGACGATCATCGGCAGCGACAGCCACTGGCCCTGGCTCAGGTCCAGCGCGCGGTAGCCCATGAACGCGTCGGGCTCGCGGTAGAACTCGCAGACGAAGCGCACGACGCCGTAGCCGATCAGGAACAGCCCCGCGACCTGGCCGGTCTTGCGCGGCCGGCGCGCATAGATCCACATCAGCAGGAACAGCAGCACGCCCTCGCCGAGGAACTGGTAGAGCTGCGACGGGTGGCGCGGCACCATGTCGTGATCGGGGAAGACCATCGCCCAGGGCAGGTCGGCGGGCGCGGCGCGGCCCCACAGCTCGCCGTTGATGAAGTTGCCGATGCGGCCCGCGCCGAGGCCGGTCGGCACGCAGGGCGCGACGAAGTCCGCGACCTCGAAGAACGTGCGGCCGCGCGCGCGCGCGAAGCCGAACATCGCGACCATCACGCCGAGCAGCCCACCGTGGAAGGACATGCCGCCGTCCCACACCTTGAGGACCTGCAGCGGATGGGCGAGAAAGCCGGCCTGGGCGTCGAATACGCCGTAGAACAGCACGTAGCCGATGCGCCCGCCGAGCACGACGCCGAGCACGCCCCAGAACAGCAGGTCGTCGACGTCGGTGACGTTCCAGCCGCGCGCCGCCCATTGGGTCTGGCGCGTGCGCACGCGCGCGAGCCACAGGAACAGGCCGAAGGCCAGCAGGTACATCAGGCCGTACCAGTGCACGCCGTAGGGGGTGTTCCCGAAATGGATCGCGATCGGGTCGAACTTGGGATGGGTCAGCAAGGGGTGGGCCGGCTATTCACGCAAAGGCGGCATCGTACCGAAACTCCCCGCCCCGCCCTTTCGGGCGTCTTAAACCGCGAGCTGCTCCTTCACGTGCGCGACGAAGCGCCGCACGGCCGGCGCCGCGTCGTCGCGCCAGACCAGGCTGGTCTCGCTCGCCGGCGCGCCGGCCACGGGCTTGTAGACGACGCCCGAGCGCTGCAGGCCCATCACGCTCGCGGGCACCCAGGCCGCGCCCATGCCGGCCGACACGAGGTTGACGATGGTCTGCATCTGGATCGCCTCCTGGGCGATGCGCGGCGTCGCGCCATGGTCGCGGTAGAACGCGAGCAGCGCGTCGAACAGCGAGGGCGCGATTTCGCGCGGGAAGATCACGAGCGGCAGTTGCAAGGCGTCGAGCGCGCGCAGCCTGGAACGGCGCGGCAGCGCGCCGTCGGCCTCGAGCGCGAGCACCATGGCCTCGCGCGCGACCGTCAGCGCGTGCAGGCCCGGCGGCAGACTGCCCGGCGCGTGGATGATGAAGCCGGCGTCGAGCTCGCCCGCGTCGAACGCGCGCAGCTGCACGTCGAGCGTCGCCTCGCGCAGGCTCAGCTCGATGTCGGCGTGGGCGTCGCGAAAGCGCTTGAGCCAGCGTGGCAGCTCGCCGAACCCGACCGTCGACACGAAGCCCAGGCGCACGCGGCCCCGCTGCCCGGCCGCGGCCGCGCGCGCGAGTTCGGCGAGGCCCTCGGCCTCCTGCAGGAGCTTGCGCGCGGCCGGCAGCAGCGCGACACCGGCCGGCGCGAGCGCGACGCTGCGGCTGCTGCGCTCGAATAGCGCCGCGCCGAGTTCGGCCTCGAGCTTGCGCACGGCCTGGGTCAGCGGCGGTTGGGTCATGTGCAGGCGCGCGGCCGCGCGGCCGAAGTGCAGCTCCTCGGCGACGGCGACGAACTGGCGCAGGCTTCTGAGGTCGATCATTGATTCACCGAACGTATCAATACGCGACGAATAATATATTTGATAGTCGATCGTCGACTCGGCACACTGCGGCCATTCCACGAGGAGACCCGACCCATGAGCTTCAACCGCCGTTCCAAGAACATCACCGAGGGCGTCGCGCGCGCGCCGAACCGCTCCATGTACTACGGCATGGGCTACCAGGAGTCCGACTTCGGCAAGCCGATGATCGGCGTCGCGAACGGCCACTCGACGATCACGCCGTGCAACTCGGGCCTGCAAAAGCTCGCCGACGCCGCCGTGATCGGCCTCAAGGCCGCGGGCGCGAACCCGCAGCTCTTCGGCACGCCGACGATCTCCGACGGCATGGCGATGGGCACCGAGGGCATGAAGTACTCGCTCGTGTCGCGCGAGGTCATCTCCGACTGCGTGGAGACCTGCGTCGGCGGCCAGTGGCTCGACGGCGTGATGGTGATCGGCGGCTGCGACAAGAACATGCCGGGCGGCATGATGGGCATGCTGCGCGCGAACGTGCCGGCCGTCTACGTCTACGGCGGCACCATCAAGCCCGGCCATTACAAGGGCCAGGACCTGAACATCGTCAGCGTGTTCGAGGCGGTCGGCCAGTTCTCGGCCGGCAAGATGAGCGAAGAGGACTTCTGCCAGATCGAGAAGCGCGCCATCCCGGGCAGCGGCTCCTGCGGCGGCATGTACACGGCGAACACGATGAGCTCGGCCTTCGAGGCGCTCGGCATGAGCCTGCCCTACTCGTCGAGCATGTCCAATGTCGAGGACGAGGTCGTCGAGAACGTGAAGAAGGCGGCGGCCCTGCTCGTCGAGGCCGTCAAGGCCGACCTCAAGCCGCGCGACATCGTGACCAAGCAGGCGATCGAGAACGCCGTCGCCGTGATCATGGCGACCGGCGGCTCGACCAACGCGGTTCTGCATTTCCTCGCGATCGCCCACGCGGCCGAGGTCGAGTGGACGATCGACGACTTCGAGCGCATGCGCAAGAAGATCCCGGTGCTGTGCGACCTCAAGCCGAGCGGCAAGTACCTGGCCGTCGACCTGCACCGCGCGGGCGGCGTGCCGGCCGTGATGAAGCAGCTGCTCAAGGCCGGCCTGCTGCACGGCGACTGCATCACGATCACGGGCAAGACCGTCGCCGAGAACCTCGCGGATGTCCCCGAGCTGAGCGCTGCCCAGGACGTGATCAAGCCGGTGGCCACGCCGATCTACGCCGAAGGCCACCTCGCGATCCTTCGCGGCAACCTCGCGACCGAAGGCTGCGTGGCCAAGATCACGGGCCTCAAGAACCCGGTCATCAAGGGCCCGGCGCGCGTGTTCGACGACGAGCAGTCGGCGCTCGCCGCGATCATGGCCGGCCAGATCAAGGCCGGCGACGTGATGGTGCTGCGCTACCTCGGCCCCAAGGGCGGCCCGGGCATGCCCGAGATGCTCGCGCCCACCGGCGCGCTGATCGGCCAGGGCCTCGGCGAGTCGGTCGGCCTGATCACCGACGGCCGCTTCTCGGGCGGCACCTGGGGCATGGTCGTCGGCCATGTCGCGCCCGAGGCCTACGAGGGCGGCCTGATCGCGCTGGTCCATGAAGGCGACCGCATCACGATCGACGCGCACAAGCTGCTGCTCGAGCTCGACGTGCCCGAGGCCGAGATCGCCGCGCGCCGCGCGGCCTGGCGCCAGCCGGCGCCGCGCTACACGCGCGGCGTGCTCGCGAAGTTCGCGAAGAACGCGTCGAGCGCAAGCAGCGGCGCGGTGCTGGACTGACCGGGAACGGCCGTGGCGCTCAGTCGCGCCGCGGCCCGGTGCCCAGCTTCTCCATCGCGTCCTGGCGGCGTTTTTCCTTGCGGGCCTCTTCGCGTTCCATCGCCAGACGCGCGGTCCGGCCGCTCGCGTCGGACAGCGCCCACCAGGCGATCGCGCAGGGGAAGGGCGCGAGCACGATCCACCACGACAAGCCGCCGAACGGACCGAGCGCGGCGAGCTTGAGCGCGAGCAGGATCACGCCAATCACGACCAAAGCCATCGGATATCCCCCTGCTGTTCCTACAATGGCTGCACTGTACTCGGCCCGTCGGCCTGAAAGGACTCCATGAAAGCGCAAGTCGTGACGCTATTCGCTGTGCTGGCCCTCGCCGCGATGTCGGCCCAGGCCGACCCCGGCATGGACCTGGCCCAGAAGAAAAACTGCCTGGCCTGCCACGCGGTCGACCACAAGGTCGTCGGCCCGGCCTACAAGGACGTCGCGGCCAAGTACGCGGGCGACAAGGACGCCGTGAACAAGCTCAGCGCCAAGATCATCAAGGGCGGCTCGGGCGTCTGGGGCACGATGGTCATGCCGCCGAACCCGGTGACCGAGGCCGAGGCCAAGCAGCTCGCCCAGTGGGTGCTGTCGCAGAAGTAAGTCGTCAGCCGGACTGAGTCGCGGCGCCGCCCGGCGCGGCGGCCTGGTGGACCACGCGCTGCGGATACGGGATGTCGACGCCGAGGCCGTTGAGCAGGCGCAGCACCGCGAAGTTGACGTCCGAGCGCACGCCGCCCTGGCCGTTGTGCGGGTCGGCGATCCAGAAATAAAGCGTGAGCTCGAGCCCGTCGGCCGCGAAGTTCGACAGGGCGACGCTGGGCCCCGGATCGGCGAGCACGCGCGGCACCGCGCGCATGACCTCGAGCAGGCGCGGCACGAGCGCGTCGAGGTCGGTGCCGTAGCCGACCTGCACGGCCGTGCTCACGCTCAGGCGCGAGTCGGCGAGCGTTGCGTTCTCGACGCGCTGCGTGATCAGCATCTCGTTCGGCACGATCGACTCGCGCCCGCCGAGCGCCCGCACGACCGTGTAGCGCGTCTTGATGTCGCTGATGCGGCCCTCGAAGCCGTCGACCTTGACCATGTCGCCGATGCGCAGCGAGCGCTCGGCGAGGATCACGAAGCCCGACACGTAGTTCGACGCGAGCTTCTGCAGGCCGAAGCCGATGCCGACGCCGACCGCGCCGCCGAGCACGCCGAGCGCGGCGAGGTTGATGCCGGCCGCCTGCAGCGCGACGAGCAGGCCGACGAACAGCAGCGCGGCCTTCGACGCGTTGCTCGCCATCTTCTTCAGCGAGAGGTCGAGCTGCGACTGCATGAGCCGCGCCTCGATGACCTGGGCGATCCACAGCGCGATCACGAGCACGATCAGCGCCGTCAGCAGGCCGCTGAACAGGCCCAGCAGCGAGAGCTGGGTCGTGCCCAGATGGAACTGCACGTCGTCGAGGTCGTCGAGCAGGCCCGGCAGCAGGCCGAGCACCCACAGCACCGAGGCGGCCCAGGCGGTCCACGAGACGACGCGGCCGACCAGGCGCAGCAGCCCCGAGGCCGGCAGCGCGGCCGTCAGCACGCGCACGGTCAGGCGGATCAGCACGAGCGACATCAACAGCGGGATCGCGAGTCGCACATAGGTCGGCGGCACGCCGATCAACGGCAGCAGGTGGCCGGCCGACCAGCACAGGCCCAGCGCGAGCAGCGGGAACAGCAGGCCGTCGGTCACGCCGGCGCCGAACAGCACCGACAGCGGGCCGAGGTCGGCCGCGTGGCGGCGCCGCAGCCAGCTCGCGGCGAGCCAGGCGAGCGCGAGGCTCGCGAGCACGAGCGCGAGCTCGGTCAACGCCGCGGGTTTCTGGAACGAGGCGCCGAGCGCCTCGAGCTCGGCCACCGACATCGGGCGGGTCAGGTTGTTCTTCATCGGGAAAGAAAATCAGATGCCGGCGAGCACGCGCAGGTGCTGGCCGACGCTGTGCGCGAGCGCGTGCAGCGCGTAGCCGCCTTCGAGGCAGGAGACGATGCGGCCCTTCGCGTGGGCCGCGGCGACGTCCTTGAGGCGGCGCGTGATCCATTCGTAGTCGGCCTCGACGAGGCCCAGCTGGGCGAGCTCGTCGTCGCGGTGCGCGTCGAAGCCGGCCGAGACGAACAGCATCTCGGGGCGGAACTCGGCGAGCGCGGGAACCCAGGCGTCCTCGACGATCTCGCGCACCTCGGGTCCGCGCGTGTACGGCGGCACGGGCACGTTGACCATGTTCTTGCCGAGCGGCTCGACGCCGTTGCCCGGGTACAGCGGGTGCTGGAAGATGCTGACCATCAGCACGCGCGGGTCGCCCGCGACGATGTCCTCGGTGCCGTTGCCGTGGTGGACGTCGAAGTCGACGATCGCCACGCGCTTGAGCCGGCGCGCCTCGAGCGCGTGGCGCGCCGCGACCGCGACGTTGTTGAAGAAGCAGAAGCCCATCGCCGCGTCGCGCGTCGCATGATGACCGGGCGGGCGCACCGCGCAGAACGCGTTCTCGTAGCGGCCGTCGATCACGAGATCGGTCGCCTCGACGGCGGCGCCCGCGCCGTGCAGCGCGGCCGACAGCGTATAAGGGTTGGCCGAGGTGTCGGGGTCGATCACGCGGCGCGTGCCCTCGTGGGCGCAGACCTCGAGCGCGGCCATCATCTCGCGCACGTACTTGGGCGAATGGGCGCGTTCGAGCTCGGCGACCGTCGCGGCGCGCGCGGTCAGGCGCTCGAGCCCATGGTCGATGCCCGAGGCAAGCAGCCAGTCGTCGATCGCCGCCAGACGCTGCGGGCATTCGGGGTGATGCGCGCCCATCTCGTGGCGAAAAAAATCCGGGTGCGTAAAGAAAGCGGTGGCCATGGATTTGCGCTATGTTCGCCGCCATGACGCATCGACCACTGACGGCGCTCCAAGAGCAGGTTAGCACGATCATCATGGGCAAGCCGGCCCAGATCCGCGACTGCATCGCCTGCCTGCTCGCCGGCGGGCACCTGCTCGTCGAGGACCTGCCCGGCGTCGGCAAGACCACGCTCGCGCACGCGCTCGCGGTCTCGCTGGGCCTGAAGTTCTCGCGCCTGCAGTTCACGGCCGACCTGATGCCCTCGGACCTGCTCGGCGTGTCGGTTTACGAGCGCGAGCGCCAGGGCTTCGTGTTCCACCCGGGCCCGGTGTTCGCCCAGGTCCTGCTCGCCGACGAGATCAACCGCGCCGGCCCCAAGACCCAGAGCGCGCTGCTCGAGGCGATGGAGGAAGGCCAGGTCAGCATCGACGGCGCGAGCCACGCGCTGCCGCGGCCCTTCTTCGTGATCGCGACGCAGAACCCGAGCGAGCAGCTCGGCACCTACGCGCTGCCCGAGTCGCAGCTCGACCGCTTCCTGATGTGCATCTCGCTCGGCTACCCCGACGCGGCGGCCGAGCGCGAGCTGCTCGCGGGCCAGGACCGCCGCGAGCTGCTGCGCGGCCTCGCGCCCGTGATGACGCCGGCCGAGCTCGTCGCGCTGCAGGTCGAGGTCCAGCGCGTCCACGCGGCGCCGGCCCTGCTCGACTATCTGCAGGCCCTGCTCGCGGCGACGCGCTCGGGCCAGTGGTTCGCCGAGGGCCTGAGCCCGCGCGCGGGCCTCGGCGTGCTGCGCGCGGCGCGCGCGATGGCGCTGCTTGCCGGGCGCGACTACGTGTCGCCCGACGACGTCCAGGCGATCCTGCCGCAGACGATCGCGCACCGCCTGCGCCCGGCCAAGGGCAGCGGCCGCGGCGCGCGCGAGCAGGTCCGCGCGCTGCTCGAAGCGGTCCAGCCGTGACGCCGAAGGCGCGCTGGCAACGCTGGTGGACGCTGCGCCACCCGCGCGCCGACACCCACGCGATGGGCCAGCGCAATATCTATATCGTGCCGAGCCGGCCCGGCCTGTTCTTCTGCCTGACGGTCGGCGTGCTGCTCGTCGCGTCGATCAACGACCAGCTGAGCCTCGGCTACGCGCTGACCTTCCTGCTCGCGGGCGCGGGCCTCGCGTCGATGCAGGCGACCCACGCGAACCTGCGCGGCCTGAGCCTCGACCTGCGCCCGCCGGCCGCCGTGTTCGCGGGCGCCGAGGTCGAGCTCGAGCTGCGCGTGCACAACCCGGGCGCGGCGCGCTGGGGCGTCGGCGTCGGCGTCGAGGGCAGCGGCGTGTTGAGCTGGGCCGACGCGCCCGCGCGCGGCCACGCCGTCGTCCACGTGCGCTACGCCGCGCCCGCGCGAGGCCGCCACGCGCTGCCGACGCTGCGCATCGTCACGCGCTTTCCGCTCGGCCTGTTCCGCGCGTGGAGCTACTGGCGGCCGGCCGCCGAGGTCTGGGTCTACCCGGCGCCCGAGCAGCCGACGCCGCCGTTCGCGCCGCAGCACGCCGGGCTCGACGACGAGAACCTCAGCGTCGCGAGCGCCCGGCAGGGCCTCGACTTCGAAGGCGTACGGCCCTACCGGCGCGGCGACTCGCCGCGCGCCGTGCTCTGGAAAAAGGCCGCGCTCGCGCTCGAACACGACCTGCCGCTGACCGTGCGCGACAGCGCGGCGACGGCGTCGCGCCAGCTCTGGCTCGCCTGGGCGGACACGCGCGGCGACATCGAGGCGCGCCTGTCGCGGCTCAGCGCGTGGGTGCTCGCGGCCGAGCAGGCCCAGCTCGCCTACGGGCTGCAGCTGCCGGGCGCCGAAGTCGAGCCCGGCCTTGGCGCCGCGCAGGCGCGCAGCTGCCTCGAACTGCTCGCGGGCTACGGCCGATGAAGCTGCCGACGCCGCCCTCGCGCGAGGCGCGCGACACGCTGTTCCTGCTCGCGACGATCGCCGCGATCGTGCTGCCGCACACGGGCCACCTGCCGGTCTGGGCGACGACGATCACGGCGCTCGTGCTCGGCTGGCGCGCGCTGCTCGCGTGGACCGGCCGGCCGCTGCCCGGGCGCGCCTGGCTCGTGCTCGTCGCGGCCGTGGCGGGCACGCTGACCTGGCTGACCTTCCGCAGCCTCGTGCCGCGCGAGTCGGGCATCACGCTGCTCGTCGTGCTCGTGGCGCTGAAGACGCTCGAGCTGCGCGCGCGGCGCGACGCGTTCGTCGTGTTTTTCCTCGGCTTCTTCCTCGTGCTCACGCAGTTCCTGTTCTCGCAGGCGCTCGCGACCGCGCTATGGATGTTCGGCGCGACCTGGGCGCTGCTGAGCTCGCTCGTGCTCGCGCAGATGCCGGTCGGCCAGCCGACGCTCGCGGTCGCGGCCCGCCAGGCGCTGCGCAGCACCGTGCTGGGCCTGCCGATGATGGTGCTGCTGTTCGTGCTGTTCCCGCGCATCGCGCCCCTGTGGGGCGTGCCGGCCGAGACGGTCGGCCACACGGGCCTGTCGATGCGGCTCGACTTCGGCCAGATGTCCGAGGTCGCGAACGACACGAGCATCGCGCTGCGCCTGCGCTTCGACGGCGCGCCGCCGCCGCGCGGCGAGCTCTACTTCCGCGGCCCGGTGCTCGAGCGCTTCGACGGCCGCAGCTGGCTGCCCGCCCCGGCCGCGCCGGCCGTGCCGGGCGACGAGGTCGAGCTCGGCGGCGCGCCGCGGCGCTACACCGTCATGCTCGAGCCGCTGCGCATCGGCGTGCTGCCGCTGCTCGAGACCGCGCCGGGCCGCACGCTCGACGCCGACGGCACGCTGCTGCGCCGCGGCGCCACCGGCGAATGGTTCGCCGAGCGGCCGCTGACCGAGCACCTGCGCTTCGCGGCCGAGGCCTACCCGCAGCGCGTCGTCGGCCGCGAGCGCTCGCCCGCGAGCCTGCGCGGCGACCTCGCGCTGCCGCCGGGCAGCAACCCGCGCCTGCGCGCCTGGGCCGCGCGGCTGCGTGCGGCGCCGCGCTTTGCTGCGCTCGGCGCCGACGCGCTCGCGCCCGCGCTCGCCGACGCGGTGCTCGCGCATTTCGCCCAGGGCGACTACCTGTACACGCTGAGCCCGGGGCGCTACGGCGAGACCACGCCCGACCTGATCGACGAATTCTGGTTCGACCGGCGCCTGGGCTTTTGCGAGCATTTCGCGGCGGCCTTCGTGTTCGCGATGCGCGCGATGGGCGTGCCCGCGCGCATCGTCACGGGCTTCCAGGGCATGGACGAGAGGCCCGAGGACGGCTGGTGGGTCGTGCGCAACAGCAACGCCCACGCCTGGGCCGAGTACTGGGTGCCCGGGCGCGGCTGGCTGCGCGCCGACCCGACCGCGATGGTCGCGCCGCAGCGCATCGCCGAGGGCCTCGCGCTCGAACCCCAGCCCGGCGCGATCGCGAGCCTCAACCCGACGCTGTGGCGGCGCCTGCGCGGCGCCTGGGAAGCGCTCGACAACGACTGGCAGCAATGGGTGCTCAACTACTCGCGGCGCGACCAGTTCGACCTGCTCAAGGGCCTCGGCATCGGTCAGCCCGACTGGCTCGCGCTGGGCCGCATCACGGCCGCGCTGATCCTCGTCGCGGCCGGCGTCGGCGTGGCCTGGTCGCGCTGGCAGGAGCGCCCGCACGACGCGTGGACGCGCCAGCGCGCGCGGCTGCGCCACGAGCTCGCGCGGCTCGGCGTCGCCGCGGCCGCGCACGAGACGCCGCTGCGCTGGGCCGCCGCGCTGCACGCGCGCCACGGCGAGCGTGCCGCCGCCGCGGCCGCGCTGCTCGTCGCGCTCGAGCGCTCGCGCTACGCGGCCGACACCGGGCCGCTCGACTGGTCGACGCGGCGCCGCTGGTGGCGCGACTGGGGCCGCGCCGCGCGTATGCTGCGGGCATGACCGAGCCTTGCCGCCCTACCCCGACCCGCCCCCTCCTCCCGCCGCGCCTGCTGACCCTGCCCCTGCTGCTGGCCCTGCTCGCGCCCCACGCCGCCGACGCGAAGCCACCGCGCCAGCACCCCGCCGCCAAAGCCGGCGCCGCGAACGCCGACGCGGCGCCGCACCCGCTGACCGACGCGATCGACCGCGCCGAGCTCGCGCGCTACGCGGGCGAGCTCGCGGCCGCGAACGGCTGGGACCTCGGCGCGGTCCTGCCGGTGCTCGAGCAGGCCCAGCTCGTGCCGGCCGTGCAGCGCCTGGTCCAGCCGGCGCCGGCCGGCACGGCGAAGGACTGGGCCGCCTACCGCGCGCTGTTCGTCGAGCCCAAGCGCATCGCCGCGGGCGCCGCGTTCTGGCAGGCCAACGCGGCCGCGCTCGCGCGCGCCGAGGCGCAGTACGGCGTGCCGGCCGAGGTCGTCGTCGGCATCGTCGGCGTCGAGACCTATTACGGCCGCATCATGGGCCACTTCCGCGTGCTCGATGCGCTCGCGACGCTGGGCTTCGCCTACCCGCCCGACACGCCGCGCGACCGCAGCCCCTTCTTCCGCGAGCAGCTCGGCGAGCTCTTCAAGCTCGCCCGCCGCGAGGGCCGCGACCCGGCCACCTATCTGGGCTCCTACGCCGGCGCGATGGGCCTGCCGCAGTTCATGCCGGGCAGCTGGAACCGCCACGCGGTCGACTTCGACGGCGACGGCCATATCGACCTGATCAACGACCCGGCCGACGCGATCGGCAGCGTCGCGCATTACCTCGCCGAGTCCGGCTGGCAACGCGGCCTGCCGACCGACTTCGACGCCGCCCTGCCCGTCGACACGAGCGCCCGCGCGCGGCTGCTGACGCCCGACGTCAAGCCGAGCTTCACGGCGGCCCAGCTCGCGGCCGCCGGCGTCGAGCTCTCGCCGGCCGCGCAGCGCCACGCCGGGCCGCTCGCCGTCGTCGAGCTGCAGAACGGCGCCGCCGCGCCGAGCTATGTGCTCGGCACCGAGAACTTCTACGCGATCACGCAGTACAACCATTCGAGCTATTACGCGATGGCCGTGGTCGAGCTGGGGCGCGCCGTCCATGTGGCGGTGCTTCAGTCGGCAGCGGCGGCCACGTCGGCACCGGCCTCGGCCGGCACGAACGACCAGTAGTGCGGCGCGAGGTCGCGCTCGCAGGTCCAGGCCGCCGCGTCGCTGTGCCAGTCCAGGGCGCCGCAGTCGGCCGAGGTGACGACCGCGATGCCGCGCTCGGCGTAGCGCGCTAGCACGCGCGCGGTCGGATGGCCGAAGCGGTTGCGGTAGCCGGCCTGGACGACGGCAAGCGCGGGCCTGACCGCGTCGAGCAGCGCCGCGCTCGACGAGGTGTTCGAGCCGTGGTGGGGCACCATCAGGAGCTCGGCGTGCAGCGCGCCGGGCGGGCTCGCGCGCACGAGCGCGAGCTCCTGCGCGGCCTCGACGTCGCCGGTCAGCAGCGCCGCGCGGCCGTTCGCGGCGCTCACGCGCAGCACGCAGGACAGCGCGTTGCTCTTGGCCCCCCGGGTGTAGGCGGCGGCCGGCGGCTGGAGCACCTCGAAGTCGACGCCGTCCCATTGCCAGCGCTGGCCCGCGACGCAGCGCTGCAGCGGCAGCGTGGCGGCCTGCAGCAGCGGGTGCGCGTCTTCGAGCGAACTCAGCAGGCCGTCGACGCGCAGCCCCGCGAGCAGCGACGCCGCGCCGCCGATATGGTCGGTGTCGCGATGGCTGAGCACAAGGCGGTCGAGCCGCGCGACGCCGAGCCCGCGCAGCAGCGGCAGCAGCACGCGCTCGCCGGCGTCGGCGCCCGGCGTGTCGGGCTGGTACTGCGGCCCCGCGTCGAACAGCAGCGCGTGGCCCGCGGTGCGCACGAGCACGGCCGTGCCTTGGCCGACGTCGGCCGCGAGCAGCTCGAACTCGCCCGCCGCGGGCCGCGACGGCGCGGGCCACAGCAGCGGCAGGCCGAGCAGCAGGCCGCAGGCGCGCAGCCGCCAGGGCAGGCGCAGCACGAGCAGCAGGCCGCCCGCGAGGCCCAGCGTCTGCGCCCAGGCCGGCGCTGCGGCGACGAACCAGACCGCGGCGCCCGTGCCGGCCAGCCATTCGAGGTAGGCGAACAGGCCGTGCAAGCCTTGCGTCGCGAGCCACCAGGCCCCCGGCACGAACGCGCCGAGCAGCGCGAGCGGCACGATCGCGAAGCTCACGAGCGGGATCGCGACGAGGTTCGCGAACAGCCCGACGAGCGAGACCTGGCCGAAGAACAGCAGGCCCAGCGGCGCAAGCCCCAGCGTCGCGATCCACTGCGCGCGCAGACCGGCGCCGAGCCGTGCGCGCCAGCCCTGCCCCGCCGGCTCGGCGCCCGTCATCAGCAGGCCCACCGCGACGAAGGACAGCCAGAAGCCGGCCTGCGCGACCGCGAACGGGTCGACGAGCGTGACGACCGCGCCCGCCAGGAGCAGCGCGAGCGCGCCGGGCCAGCGCACGCCGAGCTCGCGCAGCAGCGCGAGCGTCACGAGCATCCACACCGTGCGCTGCGCCGGCAGGCCCCAGCCCGAGAACAGCGCATAGGCGAGCGCCGCGGCCACGCCGGCCCAGCGCGCCGCGCGCGGCGCGGGCCAGGCCAGGCACAAGGTCGCGCTGCGCCGCCAGGCCCCCTCGGCCAGCCATTGGACGAGCCACGCGAGCATCGTCACATGGGTGCCGGAGATCGCGAGCAGGTGCGCGACGCCGGTGCGCCGGAACAGCGTCCAGTCGGCGCCGTCGATCGCGGCCTGGTCGCCGAGCGTCAGCGCCGCGAGCACGCCGGCCGCGCGCGCGTCGGACACCTCGCGCTCGAGCGCGTCGCGCAGGCGCTGGCGCCACGCGTCGAGCGCCCACCAGGGCGCCGGCGCGAGGCGCACGCGCGTCTGCGGCCGCACGCTGCCGGTCGCGCCGATGCGCTGCTCGAACAGCCACCGCTCGGCGTCGAAGCCGCCCGGGTTGCGCAGGCCGTGCGGGCGCTTGAGCCGCACCGTCCATTGCCAGGACTCGCCGGCGCCGATCGCGGGCAGCGGCTCGCGCGGCGTCGCGTAGACGCCCAGGGCGATGCGCGGCGGCAGCGCGAGCGGCGCGTCGGCCAGGCTCGGGCCGGCGCGCGCCGATTCGGGCGCGAACAAGAAGCGCGTGCCAAGGCTGCCGCCCTGCCCGAGCGTGCGGCCCGGCAGGCTCGCGACGCGGCCCGTGACGAGCAGGTCGCGGCCCTCCCAGTCCGGCGCGAGCCGCTCGGCCAGGCGCGCGTCGGCGCGCCACGCGGCCTGCGCGAGGGCCAGCGGCAGGAGCGCTGCGGCGAGCCAGGCCGGCGAACGCCGCAGCCCCGCCGCGGCCAGCGCGAGCAGCCCGACCGCGAGCAACGCGGCCAGCTCGCGCGCGTCCGGCAGCCGGGGCCCCGCCTGCAGCAGCACGAGCCCGGCCAGCCAGCCCAGCGGCGGCAGGCTCCAATGCCAGGCGGACTGGCGCAGGCTCATGGAAAGACGCTCATAAAGCGACGGCTAATCCCTGCCGTGTAGGATGCCCGCTGCTTCAGCGTCGAGAGCCAGGAAATCATGAGCCAGCGTCCCATTTACCAACGTCTGCAAACCCTCGGCATCGAACTGCCGCCGCTCGCCGTGCCGGCCGCGGCCTACGTGCCCTTCGTGCGCACCGGCAATCTGCTGTTCGTCTCCGGCCATATCGCCAAGAAGGACGGCCGGGTGTGGGCCGGCCAGCTCGGCCGCGACGTCGACACCGCGACCGGCAAGCTCGCCGCGCGCGCGGTCGCCGTCGACCTGCTCGGCACGCTGCACGCGGCGCTCGGCGACCTCGGCCGCGTCAAGCGCGTCGTCAAGCTGATGAGCCTCGTCAACAGCACGGCCGACTTCACCGAGCAGCACCTCGTCACGAACGGCGCGTCCGAGCTCATCGGCGAGGTCTTCGGCGCCGAGGTCGGCGCGCACGCGCGCAGCGCGTTCGGCGTCGCCCAGATCCCGATGGGCGCCTGCGTCGAGATCGAGCTGATCGTCGAGGTCGAGGCTTGATGCGCCGCGCCGCCCCCGCGCTGTCGGGCCGCGTGCTCGCCGGCACGCTGCTCGTCTCGCTCGCGGCCGTCGCCGCGGCGCTCGTCGCCCAGCACGCGTTCGGCGTGCGGCCCTGCCCCTGGTGCGTGCTGCAGCGCGGCGTGTTCCTGCTGATCGCGGCGGCCTCGCTCGTCGGCCTGCTGCTGCGCGGCGCGGCGCGCGGCCTGCTGCTCGTCGTCGTGCTCGGCCTGGCCGTCGCCGGCTGCGCCGCGGCCTATTACCAGCACGAGGTCGCGTCGCTGACCTCGAGCTGCGCGATGGGCTTCGCCGACCGCACGATCGCGTCGCTGCAGCTCGAAGACCGCCTGCCCTATGTGTTCATGGTCACGGCGAACTGCGCCGAGGCCGCCGCCTATCGCCTGCTGGGCCTGCCCTACGAGGTCTGGAGCGGCGCGCTCTACGTGCTGACGGCCCTCGCCGCCGCGCTGGGCCTCAAGCGCCTGAAGTAACGAGACAGGCGCGCGCATGACGGTCCGCGGCTTGGCCCATGTGAACCTGCGTGCACCGCGCGCGCTGCTCGACGCGCTGCGCGACTTCTACGTCGACGTCGTCGGCCTGGCGCCGGGGCCGCGTCCGCCGTTCGCGAGCTTCGGCTACTGGCTCTACGCGGGCGGCCGCGACGTGCTGCACCTGAGCGAGGCGCGCGCCGGCGAGGAACGCGCGCCCGGCCGCAGCCCGACCTACGACCACCTGGCCCTGGCCTGCGACGACCTCGCCGGCACCGAGGCGCAGCTGCGCGCGCGCGGCCTCGCCTACCGCCGCGCCGCGGTGCCGCTGACCGGCCAGGTCCAGCTGTTCTTCGCCGACCCGGCCGGCAACGGCGTCGAATTGAATTTCGCCAGCGGACAGTAATTTGCATTTTGTCCGCCGGCGGACTACCATCGCGGCATGAGCGCCGTCGTCGTCGCCCCCGCCCATCCCGCGCCGGACCTGAGTTCGCCGGCCGCCGCGGGCGCGGCGCTGCGCACCTTCTTCAATATCGCGGCGGCCTGGGAGCTCGGCAACGAGGACCAGCAGCGCCTGCTCGGCTGCGGCCGCACGACCTTCTTCGACTGGAAGGCCGGCCGCGTCAAGGCCGGGCTCGACGCGGCGACGCTCGAGCGGCTCTCGCACCTGTTCGGCATCTGGTCGGCGCTGCAGATCCTGCTGCCGCTGCCCGAGCGCGCGAACGCGTGGATCAGGCAGCCGAACGCGGCGCCGCTGTTCGGCGGCGGCTCGGCCCTCGAGCGCATGCGCGGCGGCCAGGTCGCCGACCTGTTCGTCGTACGCCAGTACCTCGACGCGCAGCGCGGCGGCTGGTGAGCGGGCCGATGGGCGCCCTGCCCGAGTTCGCGCGCTCGCGCGTGCGCTGGAAGGATGCGTGCCGGCTGATCCCGAGCCGCTTCCCGCCGGTCTCGCTGTTCGAGACCGTCGCCGACCCGGCCGACCTCGACGTCGTGTTCGCGATCGAGCAGCTCGCCAACCCGCGCCTGCGCGACGCGGTCGGCGAGCTCAGGCTCGTGCCGCCCGAGCAGCGCGTCAGCGGCCCCGGCACGAGCGCGATCATGGCCGCGTTCACGCACCTGAACCCCGACGGCAGCCGCTTCTCGGACGGCAGCTGGGGCGTCTACTACGCGGCGCGCACGCTCGCGACGGCGGTCGCCGAGGTCGGCTGGCACCGCGCGCGCTTTCTCGCGCGCACGCGCGAGGCGCCGATCGAGATCGACCTGCGCTGCTACCGCGCGCGCGTCGAAGCCACGCTCGTCGACATCCGCGGCGCGGCCGAGGCCGCGGCGCTGCACGCGTCCGACAGCTACGCGGCCTCGCAGGCGTTCGCGCGGCCGCTGCGCGCGGCGGCGGTCAGCGGCATCGCCTACGACAGCGTGCGCGACCCGGGCGGCCAATGCGTCGCGCTGTTCACGCCGCGCGCGCTCGTGCCGCCGGCGCGCCAGGCCGAGCATGTGACGCTGCGCTGGGACGGCGCCAGAATCGCCGGCTGGTACCTGAAGTCGGAGCTCCGGCCCCTGCCCTAGCGGGCGCGTCGGACCCGTCGGGCCAAGTCCCGGAATGCAAAGTCGACGTCCCAATCGGGCAAGTCTGCGCCGTCCGTTTTCCTGAAGATGCCGCCCTGGGGCCGCTGCAAGCCCCATGGCCGGCGGCGCGCGCCCATGCGCGCCGCGGCGATAACAAGGACATCCATGAGACAAGCCCGCCTTCAGACCCCGCTATCGCTGTTCGCCGCGGCCGCGGCCCTTGCCTGCACCGCGACCCTGCCCCGGGCCGCGGCGGCCGAGGACTTCAAGCTCTCGGACGGCGTCGCCGGCAGCGTCGCGACGACGCTGAGCCTCGGCACGACGATCCGCGCCCAGGCGCCGAACCCGGCCGAGTACGCCTACATCCCGGCGACGACGGTGCCCGGCGCCGCGCCGGGCCAGCTGGTCGGCCAGACCGGCGGCTCGGACCTGAACTTCGGCCAGGGCGATCCGGTCTCGACCATCGCCGAGGCGATGGTCGACCTCGACGTGCACGGCGCCACGTTCGGCGCGTTCGCGCGCGTCGCGGCCTGGCACGACTTCACGCTCGGCCATGCCGACGCGGCCTACGGCAACTACGCGAACGGCTACGCCGGCGGCACGCCGCTGTCGGACCGCGGCTTCCAGCCCGGCGCGCGCTTCGACGGCCTGATGCTGCGCGACGCCTATGTGTCCGCGCATGCCGGGCTCGACGCCGGGCGCCGCCTCGATCTGCGCCTCGGCCGCCAGCTGCTCGGCGTCGACCCCGACCAGGCCCTGACGGCCGGCAGCTGGGGCGTGATGCGCATGATCGGCGGCGGCATCGCCGCCGCGACGAACCCGCAGGACTTCGCGGCGCAGCTGCGCCCGGGCGCGATCGCCGAGGAGTCGCGCGTGCCGGTCGGCATGCTCGACCTGCGCGTCGCGAGCGGCGCGGCGGCCGGTGCGAACCGCTGGACGCTCGAGGGCTTCCTGCCCTACGAGACGCGCGAGGCCGTGCTGCCCGGCTGCGGCACCTTCTACGACATCGCGTCGGTCGTGCCGCCCGGCTGCGACCTCGCCTCGGCGGTCGGCGCGCCGGTCGCGGGCACGCCGCTCACGACGGTCGCCGCGCTGACCGAGAAGAGCCTGCTCGCGTCGAACTACTACGTGCACCGCACCGGCGACCAGCCCGCGGGCGCGCACGGCCAGTTCGGCCTCGCCGCCCACCTCGACCTCGCGGCGCTGAACACGACGCTGTCGGCCTACGCGCTGAACACGCCGAGCACGCTGCCGTTCTACCAGGTGCGCGTCGACGACGTCGGCGGCCAGCCGATCCAGCTGCCCGCGGCGCTCGGCCAGGTCGGCGTGATCGCGTCGGCCCTGCTGCGCCTGAACCCGGCCGCGAAGCTGCCGCCGCTGCCGGCGCTGAGCGGCGTCGTCAACGGCTTCGAGTACGACATCGCCTACCCGGCCTCGGTGCGGCTCTACGGCCTGAGCTTCAACGCGCGGCCCGACCCGCTCGCGCGCGTGTACGGCGAGCTCGCGCACCGCGACGGCCAGCCCCTGTCGTACAACCTCAACGACGTGCTCGCGGCCTTCCTGCTGCGTGCGCCGACCTCGCTGCTCGCCGAGCAGCGCGGCGCGCTCGCGGCACCGGCCGGCAGCGTCTACGACGCCTACCAGCGTTTCGGCGTGAGCACCGCGGCGCTCGGCTACGCGCGCGCGTTCAAGAACCTGATCGGGGCCCAGCAGCTGCGCGTCGCGGTCGAGGCCGGCGCGAGCCATGTCGACGGCCTGCCCGACCCCGAAACGATGCGCTACGGCCGCGCGTTCGCCTACGGGTCCGCGCCCTATCTATCGAACGGCACGCTGACGCCGGGCTGCGGCGCCCTGCCGGCCGGCGTGCCGGCCGCGTTCGCCTACGTGCCGGGCAAGACCTGTGGCGGCGGCGGTTTCGTCACGAGCAGCGCCTGGGGCTGGCGCCTGTCGGCTTCGGCCGCCTACGCGGGCCCGGGCGGCTCGACGATCACGCCCTCTCTCTACGTCGCGCGCGACGTCAGCGGCTACGCGTTCGACGGCAGCTACTCGGCCGGCCGCTCGACGATCCGCCCGGCCATGCGCATCGACTGGGACCGCCGCTACTACGCGCAGTTCACCTACACCGGCATGTCGGGCGGCGACTACAACCTGCTGGCCGACCGCAGCGCGTTCACGCTCGCCGGCGGCGCGAAGTTCTGAGCGACGCGCAAGGACCAGGGCCCGGCGCTCACGCGCCGGGCCCTTTGCGTTCGCCGCCCTTCGGGGTCAGATCACCGCGCCGCCATTCGGGCTGATGACCTGGCCGACCAGGTAATGCTCGCCGGCCAGGTGCAGCGCGGTCGCCTCGTACTCGGCGAGCGTACCGAGACGGCCGAGCGGAATCAACTGCCACAGGCGCGCGCGTGCCTCGGCGTCGATCGCCTCGAGGTAACGCCCGAATTCCTCGGTATGGACGCCGCCCGGCGCCATCACGTTGACGAGGATGTTCGCGCCCGCGACCTCGGCGGCGAGCGACTTCGTGAACGCGATCACGGCGCCCTTGGTCGCGCTGTAGTGCGGGCTGTGCGCGCTCATCGCCGAGACGCCGGCGATCGACGCGATATTGACGATGCGGCCCCAGCGCCGCGGCTGCATCTGGCGCAGCGCCGCGCGCGTGCAGTAGAACAGGCCATGGACGTTGACATCCCAGAAGCGGTGCCATTCGGCGTCGTCGAGCGCGCTCGTGAAGCCCAGCGAGCGGCGCGGCTCCGGCGTGCTGAGGTAGGCGTAATGGGCGTTGCGGCGCAGCGTGTCGGCCGCCGTGTTCGGCACGCGCGCCGCGTTGTTGACGAGGATCTCGACCGGACCGATCGCGGCGGCCGCCCACGCGAACATCGCGTCGACGGCACCGCTGTCGGCGACGTCGCAAACCCGCCCCCAGGCCGGGTGGCCGGCCTGGTTCAGCGCAGCGACCGCGCGGTCCAGCGCGGCCGCGTCGATGTCGCACAGCACGACGCGCGCGCCCGCGGCCGCATAGGCCTCGGCGATTGCGCGGCCGAGGCCGCGCGCAGCACCCGTCACGAGGGCCACGCGGCCCTCGAGCATTCTTTCGTTCATGGTGACTCCGGGAGTCAATGGATCCGGCCGCGCCGCGCGGCGCGCCAGAAACACGCGGCCGCGAGCAGCACGACCGCGTCGCTCGCGATCAGCACGCTGCCGAGCGGGTGGCCGGCGCCGCGCGCCGCGAGCGCGTCGCTCGCGCCGCCCAGCGCGAGGCTGCCGAGCGCAATCGCGAACACGTTGATCAAGAGCATCTGCGCGCCCGTGATCGTCGCGCGCAGGTGGACCGGCGCGAGCGCCTGGATCACGCTCGTCGCCGGGCCGTACAGCGCCATCGGCAGGAACGCGCTGCAGGCCAGGCCCGCGTCGACCAGGCCCAGCGGCGCGCCGGGCCAGCGGCTCGCGAGCGCGACCGGCGCGCACAGCAGCACGAGGCCGGCCATGAAGCCGGGCCGGCCGCCGCGCAGCCGGGCGCCGAGGCGGTCGCCGAGCCAGCCGCCGAGCAGCGCGCCCGCGAGGCCGCAGCTGAGCTGCAGCGCGCCGAGCGTGCGCGCGATCGCGCCCGCGTCGAGGCCGCGCTCGCGCACCAGCCATAGCGAGGTGAACGCGAGCCCCGCGAAGGCCATGTGCACGAGCACGAAGCCGAGCGTCACGGCGCCGAGCCCCGGCGTCGCGGCGACATGGCGCGCGAGTCCGCGCAGCTGCGCGAGGCTCACGCCGCGATGGCCGTCGGGGCCGCCGCGGTCGACGCCGGCAGCCGCGGCAGCGCCGTCGCGCCGGTCGCGCAGCCACCATAGCGGCAGGCTGCACGCGAGCCCGCAGGCGCCGAGCAGGCCGAAGGTCGCGCGCCAGCCGAGCCAGGCGCCGAGGTGGCCGGCGAGCAGGAAGCTGCCGCCGATGCCGAGCGGAATGCCCGTGAAGAACACGCCCAGGGCCGTGCCGAGCCGCCGCGCCGGGTAGACCTCGGCGAGCATCGAGACGGCCGCGGGCACGAGCGCGGCCTCGCCGCAGGCGACGAAGAAGCGCGCGAGGCCCAGCGCCGCGAAGCTCGCGGCCGCGCCCGACGCGGCCGTGCACGCGCTCCAGACGATCAGGCCGAAGCCGATCACGCGCGGCCGGCTGTGGCGGTCGGCGAGCTGGCCCGCGACGGTCGCCATCACGCTGAAGCTCAGCACCCAGACCGCGCCGACGAGAAAGCCGTACTGCGCGTTGCTCAGGCCCAGCTCGGCCGTGATCTGGCTCGCGAAGCCGAGCAGCATATTGCGGTCGATATGGGCGAGCACGTGCAGCAGCAGCAGGCCCGCGAGCAGCGCGTGGGGACGGCGCCGCCAGGCCGCGCCGCCGGCGCCCGGCGCGCGCGCGACGGGCGCGTCGGCGGCGGGGAGCGGCGGCACCTCGGGCATGGCCGCGCTCACTGGAGCACCCTTCGCGCTACGCGCTGTCCCGCCGAGCGGGAATGAGCGCACTTCGGAGCGGCGCTCATGCGCGCATCGGCACGCCGCGCTCGCCGGCCCGGCGGTTCGGCGCGTAGCCGAGCCGCGCGAGCGTCGTGTCGGCATCGGCGTAGTGCTCGCCGATGCGGTAGATGCGGCGCGCGTCGGTACCGCTGGCGACGTCGCGGTGCAGCTCGCGGGCGATCCGCACGACCTGCTCGACCTGCGCGACCGAGGTCATCGCTTCGCCCTTGCGCCCCCACAGGTTGTCCTCGATGCCGACGCGCACGTGCAGGCCCATCGCGATCGCCATGGTGTTGAGCGGCAGCACGTGGCGCATCAGGCTCTCCAGGGTCAGCACCGCGCCGTCGGGGCAGCGGTTCACGAATTCCATCATGTTGCGCGGGTTCGGGCCATCCGCACCGCCCCCGATCGCGACCCAGTTCAGGACCAGCGGCCCGGTGTAGACGCCGCGCCGGATCAGGCGCTCGACGCTCTCGAGCTGGCCGACGTCGCCGAGCATGAAATGCGGCTGGATGCCCGCGGCCTGCAGGCGGCGCAGGTGCTCCTCGACGAAGCCCGGGCCCGAGGGGATGAACATCTCCTTGTAGGCCGCGTAATAGGCCGGGTGGCCCATGCTCGTCTCGCCGAGGTCCTCGCGCGTGAGCAGCTCGGTCACGTTCATCTGGTTGGTGTTGATCGCGATCGTGACCTGGTCGGGCTTGGGGTCGAGGTCGGCGAGCATGTGGCGCGTGTCGTCGCCCAGCCACTTCGCGGCCTCGCCCTCGCTCTCGGGCGCGAACGAGATCGAGCCGCCGACCTGCAGCACCATCCCGGGCACCGCCTCGCGCAGGCGCGCGAGCATCTCGTTGAACTTGGACAGGCGCTTGGCGCCCTTGCCGTCCTCCTCGCGCACATGGACATGCAGCACCGTCGCGCCGGCGTTCCAGCAGTCGACGGCCTTCTGGATCTGCGCGTCCATGCTGACCGGGATGTCGGCCGAGTCGCTCGGCAGGAACTGCGGGCCGTAGGGCGCGACCTGGATCACGAGCTTTTCCTGGTGCTCGGGCAGCAGCGAGTCGTCGAGAAATTGCATGGGAAGTCTCCTGATTGGGGTTCGATTCGGTTCAGGGCGCCGGCGTCGCGGCGGCGGCGCGCGCGACTTCCTCGACGAGGATCGGCGCACCGAGGCTCATGCTGTGGATGCCCAGCACGCTGACGGCCTGCAGCACCGCGAGGATCTCGGCCTGGCTCGCGCCGAGCTCGAGCGCACGGCGGATATGGCGGCGCACGCCGGGCGCATACATATGGGTACAGGACGCGTCGACGGCGATCGCGAGGAACTCGACGACCTTGGGCTCGAGCAGGCCCGAGACCATCGGCGTGATGCCCATGGCGACGAACTTTTCGGTCCACGCGGGGTCGAGCGCGGCGAAGGCGTCCCAGGCAGGGTTCCATTGACCGGCCGCGCGCAGGCGGTCGCAGACCGGCGTCGCCGGGGCAGAGGTTCGAGTGGTGTCCATGGCGCCGATTGTTCCGACCGAGGCGCTTGCAGACTTGCCTGATTGGGACATAGACTTGCCTCCAGGTGACGTCCGGCGCGCCGCCCTTCCAGGAGTCCATCCGCCATGGCGTTGCTGACGCGCGCGACCAGCCTGACCCATTTCGCCAAGGTGGCCCACGAGGCCGGGCTCGACGCGGCGGCCCTCCTCGACGAGGTCGGCCTGCCCGCCACGGCGCTGCACGCCGACGACCTGATGCTGCCGATCGACGCCGTCGCCGCGGTGCTGGAGCTCGCGGCCGAGCGCAGCGGCTGGATCGACTTCGGCCTGCGCATGGCCGAGGGCCGGCAGATCTCCAACCTCGGCCCGCTGGGCCTGCTGCTGCGCGAGGAGGCGACGCTACGCCGTGCGCTTGGCGCGCTGATGCGCTACCTGCACACCTATAACGAGGCGCTCGCGTTCAAGGTCGAGGAGGACGGCCGCTACGTGATCCTGCGCGAGGACGCCCTGGTCGGCCGCGCGACGGCGGTGCGCCAGGGCATCGAGCTGTCGCTGGCCGTGAGTTGCCGTGTGCTGGGCCTGTTCATGGGCAGTCACTGGCAGCCGCACCGGGTGTGCTTCGCCCATGCCGCGCCGCGCGGCCGCACCCTGCACGCGCGCGCGTTCGGCCCCGGCGTCGAATTCGGCCACGATTTCAACGGCCTCGTGATCCACGCGCGCGAGCTCGACGTGCCGAACCCGGGCGCCGACCCGGTCATCGCGCGCTACGCGCGCCAGGCGCTCGAGAGCGCACGCGGCGCACGGCGCCGTGGCCCGGCCGACGAGATCCGCCACCTGGTGCTGCTGCTGCTACCGACCGGCAGCTGCAGCGTCGAGGCCGTCGCGCGGCATTTCGGCGTGACGCGGCGCACCATCCACCGCCAGCTCGAAGCCGAGGGCCTGAGCTTCACGGCCCTGGTCCAGCTGATCCGGCGCGAGCTCGCGCAGCGCTATGTCGAGCATGGCGCGCGCCCGCTCGAGCAGGTCGGCGCGCTGCTCGGCTTCGCCCAGGCGAGCTCGTTCTCGCGCTGGTACCGGGCCGAGTTCGGCGCGGCCGCGCGCCAGACCCGCGGCGGCCGCTAGCGCGGCCCTGCTCAGACCAGCGGCACGCCGGTGCGGCTCTGGATGAACTCGCGCGTGACCTCGGGCGCGAGCTCGACGAGCCTGAGCCCGGCCGGCGTCACGTCCATCACGCCGAGGTCGGTGATGATGCGGTTGACGACGGCCTTGCCGGTCAGCGGCAGCGTGCACTGCGGGATGATCTTGAGGTCCTCGCTGCCGTCCTTCTTGCGCGCGACATGCTCCATCAGCACGATCACGCGCGCGACGCCGGCGACGAGGTCCATCGCGCCGCCCATGCCCTTGACCATCTTGCCGGGGATCATCCAGTTCGCGAGGTCGCCTTCGGCCGTGACCTGCATCGCGCCGAGGATGGCGAGGTTGATCTTGCCGCCGCGGATCATCGCGAAGCTGTCGTGGCTGCCGAAGATGCTCGTGCCGGGGATGGTCGTGACGGTCTGCTTGCCGGCGTTGATCAGGTCGGCGTCGACCTCGGCATCCAGCGGAAACGGGCCGATGCCGAGCATGCCGTTCTCGCTCTGCAGCCAGACCTCCTTGGTCGGCGGCACATGGTTGGCGACGAGCGTCGGGATGCCGATGCCGAGGTTGACGTAGAAGCCGTCCTCGAGTTCCTGGGCGGCGCGCGCCGCCATCTGGTCTTGGGTCCAGGGCATGTCTGCTCTCCTTGCTCAGGCGGTCCGGGTGGTGCGCTTCTCGATGCGCTTCTCGGGGTTCGGGTTGTGCACGATGCGGTGCACGTAGATGCCCGGCAGGTGGATTTCGTCGGGGTCGAGCGCGCCGGTCTCGACGATGTGCTCGACCTCGACGACGGTCAGCTTGCCCGCCATCGCGCAGGCCGGGTTGAAGTTGCGCGCGGTGCGGCGGAACACCAGGTTGCCGCTCTTGTCGGCCGTGTGCGCCTTGACGAGCGCGACGTCGGGGTTGAGCGAACGCTCCATCACGTAGGTATGGCCATCGAACTCGCGCGTCTCCTTGCCCTCGGCGACGAGCGTGCCGACGCCGGTGCGCGTGAAAAAGGCCGGGATGCCCGCGCCGCCCGCGCGCAGGCGCTCGGCGAGCGTGCCCTGCGGCGTGAACTCGAGCTCGAGCTCGCCGGCCAGGTACTGGCGCTCGAACTCCTTGTTCTCGCCGACGTAGCTCGAGATCATCTTGCGGATCTGGCGCGTCTCGAGCAGCTGGCCGAGGCCGAAGCCGTCGACGCCGGCGTTGTTCGAGACGACCGACAGGCCCTTGACGCCGCTGTCGCGCAGCGCCGCGATCAGCGCCTCGGGGATGCCGCACAGGCCGAAGCCGCCGACGGCGAGCAACTGGCCGTCGCGCACGACACCCGCGAGCGCCGCCGCGGCGCTCGGATAGACCTTGTTCATGCTGTCTCCTGGTCCGGTGAAGTTAAAAGAGCAATCTCGCGAGCCTAGCCGCTCGGGACTACGTAGTCGATTACGTAGAATCGCCTAAGCCCATGACCCTTGACTACCGTACCGCGTTCGAGCTGGCCCCGATCGGCCTCGTGCTGTCGTCCCAGCGCCTGATCAAGGACTGCAACCGCCAGCTGCTCGCGATGTTCGGCGCGACCCGCGAGCAGCTCGTCGGGTGCAGCTTCGCGGTGCTGTACCCGAGCAGCGAGGAGTTCGAGCGCACGGGCGCGCGCATCGTCGCGAGCCTCGACCGCAATATCGCCGCGCGCGGCCGCTACGCCGACGAGCGCGTGATGCGCCGCATCGGCAGCGGCGAGCTGTTCTGGTGCCATGTCGCCGGGCGCGCGCTCGACCCCGCGGACCCCCACGCCGAGGGCATCTGGAGCTTCGAGGACCTGTCGGCGCAGCGCCCGATCAAGGTCGAGCTCACGGCCCGCGAGCGCGAGATCGCGGCGCTGCTGATCGGCGGGCAGACCAGCAAGATGATCGGCCGCCGGCTCGGCATCAGCCCGCGCACGGTCGACGTCTATCGGGCGCGGCTCATGAAGAAATACGGCGCGGCGAGCACGCCCGACCTCGTCCACAAGCTGCTCGTGAGCTGAGCGCTTCAGCGGAAGAACTGGCTCGGCGTCAGGCCGAACTGGCGCTTGAACATCGTCGCGAACGCGCTCGGGCTGTCGTAGCCGAGCTGCAGCGCGACGTCGACGACCTTCTCCGCGCCCCCCGCGAGCAGCTCGAGCGCGCGCAGCAGCCGCGCCTGCTGGCGCCACTGGCCGAAGGTCATGCCGGTCTCGGCGCCGAAGCGGCGCTGGATCGTCTTGGCGTCGACGCCGAGGCGCGCGGCCCAGTCGGCGAGCGTCGAGGTGTCGTCGAGCTGCTGCTGCAGGTGGCTGCAGATCTGCAGCAGGCGCGCATCGCTCGGCAGCGGCAGGTGCAGCGGCAGCACGGGCAGCGTGCGCAGCTCGTCGAGCAGCAGGCGCATCACGCGGCCGTCGCGCGAGTTCGGCGCGTAGGGCTGGCGGACCTCGGCCGCGGCCTGGATCAGCTCGCGCAGCAGCGGCGACACGGCGACCGCGCAGGACGCCGCCGGCAGCTGCGGCACGGCGCCCGGGCGCACGTAGATGCTGCGCATGTGGACGACGCCGATGCAGCGGATCGCGTGGGCCGCGCCGGCCGGCATCCAGATGCCGCGCGTCGGCGGCACGACCCATTGGCCGGCGTCGGCGCGCACGACCATCACGCCGTGGACCGCGTGGATCAGCTGGTGCTTGGCGTGGCTGTGCGCGTCGACGAGCCAGCCGGCCGGGTAGTCGGTCGCGCGGCAGCTCACCGCCGCGGGTTCGTCGTCGACCTCGGCGAGGATTTGCGGTAGCGGCTTGGGGGCGTGATGGGGCATGGCCCGGAATGTCCCTTTCGCGAAGATTATTGACTGATAGGCGTGAGACAGGCAAGGCGACGATTGCGAGAATCCGCGTTCGCCCGCTCCCTTGCCCAGGACCCAAGCCCCATGTCAGCCAACGCCGCCACCCTTGCCCAGACCGGCGCGCAGCGCGAGTCCAAGACCGCGTTCCGCATCCTCGGCTTCATCAGCAGCGCCCATTTCGTCAACGACATGATGCAGTCGCTGCTGCTCGCGATGTACCCGATCCTGAAGGGCGAGTTCAGCTTGAGCTTCAGCCAGATCGGCCTGATCACGCTGACGTATCAGCTCACCGCGTCGATCCTGCAGCCGGCCGTCGGCCTGTACACCGACAAGCACCCGCAGCGCTGGTCGCTGCCGCTGGGCATGACCTCGACGCTGATCGGCCTCGCGCTGCTCGCGGTCGCGCCGAGTTTCGCGCTCGTGCTCGTCGCCGCGGCCTTCGTCGGCATGGGCTCGGCGGTGTTCCACCCCGAGTCGTCGCGGATCGCGCGGCTCGCGTCGGGCGGCCAGCATGGCCTCGCGCAATCGCTGTTCCAGGTCGGCGGCAACACCGGCACGGCGCTCGGCCCGCTGCTCGCGGCGGCCGTGATCGCGCCGCATGGCCAGCAGAGCGTCGCGTGGTTCTGCCTCGCCGCGATCGTCGGCATCTTCCTGCTCGTGCAGGTCAGCCGATGGTACGCGAGCCATCACCTGGGGGCCAAGGCCAAGGCGCGCGCGGCCGTCGCGTCGCCCTACCCGCGCCGCACGGTGATCACGACGGTCGGCCTGCTGCTCGTGCTGATCTTTTCGAAGTACTTCTACATCGCCGGCATCAGCAGCTTCTACACCTTCTTCCTGATGCACCGCTTCGGCCTGTCGATCCAGGGCGCGCAGGTCCATCTGTTCGTGTTCCTGCTCGCGTCGGCGATCGGCACGGTGGTGGGTGGCCCGATCGGCGACCGCATCGGCCGCAAGCCGGTGATCTGGGCGTCGATCCTCGGCGTCGCGCCGTTCGCGCTGCTGCTGCCCTACGCCGACCTGTTCTGGACCACGGCGCTGACGGTCGTGATCGGCCTCGTGCTGTCGTCGGCGTTCTCGGCGATCCTGGTCTACGCGCAGGAGCTGATCCCGGGCAAGGTCGGCATGGTGTCGGGCCTGTTCTTCGGCTTCGCGTTCGGCATGGGCGGCCTCGGCGCCGCGCTGCTCGGCGTCTGGGCCGACCACACGAGCATCGACTTCGTCTACCGCTGCATCGCGTTCCTGCCGCTGCTCGGCATGTGCGCGGCCTGGTTGCCGGATCACGCGAAGCCGCGGCGCGGCTGAGCTTTTCGATTGGGCCCATCGAGTTGATGCGCCCAATCTTCTGCACTGCAACGACCGAGCGAGACTGCGGCGACGGGCGTGCCTGGCGGCCCCTGCGCCCTCGCCCCTCGCTGCGCGAGGGGTCCCCTGCGGTGCTCCCGGCGCGGGGCCGGCGCAATTCACTTCGCTACGCTCCGTTCAAGCTGCGCCTTGAGTCAGATGTTGATGCGCGCAGCGCGCGCGCCCCGCGCCGCTGCGCTCCTCGGCTCGGGCCAAGGGACCACCAGGCACACCCGCCGCCGCAGTCGGGCCACAGTGGCGTACTGAGCCGATCCAGGCAAAGCCATCGACAGAGCGGAGCACGACCAATCCTCGCTGCGAAGCATGGAACGCCCCGTCGACACGGCATCGGCAACTCGCTGATCTACGGATCTACATCGCAATGGCTCGACCCGGCCACTTGCTGAGGTTCGTCAGCGTCAGCTATCAGGAAGTCTGATGGGCTGACTACAGCTCGATGACACCACCGGGCGCGCCTGATGATCTTGCGGACGCGACGGACCGCAGGCCTTGACCCCAGATAGCCAGTGGGTAAAATGTATACACTCAAAAGGATATACATCATGGACCTGCAAGTAGCCAAGTGGGGAAACAGTCTTGCCCTACGGATCCCCTCCGAGGTCGTGCGCCGCCTCGGGTTGCGCGAAGGGGCAACTGTGGAGGCGCAGCTCACTGTCGATGGCAGCCTGTCCATTCGGCCGGCGCAGTGGAATCGCAAGGCATTCGCGCTCGAATTGACCCGCGCCCGCGGTGCCATGCCCATGAGCGAGCCCGTGATGGAGGAGCTGCGCAGCGGTGCGCGGTACTGACATGGTCTATGTCGATACCAGCGTCCTCGTCCCGTTGTTCCTGAATGAACCGCACAGTGTGGCGGTAGCCGACTGGTATGCCCGCGAAAAGAGTAAGCTCGTTGCCGCAGCTTGGTGCATTCCGGAGTTCGCCAGCGCCCTCGGTATCAAGCAGCGCACCGGTGCCATCGATTCCCAGCAGGCACAGGGGGCCTGGGCACGCTTCGAACGCATGGTAGCTGCTGACCTTCGACTGCTACCGGTTGAGCCCGCTACCTTCCATCGCGCGGCCGAGTTGGTGCTCGACGCTTCGAGCGCATTGCGAGCCGGAGACGCCCTGCATCTGGCGTGCGCCGAGGCCGCGGGGGCGAAGCGCATTGCAACCTTGGACGACGTCTTGAGCCGCAACGCACGGCGACTGAAAATCAAGTCGGTGGTCCTGCGTGACGCACCCTGAAAGACTAACTCATCCTAAGTGCGTTCTCACACAACCTCGGTCAATCAGCGCCACCCAACGCCACGCGACAAAGGCGGATCGAGGGTGAACGCGTGAAGGCACATGAGCATCACGCCCGTCCAAATCTCAGCTCTCGCCAATTCATGATGACATCCGCCACGAGCACCGATGCGAGCGTGGTGCCCATGATGACCATCACGGAAGCGGCGTCGGACAGGTTCCAGAACGCGGGCCAGATGGACAAGACGCGCAGGCTGACGAAGGTGAAGGTCACGGCATACGAGCGGGCCACCCATTGGCGATGAACCGCGATATGGCCGTTTCTGGCGAGCACCCAGGCCACCGTCGTGACGACGATCCAGGTCAGCCCTTGAACCAGCGTGCCCGGCAACAGCGGGCGACCCCAGGAGATGGCAAATGCCGTCAGTGCGGCGCCGTAGACGGCCACCACATAGCTGCGGCCCATCAGTCGGTGCAGTGCGATGCGGCGCTGGCGCAGGCGCGACGAAAACTGCAGCGTGCCCGCGATCAAGGCGAAGGTGCCGAACATCGCATGCGGAATCAGCAGCGCACGGTCCAGCACCATCTGCAAGCGATACGAGTGGAAGAGCGGGTAGTCCAGCAGCAGCGCCACTTCATTGGAGAGCAAAACCCAGACCGCCACGGCGCCGAGGACGGACCAGAGCATCAGCTTGGCGTTGACGCGTTGGCGCATGCCTGCGTGCGGTACGACGGCGTCATGGATGGATGGCATCTCGGTCCCTCAAGCTGGCATCGGCATTCCGAAGGGCCACGAAGCCGCTCGGAAAACGATGAGGCTACATCCAGCGACCGCCTGCCCGCCAATGCGGGAAATCCCGAGAGGCCTCGCGTTTGGCGGCCCTCGCCGGTCCCCCCTGGAGACATGAACGTCCGGTTTGCGGCGTCGAATCCGGTGAGCTGAATGTCTCGGATGGGTGAATAGCAGGCATAGCGCCTACCTCCACGGTGATAACGCGCTAGCGTGTGCCGAGCACGCGGGACTGCGGCAGGGGCGGCGGCGGCCGGCCCCTTAGCTGAGCCGAGGAGCGCAGGGCCATGGGGCAGCGCGCGTCAGCGCGCCTCGTAAACTGACTCGGCGTGCCTGTTTGAGCGCAGCGCCCGCAGGGCGCGTAGCGAGTTGCACGACGGCCCCATGGACCGAGTACCGCAGGGCACCCCTCGCGCAGCGAGGGGCGATGAGCGCAGGGGCCGGCCGCCGCCGCCCCTGCCGCAGTCCTCTCCGCAAAGCTCGAATTCAAAACTCAACCGCGCCCAGCACGAGCAGCAGCCAGAAACCCTTCCATCAACGGTTCCGGATCCAGCAGATCCGCATTGACGTGATGGAACTCCGGGTGCCACTGCACCCCCGCGACAAAGCTCGACCCCCTCGCCCGGATCGCCTCGACGATCCCGTCATGCGTCGAGCGCGCCTCCACGACCAGGTCACCGCCGAGCCGGTCGACCGCCTGGTGATGGATGCTCGTAACCAAGCCACCCGACCGGTCGTCGTAGAGCTTGGACAAGCGCGTCTCGGCCTCGAACACGACCTCGTGCGTATGCCGGTCGTAGGCGACCGGATCTACATGGGCGCGCGCCTCGGGCCGCAGCGTCGCGATGTCCTGGTAGAGCGAACCGCCGAAGTACACGTTGAGCAGCTGGCAGCCACGGCAGATGCCGAGCACCGGCTTGCCCTGGGCGAGGAAGCCCTCGAGCAGCTCCATCTCGTAGCGGTCGCGCACGCGGTCGCCGCCCCACTCCGGGCGCAGCGCCTGCTGGCCGTAGCTCGTCGGCGAGACGTCGGCGCCGCCCTGCATCACGAGGCCGTCGAGCGCGTCGACGTACTGGCGCACCGACACGCGGCGGCGCTCGACCTCGGCGTCGAAGCCCAGCGTCGGCACCATCAGCGCGAGCGCGCCGTGCGCCATGATCCAGTGCGCGGCCGACTGCTCGAGGTACTGCAGGGTCTTGTCGCGAAAGCCGAGCTCGGCCGGCACCTTGTGCATCAGACGGGCCGACAGCCCGATGCGCAGCGGGGCTGGCGCCGGGTCCATTACCGCCCGGCCCAGCGCAGGCATTGACGCCGCACGAGCTCGGGCAGCAGTTCGTCGTCGGCATGCTGGGCGCGCAGCCAGCCCGCGTCGTTGCCGCTGCCACCGAGCTCGCGGCGCAGCAGCGCGATCGCGGGCTCGGCGCGCAGCTCCATCGCGTGGATCTCGAGCGCCGCGAAGCTCGCCTCGATCTCGTCGCGCAGGCGCCGGTGCGCGCCCGTCGCCGGGTCGACATAGGTGCCGTCGAGGCCGAAGCGGCAGGCCTGGAAACGGTTGAAGGTGTAGACGAGGTAGTCGTCTTCGCTCGGTTCGAAGGGCTTGTCGACGCGCAGCCAGCGCGCGAGGCACTGCACGTAACCGGCCAGCGCCGCGGCCTTCTCGATCGTCAGCGGCGTGTCGAGCACGCGCACCTCGATCGTGCCGTACTCGGGCTTGGGCCGGATGTCCCAGTAGAAGTCCTTCATGCTCTTGACGACGCCGGTGCGCGCCATCTTGTCGAAGAACGCGCGGAAATCTTCCCAGCTCGTCACGAACGGCGCGCGCCCCGACAGCGGGAACGCGAACACCGAGTTCAGCCGCGCCGAGTGGTAGCCGGTGTCCTCGCCCTGCACGTAGGGCGAGGCCGCCGACAGCGCGATCAGGTGCGGGATGAAGCGCGACATGCCGTGCAGCAGCACGAGCGCCTGGTCCGGCCCCGCGCAGCCGATGTGCACGTGCTGGCCGAACACCGTGAACTGCTTGGCCAGGTAGCCGTACAGCGCCGAGACCTCGTGGAAGCGCTGCTTGTCGAAGATGCGCCGCTCGCTCCAGTGCTGGAACGGGTGCGTGCCGCCGCCGCTCAGGCCGACGTTGAGCCGCTCGGCGCAGTCGACCAGCGCGTCGCGCGTGACCGCGAGCTGCTCGAGCACCTCGGCATGGCTCGAGCACACGCCCGTGCACAGCTCGATCATGCTGTCGGTGATCTCGGGCGTCACGGCGCCGGGCAGCTTGCGGCCCTTCATCAGGCGCAGCAGGTCGGCGGCACTCGGGCACAGGTCGTAGTCGTGGCGGCTGACGATCTGCAGCTCGAGCTCGACGCCCAGCGTCAGCGAGCGCGAATCGGCGAAGTTTTCGAGGCTCATGGGCTTGGCGCCGGTTGTTATTTGAGTTCCTTCGCGAGCCGCAGCCCCAGGTGCACGAGCACCGGGCCGAGCAGCGCCATCATCGCGAGCGCCGCGAGCGCGATCGGCGCGAGCTGCGCGGCGACCTGCGGGTGCGTCGTCTGCAGGTCGGCGAGCAGCACGAGCGTCGTCGCCGCGACCGGCGTCTGCGTGAGCGTCAGCGCGACGCCCTGGCGCGCGTCGATGCCGCTCAGGTGCGCGAGGCCCAGCAGCGCGACGCCCTTCGCGACGAGCCGGCCGAGCAGCACGAGCGCCGCGGTCCAGCCGGCCGCGTGCAGCGCCGCCGACGACCAGCTCGCGCCGATCAGCACGAACAGCATCAGCACCGGCGCCGCGCCGGCCGTGCCGAAATGGCGCGGCCAGATGCACGGGCGCTCGCTGAGGTTGCGCAGGCACACGCCGGCGAGCAGCGGCACGAGCAGCGTCGACAGGTTGAGCGCGCGCGCGAGCGTGATCGTGAGCAGCAGCAGGCCGAGCAGCAGCAGCACCGAGTTCTCGTCGCGCAGGTCGAAGCGGCGCAGCACCCAGCCGACCAGCAGCGACAGCAGCACGGCGAGCGCCGCCGCGCCGCCGAACGCATAGAGCGGCAGCACGATCCCCTGCGCCCAGTCGTCCTGGCGGCCGACGTAGAGGCCGCCGATCATCAGGCGCGACAGCAGCACCGCGTACAGCGTGTTCAGCGCGCCGAGCACGATCATGCGCTCGGTCACCTGGCCGTTCGCGCGCGTCTCGGCCGCGACGCGGCCGATCAGCGCGCCGGCCGACGCGCCGAGCACCGGCGTCCCGGCGAGCGCGACGTCGAAGTCCAGCCCCGCATGGCGCAGCACCGCGAACGCGGCGCCGAAACCGAGCAGCGACTCGGCCGCGCTCGCGACGAGCAGCGCATTGTTCACGCGCAGCCAGCGCAGGCTCACGCGGCTGCCGAGCTCGAACATCAGCAGGCCCATCGCGAGGTCGATGACGAGGCGGTCGGTGCCGCTCAGGACCGCGTCGGTGCTGCCGAAGCCGAGCGACGCGAAGCCCATGCCGACGGCACCGTAGCCGAGCACGCGCGGCAGCCCCAGCAGCCGGTGGACGGCGCCGCCGAGCAGCGCCGCGCCGACGAGCGTCAACGCGAGCCAGAACAGCAGTCCCGGTTGCGGGGGCCAGGGGTCGATTTGCAGCAGCCTGACGATGGAGTCGATCATTGTTGGTATGCGGGCTTGTGCCGAATCACTATAGCCCGCACCTTCAGCAAGCCTTCAGCAGTTTGCATATTGATGCGAGCGTCGGCGATTTGAAACCTCTTCGCGTCCCGGCTTACCTTTACACACAGCTCGGCAGATTCCAGCAATACGCGCGGCGGCCCGGCTCGGCACAGTGGCGGCTTGCGCGGTGCCGGCAGTACGGGGGCGCTGCGCGCGACGCCCGACCGCGCGCCGGGCCCAGCAAGGAGCTGCGATGAACCCCTCCCACAAGCCCCCCGCCCTCGCCCTCTGCGCCGCGCTGCTCGCGACCCTGGTCGCCTGCGGCGGCGGTGGCGGCGGCACCGACATGACCGGGACGACGACGGCGCCGGCCGGCAATACCGGCGGCAGCGCGACCACCAGCGGCGCCGCGCCGGGCGCGACGAGCTCGGGCGCGATCACCGCGTTCGGCAGCGTGTTCGTGAACGGCCACGAGTTCAATATCGCGAACGCGAGCGTCGTCGACGACGACACGGGCGCGACGAGCGCGAGCACGGCCGGCCTCGAGGTCGGCCAGGTCGTCGACGTGAAGGCCGCCGCGACGAGCAGCGACGCCGCGCCGGTCGCCCAGGCCCTGCATATCCACCCGCTCGTGCGCGGCTACGTCGACGCGAGCGCGAGCAACACGCTGACCGTGATGGGCCAGACCATCGAGATCAGCAGCACGACGGTGTTCAGCGACCATCGTGCCTGCCTGACCGCGAGCACCAACCCCTGCACGGCCGTCGACGGCATCGACGACCTCGCGCTGACGAGCGGCAGCGGCAGCACGGCGACGCCGGGCAGCTACGTGAGCGTCGACGGCTACCTGTTCAACAGTGGCGCCGGCAGCGTCAACGTCGTCGCGGCGCTGGTTTCGGTGCACGACGCGCCGACGAGCACGAACTACGCGGCCGCGTTCAAGGCCGAGGGTCCGATCAGCGCGCTCGGCAACGGCACGCTGACGATCGCCGGCCTGACCGTCAACCTCGGCAGCGCGACCTGCTACGCGGCCGGCGCGCAGGCGAGCTGCGCGAGCGCGTTCGCGCTCGGCCAGGTCGTCTCGGCGATCGCGGCGACGAGCCCGAGCCTGCCGGCGACGACGCTGACGGCCCAGGACGTGCTGCTGCGCAATCAGCTGCCGGTCACGACCGCGGGCGCGAGCGTCGAGCTCGAGGGCGCGGTCTCGGCCGTCAGCGGCACGACGTTCACCGTGCGCGGCGTCAGCGTCGACGCGTCGGCCCTGCCGTCCGGCGAGGCGATCCCCGTCGTCGGCGACATCGTCGTCGTCGCCGGCACCGTCGCGGCCTCGGGCACGAGCGTCGCGGCGACCGACGTGCAGATCCGGCGCGCCGCGCGCAGCGCGAGCTACGCGTTCGAGGGCGACCTCGGCAGCGTCGTCGCGGGCAGCGCCGCGAACACGTATACGATCACGCTGATGGGCCAGGCGATCACGGTCAACGCGAACACCCGGCTCGCCGACCTGTCGACGGCCGGCTGGTTCTCGAACCAGCAGGCGAACACGCCGTTCAATATCGGCAACTTCCAGACCTATCTCGACGCGAGCAGCTCGCAGCACATGATCGTGAGCACGGCGGCCGACGCGTCCGGCAATCTGCAGGCCTTGTCGATCGTGATCGTGCGGGCCTCGAGCGTCTCGGGCGTCGCCGGCATCGTCGACGCGAGCCCCGCGCCGGTCAACAGCACGACGGCCGGCACGCCGACAACCTTCTCGATCCACGGCGTCCCCATCAGCGTCGCGCCCGGCTCGTTCGGCATGCTGATGCGCCGCCAGACGTCGACCACGATCAACGCGGGCGACGAGGTCATCGCGGTCGGCAGCTACGCGAACGGCATGCTCACCGTCTCGGGCACGCCGAGCCTGCACAACTACGTCATCGACACCGGCGTGCCGCGCCAGGGCGATTGCCCGGGCTTCTGAGCGCCAGCCGATTCACCCGCGGCGCCAGGGGCGCCACGGGCGCCGGGCGTTAGCATGGTCCCCGCTCGCCGCAGACCAGGCGAGCGGGGACGCTTCGATGAGCCAGCCGGGTTCCGCGGCGCGCCGCTGGCGCGCCCTGCTCTTCGCCTTCGCCTTCGCCTGCACGCTCGGCGCGCTGGTCGCGCCGCCGCCCGCGCGCGCGCAGGGCGACGACCAAGAGTTCCCGCCCGACCCCGCCGCCGCGCAGCCCGCCGGCCTCGACGCGGCGGGCGCGCAGCTGCTGCTCGCGGCGCCGCTGCCGGCCGACGCCGACGCGCGCTACGCGCTGCTGCAGCGCCAATGGCAGGCCGCCCAGCTCGTCAACGACCGCGCGCGCTACGTCGCCGTGCTGGCACTGCTCGCCGACGCCGGGCGCGGCCGCCCCGGCGGCGAGGTCTGGATCCGCCGCTACGTGTCGGCCGAATACACCTCGGGCAACTCGGGCAAGGCGCTCGAGGCCTGCGAGGCCTACGTGACCGATGCGCGCTTGAGCCTCGCGACGCGCGCGGCCGTCGCGCTGCGCCAGGCCTATTTCACGGCGGCGAGCGGCGACCGCGGCGTGCTCGGCCGGCTCTGGTCGCGCGCCGACGCGCTGAGCACGCAGGCGCTCGCCGCCGGAGGCCCCGGCACCGAGTTCCTCGACGTCGACCGCCTCCAGGTGCGCTCCGAGCTCGAGCGCCGCGACGGCCGCATGGACGCGTCGGTCGCGACGTTGCGCGAGGGCGTGGCCGCGGCGCGCCGCATCGTCGCGGCCGAGCGCCCGTCGCGCGCGAACCGTATGACGAACGCCGTGCAGGCCAACGAGGCGCTCGACGCCTATGGCTGGCTCGACGGCACCGAGGGCATGCTCGTCTACGCGCTGCTGCGCCTGGACCGCGCGCCCGAGGCGATCGCGATCGCCGAAGCCAAGATCGCGGCCTGGCGCGCGGGCCAGATCGACGACTACTTCGGCGCGCGCTGGCATTACCGGCTCGCCGCGGGCCTCGTCGAGACCCAGCAGTACGCGCCGGCCTTCGACGCCGCGCGCAGCGCCGAGGACATGCTCGCGCGCTCGGGCAGCGCGGCCGACAGCCATACGCGCTGGCTCGCGCGCGAAGCGCTCGTGCGCAGCCTGATCGGCCTCAAGCGCTGGCAGGAGGCGGACGCGCGCTACGCCGAGTTCCTCGCCCAGCTCGGCGGCGACGCGCTCGCGCTCGAGCGCGCGCGCGACAACCGCCTCGTCGCGCTGCTCGCAGCCAAGGCCGGCCGCGTCGACGAAGCGCTCGACGTCGCCGAGCGGACCTACCGTTACCGCGTGCGCCTGTACGGTGCCGACAGCCCGCAGGTGCGCGAGGCCGCCGGGGTGCGCGCGGTCGTGCTCCTGCAGCGCGGCGACGCCGCGCGGGCGCTGCACGACTACGACGCGCTGTTCGCGGCGACGCTCGACAACCCGGGCGGCTGGCTCGACCTCGACGCGCGCGGCCTGCGCGGCTTCGTGCTCGGCATCGCGTTCGACGCCTTCCTCGACTTCGTCACCGAGCGCACGCTCGCCGGCGTCGCGCTCGACGAAGCCGTGATCGACCGCGCGCGCCAGGTCGTCGACCGCACGAGCCTCGGCGCGACCCAGCGCGCGCTCGGCGACAGCACGGCGCGGGTGCTCGCCGCGACGCCGGCGCTGCGCGCGCTGCTCGACGCGGAGCAGACCCAGCGCCAGCAGCTCGCCGCGCGCTTCGGCGCGCTGACCGGCCTGCTCGCCGACGAGGACCGGCTGCGCAAGCAGATCGCCGCGCCCGAGTTCAAGGCCCTGCCACCGGACGCGCGCAAGGCCGTGGCCGCGCAGTTGCAGGCCCTGCGCGACGACGTCAGGGCGCGTCAGGCCGGCGCGGCCGAGGCGCGCGAGCAGCTCGCCCGGCAGCGCGCGGCGATCGCGCAGCAGTACCCGGCCTACGCCGACCTCGTGATGCCGCGCACCGCGAGCGCGGCCGAGCTCGGCGCGAAGCTCGCGCGCGGCAGCGCCGCCGAGGCGCTGCTCGTGATCGCGCCGCGCGAGCAGGCGACGCTGGTCTGGCTCGTCGACGCGGACGGCCGGGCGAGCTTCGCGGTCGCGCGCGTCGGCGCGGCTGCGCTCGCGGCACGCGTCGCGCAGCTGCGCGCGGACCTCGACCTCGCCCAAGCACCGGCCGGGCGTGCGCCCGCGCTGCCGCTGAACGAGCTGTACGGCCTCTACCGGGACCTGCTCGCGCCGCTCGAGCCGCACCTGGGCAGCACGCGCTCGCTGATCGTCGCGACCGACGGCCCGCTCGCGAGCCTGCCGCTCGCGGCGCTCGTGACCGCACCGCCGGCGACCGGCACGGCGCCGGCCTGGCTGCTGCGGCGCATGGCCGTGACCCAGCTGCCCGCGGCGTCGGCGCTGCTCGCGCTGCGCCGCGGCGCCGACGCGGCGCCGGCCGTCAAGGCCCTGCTCGGCTTTGGCGACCCGCGGTTCGACCTCGGACCGGCGGCGGCGTCGGCCGCGACGCCGACCGCCGGCGCCGCCGCGATGCGCGTGATCGGCGCCCCGCTGAAGCGCGACGCCGCGAGCTACGACGCGGCGCTCGGCTTCCGCTACGCCGACGTGCCGCCGCTGCCCGACACGCGGCTCGAGCTCGAGGCCGTCGCGCGCGTGCTCGGCGCCGACCCGCGGACGGACCTCGTGCTCGGCGCCGCGGCGACGCGCCGCGCGGTGCTCGACGCGAAGCTCGACGACCGCCGCGTCGTCGCGTTCGCGACCCACGGCGTGATGCCCGGCGAACTGCCCGGCGTGTCCAAGCCCGCGCTCGCGATGGCCGCCGACGCCGACCCGCAGGCTTCGCCGCTGCTCGACCTCGACGACGTGCTCGGCCTGCGCCTGCACGCCCGGTGGGTGCTGCTGTCGGCGTGCAACACGGCGGCCGGCGAGGCCGGCGGGCCCGCGATGTCGGGGCTCGTGCGCGGCTTTTTCTTCGCCGGCGCGCAGGCGGTGCTCGCCACCCATTGGGGCGTCGAATCCGAGTCGGCCGCCGCGCTGACCGCGGCGACCTTCGCCGCGCAGGCACCGACGCGCGCGGCCGCGCTGCGCGAGGCCCAGCTCGCGATGCTCGACGGCCGGCTCGGCGCCGGCCAATGGACCCATCCGTTCTACTGGGCCGGCTACGCGCTGTTCGGCGACCCGGGGCCCTGAGCCGGCCGCTCGAGGCACCGGCGCAAACGAGCATGGGCTGCGTCAAATCGGCGCGTTAGCATCGGGCGTCACCTCCGAGGAGTCGTCATGAGACCTAGCCCCTGGATCCTGGCCCTCGCGTTCGCCGCTGCGCCGGCGTTCGCCACCCCCGTCTGCTCGGTCGTCGCCGTCAAGGGCGAGGCGAGCGTCGCCGCCCAGCCGCTCCAGCCCGACCAGGGGCTCGAGGTCGGCGCCGAGATCCACACCGGCGCCGGGCGCGTGCGGCTGCGCTGCGTCGACGGTTCGATGCTCGTCGTCGCCGACCATTCGGTGCTGCGCATCGCGCGATTCGACGTCGGCCCGGACAAGCCGCGCGACGCGAGCCTGCAGCTCGAGGTCGGCCTGATCGGCCAGCAGGTCGCGAAGCAGCCGGGCGGCAGCTGGGAGGTGCGCACGCCGACGGCCGTGACGGCCGTACGCGGCACCGAATTCATGGTCGAGGTCGGCGCCGACCTCGCGACCGCCGTCAACGTCCAGTCCGGCCAGGTCCAGGTCGAGGCGCTGCAGTCCGCCGCCGGCGGCGGCACGCGCTCGCTGCGCCCGCGCTCGATCGTCGAACTCGCGCATGGCGACGACGGCACGAGCTGCACGTCCACGCAGGGCTGCAGCGCCGTGAAAACCTGGACGCCCGAACGCGTCAAGGCCGCCCAAGACCGGCTCGCGTTCTGATGCCAGCGCCGGCCCGCCCGTTCGCGGCCTATCTGATCGCGGCGCTGCTCGTCGCGGCCGGCGTCGGCGCGCTGTGGTTCCTGCGCGCCGACCTGCCGGTGCTCGAACGCCTGGACCGCGCGAGCCTCGATTTCCAGACCCAGTGGCGCGCCCACGTCGCGCCGGCCGCGCAGCCCGGCCTCGTCGTGCTCGCGATCGACGACGCGAGCATGCGCCGCTTCGGCGGCTTCGTTCCCGACCGCCACACGATCGCCGCGGCCGTGACGGCGCTGCACGCGGCGCAGGCGCGCCTCGTCGCGCTCGACATCCTGCTGCCCGCCCCGTCGACGCCGGACCAGGACGCCGAGCTCGCCCAGGCGCTGCGCGCCGCGGGCAACGTGATGCTGCCCTACGCGCTCGTCGCCGGGCCGGCGCCCCGACCCGGCGCCGCCGGCGCGTCCGCCGCCGCATCGCCCCCCGACGACCCGGGCGCGGCCGTGCTCGCGAGCGCGTTCCTGCGCTGGGGCGACGAACGCGCGGCCGGCGCCGTCGCGATGAAGCCCACCCAGCTGCTCGCGCCGCTGCCCCTGTTCGCCGACGCGGCGCTCGCGACCGGCCATGTGTCGACGCCCAGCGAGGCCGACGGCAGCCTGCCCTACGACCTGCCGGCGCTGCCCTACGACGGCGAGGTCTACGCGTCGATGGCGCTGCGCATCGCCGCCGCGGCGGCCGGCGCGGCCTGGCCTGCGGCCGACGCGCGGCTCGGCCGCGAGGTCGTCGCCGCACCGCTGCGCGTGCCGCTCGACGCGCGCTCGCGCCAGTGGATCGACTACTACGGCCCGGCCGGCACCTTCGCGACCGTCAGCCTCGTCGACCTGCTCGACGGCCGCGTCGCTCCCGAACGCCTGCGCGGTCGCGTCGTGCTCGTCGGCGCGACCGCGCTCGGCGCCGGCGACCACCTGCCGACTCCGTTCGACGCGAGCCTGCCCGGCGTCGAGCGTCTCGCGACCGTCGTCGACAACATCCTCAGCGGCCGCGTGCTGCGCGAGCCCTTTTGGGGCGGGCCGGCCGAGCTGCTCGCGATGCTCGCGCTGCCGCTGCTCGCGGCGCTGCTGATCGCGCGCTGGCCGATGCGCCAGGCGCTGCCCGCGCTCGCCGCGACGGGCCTGTTGCTCGTCGGCGCCGCGCAGTGGCTGTTCGTCGCGCAGCTCGTCGTCGTGTCGCTGGCCTGGCCGCTGCTCGCGCTCGCGCTCGGCAGCTTCGTCGCGCTCGCGCTGCGCAGCGCGTTCGAGTCCGCGCAGCGGCGCCGCGCGCTCGCCGACCTGCAGGCGAGCGAGCGCCGCTACGCGCTCGTCGCCCAGGGCGCGAACGACGGCATGTGGGACTGGGACCTCACGGCAGGCCGCGTCTACTTCTCGCCGCGCTGGCTCGAGCTGATGGGGCTCGACGAGGCCCCCAACATCGACGCCTGGACGCTGCCGCTCGAGCCGCCGGCCCGGCTCGCGTTCGACGAGGCGCTCGCCGAGCACCTGGCCGGGCGCAGCCAGCAGTTCCACCATGTGCTCGCGTTCCGCGAAGGCGGCGTCGAGCGCTGGCTGCTCGCGCGCGGCGTCGCGACGCGCGACGCCGCGGGGCGCGCGTTGCGCATGGCCGGCTCGCTGACCGACATCAGCGAGCAGCAGCGCCTGCAGCGCCAGCTCAGCCACGACGCGCTGCACGACCGCCTGACCGGCCTGCCGAACCGCGCCGCGTTCATGGAGCGGCTGCGCCAGGCCTACGCGGCGCCGCGCGTCGAGGTCGGCGTCGTGCTCGTCGACATCGACGACTTCCGCGCCCTCAACGAGAGCTCGGGCACCCAGCTCGCCGACGCGGTGCTGCGCGAGCTCGGCCAGCGCCTCGCGACGCGCGGCAATGGCCCGGCGCAGACCGTCGCGCGGCTCGCGGCCGACCGCTTCGCGCTGCTGTTCATCGCGCCGCTGCTGCCGACCGGCGTCGACGCGGCGCGCACCGCGGCCTGGGCGCGCGCGCGCTTCGACACGCCGTTCGAGCTCGGCGAGGCGACGCTCGCGCTCAGCGGCAGCGCCGGCTGGGCCCATTCGACCCAGCGCCTCGAGACCCCCGACGAGCTGCTCGCGGCGGCCGAGATGGCGCTCGCCCACGCGAAGAGCCACGCGCGCGGCCAGCTCCACTACTACGACCCGGCCGAGCAGCTCGTCGAGAACTCGCGGCGCTGGCTGCGCGAGCACATCGACCGCGGCCTCGCCGACGGCCAGTTCCGCCTGTTCTACCAGCCGCTGGTGCGCCTCGCCGACCGCAAGCTGCTCGGCTTCGAAGCGCTGATCCGCTGGCCCCATCCCGAGCGCGGCATGGTCATGCCGGGCGACTTCATCCCGTTCGCCGAGGAGAGCGGCCAGATCGTGCCGCTCGGCCGCTGGACCCTGCGCGAGGCCGCGCGCCAGCTCGTCGCCTGGGACGCGCTCGGCTTCGAGGGCGAGATCGCCGTGAACCTGTCGGGCAAGCAGTTCAGCGACGACGACCTCGGCGCCGAGGCCGCGGCCGTGCTCGCGATCCTCGCCGAGCGCAAGATCGCCGCGCGCCGCATCAAGCTCGAGGTCACCGAGAGCATGGCGATGGCGAACCCGCAGGCCACGGCGCAGGCGCTGCAGGACCTCGCCGCGCAGGGCTTCAAGATCTCGATCGACGACTTCGGCACCGGCTATTCCTCGCTCGCCTACCTGCACCGCTTCCCGTTCGACACGCTCAAGATCGACCGCAGCTTCGTGATCCGGCTCGGCGCCGGGCGCGAGGCCGTCGAGATCGTGCGCACCATCGTCGGCCTCGCGCTCGCTCTCGACAAGCAGGTGCTCGCCGAGGGCGTCGAGCAGGAATCGCAAGCCAAGCTGCTGCAGGAGCTCGGCGTCCACGTCGGCCAGGGCTGGCTGTTCGCGAAGGCGCTGCCGGCGACCGAAGCCGAGGCGCTGATCTGCAAGGCCCTGTCGGGCACGTAAGCCCCACTTCATCGCAGCGCAAAGCGGCGCAGGCACACTCGAGGCCTTCGCTTTCCCTTCGCTGCCTTGCAGGACCCGCCATGCCCGCGACCCGACTCGACCCCAAGACCGCCCTCGTCGTCATCGACCTCCAGCACGGCATCGTCGCGCTGCCGGTCGCGCACCCGGTCCAGCCCGTGATCGACGCCTCGCGTGGCCTGCTCGACGCGTGGCGCGCGCGCGCGTTGCCGGTCGTGCTCGTCAACGTCGCGGGCGGCGCGCCGGGCCGCGCCGAGCAGTCGCGCGCGATGGGCGAGCGGCCCGCCGACTGGGCGACGCTGATCCCCGCGCTCGGCCAGGCGCCGGGCGACCACTGCGTGACCAAGCGCACCTGGGGCGCGTTCAGCGGCACCGACCTGCACGCCTGGCTGCAGGGCCGGGGCGTCACGCAGATCGTGCTGTGCGGCGTCGCGACGAGCATCGGCGTCGAGTCGACCGCGCGCCAGGCCCATGAGCTCGGCTACAACGTCACGCTGGCCGTCGACGCGATGACCGACCTCGACGCCGACGCCCACGCGAACAGCGTCGCGCGGATCTTCCCGCGCCTCGGCGAGACCGGCACGGCGGCCGAGATCGCCGCGCTGCTGGCCTGAGCGGCGAAGGCGCGCGGCTCAGCCGAGCAGCGCGCCGAGTTCGCGGTCGAACAAGGCCGGCACGATCGGCTCGTAGCCGCTGTCCGGGTAGAAGGTCGGCTCGCCGAACAGCGCCGGCCGGCGCTGCGATGCCCGCGCCGTTCGCGGCCTGACGCGTCGGCCGCCCCGGCTGCGCCGCGGCCGCGCGGGGCGGCGGCGGCGCCGTTCGTCGGCTTCAGCTGCACTTCATCTGCAAGCCCCACCATCCCGTCGCCTGCCGCTGGCGCGGCCCCGGCCGCGCGCCGAGACTGCCGCCATCGACCCAGCCCACCGCTTCGGGAGCCCGCCATGATCAACGCCGCCCAGTCCTTCGTCGTCGCCGTCGCCGCCGTCGCTGCCGCCGCGGCGATCGGCATCGCGCTGGCCGACGCGAGCGCGGCGCCGCCGGACCGGGACCGCGTCGTCGTCGCGAAGCGCGCGCCCTCGGCGCCACAGCCGGCCGCGCCGGCCGCGACCTAGAAACCCGAATGAGCCCCGCGCCCGCATTTAGAATGCGCGCCGTTGGTGCTCGCGCCCGGCGTTCTCGCCGGCGCAGTTAAACGGGAATCAGACCGGGCGTCGCCCCACGGGCGCGCCTGAACCTGAGCTGTCCCCGCAACGGTAAGTGGCCGGATCCGCGCGCGCGGATCCTCACCCGACACAGATCCACTGGGTTCGTCCTGGGAAGGAGTCGGGCGGCGCGCCACCAGCCCGGATACCGGCCAACGAGTGGGTCCCGGCTTGCGCCGGGCCCAGCCGGAGGGACTCTGCGGGGAGGCAGAGGCCCTCGCGTTCATCTGCGAAAAACCATGTCCGCATTTTCCCGCCTGCGGCGCCGTGAGGCCCGCGCCCCCCTGTCCCCCGTCTTTCTTGCGGTCGCGACCCTGCTCGCCCCCGCTCTCGCCCAGGCCCAGGCCGACGCGGCCGCCCCGGCCGCGCTCGAGCGCGTGTTCGTGACCGCGACGCGCACGCCCGTGCCCTTCTCGCAAGTGCTGTCCGAGGCGCTCGTGCTGAACCGCGCCGACATCGAGCGCCTCGGCTACGGCGACCTGAGCGACCTGCTGCGCTCGACCGGCGCGTTCGAGCTCGCGCGCAACGGCGGTCCGGGCCAGACCAGCTCGCTGTTCCTGCGCGGCGCCGACAGCGCCCACACGATGGTGCTGATCGACGGCGTGCGCGTCGACACCCAGAGCACCGGCGGCGCGCAATGGGAGTCGCTACCCGTCGACATGATCGAGCGCATCGAGATCGTCAAGGGCCCGGCCAGCGCGATCTACGGCTCCGACGCGATCGGCGGCGTGGTCCAGATCATCACGCGCCAGGGCCAGGGCGCGCCGCGCGTCGCGGTCGGCGTGTCGGCCGGCAGCCTGCGCACCGGCAGCGCCGACGCGAGCGTGCTCGGCAGCAGCGGCATCGTCGACTACGCGCTAGGCGCGCGCGTCGAGCACAGCGCCGGCATCCAGCTGATCACGGACCCGGGCAACGCCAACTACAACCCCGAGCGCGCGGGCTACCAGAAGCACGACGCGATCGCGCGCCTGGGCCTCGCGCCCGACGCCGCCGACCGCGTCGAGCTCGCCGTGATCGACAGCCACCTGGGCGCCGAGTTCAACAACTACGCGCCCGCGCTCGGCACCGACATCGAGCAGACCACGGTCACCCGCCTCGGCTGGCACCGCGACTGGAACGCCGACTGGTCGACCCAGGCCGCCGCGAGCGAGTCGCGCTCGCACTACGCGCTCAGCGACGGCTCGTACAGCTCGACGACCGAGATCCGCAGCTACTCGCTCGAGAGCGACTACCGCCCGACCCGCGACCAGCGCCTGCTGCTGCTCGCCGAGCGCCGCGAGGACCACCTCGTCGATTCCTCGCTGACCATCGCCGGTCCCGGCGCCGCGGACCGCACCGAGAACGGCGTCGCGGCCGGCTGGCTGTGGCACCTCGGCGCGCTCGACCTGCAGGCCCACGCGCGCCACGACCAGGACAGCGAGTTCGGCCACGCGAACACCGGCAGCCTCGGCTTCGGCTGGCGCCTCGCCCAGGACTGGCAGATCGTCGGCTCGGTCGCGAACGCGTTCCGCGCGCCGACGGTCTACCAGAACACCAGCATCTACGGCCCGCTGAGCGTCGGCGCGCCCTCGCTGAAGGCCGAGTCCGGCCACAACCGCGAACTCGGCCTGCGCTACGACGACGGCACGAGCGAGGCGGCGGCGACGGTGTTCCACAACCGTGTGGACAACCTGATCAACTTCGGCGCGAGCCTGGCCTGCGCGTCGAACAGCTACGGCTGCTACGCGAACGTCGCGAGCGCCGTGTTGCAGGGCGTGACGCTGAGCGGCAGCACCGGCAGCGCGACGACGCGCGTGAACGCCACGCTGAACTGGCAGTCGCCGAAGGACCAGGGCACGGGCCTCGTGCTCCCGCGGCGCGCGCGCGAGTACGGCAGCGTCGGCGTGCAGACCGAGGCCGCGGGCTGGACGCTCGGCACGACCGTGCTCGCCTCGGGCGAGCGCTGGAACAACGCGGCCAACACAGCGCGCCTCGGCGGCTATACGCTGGTCGGCTTGAACGCGGCGACCTCGCTGAACGCGCTCGTGCCCGGCCTGCGCCTGCAGTTCAACGTGGACAATGCGCTGAACCACGTGTACCAGACCGCGGCCGGCTACGCCCAGCCCGGCCGCACGGTCACGGTCAGCCTGCGCTACAGCCTGGGGGCCTGAAAAACCCCCGAGGCCGGCGCGATCCGCCGAGGAGTCCGATGTCGCATCAGCCGCCGCCCCCGATCACCGACGACCGCACCGGCGGCGGTGTCGACGACCCCTTCGTCGACGCCGCCGCCCGCGCGGCGCTGTACCGCGTGATCGCACTGCGCCGCGACTGCCGCCACTTCACGCCGGCCCCGCCTTTGCCCGACGCGCAGCTCGAGCGCCTGCTCCAGGCCGCCCACCAGGCCCCGTCGGTCGGCCTGATGCAGCCCTGGCGCTTCATGCGCCTGAGCGACCCGGCCTGGCGCGCGCGGCTCGCGCCGCTCGTCGACGCCGAGCGCGAGGCCACCGCGCGGCGGCTCGGCGCGCGCGCGGCCGAGTTCCTGCGCCTCAAGGTCGAGGGCCTGCGCGAAAGCGCCGAGCTGCTCGCCGTCGTGCTGCCGCCCGACGACGGCACGGTCTTCGGCCGGCGCACGCTGCCGCGCGAGATGGCCTGGGCCTCGGCCGCCTGCGCGGTGCAGAACCTCTGGCTCGCCGCGCGCGCCGAGAACCTCGGCCTCGGCTGGGTCTCGATGTTCGACCCGGCCGAGCTCGCGCGCCTGCTCCAGCTGCCGAGCGGCGCGACGCCGTTCGGCCTGCTGTGCCTCGGCCCCGTGCCGGCCTTCTACGACAAACCGATGCTCGAGCAGGTCGGCTGGCGTGCGCGCCGGCCGCTCGCCGAGATGCTGATGCCAGAGCCGCCCGTCGGCCTGGACGACACCATGAACGACCTCGTCCCCGCGATCCCCTCGCTGTTCGACGCCGAGCTCACGGCCCGCCTGCAGCGCCGCATCGACGCCAAGACCAAGCCGCTCGGCGCGCTCGGCCGCCTCGAGGCGCTGATGCTCAGGCTCGGCCAGATCCTCGGCAGCGAGACGCCGCGCCTGCACGCGCCGCAGCTGATGGTGTTCGCGGGCGACCATGGCCTCGCCGCGCACGGCGTGTCGGCCTACCCGTCCGACGTGACCTGGCAGATGGTCGAGAACTTCCTCGCCGGCGCCGCCGCGGTCAGCGTGCTCGCGCGCCAGCACGGGCTCGCACTGACCGTCGTCGACGCGGGCGTGCGCCACGAGTTCGCGCCGCGCGAGGGCCTCGTGCTCGCGAAGATCGCGCCGGGCACGGCCGATCCGCTCGCCGGTCCCGCGATGAGCGCCGCGCAATGCCGCGACGCCGTCGCGACCGGCCGGCGCCTGCTCGCCGAGCGCCCCGGCAACGTACTGCTGCTCGGCGAGATGGGCATAGGCAATACCTCGGCCGCGGCGCTGCTGCTCGCGCGCCTGAGCGGGACGCCGATCGCCGATTGCGTCGGCCGCGGCACCGGCCTCGACGACGCGAAGCTCGCGCGCAAGACCGAGCTGCTCGGCCGCGTGCTCGCGCGCCACCCCGACGCGCGCACGCCGCTCGAGGCGCTCGCCGCGTTCGGCGGCTTCGAGATCGCGATGCTCGTCGGCGCCGTGCTGCAGGCCGCGGCCGAGCGCCGCGTCGTCGTCGTCGACGGCTTTATCGCGAGCAGCGCCGTGCTCGTCGCCGCGCGCCTGCAGCCGGCCGTGCTCGAGCGCTGCGTGTTCGCGCACCGCTCCGACGAGTCGGGCCACCGCCGCATGCTCGCGGCGCTGCAGGCCGAGCCGCTGCTCGACCTCGGCCTGCGCCTCGGCGAGGGCTCGGGCGCCGCGCTCGCCTGGCCGCTGCTCGACGCGGCCTGCCGCCTGCTCGAGGAGATGGCAAGCTTCGCGGCGGCGGGCGTCAGCGAGCAGACCGACGCCGGCGGAGCCACGCCGTGACCGAGGCCGCGACGCCGGCGCCCGGCCTCGCCGCGCGCGTGCGCGCCGAGCTCGGCCTGCTGCTGCTCGCGCTGCAATTCCTCACGCGCGTACCGCTGCCGGCGCCGCTCGCGGCCTGGACCGCGTTCGACGCGGCGCGCCAGCGCGCGTGCGCGCGCTACTTCCCGTTCGTCGGCCTGCTCGTCGGCGCCTGGGGCGCGGCCGTGACCGCGCTCGCGCATGGCCTGTGGCCGCTGCCGGTCGCGCTCGTGCTGGGCCTCGCCGCGACGCTGCTGTTCACCGGCGCGCTGCACGAGGACGGCTGGGCCGACACCTGCGACGGCCTCGGCGGCGGCGCGACGCGCGAGCAGGCGCTGACGATCATGAAAGACTCGCGGCTCGGCAGCTACGGCGTGCTGGGCCTCGTCGTCGCCCTGAACCTCAAGCTCGCCGCGCTATGGGGCCTCGCGGCGACCGGGCTGCCGGCGCTGTTCGCAGTCTCGGTCTGGGCCCATGGCGTGTCGCGCTTCGCCGCGGTCGCGACGATGCTGCGCCTGCCCTACGCGGGCGACCTCGGCCGCGCGAAGGTGCCGGACATGGGCGGCGGCGGCGCGGCCGTCGCGATCGTGCTGCCGGGCGGGCTGAGCCTGATCGGCGCGGCTGCGCTGCTGCAGGCCTGGTGCGGCCTCGCGCCGCTGCTCGCGGGCGCCGCGGCGACGGCGGCGACGACGCTCGTCGTCCAGGCCTGGCTGCGCCGCCGCCTCGGCGGCCAGACCGGCGACACGCTCGGCGCGGTCCAGCAGCTCGGCGAGATCGCCGCGCTGCTCGGCGCGCTCGCGCTGCAGCGCACGGCGTCATGAGCGCCGCGATCCACGTCTGGCGGCACCCGCGCCCAGAAGGCCGCGCCGGCCATTGCGTCGGCAGCCGCAGCGACCTGCCCGTGCACTGGCGCCGCGCCAAGCGGCTCGCGCGACGCGTCCAGGCGCGCGCGCGGCGCGAGCGCCTGCCCCATGTGGTCTGGACCTCGCCGCTGCGGCGCTGCGCCGACGTCGGCCGCTGGCTGCGCCGTTGGGGTTGGACGCACCGGCTGCACGCCGACCTGCGCGAGATCGACTTCGGCCGCTGGGAAGGCCGGCCGTGGAGCGCCGTCGGTCCGGCCGAGATGCAGGCCTGGTGCGCCGACTTCGCGCGCCACGCGCCGGGCGGCGGCGAGTCGCTCGAGGCGCTGCTCGCGCGCGTCGCCGCGCTCGCGCTGCCGGCGCCGGCGCTCGTCGTCGCGCATGGCGGCTGGATGCTCGCGCGGCGCTGGCTCGACGCCCATGGCGACGCGCTGCCCGAGGACCCCGCGGCCTGGCCGCGCGGCCCGCGCTGCGGCGAATGCTGGACCTTCGCGGCACCACGCGCATGAGCCGCGCCGGGCCGCCCCAAGCAAGCGGCGATCCCCTCGGGGGATCGGCCGACGCTTGCGTCGGACGAGGGGCGCGTATGAGCGGACTGCCCGAACGCATCGTCTGCCTGACCGAGGAGCCGACCGAGGTGCTCTACGCGCTCGGCGAAGAGCACCGCATCGTCGGCATCTCGGGCTTCACCGTGCGGCCGCCGCGCGCGCGCCAGGAGAAGCCGCGCGTGTCGGCGTTCACGAGCGCGAAGCTTGACGCCATTCTCGAGCTCGAGCCCGACCTCGCGATCGGCTTCTCCGACATGCAGGCCGATATCGCCCAGGCGCTGATCCGCGCGGGCGTCGAGGTCTGGATCAGCAACCACCGCTCGGTCGCGCAGATCCTCGGCTATGTGCGCCGCCTCGGCGCGATGGTCGGTGCCCACGAGCGCGCGGCCGCCTACGCCGACGCGCTGCAGGCGCGCGTCGACGCGGTCGCCGCGCAGGCGGCCGCGCTGCCGCGCCGGCCCCGCGTGTACTTCGAGGAATGGGACGCGCCGATGATCTCGGCGATCCGCTGGGTCAGCGAGCTCGTCGGCATCGCCGGCGGCGACGACGTCTTCCCGCAGCGCGCCCGCGCGTCGCTGGGCCGCGACCGCATCGTCGCCGACCCGCAGGAAGTCATCGCGGCCGCGCCCGACATCATCGTCGGCTCCTGGTGCGGCAAGAAGTTCCGCGCCGAGCAGCTCGCCGCGCGGCCCGGCTGGGACGCGATCCCGGCGGTGCGCGACGGCGAGCTCCACGAGATCAGGTCGCCGCTGATCCTGCAGCCGGGCCCGGCCGCGCTGACCGACGGGCTCGCGGCGCTGCAGCGCATCGTCGCGGCCTGGGCCGCGCGCCCGGCTTGATCCGCGCGCGCGGCGCCCGAGGCTTGCAGCGGGGTGTCGCCCAGGCTTGCGGCTGCGTAAAGCCGCGCATCGGCGCGGCAGCGCTCCGCTAGAGTCCGCCGCCGCACCGCTTACAAAGCCTTGCGATTGCGCGCGCCGCGCTGTCGGCGATCCGTCGGCGCGGACAGTTATGCAAGAGCCTCTAGCGGCATGTCAACAAGCACAAGGAGCATCGACATCATGCGCAAGACCTTTCTGTTCGCCTCGCTCGCCCTCGCCCTGTCGGCCGGCTCGGCCCTGGCCCAGCCGCTGCCCGGCGCCCACCCCGGCTATCTGCACGCGCTGACCGACCTGCGCACCGCGCGCTGGTTCCTCTACCACCAGCCCGGCGACGCCGGGGTGTTCGTGCACGAAGACGCCGGCATCGACGAGATCGACAAGGCGATCGGCGAGCTCAAGCACGCGTCGATCGACGACGGCAAGGACCTCGGCGACCACCCGCGCGTCGACACGAAAGAGCATGGCAGCCGCCTGCTCAAGGCGATCGAGACGCTCAGGCAGGCGCGCGCCGACATCTCGGGCGAGGAAGACAACCCCGAGGCCCGCGGCCTGCGCCACCGCGCACTCGAGCACATCGACCACGCGCTGAAGAACGCCGAAGCGGCCCACGCCGACTGGCTCAAGGAACATCGCTAAGCGCCTCTGGACGCTCGAGCGGCGGCCGCGGTCCGGGCGGGCCGCGGCCGCTTTTCTTATATCGATCTTCGAAATCGTCGCTTCCGGGCCTGGGAGCGGCTGGCTATCGTGATGTCCATACCGACGCCGAAGCCCTCCGCCATGCCCCAACACATCGTCGCGATTTCCGGAAGCCCGCAAGCGCGCTCGCGCTCGACCGCCCTGCTCCAGCTCGCGCTCGCGCGGCTCGAGCAGCACGACGGCGACCCGGGCTGGCAGCATGTGATCCACGCCCGCGAACTGCCGGCCGCGAGCCTGCTCGGCGCCGACCGCGAGGACGCCGACATCGTCGCAGCGCTCGCCGCCGTGCAGGCCGCCGACCTCGTCGTCGTCGCGACGCCGATCTACAAGGCCGCGTACAGCGGCCTGCTCAAGACCTTCCTAGACCTGCTGCCGCAGGACGGCCTGCGCGGCAAGACCGTGCTGCCGCTCGCGACCGGCGGCAGCGCCGCGCACCTGCTCGCGCTCGACTACGCGCTCAGGCCCGTGCTCGCGGCGCTCGGCGCGCGCCACATCCTCGACGGCGTGTTCGCGACCGACGCGCAGCTGCTCTCCCACGAGACCGGCTACCTGCCCGAGCCCGCGCTCGTCGAGCGCATCGACCGCGCGCTCGAAGGCCGGCCGGTCGAGACGCCCGCGCCGCGCTGTCGGCCCGCCGCGGCCGCTGCGCTGGCGCGCTGAAACGCCGCCCGCCGAACCCCGTTTGTCTCCTCGCTCCATCTCGGAGTGATTCGTCCCCGGCCGACTGCGTCGCGCCTGCGCGCCCGGATGTCGCCGGGGACTTTTTTTGCCCGGACCGCCGCCTCGCCATGACCCATCCATCCCGTCCCGCCCTGTTCTCCCGCCGCGCGATCGCGCGCGGGCTCGCCGCCGCGCTGCTGCCGGCCGCGCTGCTCGCGAGCCCGGCCTACGCGGCCGACACCCAGCTGCGCATCGGCTTCCAGAAGTCCGCGAGCCTGCTGACGCTGCAGAAGTCGCAGGGCACGCTCGAGCAGCGCCTCGCGCCGCTCGGCGTGACGGTCAAGTGGATCGAGTTCCCGGCCGGCCCGCAGCTGCTCGAAGGCCTCAACGTCGGCGCCGTCGACGTCGGCTTCGTCGGCGAGGCGCCGCCGATCTTCGCCCAGGCCGCGGGCGCGCGCTTCGTCTACATTGGCAACGACCCGGCCGCGCCCGAGGCCGAAGCGATCGTCGTGCCCAAGGACTCGCCGATCAAGAGCGTCGCGGCGCTCAAGGGCAAGAAGGTCGCGCTGAACAAGGGCAGCAACGTCCACTACCTGCTCGTGCGCGCGCTCGAGCGCGCGGGCCTCAAGTACGGCGACATCCAGCCCGTGTTCCTGCCGCCGGCCGACGCGCGCGCGGCCTTCGAGCGCGGCGCGGTCGACGCCTGGGCGATCTGGGACCCCTTCCTCGCCGCCGTCGAGACGCAGAGCCAGGCGCGCGCGCTCGTCGACGGCCGCGAGCTCGTCCACAACTACGCCTACTACCTGGCCGCGCGCGACTACGCGGCGCACAACCCGCGCGTGATCGCCGCGCTGTTCGACGACACGCTCGCCCAGGCGCAATGGCTGAAGCGCCATATGGCGCAGGCCGCGGCCGTGATCGCGCCGCTGCAGGGGCTCGCGCCCGAGGTCGTCACGCGCACGCTCGAGCGCTCGCAGTTCGGCGTCAAGCCGCTCTCGCCCCAGGTCGCCGGCGATCAGCAGCAGATCGCCGATGCGTTCTACGGCCTCGGCCTGATCCCCAAGCCGATCCGCGTCGTCGAGGCCTTGCCGGCGCTGGCGGCGCCCTGAGCCCGCCCGCCGCAGGTCGCCGAGGCGGTCTGGCGGCCAGCCCGCAGCGCGCCGAACTCCCACCCACTTCCGTCCAGGTCCCCGCATGAAGATCCTCTGGTTCATCCCCACCCACGGCGACTCGCGCTACCTCGGCACGAGCAAGGGCGCGCGCGCCGCGAGCTTCGACTACTTCAAGCAGGTCGCGGTCGCGGCCGACAGCCTGGGCTACGAGGGCGTGCTGCTGCCGACCGGGCGCTCCTGCGAGGACTCCTGGATCGTCGCGGCGAGCCTGATCGACGCGACGCGCCAGCTCAAGTTCCTCGTCGCGCTGCGGCCCGGCCTGGTCCAGCCCTCCCAGTCGGCGCGCATGGCGGCGACGCTCGACCGGCTCTCGGGCGGCCGCCTGATCGTCAATCTCGTGACCGGCGGCGACGCCGACGAGCTCGCCGGCGACGGCCAGTTCCTGCCCCACACCGAGCGCTACGCGCAGTCGGCCGAGTTCCTGCGCATCTGGCGCGAGGTGCTCGGGCGCTCGCACGAGACTGGATCGTCTGCCGAGGCCTTCGACTACGACGGCGAGCACCTGCAGGTCAAGGGCGCGAAGCTGCTCTACCCGCCGGTCTCGCGCCCCTACCCGCAGGTCTTCTTCGGCGGCTCGTCCGAGCCCGCCCACGAGCTCGCCGCCGAGCAGGTCGACACCTACCTGACCTGGGGCGAACCCCCCGAGGCCGTCGCGGCCAAGGTCGCCGACATCCGCGCGCGCGCGGCGCGCCACGGCCGGACCCTGAGCTTCGGCATCCGCCTGCACGTGATCGTGCGCGAGACCGAGGAGCAGGCCTGGGCCGCCGCGGCCGAGCTGCTGTCGGAGCTCGACGACGCGACGATCGCGGCCGCGCAGCGCAAGTTCGCGCAGATGGACTCGGTCGGCCAGCGCCGCATGGCCGAGCTCCATCGCGGCACCTTCAACCGCGCGAACGTGCGCGAAGGCCTCGAGATCGCGCCAAACCTGTGGGCCGGCGTCGGCCTCGTGCGCGGCGGCGCGGGCACCGCCCTGGTCGGCGACCCGCAGCAGGTCGCCGAGCGCATCAAGGCCTACGCGGCGCTCGGGCTCGAGTACTTCGTGCTGTCGGGCTACCCGCACCTCGAGGAGGCGCACCGCTTCGCCGAGCTCGTGTTCCCGCTGCTGCCGCTCGCGCTGCGCGAGAAGCTCGCGGGCCGCCACCTGACCGGGCCCTTCGGCGAGGTCGTCGCGAACACCTATGTCCCGCGCGCCGCGGCCGCGAGCTGAAGGGGACCACCATGACCGCTGCCACCGCACCCAAGAGGAAGCGCGGCGCCGAGGCCCTGCTCGGCTGGCTGCTGCCGCTGCTCGTGCTCGCGGCCTGGGAGCTCGCGTCGCGCCGCGCATGGCTGTCGACGCGCGTGCTGCCCGAGCCGCTCGCCGTGTTCGAGGCCTTCGTGCGCCTGCTGCGCTCGGGCGAGCTGTGGCAGGACGTCGCCGTCAGCACCGGCCGCGCGCTCGCGGGGCTCGCGGTCGGCGGCGGGCTCGGCCTGCTCCTGGGCCTGCTGACCGGCAGCCTGCGCAGCGCCGAGCTGCTGCTCGACACCAGCCTGCAGATGCTGCGCAACATCCCGGCGCTCGCGCTGATCCCGCTCGTGATCCTGTGGTTCGGCATCGACGAGAGCGCGAAGCTGTTCCTGGTTGCGACCGGCGTGTTCTTCCCGATCTACCTGAACACCCAACACGGCATCCGTTCGGTCGACGCCGGCCTGATCGAGATGGCGCGCAGCTACGGCCTCAAGGGCTGGGCGCTGTACCGCGAGGTGATCCTGCCCGGCGCGCTGCCGGCCATACTCGTCGGCCTGCGCTTCGCGCTGGGCCTGATGTGGGTGCTGCTGATCGTCGCCGAGACGATCTCGGCGCAGTCGGGCATCGGCTTCCTGACGATGAACGCGCGCGAGTTCCTGCAGACCGACGTCGTCGTCGTCGGCATCCTGCTCTACGCCCTGCTCGGCAAGCTCGCCGACGTGATCGCGCGCGGCCTCGAGCGCGCGCTGCTGCCATGGCACCCGGGCTACCGGGCCGCCGTCTGACCCAAGGAGCCCAAGCCATGTCGCTGTTCAACGATATCGACGCGCGGAGCTGGTCCCCGTCGGGCGCCCTGGGCATCGGCGGCGTCGGCGAGGCGAGCGGCTGGCGCTTCTGGGACGCCGCGCGCGAGCGCCGCGCCGAAGCGCCCGGCACGACGCGCCAGGGGAACCCGGCGGCGGGCCTCGGCGTCGCGCTCGCGGGCGTCGCGAAGTCCTACGGCGCGCGCGAGGTGCTCGCCGACGTCGCCCTGCAGATCCGGCCCGGCGAGTTCGTCGCCGTGGTCGGCCGCAGCGGCTGCGGCAAGAGCACCCTGCTGCGCCTGCTCGCGGGCCTCGAGGCGCCGAGCCGCGGCACGCTCGGCAGCGGCGCAGCGTCGCTCGACGCGCAGCGCGACGCGGTGCGCATCATGTACCAGGACGCGCGCCTGCTGCCGTGGAAGCGCGTGCTCGACAACGTCGGGCTCGGCCTGCCGGGTGCCGACGCGCGCGACCGCGCGCGCGCGGCGCTGGCCCAGGTCGGCCTCGCCGACCGGGCGCGCGACTGGCCCGCGCAGCTGTCTGGCGGCCAGCGCCAGCGCGTCGCGCTCGCGCGCGCGCTCGTACACGCGCCGCGCCTGCTGCTGCTCGACGAGCCGCTCGGCGCGCTCGACGCGCTGACAAGGCTCGAGATGCAGGGGCTGATCGAGGACCTGTGGCGACGCGAGCGCTTCACCGCGCTGCTCGTGACCCACGACGTCGCCGAGGCCGTCGCGCTCGCCGACCGCGTGCTGCTGATCGAGGACGGCCGCGTCGCGCTCGACGAGCCGGTGCCGCTGCCGCGCCCGCGCCGCCGCGGCGACCTGCGGGCGGCCGGGATCGAGGCGCGCATCCTGCAGCGCGTGCTACGCGAGCCCGAGGTGGACGCCGCGCATCCGGCTGCGGCGCTCGCCGCCGGCTGACGGCCGGAGCCGCCGCCTGCGCCGGTGGCCGCAGCTCGAGTCGCGAGGGCCGGGTGCCGCGCCTCGCATCAGGCGAGTCCCTCGGCCATGGTGCACATGCTCACGCGCGCGGTCCCGGGCCCGCGCGGTCGATCGGCAGCACGCCGATCCGACCGCCGCCGGCAAGCGCGATGCCGCGCCAGCTGCGCCGGCCGGCGCCACCGGCTCGGGCAAGCCGGCACCAGATTCGGGTCGGCCCGGACGGCCGCGGCGCAAATGCCGCAGCCGTCCCTTCGGATTACCAGAACTTGTAGCTGCCGCTGATGTTGACAATGCGGCCCTGGTAGTTCTGCAGCTGGTTCACGCCATGCGTGCCGTACCAGCTGTCGGCGACCGGGTCGTAGGTCGGCTGCTTGTTGAGGATGTTCTGCATATTGATGTCGAGCTTGAGGTTCTTCGTCACGTCCCAGACGAAGTTTGCGTTCAGGTAGGTGTTGGCCGGCACGCCGCGCGCGCAGATCGACGGCGTGAGCGCCGCGTTCGCGACGCAGTCGGGGTAGTCCCAGGTCGAGTCGGTCGACCCGCCCCACAGGCTCTGGCCGCCGACGTAGTTCGCGAGCAGGCTCACGACGTAGTTCTGCACATGCCAGTCGGCGCGCAGCGTCGCCGTGACCTGCGGCGTGCCGTAGAGCCCGACCATGTCGGCCTGCCAGCTGCCGTTGACGTCCTGGGTGCGGTAGCGGTGCTTGAGCGTCGCCTGCGCGCCGAGGTCGAGGCGGCCCCAGCCGCCGAGCCCCAGGTGCGCGTTCGCGTCGACGTCGAAGCCGTCGACGAGGGTGCGCGTGCGGTTCATGTAGCCGGTGATGATGCCGGCGACGTCGCCGACGCTGTAGCCGGGCAGCGTGGCCGGGCAGATGCCCGCGTTGGCCGGGTTCGCGCACATCTGCGCGAGCGCCGCGAGGTTCGCGCGGTCGGCCGCGCTGACCGGCAGGCGCGAAGCCACCGACGAACCCTTCAGCGCCGGGCCGTACTGGGCGATCTGCTCGGCGAGCACCTGGTTCGAGCTGACCGAGACGATCTCGTTCTTGCGGTAGATGAAGAAGTAGTCGGCCGACAGGTCCCAGGTCTTGTTCGGCTGGAACACGAAGCCCGTCGTCAGGACCTGCGCGGTCTCGGGCTTGAGGCCCGCGTTCGGCGACGTGATGCCGCCGGCGACGGTCTGGCAGTCGGCGTTCTGCAGCTGCTGGCCCAGCGTCACGTCCGAGCCGACCGTCGACTTCTGCAGCAGCGCCGCGATCGCGTTGGTCTGGTTGCAGCGCACCGGGTCGTTGACGACGGTCTGGGCGTAGACGCCGCCGGTGCCCGACTCGGCGAGGCTCGGCGCGCGGAAGCCCTGCGAGTAGGTCGCGCGCAGCGCGAGCTCGGGCGTCGCCTCGAACTTCAGGCCGAACTTGGGCACGACATGGGCCGCGAAGGTCGGGTACTTGTCGACGCGCAGCGCCGCGTTGGCCTCGAGCGTCCTGGTCAGCGGCGCGAGCAGCTCGGTGTAGGCGGCCTCGGTCGTGCGGTGGCCCGAGAACCAGCTGCCGCCCTGCCAGACGATGTCGCCGTTCGCGGCGGCCGGGTTGCCCGGGCTGTAGAACTTCTCGTAGGCGATGTTGAAGCCCGCGGCGAGCTGCAGGTCGCCGCCCGGCAGCGTGCCGATCTTGCCCGAGGCCTTGCCGTCCCACGTCGCGAGCTTGTCCCACGACGGGTAAGCGTTGTTCGGGAAGATCTGCGCCAGCAGCGCGGCGTTGCTCGCGTTGGTCGTGCCGAACTGGTAGGCCGGGTGGTCGCTCATCAGCGTGAGGCCGGTCGTCGGGTCGGTCGTGAACGGACCGAAGGCCTTGGCGAAGCCGCTCAGGCTCACATTGGTGTCCTGGTACAGCACCGAGTGGGTGCCGGCCAGGCTCAGCGCGGTCTCGACGTCCCAGTCCTTGATCGTGCCGCGGACGCCCGACATCAGCCGGTACTCGTCGTCGGTGTTCTCGTTGTGGAAGATGCTGTTGTCGTCGAGGAAGGTGTACTGCAGGCCCGCGATGCCGTTCATCATGCCCGCGAGCGTCGGCGTGAGCTTGTTGTACGGGTTCGTCGCCGACAGGTAGGGCATCGTGAAGCTGTTGAGCCCGAAGCCCTTGTTGCGCGCGTACCAGGTCGTCTGGTAGCCGCTCGAGTAGTTCGACGGCTGGGTCGCCGAGTACATGTCGATATGCGTGGCGCTGAGCTCGGTGAAGCCCTCCCAGTCGTCGTTGAACTGGTAATGCGCGCTCACGAACAGGTTGCTGCGCTCCGACGAGGGCACGGTGAACTGGCCGAGCGGCAGCGTGTCGAGCGGGCAGCTGCTGTTCGTCGCGCTGTAGCGCGTGCTCGGGCAGCCGGGCGCGGCCATGCCGTGGCGCGCGCCGTTGGCGTCGTAGACGAACAGCGTGCCCGGGTTGATCGTGCCGGGCTGGCTGCCGTCGTAGATGTTGTAGTTCTTGTAGAAGTTCGGATTGACCTGGTAGAACTGCGCGGGGAAGTCGTTGATGACGTCGGGCAGGTAGACCGCGTCGCGCTTGTAGTAGCTCAGCGTGCCGAAGATGTTGAAGTGCTGGGTGTCGAGGTCGCCGGTGCCGAAGGACACGGCCGCCTGGTGCTCGCCGTTCGTGCGCGTGCGCAGCGACTGCTGGGTGCTGCCGCGCACCTCGAGGCCCTTGTAGCTCTTCTTCGTGATCACGTTGATCACGCCGGCGATCGCGTCGGAGCCGTAGATCGCCGAGGCGCCGTCGGTCAGCACCTCGATGCGCTCGATCGCGTCGGCCGGGATCGTGTCGACATTGACGAACTGGTACTGGAAGCCCGAGGGCGCGCCGTAGGACGACAGGCGGCGGCCGTTCAGCAGCACGAGCGTCGCCTGCGGCCCGAGGCCGCGCAGGTTCGCCTGCGACGCGCCGTCGGTGCCGGTGAACATGCTCTGCGAGTCGACCAGCGCGGGCGCCGACTGCGGCAGGTTCTGCAGCACTTCCTGCAGCGTGTTCGCGCCCTCGTCCTGGATCTGCTGGCGCGAGATCACCTGCAGCGGCGAGGCCGTCTCGCGGCTGATGCGCTTGATGCTCGAACCGGTCACCTCGACGCGGTTGAGCTTGACCGCGTCCGCGTCGTCCTTGGCGTTGCCGTCGTCGCCCGGGTCGGTCGCCGCGCTTGCCGCGGCGGCGAGCGCGAGCATGGCCAGGGCCAGGGAGGCGGCGCGCGCGGTCGCGCGCAGCTGCGGGGAGTGAATCCGGTTCATCGTCGAGGTCCTTTCGAGGCCTTTGGGTTGTTTTGGGTAGGCGCGGCGCCGCTCAATGCGTCGGCAGCCGGCTCAGGTCGACGTTCGGCGGCGCGTTGCCCGCGGCGCGGCGGAGGGTCTGGCCCGACGCGACCGGCGGCGTGAAGAAGCCGTCGTTGCGCAGGTAGAAGCGCGACTCGCGGTCGGCGACGCCGCCGGCGAAGTCGGCGCGCTGCTGGTTCAGACCGGTCGGGTCGACGTCGTAATAGGCCGAGCTGACTTCGGTCCACGCGCCGTTCGCGCCGACCGCCCATTGGTTGCCGTACTGCGCGTAGCGGTCGCGCCAGCCATAGTCGGGGTTGAAGTTCTCGAGGAAGGAGTACACGCCCTGGTGGTACATCGCCGTGCCCTGGTACTGCCAGGTCGCGATGTACAGCCACTTCACGCAGGGCTCGGCGCCGCCCTGCCGGCCCTGTGCGTCGTCGTCGGGCACGCCGAACCAGGCCGAGAACAGCGTGTTGCCCTGGCCGTCGGGCTGGGCGCGCGTGATGAAGCGGTAGGTCGCGCCCGCGTGCCAGCGCAAGACCAGGTGGCTCTGGCCGCCCGTGCCCTCGCCGCCGAAGCTGTCGACGATCACGTTCTTGCCGCTCGCGACGAGCTTGGTCGTGCCGACCGGCGGGTTCCACACCGAGAACAGGATCCAGCGCTCGGTCGGCGAATTCACCTGCATGCCGAAGTAGCCGACGTTGAAGCCGTTCGCCATGAAATAGGAGCCGATCGGGTCCTGGCCCGGCGGCACCGTGACCTCGCTGTAGAAGTACTCGGTGTTCGCCGGCACGTTGAAGCCGAGGTGGACCGAGGAGCCGCGGCGCGACCAGTAGAAGTTGCTCGGGTCGTTCGCGAACAGCGCGCCCTGGGCGGCCGCGCCGTCGATCTGCAGCGCCGAGATATCGCCGAAGTAGCCGCCGTCCTTCTTCACGCCCTGCAGCTCGATCTTCACGTAGCCGGGCCGCTCGATGTAGAAGGTCCCGACCGGGAACACCGCGCCCGCGACGCCGGCCGGCGCGAGCGGCACCGTGAGCGCCTGGCGGCCGTCGACCGAGACCTTGACGAGGCTGTAGTTCGAGCCGAACACGCCGCCGACGAGCGCGACCTGCAGATTGCCCACCTGCCTGACGTCGACGTAGGTGCTGATGGTCGTGCGCGGCGAGGTCCAGTTGTGCAGGCCGGTGTCGTCGATCGACGCGTCGGCCGGCGCCGCGGTCAGGAACGCGTTGCCGCCGAGCGGCACGCTGACGGGCGCGGCCTGGGCCGCTGCGGCAAAGAAGAAACCGGACGCGAGCAGCAGCCCGCCGATACGCTGGAGCAGTGAGTGCATGGAGACCTCCGTTCAGAACGAATGCGCGTACTCGACCGTGAACATCACCGAGCTCGGCGACTGGCGGCCCGTGATCTGCCCGTAGTAGGGGCTCACGGTGTTGTCGGGCGTGTCGCGCGTGTCGTTCATGCGCGTCGTGACCTGGCTGTTGAACGCGTCGAACCAGTCGGCCTTGAACGTCAGGCCGCGCACGATCGCGGGCTGATAGGCGAGGCTCAGGTCGAGCTGGGTCAGCCAGGGCAGGCGGCCGCCGCTGCCGCGCGGCGCGGCCACGCCGTTGCAGTAGAAGTACGAGGCGCCGTAGCCGATCTGCGCGGCGACCGCGGCGTCCGGGTAGTTGCCGCGGCAGCTGCGCGGCGCCCCCGAGACGAGCTGCAGGTTCGCGCCGACGAGGATCTCGGGGTGGACCTGCGCGTAGCCGTAGGCCTTGAGCGCGTGGCGGTGGTCGTTGCTCAGGTAGCCGTAGGAGTTGACCATCAGCTCCTTGTAGTCGTCGCTGACCGTGAGGCCGACGTCGCCGCCGCCGATGTTGTCGGTCTCGCCCTCCTGGTTGCCCTTGCTGTACGACAGCGTGTAGGTCAGCTTGCCGTACCAGCCGTCGCTGAACGGATGTTCGGCGAACAGGTTCAGCGCCTTGTACGTGCGGTTCGGGCGCGGGTTGCCCCATTGCGCGGCCGTGATGTCGACGCGGCGCAGGCCCGCGCCGTCGCCGAAGTCGACGAGCAGGCTGTTGTCGCGGCCCGGGTTCATGACCGCGCACTGGAAGCCCGCGTAATTGCTCTCGTCGACGCCGTTGCGCTGGGCCCAGGCGTCGATCGGGCGCTGGTCGCAGGTGTCGTCGAGCGTGTCGTTGAGCTTGCGGTACTGCAGGCTCGCCCCGTAGACGAGCTGCTTGGAGAACGCGTGCTCGAAGCCGATCGCGATCTCGTCCTGCGAGAACGGCCGCAGATTGAGCGCGACGAGCGTGCGCGGGTCGGGCGTCTGGCCGAAGTAGTTGTTGACCGAGGTCGCCTTGCTGATCGGCACGAGGCCGGTCGGCGCGCCGGTCGTCGGGTCGACGCCGGTATAGGTGTAGTAGGTGCTCGTCGACAGCAGGCCCGTCGCGATATTGCTCGACAGGCTCGACGGCACGGGCAGGAAGTAGCGGCCCGCGTTCGCGTAGAACTTGGTCGCGCCGTCGCCGTTCAGGTCCCAGCTCGCGGCGAGGCGCGGCGCGAGCATATTGCGCTCGGAGATCAGCTCGCGGCGCTGGCTGTCGTTGTTCGTGAACTGCTCGTTGCGCAGGCCGAGGTCGAGCATCACCGTGCGCGTGACCTGCCAGCGGTCCTGCAGGTACTGGGCCGACTGCACGCTCGTCGGGTGGGCGAGCTTGCTGTTGAAGTCCTGGCTCACGAAATAGCCCTGCGCGCCGTAGCCGCCGCCCTGGGCCGGCGACTCGAACGCGTCGAAGGGCAGCTGGTTCGGGTTGTTGTAGTGCTGGTAGGTCCAGGTCGAGCCGCCCGCGTACTGGGTGCCGACGACCGAGCTGATGTTCATGCGGTCGATGCCGCCGCGGATGTCGTGCGCGCCCCACTGGTACTCGAGGTCGACGCGGCCGCCCTTCTGGTCGTCGCCCGAGCCCGGCGCCGTGAGCAGGCCCGTGACGGTCTGCGGGTTGTTGTAGGTCACGCCCGGCACGCGCGAGGTCAGCGTCGACACGGTCTGCGCGAGCGTCGGGTCGTAGCCGTAGGGCGTGCGCACGTGGATCGTGCGCGAGTCGCCGTACAGCGCGGTCAGCGTGAGCTTGTCGGTCAGGTAGCCCGTGTATTTGAGGATCGTCAGGTTGTCGCCGGGCACGCAATAGCTGTTGTTCGGGCAGCTGTTGACGTCGGTCTCGCCGCTGTTGCCGGGCACGCCGGTCTGATGCAGCGTGCCGTAGTCGAAGCCGAAGTCCTGCGACCGCTTCGTCGT
>Ga0213872_10000052_pt1 | contig 106278 bp, 96 predicted proteins | sample VelepicomBERX_R2_FD_160071 | JGI IMG/M metagenome (GOLD analysis project Ga0213872, IMG submission 160071) | Rhizosphere microbial communities from Vellozia epidendroides in rupestrian grasslands, the National Park of Serra do Cipo, Brazil - RX_R2 | ecosystem: Host-associated > Plants > Roots...
CACGGCGGAAACCAACCCGCGGATATCAGTCTGATCCATCGTCGCAGCAGACTTCGTGTCGCATCACCCCGAGCCGCTGAAATGAAATTCAAATCTTGCGATTGACAGGAGCGACCATATCAGTCCCCCGGGAGCCGGTTCAGGCGCAGCGCCCGATCAGAAGTGGTAGTTGGCCGATACACCCAGCATGCGCGGCGCCAGGGCGCTGCCGTAGTAGAGCTGCGAGGGTTGGCCGGTGATGGCCGAGGCGACGTAGGAGTGGTAGCGGCTCATTTCGGTGCGCTCGTTGAGTGCGTTCTTGACGTACAGGCTGTAGTCCCAGGCGCCGGACTTGAGTCCGCTGCGCAGGTTCAGCATGTGCAATGCATTGACGTCGCGCGTGGTGGGGTCGTAGTTCTGGGTGCCGGTGCTGCCGACGCGGTAGTAGCCGCTGGAGAACTGGTAGTCGGCGCGCGCAAACGCGGCGCCCAGGCCCGTCCAGTGCCAGGTGTATTCAGCGCCGAAGCTGGTGGTCCATTGCGGGGTCGGCAGCGCGTCGCTTGCCTTGACCAGGTATTGGACCGGCGAGAGGCCCAGGGTGTATCCGTGGTTGATCACCGATTGGGTGTATTGCGCGTTGTCGTAGCCGATCGCGGCCGACAGGGTCACGGATTTGGTCGGCTTGCCCTGGATCTCCATGTCGAAGCCCTTGCTGGTGGCCGTGCCCATGTTGGCGATGTAGCCGAAACCGCAGGTGGGCAGCTCGACATTGGTCTGCACATTGCTCCAGTTGATCCAGTACAGGCTGCCGCTGAATTGCACGGCGCCGTTGGCCAGCGTGTGCTTGGAGCCGAGTTCGTAGCTCCAGACCGAGTCGGACTTGTAGATCAGCGGCTCGACGGTGTTCGTGGCCGTCTGGCCCAGGTTGGTCAGGTCGGTCTGGCAGGTCGGATTGGACGCCAGCGAAGGATTGGCGCCGCCGGGCCGGAAGCCTTCGCTCGCGGTGGCGTAGTACAGGCTGTCCTGCGTGGCCTGGTAGGACAGGCCGAACTTGGGCGTGATCGGGTGCTCGACGTTGGTGCCGGTGAAGAAATTCAGGCCGCCGTCCCACCAGCCGTTGAGCGTGCTGTCGTAGTACGAGGTCGTCCGGGTCAGACGCAGGCCCACCGAGGCAGTGAGGTTGGGCTGGATCTTGTAGCTGGCCTCGCCGTACAAGGCCTGCTCGGTCGACTTGAAATGATCGTTTTCGGTGTAGCTGGTGTTGTTGCCCAGCGGATCGTTGGGGTCGTAGTACGTTCCTGCCGGGAGGCCGTAGGCCACCACGCCGACCGCGTCATAGAGGGACGAGAGCTGCGCCACGTTCTCGTAGATGTTCTCCATGAATCCCTGATGCGCGACCTGGAAGTAGGCGCCCGCGATCCACGACAGCCGGGTGCTCTTGCTGTCGGTCGAGGTCAGGCGGATTTCCTCGGTCCAGGTGTCTTGCGAGTTGCGGGTGAAGGAGTTGGCAATGAAGGTGCCCTTCTGGGTCGGCAGGGCTTGGTAGAAGGGATAGCCCGCCAACGCCGGGGGGAGATTGAGCTGGTTCAAGTACTCGCGTTCCTCGCCGAAGTTGGAGTAGTCGTCGGTGCGGTCCTCCGTGCGGTTGAGGTTGGACACGATGGCCTTCATCGAAAAGGCGTCGAAGTCGTAGTCCACCGTCAAGGCGGCAATGCCGAAGTGGTCATGGTTGGGCTGCGGAATCAGGGAGTTGCTCTTGTCCAGTCCCAGCGATTCGGCATAGGTGGCGCGATCGGCCTGCTTGACGTTCTGGTAGAAGTAGCTCGGCGTGATGGTCAGGCGGTCGGTCGGGGTGATGCGCACGGCCAGGCGGGCCACCTGCGAGTCGCTGGAGTTGATGTTGCGCTTGAGCAGGTTGCCCGTGGTCTCCGAATAGGAATCTACATAACCGCCTGAATGCTGATCCAACAGGCTCAGGCGGAAGCCCGCCACATCGGTGGCCAGCGGCGCCTCCAGGATCACGCCCGCCTCGGCGCTCGGCGCGCCGCCTTGCCAGGTCGACGCTTCGGCGTGCGCCATGCCGGTGAGTTCGCCGCGCAGCTTGGGCGCCGCCGTGATGAAGCGCACCGCGCCACCCTCGGAACTGGATCCGTACAGCGTGCCTTGCGGGCCGCGCAGCACTTCCACCCGGTCGAGGTCAAAGAGTTTGGGGGTCGCATCGCCCGCGCACAGGATGGGGCAGCCGTTGATGTTGAGGATCTGCACCGGCACGTCGTCGATGTAGATGCCGGTGGTGGCCGAGCCGACGGTGGAGGCGATGCCGCGGATCGCGATGTTCGATTCGCCGGAAGGATCTGGGCTGCTGAGCGTCAGGCCTGGCGTGGAGCGGCTGATGTCGGTCAGGTCCTTCATGCTCTGCTTTTCGAGCGCGGCGGCGCTGACGGCGGCCACGCTCATGGGCACCTTGCTGACGATCTGTTCGCGGCGCTGCGAGGTGACCACCACGGTTTCGAGCTTGCTGGCGTCTTCGCCGCTGTCCGACGCGGAGGGCGGATTGCTCTGGCACCACGCCGCGGTCACGCAGAGCATGCCGGCGGCCAGCGCAAATCCAGGTTTTCGTCCGTTTCTGAAAGTCATGATGAATCCTTTGATTGGCGAGTTGAAAGCGGGGTCCCCGAACGGGGCGTCAAAGATCGGCTTTGAATGCGGGCCAAAGGCGGTGGAGCGGTCGCGTCAGTTCGAGACTGCCCATGCGGGGCGCGCCTGGCACGTCGATGTCGGCATGTGCCTGTGACAAGGCGCGGTGACGGCGAATTCCGGGTCGGACTTGGCTGCATGGCGGCAGCAGCGGCTGCACCAGCTTTCTCAACCCGACGGTCCGAAGTCTTCTCAAGAACATGAGGCCTTGCCTATGCGGTCATTCGCTCGATCTCGCATTCCCAATCAGAGCAGGCCCGATTTGAAATATGAACGAATGATCAGGTTAAGCTGAAGCCTCAAAAAAAGAACCCGGGGACTTCCCTAGGTGTAGGGAATCCGCCCGGGTTGGGTGGGGGTGATGCCGCGAGAAGGGGGTGGTCAGCTTGTCGCAGTCAGGCGGTTGACCAGTGTCAGCGCGCAGGCGCGCAGCTGCGCCTCGATTTGCTGTCTGAGCGCGGGGCGTCTCAACAGCATTTCGGTGGTCAGCTCGTGGAAGACGACGAGCAGGGTGTAGGACAGCGCTTCTATCTCAAGCGGGTCGGCTTGGGGTGCCAGCATCTTGAAGGCGCTGGACATGCTGGCTGCAACGGCCTCGTCGTGATCCCTAACTAATTGATTCAGCGACGGTATGGCGTACAAGGCATTGATCATGGGATCCAGTCCCGGTTGACCGACGTAGATCTCGCGGATCTCGGCGGACATGAGATCCAGGTAGGCCAGCACGTCGGGCACGCCGCTGTTGCTCGGATGCATGGCGTCCATCTTGTCGCGTATCAGCCCCAGCCATTGCAGGGTTAGCGCGCACACGACCGCTTCCTTGTTGGGGAAGTACTGGTAGACGGAGCCGACCGAAACGCCCGCGGCTGTTGCGATGCGCTTGGTGGTCAGGCGGTCCAGGCCTTCGGCTTCAATCACCTCGGCCGCGGCCCGCAGGATCAACTCGCGCGACTGCTGTCCGCGTGCCTGCGTGGGGAGGCGCCGGGGTGCGAGTTGGTCATCGATGGGCTTGCTGCTGCGTGTTGATTTCTTGGGCGTCGATGTGGACATGGTCGGGGCTGAGCGAGGGTAACAACTCATCAGCGCACGCACTTTAAATCAATTTGAATACCGTTCGCCGCGGGGCCGGGACCCGCCCGGGATGGGAGTTCGGGTGAAATTGTCGGATACTCCAGCCACCAAGCCAGTCGCTGTTCGGGGTTTGCGTGCACACCTTCCGCATCCGGGTTGCCACTTGTCTGAGCGCTCTTGCCTGCGCATCCGCGCTGGCGCAGGAGCCTGCCGCCTGCGGTCCCTACCGCGTGGCCATGCACGAGTACGGTTGGCTGGGTTTTGCCAGGGACGACTGGGGCGCGGAGGGTATCGACGCCGATGTCCTCGATGAAGTGGCTCGCCGCACGGGATGCAGGTTCGAGAAGTTCTTCGATTCGAGGGTACGGATCTGGAACAGCATGGTCAATGGATCGCTAGACATGACGGTCTCGGCGATCCGGACCGAAGACCGTAAGCAGTTCGCCAGCTTCGTGGTCTATTTCAGGGGCCACAACCGGCTTCTCTTGCGCTCGGACCTGGCGAATTCCGTGCATGCCTTGAAGGACTTCACGGAGCAGTCGCAGCTGCGCCTGGCCGTGGTGAAGGGCTTCAAGCATGGGCCGCAATGGGACGACTGGATCGACGCGCTGCGGCAGCGGGGTCGGGTGGACGAATACGCGGACGCGAATGTGGCCGCGCGCCTGGTGGCCCGGGGCCGGGCCGACGCCTTCATCTCGGACCCCATGGTCTGGGGCCGCATTCTTGCCGGCAGCCAACTGGAGGGCAAGGTCTCCGTGCTGAATGCCTTTCCGGACGAGGACTACATCGCCGGATTTGCGCTGTCGAGAAAGCGCGTCGGCAAGGACGATGTCCAGAAAATACAAAATGCCGTCGACGCCATGCGCGCCGACGGCACTCTCCTGAAGATTTTCAAGGCCTATGCGCCCGAGGCTGACGCCCTGAACGCCATGCCCTGACTTCAGTCGCGGTGATCGTGTTCGTGCTCGTGACCATGTTCATGGCCGTGCTCGTGGCCATGTTCATATTCATGCTCGTGCTCGTGGTCGTGGTCATGCTCATGTTCCTCGTGGTGTTCATGTTCATAGCGCTGCCTGACCCAGTCTTCGTGCACGAACATCACGCGCTTGTCGCAGGCGTTGTAACGGCCGCAGTAATGGCGCCAGTCGCGCTGATGCTCGGATGGAACGTAGAGGTAGACCGGCGGCGCGGCCAGGGCCACGGGAGACGGCTGAATGATCATCGGCTGCGGCAGCACGGTCATGGGCAGCGGGCCGTTGCCGATGTTGATCTGGCCGTAGACGCCGGGCTGGTTGACGGAAATGCTGACGCCCACCTGGGCTTGTGCGGCGCCGGCGGCCATGAGCAGCGTGGCGGCGGCAATGACGATTGATTTGGACATCGAGAACCTCGCGTAAAGACAGAACTGAAAGGCGATCATTTTGATAGACCTTGCGTTCTAAAACGTATGAAACGCCAGGGCCGTTGACCGCCACCGTCTCGGGCGTCGCTTCAGGCTTCGTGCCCGACCAGGCTGAGCGCCAGTCCCGCGCAGACGAAAGAGCCGCCCGCAAAGCGGTTGACCCAGCGCATGTGCTTGGCGTGGGTCAGCCAGCGCGACAGCCTGGCGCCTCCGGCGGCATAGGCGAATTGCCAGCTGGTTTCAATGACATAGAAGGTGGCGGCCAGCACGGCCAGCTGCGGGGCCTGCGGTGCGCTGGCGTCCGTGAATTGTGGGAACAGTGCTGTGAAGAAAATGAAGGCCTTGGGGTTGCTCATCGCCACCAGGAAGCCGGTGCGGAACTTGCGGCCCGGGCTGGAGGCATCGTCTTGTTCTCGCTCGTCTGGCACCACCAAGGCCGCGGGCTGGGTGCGCCAGGTTTTCACGCCCAGGTAGATCAGGTAGGCCGCCCCGGCGTACTTGACGGCGCTGAACAGCCTCTCGGACGCAGCCAGCAGCGCGCCCAGGCCGGCCACCGATCCCAGCATGATCAGGCCCAGCGCCGTGAGCAGGCCGGCGCAGGTCGGAAGCGTTTCGCGCACGCCGTGGCGGATGCCATGCGTCATCGCCAGCAGCATGTTGGGGCCGGGCGTTGCCGAAACGAAGAACACGGTGACGACAAACAAAAGCCAGGTCTGTAACTGCAAGGTCGGCTCCTTTGGGCATTGGATGGGCAGATCTTCCACGAACCCGAAACGGCGATCAAGCCGAAGCCCGTGGGTCGAGCGGATTTTCGGCCGCCCCTGATTCCCCGCCCAGCCATTGCTGCCATAGGGCATGCGCCTGCTGCGTGTAGTGCCGGGTGAGCCGGGCCAATTCACGGCGCGGCGCCGAAGCGACAAAGGCCTCCGGCAGCATGGGATCGCGCACCAGGTGCTGGATGGCCGAGCGGCCGAGCAGCAAGGACTCCCGCAAAGCGCGCGGCACGGCGAGCCTGGGCCATGCGGCCTGGTGCGCCTTCAGGGCCTCGCTCAAGGCACGGTAGCCCTTGAGCAATTGCGGCGCGTGCCATAGGCCGCGGGCGCGCCGGTCGCTGGTGGGGTCCAGGTCGGCCAGCCTGAACACCATGGCCTTGGACGCCAAGCCCAGTGCCTGCAGGGCCCGCCATTCCGAGCTCACACTGCCCGCGCGGTTGTCCGGGCGGATGTGCAGATCAGGCGCCAGGGCGGAAAATCCGCGCAGGCGCAGCGCCAGTTGATGGTGTCGCCAGAGGGTCTTGTCGGCCCGCGCGATGGCGCCGTCGTGAACCGCGATCCATTGGCCGGTCCATTCGACCTCGTCGCCGGGCTCGCTGCGCCAGGCCCGCACCGCCTGGTCCAGGCTCAGGCCGGCGGGGTTGAGCACATATTCGCCGCGTTCCGCGCGGTCGATCTTCTGGTCGGCCCGCAGACGAGTCAGCGCCACCCGGATGGCGGTTTCGCTGATGTCCATCAGCGCGCCGGCCCGGCACAGGGCTTGGGCGGACAAAGGTCCGCCTTGCGCGGCGAGCAGGTCCAGCACCAGCTCGGGCGCGCGGGGCAGCGCGATTTCAATATTACATATCGTGTCCATGATTGAGTAATGTTGAAATGATTATTAGTATGCCTGCATCGCTGAAACATGGAGTCGACTGGATGGAGGCATCGGCATGGCATTGATGGATGTGATGAGCCCGGCAGAGTTCAGGGCCTTGACTCGGCCTTCCAGCGTTTGGGCCGTGTGGGTGACAGCGGTCAACGTAGCGTTGATTGCTGCAGGCTTTGCCTTGCCCGCCCTGTGGCACGGCGCCTGGGCCTGGATTCTGGGCAGCGTGCTGCTCGGCGGGCGGGCGCTGGCGCTGGGCATCCTGGTGCATGACACGGCGCACCTGACGATGTTTGCCTCGCGCCGCATGAACGAGTGGATGGGAACCTGGGTGTTCGGCGGCCTGCCCAATGTGGCGTTCCAGGCCTACCGGCGCGGCCATCTGGCGCATCACCGCCACGCCGGCACCGAGGCGGACGCCGACCTGGCTTTTGTCGACACCTATCCGGCTTCGGCGGCCAGCCTGGTGCGCAAATGCCTGCGCGACGTGTCGGGCGTGAACGGTGTCAAGCAATTGTTCTATCAGATCAAAACCTTCAAGTGGCGCGCGCAGCGGCCTTTCCTGGCAGCCCACGCCTTGCTGCTGTCGGCGCTGTGGGCCCTGGGCGTTCCCCAGGTCTATGCCTGCTGGTGGTTGGGGCAGATTTTTGTCTTTCCCCTGGTGCTGCGCTTGCGCGTGATGGGCGAGCATGGCGGCGTGCCGGATCATTTCGATGCCGACCCGCGCGGCAACACCGGCACCACGCTGGCCGGGCCGCTGGCGCGCCTGCTGGTCGGGCCGAACCGCGTCAACTTCCATCTCGAGCACCATTTGGCCGCTGCAGTGCCTTCGTACCGATTGCCGCAGATGCACAAGATGCTGGCTGAACGGGGTTACTACGCAGGTTGGAATTGCATCATGCCCTCGTATGGGGCCGTGATCCGGCGCTGCTGGGCACGCGGCGCGACCGTGCCTGCGCTGGCTGCCAAGCGCCGTGCGCAGGGCAGCTTGAGCAATATGCAATAAGCCCTTGTCGCAGGCGGCGCTCCATAAAATTGGATGGCGCTGAGTCCCGTGAGCTCGCACGCTTTCTTGCGAGCGAATTCAGAACAGATCCTTTCATGTTGTTGGCGCACCCTCATCGGTAAAGGGGAATGCCTTGAACATGGCTTTGAACGTCGATTTGCAAGCCCAATGGCAGGAGCGCGCGGCAGAGTTTCAGATGCTTGTGGCCGCGAGGTACGCAAATGAGTCAGAAGATAAGCTGGACCGTGCCGCAGAGCAGGCGGACGACCTGGAGTTCTTCAAGATCCGCTATCAGTTGACCTTGCTCGAACGTGACATGGCCAGGCTTGGGCTCCAGTGGTTGAGCGTCGAGCAGCAGAACAATTCGCGTGACGCCCTGCGTCGCATTCGTGAAATCTGCGAAAGCTGCAAAGACCTGTATACCGCCATGCAGGCGATCACGGCGATGCATCAGAGTTTGCCGAGGTCACATCTGGCGCTGGCCATCAAGACGTTCAGATCAGATCTCGCTGGCATGCCGGCGGAGGATGTCGCCGGCTTGCTGACCGCGGCATGGAATGGCGGGCTGCAAGGTTTTGACGCGGTATTGCGCACCAGAAAAACCGGTGCCCGCAAAGCTGCGAGCACCCTGCCGTGGGCTCAGAGCGACGGCTGATTGACGTAGACCAGCGGGACCCGTTTCACATTGCAAAGCAATTCGTAGGCGATGGTGCCGACGCGCCCGGCCACGTCGTTGACGCTGACCTGTTTGCCCCACAGCTCGATACGGCTGCCCGCACCGGCTGGAGGCAGATCGCTCAGGTCCACCGTCAGCATGTCCATGGAGACCCGGCCCACCAAGCGGGTGAGCTGGCCGTCCACGGCCACGGGCGTGCCGGCCGGCGCGGTGCGCGGGTAGCCATCTGCATAGCCCATGGCGACGAGGCCGATCCGCATGTCGCGATCCGCTTTGAACCCGCCGCCATAGCCCAGCGCCTCGCCGGCCTTGAGCTCGCGCACTGCGAAGACCTCGCTTTGCAGCGTCATCACCGGTTGCAGCTTGTGCTTGATGGGCGTCGGGTCGGCGCCGTACAGCAGGATGCCGGGGCGGGCCCAGTCGCGGCGAGCGGCGGGCCAGCACAGGACCCCCGCCGAGTTGCACAGGCTGTGCGCGCCGGGCAGATGTGCGGTGGCACGGTCGAAATCAGCGATCTGGCGCGCCGTGGCGTCGACGTCAGGCTCGTCGGCGCGCGCAAAATGGCTCATCAAGGTGATGTCTGCCACGTTGGTGCAGGCCTGCAGCCGCTTGTGGGCGGCGCTGGCTTCGGCCAAAGGGAAGCCAGCGCGGCGCATGCCTGAATCGAGCTTGAGCCAGACCGCCAACGGATTGCCTGGCGAGGCCTGGTCACGCAGGGCGCGCTCCAGCAGCGTGATTTGCGATGCCTGGTGCACGACGGTCCACAGCGCATGAGCCTGGATCGCCGCCATGTCCTCGGCGTCGAAGGCGCCTTCCAGCACCAGGATGGGTTGGGTGATGCCGGCCTGGCGCAGCGCAACAGCCTCTTCCACGAAGGCGACGGCGAAGCCGTCCGCCACGTCGCTCAGCGCCGCGGCGCAGCGCACAGCCCCATGGCCATAGGCATTGGCCTTGATCACGGCCAGGGCTCGCCCGCCATGCATCTGTCGCGCCAACAGGTAGTTGTGGCGCAGGGCCGCCAGATCGATCAGCGCTTGCGAGGGGCGGGCCATGGCTCAGCGGGCCTCGTGGCCAGTCGCGCTTGCGGCGGTCACGAAGGTCTGCCGCGCCGCAGGCGGGAGGTAGCGGTCCATGGCCAGGCCTTCGGTGCTGATGTCTGGGCGCTTGCCGGCGACCAGGTCGGCCACCAGCTTGCCGGAACCGCAGGCCATGGTCCAGCCCAGCGTGCCGTGTCCGGTGTTGAGCAGCAGGTTGCTGTAGCGGGTGCCGCCGACCACGGGCGTGCCGTCCGGCGTCATGGGACGCAGGCCGGTCCAGAACGTGGCGTTGGGGAGGTCGCCGCCGGGGAACAGGTCGCGGGTCACCATCTCCAGGGTTTCGCGGCGGCGCGGGTCCAGGCGCAGGTCGAAGCCGCCCAGCTCGGCCATGCCGCCGACGCGGATGCGCTGGTCGAAGCGTGTCAGCGCGATCTTGTAGGTTTCGTCCAGCACCGTGGAGACGGGCGCCAGGGCCGGGTCCAGCAGCGGGATCGTCAGCGAGTAGCCCTTGACCGGGTAGACCGGGATGTCGATGCCCAGCGGGTTCAGGATCTCGCGCGAGTAGCTGCCCAGCGCCAGCACGTAACGGTCGGCCGTCAGCACCTGGCCGCCGACGCGCACGCCGGTGATGCGCTGCCCGTCGCCGATCAGGCCTTCGATGGACTTGCCGTACTGCAGGTTCACGCCCATTTCGCGCAGCATGCCGCCCAGCGCCTTGGTGAACATGTGGCAGTCGCCGGTCTCGTCATTGGGCAGGCGCAGGCCGCCGGTCAGGCGCTCGCGGGCGTGGGCCAGGCCGGGCTCGGCCTTGGCGATTTGCTCGGGCGTCAGTAGCTCGTAGGGAACGCCGCACTCCTTCAGCACCTCGACGTCGCGGTGCACGGCGTCCACTTGCGCCTGGGTGCGGAACAGCTGCAGCGTGCCGCCGGTCCGGTGCTCGTACTGGATGCCGGTGTCGGCGCGCAGCTGCTGCAGGCAGTCGCGGCTGTACTCGGACAGGCGCATCATCCGTTCCTTGTTGACGGCGTAGCGCTCGGACGAGCAATTGCGCAGCATCTGGGCCATCCAGCGCAGCTGGAACAGGCTGCCGTCCAGGCGCACGGCCAGCGGCGCATGCTTCTTCTGCAGCATCCACTTCACGGCCTTGAGCGGGATGCCGGGCGCAGCCCAGGGCGTGGAATAGCCGGGCGAGACCTGGCCGGCATTGGCGAAGCTGGTCTCCAGCGCCGGGCCGTCCTGGCGGTCGACCAGGGTCACGTCCATGCCGGACTTGGCCAGATAGTAGGCCGTGCTGGTGCCGATAACGCCGCTGCCGAGGACAATGACTTTCATGGTGCCGTGGGTAAAGTTGAGTGAATTGCGATAATGTAGAAAAAAACAACCAGTAAATTCGACTGAAAATGGTTACGTTTGAAGTCAAAATTGCTGCAGCAGAACGAATTGAGCCCAGGAGACCCTCGAAATGGCTGAACTCGACCGCACCGACCGCAAGATCCTCGACATCCTGCAGCGCCAGGGTCGGATTTCCATGACCGAGCTGGCTGAGCAGGTGGGCCTGTCGACCTCGCCAGTGACGGAGCGCGTCAAGCGTATGGAGCGCGAGGGCGTCATCATGGGGTACTACGCCCGGGTCTCGCCCGAGGCACTGGGCAAGACCCTGCTGGTGTTTGTCGAGATCACCCTGGCCTCCAAGGACGGCGAAGTGTTCGACAAGGTCCGCGACGAACTCCTGCACATGCCCGACGTGCTGGAGTGCCACCTCGTGTCGGGCGGCTTCGACTACCTGATCAAGGCGCGCCTGTCTGGCATGAGCGAGTACCGCAACCTGCTGGGCGACATCCTCAAGAAGCTGCCCGTGGCGGCCGAGTCGCACAGCTACGTGGTGATGGAGGAGGTCAAGGAAGGCTTGCGTTTGCGGCTCGACCGCTGAGCTATTTTTTTCCCGCACTCGCCAATAAATTGGCCTTTGGCGCGGGTCTGCCGTTAAATTAGCGCTTCGAGCCGTACCGCGTCAGGAGGCCGTTCATGCAATCCGCGCGCATCGAGTTGCTGCAAGCCATGCCCATTTTCGGGGCCATCCGCGCCGATGTGCTGGAGTTCATGCTGGCGCGCGCGGGCGTGCTTGAAGTGGGCGCCGGCGAGTATTTCTTTCGCGAGAACGACGAGGCGCAGTCCATGTTCGTGCTGGATCGCGGTTCGGCCTCGGTGATCAAGAGCTGGCAGGGGCGCGAATGCGTGCTGCACCAGCTGCGCGCAGGCGACTGCTTCGGCGAGATGGCCTTGATGGACATGAGTCCGCGCAGCGCCTCGGTTCGGGCCGATGAGGCCTGCCGCGTGATCGAGCTGGCCACGGCCAATTTCATGGAACTCTACTCCCGCGACCTGGAGCAGTTCGCCTTGATCCAGATGAACATCGGGCGCGAAGTTTGCCGCCGCCTGCGCGCTGCTGACAAGCTGGTGTTCCAGCTGATGATGGACCGGGAGCGCTGACCAGGCCCTCCTGATCAGGGCCAAGGGTCAACGCTACATCAAGGCAGGGATATGCGGCTTCTCGCCCTCGAAATGGGCTTCGGGGTGGGTGTGGGCCAGCAGAGCTTCGATTTCCAGGACCTTGTCCTGCGGCGCATCGACCATCAGCAGATAGGCACCCTCGGCCACCGCCGCCTGGAAGCGCTTGATGCGACGGCCCGATACGTCGTTGCTCACCAGGCTGGCGATCCAGGCTCCCAGCAGTGAACCCAGGGCCGTCAGCGCCACCACGACGATCGCCGGCGTGCCGATGAGCTCGGTCAGCATGAAGGCCGCCAGAACGCCCAGCACGGCGCCGCTCATGGAACCCAGCACGCTGCCGGTTTGCGCCGCGCTGATCAGATCGGACGCGTGCATGAAGCTGGCGGCGCGCAGGCCATCCATCTGGCCGCCTTCGCGCGTCGAGAAATGGATCTGCCGCTCTTCGATGCCCGCAAACAGCAGGTCGTTCATGGTGCGCAACGAACTTTCGTAATTCGGAAGCACCCAGAAAATACGTCTACGCATGACAGTCTCCTGTGCGCCCATTGCCGACGCGTAGCAACGAGGCAGGCGACCTGCGCATGATCTCAGTACAGCCTTGCCTTTCGTCGATTTCTTTTTTACGCCAATCGAAACGAGTTCACAAGCGATTTGCATGCGCACCGCTCGAATGCAGGGGATCGAGTGCGGGGGGGACTCAGGCTGCCTCGGAATTGCTCTTTCGCAATCTTGAATACGCTTGAATTCGTGTCGGGAGTTGATGAATTTTTAACGTCGGCCGGGTCTAGATTCTCGACTCGCGTGGCACGGCCCAGGCGCTGCTGATACCCTCGTTTTTGTTGATCAGTGGCACTTTTTCTGACTCCTGTATGCGCAAGCGCCACGTCCTTCTTCCAGCCGCCCCCACCCCGCAGGCCCCTGTCCTCCCGACCATCAATTTGATGCCGGGCGAGTGGTATTTCGGGCAACGCAAGATACTGCGGACCTTGTTGGGTTCGTGTGTTGCCTTGACCCTTTGGCATCCTGAGCGGCGCCTCGGCGGCTTGTGCCACTATTTGCTGCCTGAACGTGTGCGCCAGGGCGTCACGCCCTTGAGCGGCCGCTATGGCGACGAGGCGCTGGAATTGCTGGTCCGTTGCATGAAGCGCGCCGACACCCTGCCGCAGGACTACATCGTGCAATTGCACGGTGGCGCGAGCCTGTTCTCGGCGGATATGCCGTCGAGTTTCAATGTCGGCGACCGCAATGTCGAGCAGGGCCGCCTGCTGATCGCTCGCTATGGCTTTCGCTTGCACAGCGAATCCGTGGGTGACACGGTGGCGCGCCAGGTGAGCATCGATCTGAGCACGGGCGAGGTCCAGGTCCGGCACGGCGCGCGCGCCGAACGCTGACCGCGGTTTTCACCGCATCCCCCGCGACATGCCCTACTTGCATTTACTTGTCTATACAGGTAGATTTGGATATGTGATCAAAAGATCGGAATTCTCGGTTCGGCTCGTTCAAGGCTGGGCTGCCGAGATCCGAGCCGACCTGGAGCGTGTCCCATGCCGATTGCCACCGAACAGCCCCCACAGCAGCCCTCAAGCCCCGCATTGATCGAAGTCCGCTCCATTGACTACATCCCCGATGCGGAGCGGCATGGCAGCCTGTTCAGTCAATTCACGCTGTGGCTGTCGGCCAACCTGCAGATCACCGCCATCGTGACCGGCGCGCTGGCTGTCGTGCTGGGCGGGGACGTGCTCTGGTCGCTGGTCGGCCTGGCGGTCGGGCAACTGCTGGGCGGCGCCGTGATGGCGCTGCACGGTGCGCAAGGGCCCCAGCTCGGCCTGCCGCAAATGATCTCGAGCCGCGTGCAGTTCGGCGTCTATGGCGCCATGATCCCCATCGTGCTCGTGTGCCTGATGTATGTCGGCTTCTCGGCCAGCGGCTCGGTGCTGGCCGGCCAGGCGCTGGCGCAGCTGCTCCAGGTGGACGATGGGGTGGGCATCGTCGCTTTTGCCGCGGTGATCGTGCTGCTGACGATCTTCGGCTACCGGCTGATCCACTGGGTCGGGCGCGTGGCCAGCGTCGTCGGCGTACTGGCCTTTGCCTACCTGTTCGCACAGCTCTTTGCGTATCACGACATCGCCGCGCTGCTGATGAACCGCCGCTTTACGCCTGCCAGCTTCCTGCTCGCCATGTCCCTGTCCGCCTCGTGGCAGATTGCATTCGGACCTTATGTTGCGGACTATTCGCGTTATCTGCCGCGCTCGATGTCTTCGGTGCGGACGTTCTTCGCCGTCGGTGCTGGATCGGTCATCGGCGCCCAGGCAGCCATGAGCTTCGGCGTGTTCGCCGCCGCGCTGGCGGGCAGCCAGTTCTCGCACCATGAGGTGAGCTATGTGGTCGGACTCGGTGCCAGCGGTACGGTCGCCGCCTTGCTGTACTTCAGCATTGCGCTGGGCAAGGTGACGGTGACGACGCTCAATGCCTACGGCAGCTTCATGTCGATGGCGACCATCGTTAGCGGCTTTCGCGGCCAACGCACGATATCGACGCGGCACCGCCTGGCCTACATCCTCGGCATGGTGGGCCTGTCGACCTGGCTCGCGCTGGCGGGGCGCCATGCCTTCCTGAAGGAATTCACGACCTTCATCCTGTTCCTGCTGGCCTTCTTCACGCCCTGGAGCGCGATCAACCTGGTCGATTTCTACTGCTTCACGAAATCACGCTACGACGTGCCGGCACTGTCCAATCCCGGCGGCCGCTATGGCCGCTGGAACGGCATGGCGATTGCGGTCTACCTGACTGGCATCCTGGTGCAGCTGCCCTTCATCTCCACCAGCCTCTACACGGGGCCCCTCGTCGAGAGGCTGGGCGGCGCGGACATCTCCTGGATTCTGGGCCTGCTCGTGCCGGCCGCCCTCTATTACGCGGGGGCGCGCAGTTCAAGCCGCAGCATCCCGGACCGGCTCATTCTTCCGGCCCATCAGATGTAGAAGCTGCGCCCCTCGCGGGCCATGTCCTTGAGCAGGGCCGGCACGTCGAAGCGCGCGCCATGGCGCTGCGCCAAGGCTTCGCACTGCGCGACGAAGGCGCCGACGCCCACGCTGTGGATCTGTCCGATAGGGCCGCCGCGGAAGGCCGGAAAACCCCAGCCGAGCAGCGCGCCGACATCGGCATCGCGCGCCGTGGTGAGCACGCCTTCCTGCATGCAGCGGGCCGCTTCCACCGCCTGGATGGCGACCAGGCGCTGCACGAGCTCCTCTACCGCAGGCTGTTGGGCTGCCTGCGGGAACTCGGCGCCCAGGCCTGGCCACAGCGACTTTTTGCCGTCCTTCGGATAGTCGTAGAAGCCCTGGCCGGCCTTGCGTCCGATGCGACCGAGTTCGACGACGCGCTGCGCGACTTCCAGTCCGGCCGGCGCGACGTAGCCCTCGCCCAGGTCGGTGCGGGTCTGTTTGTCGATTTTGACGCAGAGCTCGGCGCTCACCTCGTCGGTCAGGGCCAGCGGGCCCACCGGCATGCCGGCCTTCAGGCCGGCGTTCTCGATCAGTGCGGGCGCCACGCCCTCGGCCAGCATGGCCAGGCCCTCGAATACATAGGTCTGGAACACGCGGCTGGTGTAGAAGCCGCGCGAGTCGTTCACGACGATCGGCGTCATGCCGATGGCCTTGACGTAGTCGAGTGCGCGCGCCAATGTTTCCGGGCTGGTCTGCTCACCCATGATGACCTCGACCAGCGGCATCTTGTCGACCGGCGAGAAGAAATGCAGGCCGATGAACTGCTCGGGCCGGCTGCTGGCCTTGGCCAGGCCGGTGATGGGCAGGGTCGAGGTGTTGGAGGCGAACAGGGCTTTGGCGGGCATGCGCGCCTCGCTCTTGCGCGTCACTTCGGCCTTGAGGCCGCGGTCCTCGAACACGGCTTCGATCACCAGGTCCACCCCGTCGAGCAGGGCGTAGTCGTCGGTCGCCTGGATGCGTGCGAGCAGGGCGGCGGCCTTGTCGGCGCTGAGCTTGCCGCGCGCCACCTGCTTGTCGAGCAGTTGGCTTGAATAGGCCTTGCCGCGCTCGGCCGCTTCGGCGTTCACGTCCAGCAGCACGGCCTGGATGCCGGCCTTGGCGGTGACGTAGGCAATGCCCGCGCCCATCATGCCCGCGCCGAGGATGGCGACCTTCTGGCAGGCCTGGGTGGACACGCCGGCCGGGCGCGCGGCCAGCTTGTTGGCCTCGTTCATGTTGAAGAACAGCGTGCGGATCATGTTCTTCGCCTCGGTGCTGAGCACCGTGTGGGTGAAGTAGCGCGCCTCGGTCTTCAAGCCGGTGTCGATGTCGGTGATCAGGCCTTCGTAGACGCAGGACATGATGGCCGCAGGCGCCGGGTAGTTGCCCTGGGTCCTGGCCCGCAGCATGGCGTTGCCGGCCGTGAACACCTGTTGCACGGCAGGGCTGGCAATGGCGCCGCCGGGGATCTTGTAGCCCTTGGCGTCCCAGGGCTGCTGCACCGGCGCGGTTTGCGCCAATACTTGCGCCAAGACCCAGGCGCGCGCGGCCTCGAGCTCGGTGCCGGGCTCGACCACCGCGTGCAGGATGCCCGCCTTGAGCGCCTCGGCCGTGCCCAGTCGCTTGCCCTCGAGCAGCAGGGGCATGGCGGCCTGTACGCCGATCAGCCGGGGCAGGCGCTGCGTGCCGCCACCGCCGGGCAGCAGGCCCAGCGTGACTTCGGGCAGGCCGAAGCGCGCCTTGGGATTGCTGGCGGCGACGCGGTAATGGCCCGCCAGCGCGATTTCCAGACCGCCGCCCAGGGCCGAGCCGGGCAGCGCCATCGCGACCGGCTTGCCGCAGGTCTCCAACTGGCGCAGGGCCTGGTGCAATTGGCAAGTGCGGTCGAACAGCTGCTGCGCCTCGGTGGCGGACAGCAGCCATTCCAGGTCGCCGCCGGCGCAGAAGTCAGGTTTGGCCGAGCTGAGGACGACGCCGCGGACCCGGCTGTCCGTGGCCACGCGCGCGACGGTCTCGACCAGCGCGGCGCAGCTCTCGGCATTGATGACGTTCTGGCTGCGGCCGGGCATGTCCCAGCGCAGCAGGGCCAGGCCTTTGGCGTCGATGTCGTAGTGGATCATGGTGTCTCCCGATTCTTCACACGCGTTCGATGATGGTGGCGATGCCCATGCCGGCACCGACGCACAGCGTGGCCAGGCCGGTGGACAGGCCGCGGCGCTCCAGCTCGTCGAGCAGGGTGCCGAGAATCATTGCGCCGGTGGCGCCCAGCGGATGTCCCATGGCGATGGCGCCGCCGTTGACGTTGATCTGGTCGTGCGGCACCTTCATGACCTCCATGAAGCGCAGCACCACGGCGGCAAAGGCCTCGTTGAGCTCGAAGAGGTCGATATCGGCGGCCTTCATGCCGGCGCGCCGGAGCGCCTTTTCGGCGGCGTAGCTGGGTCCGGTGAGCATGATGGACGGCTCGGAGCCTATGGTGGCGAAGGCGCGCACGCGGGCGCGGGGCTTGAGGTTCAGGCGTTCGCCGACGGCGCGGTTGCCGACCAGGATGGCGGCGGCACCGTCGACGATGCCGGAGCTGTTGCCGGCGTGATGCACGTGCTGGACGCGCTCCAGCTCAGGGTAGCGCTGGCGGATCACGGCGTCGAAGCCGTATTGCTCGCCCATGGCGGCGAACGAGGGCTTGAGTGCGCCCAAGGTGTCCAGCGTGGTCTGCGGCCGGATGGTCTCGTCCTGGGCCAGCATCACCAGGCCGTTGAGGTCGGTGACGGGCACGATGGAGCGGTCGAACCAGCCATTCCCGGCGGCATGGGCGGCGCGGCGGTGGCTCTCCACTGCGTAGGCATCGACGTCGGTGCGCGAATAGCCCGACTGCGTGGCGATGGCGTCGGCCGAAACACCTTGCGGCACGAAGTAGTTGGCGATGGCGGCACGCGGGTCGACCGGCCAGGCGCCGCCGTCCGAGCCCATGGGCACGCGCGACATGGCCTCGACGCCGCCGCCAATGGACAGATCGGCCTGGCCCGACATCACCTGCGCCGCCGCCATGTTGAAGGCTTCGAGCCCGGAGGCGCAGAAGCGGTTGATCTGCACGCCGCCGACGCATTGGTCGTAGTCGGCGGCCAGTGCGGCCAGGCGCGCGATGCAGGCACCTTGCTCACCGACCGGCGTGACGCAGCCCAGCACCACGTCGTCGACCTGGGCCGTGTCCAGCGCGTTGCGGTCGCGCAGGGCGCGCAGGCTGGTGGCGGCGAGTTCGAGCGGCGTGACGCCATGCAGGCTGCCGTCCTTCTTGCCCTTGCCGCGAGGTGTTCTGACGCTGTCGTAAATCAAGGCTTCCATGGCGATTCCTCCTTAAAGATCGCGGCTGATCAGTTCTTTCATGATCTCGTTGGTGCCGCCGTAAATGCGCTGCACGCGGGCGTCGGCCCAGGCGCGGGCGATCGGGTATTCGTGCATATAGCCGTAGCCGCCGAACAGCTGCAGGCACTGGTCCATGACCTTGAACTGCAGCTCGCTGCTCATGTACTTGGCCATGGAGGCGGTGACGGCGTCGAGCTTGCCTGCCAGCTTCAGCTCGATGCAGCGGTCGATGAACACGCGGGCCACCGTGATCTCGGTCTTCATCTCGGCCAGCTTGTGGGCCACGGTCTGGAAGTCGATGATGGATTTGCCGAAGGCCTTGCGATCGCGCGTGTACTGCACAGTCCACTCCAGCGCCGCTTCGGCGGCGGCCACGGCCGTCACCGCGATCTGCATGCGCTCCCAGGGCAGCTCCTGCATCAGGTAGACGAAGCCGCGGCCTTCCTCGCCCAGCAGGTTCTGCGCCGGTACGCGCACGTTGTCGAAGAACAGCTCCGAGGTGTCCTGCGCGCTCATGCCCATCTTGTGCAGGCGCTTGCCCTTGTTGAAGCCGGGCATGGAGGTGTCGACCACCAGCAGGCTGATGCCCTTGGCGCCCGCGTTCGGATCGGTCTTGGCGACCACGATGACCACGTCGCAATGCCAGCCGTTGGTGATGAAGGTCTTGGAGCCGTTGAGGACGTAATGGTCGCCGTCCAGGATGGCCGTGGTCTTGACGCCCTGCAGGTCCGAGCCGGTGCCGGGTTCGGTCATGGCGATGGCACCTATCATCTCGCCGCTGGCGAGCTTGGGCAGATAGGTGCGCTTCAGGTGCTCGCTGCCGTGGTGCAGCAGGTAGGGCGCGACGATCTCGGAATGCAGGCCGAAGCCCGGGCCGGTGGCGCCGATGCGGAACTGCTCCTCCATCAGGATCACGCTGAACAGCTCGTCCACGCCCGCGCCGCCGTACTGCTCCGGCATGGTGGGGCACAGGTAGCCGGCGGCGCCGGCCTTGCGCCAGAGCTCTCGGTCGACGTAGCCCTGGCTCTCCCAACGCTCGGTGTGCGGCGCCACCTCGGTCGCCATGAATCGGCGCACGGCGTCGCGGAACATGTCGTGGTCTTCGGAGAACAGGGTGCGCGCAATCATCGTGATTCCTTGTTGAGATTCATACTAGGTCTAATGACCCATTCGTGTATTATGGGTCACTCGACCTGTTTGTCAATGTGGTGAAATCACGGCAATGAATCGGGATCATCGGGACGGCGCACTGGCTTTGCGCAACAAAGTGTCGGAAACCACCGACAAGGGCTATCGCCGCGCGCGCGAAATCCTGCAGGCGGCGCGCGGCTTGCTGGCCGGCGAGGGCTATGCGGGCCTGTCGATGCGCACCGTCGCCAGCCGCGTCGGCGCCAGCCTGTCGAACGTGCAGCACTACTACCCGAGCAAGGACTTGCTGCTCGAGGCCCTGCTGTCGGCCATGCGCGAGGAATACCAGCAGCAGATCGACAGTATTTCAAAGCCGGATGCAGGCGCGTCCAAGCTGCAGCAGTTCGAGGCGGTGATCGACTACCTGCTCGACGAGACCGCCGACATCGAAGGCAGCGCCGTGCTGCGCGAGCTCTGGGCCCTGGCCGTGCGCAACACCATGGCCGCCGAGATCCTGCAAAAGATGCTCGACGCGGCCCAGAAGACCTTGCGCAAGCAGATCAAGAGCCTGTCGCCCGAGCTGGCCCCGTCCGATTGCGAAACGCGCGCCGTCCTGATCCTGGCGCATCTGCAGGGCCTGACCCTGATCTTGGCCAATCCCCGTACCTCGCCGCGCGACAGCAAGGCCTTGAAGGCGGCGGCGCGCGCGGCGATCGTGCAGCTGGCCACCGCGCCTGTGGCGGCTTGTTTATATCCGTAAATACGAATATACTGAATAAATTCGAATCCATCCTGCATCGCTGTGAGCCACCCTCAATTCGACGACACCATTTTCGAAGCCGCCTCGGGCCTGTTCACCTTGTTGTCGACCCCGATCCGGCTCAAGATCATCTGCGCGGTCTGCGACGGCGAGAAGAACGTGGGCGAGCTGCTGCAGCAAATCGAGACCACGCAGCCCAATATGTCGCAACACCTGTCGGCCTTGCTGAAGGCGGGCGTGCTGCTGCGTCGTCGCGAGGGCAACCAGATGTACTACCGGTTGCAGAGCGAGCGCGTGGCCACGCTGTGCCGTGCCGTGTGCACGCAGGTGGCCTCGGAGTTCGATGCGTCGCAGGACATCGCATCGACCAACAGGCTGATTCCCGTTACGCTGCGCTGAAGGCGGCGGAGCCGCATGGAAGTGGTTTTTGCTTTCTTTTATAAATAAGTAAATGCTTAAATCATTATTTATGGAAATAAATAGTCGAGCCGCCGTGACTGTTCAGGCAAGGATGGGGAAGATGAGCTTCATGGATCGAGACGGGGCTGCGATCCGCTTGTTGCGTTCGCTGGGGCTGGCGGCCGTGGTCCTGGGCATGTCGGCAGGCCAGGTCAGCGCTGCCGACTTGGCTGTTTACACCGTGACCACGACGGCGCAGGACCGCGCCCTGGCCTATGACGGCGTGGTGGAGGCGGTCCGGCAGGCCACCCTGTCGGCACAGGTGGCGGGCACGGTGCTCGCCGTGGACGTCAAGGCGGGTGACCGGGTCAAGGCCGGGCAGACGCTCGTGCGCATCGACGCACGCAGCGCCGACCAGGCCGCCACCGCCAGCGAGGCCCAGGTGCAGGCGGCGCGCGCGCAGCTCGACGTGGCCGGCAGGGAGCTCAAACGCCAGCAGCAGCTGTTCGAGAAGAACTACATCAGCCACGCCGCGATGGAACAGGCCGAGGCCACCTTCAAGGCCACCAAGGCCCAGGTCGACGCTCAGTTGGCGCAGTCGGCCATGGCGCAGACCCATCGGGCGTATTTCGTGGTGAAGGCGCCGTTCGACGGCTGGGTGTCCGGCGTGCCTGTCATGCAGGGCGACATGGCGATGCCAGGCAAGCCGCTGCTGGTGGTGTACGACCCCAGCGCCATGCGCGTGACGGCCGCGGTGCCTCAATCGGCCGTGGCGGCGAGTCTGAAGGCCGCGCTTGTTCGGCTGGACCTGCCGTCGGTGGCGCTCAACGCTGTACCGGTCCCGGCCGTCCAGGTGCTGCCGGCCGTCGATGCCGATTCGCACACGGTGCAGGTCCGCGTGCCGCTGGCAGGCGAGGCCGCCAAGGCGCTTCCGGGCAGCTTTGCCCGCCTCTGGGTTTCGGGCGCCTCGACCCCGGATGGCAAGTCCGGCCTGATGGTGCCGGTCGGCGCCGTGGTGCGCCGAGCCGAATTGACGGCGGTCTATGTATTGGGCCCGCGGGGGCGCCCCTTGCTGCGCCAGGTGCGCCTGGGGCAGGTGCAGGGCAGCCAGGTCGAGGTGCTGAGTGGCTTGTCTGCCGGCGATCGCGTCGTGACGACGCCCGAGTTGGCCGCGCGCGCGCGGTGAGGCCCGGATGGGTCAGATGACTGAAAACCAAATGCATGACGCCGCTGCGCTGGGTGTGTCCGGCCGCATTGCGCGCTTCTTCCAGGCGGCGCAGATCACGCCTTTGTTGGCGCTGGTGGCCTTGCTGCTGGGTTTCTTCGCGGTGCTGGTGACGCCGCGCGAGGAGGAGCCGCAGATCAATGTGACCATGGCCAACGTGATGATCCCGTTCCCGGGTGCCAGCGCGAAGGACGTGGAGCAGATGGTGGCCACGCCAGCTGAGCAGGTGCTGTCGCAGGCGCAGGGCATGGACCATGTGATGTCGGTGTCGCGACCGGGCCTGGCCATCGTCACGGTGCAGTTCAAGGTCGGGGTGTCGCGCATCGAGGCGCTCGTGCGCCTGCACGACGCCGTGCAAGCCAATTCCGACTGGTTGCCCAAGGGCCTGGGCGTACTGGAACCGGTCATCAAGCCCAAGGGCATCGACGACGTGCCCATTGTGTCGCTGACACTGTTCTCCAAGCGAGCCGATGTCGGCCCCTACGACTTGGAGCGCGTGGCTCATAGCCTGGAAGCCGAGCTCAAGCGCGTGCCCGGCACCCGGGAGGTCACGACTCTGGGAGGGCCGGGTCGCCAGATGCTGGTGGACCTGGACCCTGTGCGGCTGCAGGGTTCGGGCCTGACGGTTGCTGATCTGCGCGAGGCGTTGCAGTCGGCCAATGCCGGCTCGCCCCTGGGCGAACTGGTGGCCGGCAATCGGAGCGTGGCGCTGGAGGCCGGACCCTTCCTGCGCAACGCGCAGGACCTGGAGTCGCTGGTGGTTGGTGTGCATGAGGGCCGGCCCTTGTATTTGCGCGAGGTGGCGACGGTGCGCGAGGGCTCGCCGCCGGCGCCATGCTACGTGTGGCACGGCACGGCGGGCCAGAACGCCGCTGAATATCCGGCCGTCACGCTGGCCATCACCAAGAAGGCTGGCGAGAACGCGATAGCCGTTGCGGACGCGCTGAAGCAGCGCGTCGAGACCTTGCGCAACACGCTGATCCCTGCCGACGTCGAAGTGGCGGAGACGCGCAACTACGGCGCCACCGCCAACGACAAGGCGACGAAGCTGATCCAGAAGCTGATGTTCGCGACCGCCTCCGTCGTGGCGCTGGTGTTCCTGTCCTTGGGCCGGCGCGAGGCCGCCATCGTCGGCAGCGCGGTGATCCTGACCTTGACTGTCACGCTGTTCGCATCTTGGGCCTGGGGCTTCACCTTGAACCGTGTATCGCTGTTCGCGCTGATCTTCGCGATCGGCATCCTGGTGGACGACGCCATCGTGGTGGTCGAGAACATCCACCGCCACCAGCATTTGCATCCGGGAGTGCCGCTCGTGCAGTTGATTCCCGGTGCGGTCGACGAGGTGGGCGGCCCCACGATCCTGGCCACGCTGACCGTCATCGCGGCGCTGCTGCCCATGGCCTTCGTCAGCGGCCTGATGGGCCCGTACATGAGCCCGATTCCGATCAACGCCAGCATGGGCATGCTGCTGTCGCTGGCGATCGCCTTCATCGTGACGCCCTGGCTGGCCCGCCTGTGGCTCAAGCATGTGCCGACATCGGTCGACGGCGCTGCGCATGCGCCGGTGGTGCAGGGCCTCGCAGCGCGGCTGGCCCCCCTGTTCGAGTGCATCTTCGAGCCGCTGCTCGACGAGCAGCGCGGCGTGCGCAACCGCAAGCTGCTGGGTCTGGGCATGGGTGCCTTGATCGTGATTTCGCTGGCGCTGCCGGCCACGGGCCTGGTGTTGCTGAAGATGCTGCCCTTCGACAACAAGTCGGAATTCCAGGTCATCGTCGACATGCCCGCCGGCACGCCGGTGGAGAAGACGGCGGCGGTGCTGCATGAACTGGGCGCCTACCTTTCCGGCGTGCCCGAGGTGGCCGACTACCAGGCCTATGCCGGCACGTCCGCGCCCATCAACTTCAACGGTCTGGTGCGCCAGTACTTCCTGCGTGCCGGCGGCGAGGTCGGCGACTTGCAGGTGAACCTGGTCGACAAGCACCATCGCAGCGCGCAGAGTCACGCCATCGCCATGCGCTTGCGTCCCGAACTGCAGCTCATCGGCAAGCGCTTTGGCGCCAACGTCAAGGTCGTTGAGGTGCCGCCGGGCCCGCCGGTGATGTCGCCCATCGTGGCCGAGATCTACGGACCCGAGGCTGACGGTCGCCTGAAGGTCGCCAGGCAGGTTCGCCAGGTTTTCGACAGCACGGCCGGCATCGTCGACGTGGACGACAGCAGCATCGCTCCGGCGCCGCGCCGGCTCTTGCTGGTGGACCGCGCCAAGGCCGCCAGCCTGGGGGTCTCCCAGCAGGCCATCGTGGGCACGTTGCGTGCGGGCCTGTCCGGCGACGCCGCCACCTACCTGCACGACGAGAGCAAGTACCCGGCAGCTGCCTGGCTGCAGCTGGCGCCAGAGGTCCAAGGCGACCTGAACACCCTGTTGCAGCTCGCCGTTCGCGCAAGCGGCGGCAAGCTTGTGCCGATCCGCGAGCTTGTGACGGTTGGCGAGAGCCAGCGCGAGCAGGTGCACTTCCACAAGGACATGCTGCCCGTCAACTACGTGGTGGCCGACATGGCTGGCGCGCTCGACAGTTCGCTCTACGGCATGTTCCAGATGCGCTCGGCCCTGCACCGGATCACGACGCCTTCGGGTGGACCGCTGCAGGAGTTCTTCATCCAGCAGCCCGAAGACGCGCTGCGCGACTATACGCTCAAGTGGAGCGGCGAATGGACGGTCACCTTCGAGACCTTCCGCGACATGGGCGCCGCCTATGCGGTGGGCCTGGTGCTGATCTACCTGCTGGTGGTGGCGCAGTTCGGCTCGTACCTGACGCCCTTGATCATCATGGCGCCCATCCCTTTGACCATCGTCGGCGTGATGCCGGGCCACGCGCTGCTGCATGCGCAGTTCACCGCCACCAGCATGATCGGCATGATCGCGCTGGCCGGCATCATCGTGCGCAATTCCATCTTGTTGGTGGATTTCATCAATCTGCAGGTTCGCGCGGGCATGGCGTTCAAGCGCGCCCTCGTCGAGGCGGCCATCACGCGGGCGCAGCCCATCATGCTGACCGGCGTCGCGGCCATGCTCGGCGCCTTCTTCATCCTCGATGATCCGATCTTCAATGGCCTGGCCATCTCGCTGATCTTCGGCATCCTGGTTTCCACCCTGCTGACGCTGGTGGTGATTCCCTTGCTCTATTTCGTGGCCTATCGCCACCGTCTGCATCTGATAAGGAGTTCAATATGAACACATGGCGTCTTGTCCGCGTGATCGCGGGTACCTTCATCCTCCTGAGCCTGTTGCTGGGCGTGCCCGGCAGCCCGCTGTTCGTGAGCCCCTGGTGGCAGGCCTTCACGGCCTTCGTCGGCACCAACCTGCTGCAAAGCGGGCTGACGCGCTGGTGCCTGATGGAGCGCATCCTGCGCAGAATCGGCGTGGAGCCGGGCTGCTGAATATCAGCGGCGACAGGGTTCAAATAGGCGCTGAGTGGCGCGCTGCAGGGCGCGACCCATGAAAGGGACGAAACATGGACAAGGAACTGGTCAGCGTCGAGCTGAAGGAAATCCGGAGCTACCAATTCGAAGCACGCTTCGGAGACGGCGTGCCCGACTTGGTCTGCGACGAGCCACCGCCCTTGGGCGCCGGCGCCGGGCCTTCGCCGGTGCAGCTGCTCGCCGCGGCCGTGGGCAATTGCCTGAGCGACTCGCTCACGTTTGCATTCAAGAAATACAAGCAGGAGGCCGGACCGCTGTCGGTGCGCGTCGTGGCCAGCGTGGGGCGCAACGAAACGGGGCGTCTTCGCGTGCTGCAGATCGAGGTCTGGCTGAAGCTGGGTGTTCTGGCCGGCGCGCTGATGCATGTGGACCGGGTGCTGGCCCAGTTCGAAGCCTTTTGCACGGTCACGCAGAGCGTAGGCCAGGGCATCCCCATCGCGCTGCACGTTCAGGATGTCGCGGGCCAGATCCTCAAATGATGGAATCGCAACGGATCCAGGCGCCGCTTTTGGCAGCGCCGGTCTTACCAGTTGGCGGCAAACGCTGCCAGGGCCCGGCTTGGCGTTCGCTCGCGGTGCTGGATCGCAACAAAGGCGCGCGCTGCCAGCGTCAGGGGCAGGCGCTTGAGCGTGCCAGCTGCCAGGCGAGGCGCCGCGGCGAGGTCTGATACCGCAGTCAAAGTGCCGCCGGCAGCCACGGCGGCCATGACGGCCTCGTTCGAAGGCAGGGTCAGCAGCACCTTCAGCTGACAGGGTTGAATTCCGTGGACGATCAGGCTCGATTCAAACTCGGTCCTTGTGCCGGAGCCCTGTTCACGCAGTACCCACGAGGCTTGAACCAGGTCCTTGGGCTTCAACATCTTCTTTTGAGCCAGCGGGTGGCCAGGCGCCGCATAGACGGAAAGGCGGTCGTGGCCGACGGTGTGCTGTGTCAGGGCAGGTAGTTCGACCAGGCCTTCGATAAAGCCCAGGTCGGCTTCCGCATCCGCCACGGCCTGCGCCACCTGCTGCGTGTTGCCCATCTGCAGCAGCAAGTCAATGTCGGGATGCGACTGTGCAAATTGAGCCATGCGCTGCGGCAGCCAGTAGCTGGCGACGGTCTGGCTGGCCGCGATGCGCAGCGTGCCGCGCTTCAGCCCTGCCAGCTCATCAAGCGCGCGGCGTGCCGCGGTCGATCGGGCCAGCACGGCCCTGGCCTCGACCAGGAACACCCGCCCGGCCTCGGACAACTCCAGCCCGCGGCCGACGCGGTTGAACAGATGGACGCTGTAGCGCTGCTCCAGCGCCGCCACGGCCGCGCTGGCGGCCGATTGGGTGATGTGCAGCTGCTGCGCCGCCTGCGTCATGTGGCCGCGTTCGGCCACGGCCACGAAGACGCGCAGTTGTTCGAGTGTCATGCTTGAATGATCGCAAATTTTGATTGAATTCACAAAAACAATTCGTTGGAGTTTTTGATTGCAAAACGCGACATTGAGCGCATGGACATCATTTCTTCATGCGTTTCTCCTGTTGGAAGCCCTGCCGGGCTGCGTTCCCTGGTCGGCATCCTGCCGGGCGTGCTGCTGTGCGCGGCGCTGACCCTGGCGGCGAACCTGCTGCAGGACTTTGAAGCCCAATGGCTGGGCCGCGCCTGGCTGGAGGCTTTGGTGCTGGCGATCCTGCTCGGTACGGCTGTTCGCACGGCCTGGGCGCCCGGCCCGCGCTGGAGCGCCGGCATCCAGTTCAGCGCCAAGTTCCTGCTGGAGCTGGCGGTGGTGCTGCTCGGCGCCACCGTCAGTGCCCGCATGGTGCTGGGCAACGGCTGGGGCTTCGTGCTGGGCATCGCCGCCGTGGTGTTCCTGGCCATCGCCGTCAGCTACGGCCTGGGGCGGCTGTTCGGGCTGCCGCCGCGCATGGCCACCTTGATCGCCTGCGGCAACTCGATCTGCGGCAATTCGGCCATTGCCGCGGTGGCGCCGGTGATCGGCGCCCATGGCGACGATGTGGCCGCGTCAATTGCCTTCACGGCCGTGCTCGGCGTGGGCGTGGTGCTGGGGCTGCCGGTGCTGGCCGTGCTGCTGGGCTGGAGCGCCAGGACCTTCGGCGTGTTCGCCGGACTCACGGTCTACGCGGTGCCGCAGGTGCTGGCGGCGACCGCGCCCATCAGCTCCGTTTCGGCGCAGGTGGGAACGCTGGTGAAGCTGGTCAGGGTCCTGATGCTGGGGCCGGTGGTGCTGGCGCTGTCGCTGTTGACGCGGGCTGGCGGCGGACCGGACAAGATGGGCACGCCCGGGCCTGCCGGCCGCGCCGCCAGGCTGGAGCAGCTCGTGCCCTGGTTCATCGTGGGCTTCCTGCTGATGGTGGGCGCACGGTCCGCCGGATTCGTTCCCCTGGCCGCTGCGCATGCCCTGGCACGGGTGTCCGGCGTCCTGACGGTGATGTCGATGGCCGCCTTGGGTTTGGGGGTGGACATCCGCGTGGTCGCCAAGGCCGGACCGCGCGTCACCGCGGTGGTGGTCCTGTCCTTGCTGGCACTGGGCGCGATCAGTTACGCGCTGATCTGTTTGCTGGGGGTGGTCTAAGCCAATCTCGACACGACGGCGCCGGGAATCGTGCCCACGCGGCGGAACCCCAGGCGTTCGTAGATGCCGATGGCGCCGCTGTTGGCGCTGGCCACATGCAGGAATGAGCGCTCGCCGCGCGCCATCTGCCGCCGCACCAGATGCGCCACCAGACGGCGCGCCAGGCCGCGCCCCTGCGCGTCGGGGTGCGTGCAGACCCCGCTGATCTCGCGCAGGCCGCCTGCATCCATGCGCTCGCCCGCCATCGCGATCAGCTGGTCGCCTTCGAAGACGCCCACGTACTCGCCCATCGCTATGGTCAGTTTGCCGAACGGGCCGGGCTTGGTGAGCTCGGCGAGCGCGAGCATCTGCGGCACATGTTCGGGCATGAGCCGCTGCAGCGGGAGGTCTGTGGCTGGCAGCGGGGCGTCTGGGTCGCGCAGCATCTGGTCGAAGATCCCGCGCCCGTGCAATTGCCAGTCCGCCGGCACCTCGCCGCCGTAGCCGACGGCGTAGAGCGCCTCGCCGACGGGGCAGAAAGGCGCCAGGTCGTCGAATGCGGGTGCATCGGGATGGGCAAACGCCAGAATGGCCGAGTAACCCGGGGCAAAGCGGCGGGCCCGCTCGGTGCCGATGGAAATGTGGCGCTGCGGGCCCGACAGGCAGTGCCAGGCCATGTGGGGAAACCGATCAAGCATGGGCGGCATTGTGACGGGATCGGTGACCGGTTCAAGGTACGGGTTTCAGATTCAGCCGGCTTTTCAGCTTGCCAACGGCGCCGTTCTTGACCAGGGCCTCGACGATCTCGTTCATCTCCGCCACTGAAATCGGGCCGTCGCGGCGCACCAGGTTGGAGAGTTCGACCTTGGAGTCGTAGACGTCGCCAACGATCAATTGCTCGCGCAGCGCCGGATCCGCCATGCTCATCGCCATGATGGCCTCCGGCACGATGCCGACGTCGGCGTGTCCGGCCTGGACGAACTTCAGCACCGATTCATTGCTGGTCAGCAGCTGCGCCTTGAAGCGGCTGGTGATGTAGGCCTCGTCCGGGTTGTTGTCGAACAGCCGGTAGTGGTAGCCGCGCACGCCGGCAATGCTGCGGCGTGGCAGGTCTTTGAAGACCGCGCGCCCGCCGTTTGGGTTGTCGCGCCGGGCAATGTAGACATCCCCGCTGGTCAACAGGGTGCGCGTGGCCAGCAGCCCGAGTTTCGGCGCCGTCCAGGCGGTGGTTCGCAAGGGGTAGACATCGGCGGTCTTGTCCATGAATCGGCTGTCGAGCCGCATGCGCGGCACGATCAGGATTTCAAACCGGAAATGTTTCTGGACCTGATTCATGTCTTCGATCAGGTCGACCAACGGACCTCGGGGCACGCCATCGTGGTCGCTGTAGATGACTCTTGACCAGGGCTCCGAGGCCACCACCACGCGCACCTGGGCCAGGGTCCGTTCGGGTCCAAGGCCGAAGATCAGCGCCAGCAGCAAGGGCAGATGGCGAGTCAGGCGCAGGCACGCCAAGACCATGGAGTGCATGACGGAATTCAAATGCCCACCTGCAGGACCGGCCAGCGCTCGACGATCTGCTTGCCGCGGAACGCCACCAGGTCGCCGAACTGCAGCAGCACGGCCTCGCTCTGGGTCGGGCGCAGGAAGATGAAGTCGTCGGCCTGGAGATCGACCTTGGCAGAGGCGCTGTAGCCCTGCTGGTTCGAGCTCACATAGGCCCAGTGCGGTTTCAGGCCCGGCGGCGATTCGGCCTCGGCCAGCCAGTTGCCGCTGTAGGCGAAAACCATCTGCGCCGCATTGGGGTCCCAGGCGCGCAGCAGCGGGCCGGTCCATTCGAGCGCGGGCAGGCGCGCGCCCTGCAAGCGCTTGAGCACCGGGCTGGCAATGAAGGCGCTGGGTTCGAAGTCGTGCAGGATGGGCAGGTCGTAATGCGTCGGGCACATCAGGCAGGAGCCGGCCGAGATGTCGTTCAGGAGCGCATCGCCCTCGTAATGGCGGAAGGTCGGGCTGCCCGCGCCGTTGAAGCACAGGCGCTCGTGCATGAGCTCGGGAAACTGGCCGGCGAGGAAGTCGCGGCAGGCCTGGTAGCGGGCCTTGACGCGCGGCAGCTCGGCCACGGCCAGGAGGCTGGGCAGGCCCATCAGGTGTGCGTCGTAGCCCATGAAGCCAGCCAGCTCCAGATGCTGGGGGTGGGCGCGAACGGTGTCCAGCGCCGGACGCAAGGCTTCAGGGCCGCCGTAGCCGCCGCGGTGCAGGCCCACGTCCAGCTCCAGGTTGACGCGCAGGCGCGTGCCCAGGGTCTGCGCCAGGGCCAGGTATTGCTGCAGGCGGGCGTCGGTGTCGATCAGCCATTGCAGCTGCCGGGCCGGGTCGAACGGACCCCGGTGCTCGGCGTAGAAGCGCCTGGCCGCGCTGACCGGCATGGGCTTGCCCATCAGGATGTCGGCCTTGGGGCGCTGGACCGCCATGGCCTGCAGGAAGGGCCGGTGAAAGCACATCAGCGCCTCGGTGCGCGCGCGCGTGGCGATGTAGTCGACCAGCGCCGGGCTGGGCACGGACTTGACCACCACGCGGTAGGTCTTGGCCCCGGCGCCAGGGGCCGCGGTGGACGCGGACTGGACGACGCGATCGATGTTGCGGTCCAGCCGATCCAGGTCGATCAGCAGGACGGGCCGGTCGATCTCGTTCGCGCGCAGCATCTGGTTCAGCGCGGCGTAGTAGGGGCCGTGCGGGCCGCCTTGGTCGCCTGGCCGGCTCAACGCCACCGCCGTGCCGGCCAGCGCCGCGCCTCCGAGCAGCCAGGTTCGCCGATTGACCATGTCAGGCTCCAAAGATCTGATGCAGGTGCTTGTTCATCATGCGGCCCCGCGGGTCCAGCGCGCGGCGCACCTCGTGGAAGTCCTTCCAGTGCCGCGGATAGAGCGCGGCCAGGCGCTTGGCGTCCAGCGTGTGGATCTTGCCCCAGTGCGGACGGCCCTGGTATTTCCAGAAAATGGGCTCGATCTGCTCGAAATAGGGCCGATAGTCGACATCGCCGAACTGGTGGACCGAGATGGCGCAGCCGCCGCGCTCGCCCAGGCCTTCGAGCAGCGAGAGCCAGATGTCGTCGCCCTTGCAGTAGCGGAATTCCAGCGGGAAGCAGACCGGCATGTTGCGCTCGCGGATGGTGCGCAGGATCTCCCGCAGGCAGGCCGGGCCGGCCTCGGCGGGCACGGTGTACTCCATCTCGCGAAAACGGACCTCCCGCACATGCGGAAAGACCTGGAACGAGGGCCCCACGCGCACCGTGCTGCCCGATCCGCCCACGGCGGCCATCAGGATCTTTTCGTAGGCCGTCTCGCCGATGCCGGGCAGCCAGCCCACCGTCTCGTAGACGGTCTTCAGCGTGTTGAGCGCGCCCGGATCGTCCTCGCCGAGCTCGACGTCGCCGGGCGCGGCCAGGTCGGTCGAGACGGTGATGGCCAGGGGCGAGTGCAGCAGCGGCAGCATCTCGAAATGCCGGTGCCGGGCGAGGCGGTGCTCGATGTCGTCCAGCACGTCTTCGGTCTTCTCGACGCGGTTGGTCTCGGTCAGCCTGAACGCGGCCTGGTTCTGCATCTTCAGCCGGGTCACCAGCCCCAAGGCGCCGACCGAGGTGCGCGCCGCCTGGAACACCTCGGGGTGCTGGCTGGCGCTGCATTCCAGCAGTTCGCCGCCGGGCGTGGCCAGCGTCAGCCCCACGCAGTAGGACGACATGTTGCCGAAGCGCTGGCCGGTGGCATGGACTGCGTTGGCGACGGCGCCGCCGAGCGAGAGGTAGTTCAGGTCGGGTTGGTTGGGCAGCGCCTGGCCGACGGCGTCCAGCAGGGGCCCGAGCTTGCTGACGCGCGTGCCGGCCCAGATGTCGGCCTGCTGCGCGGCGGGGTCGTGCGCGATCACGCCGCTGAGCAGGTCCATGCTGATCAGGCTGTCCTGGGTGGGCACCACGGCGCTGAACGAGTGGCCCGCGCCGACCGCCCGCACCACGCCCGGCGCCTTGCGCAGCAGCGCCACCAGCTCGTCTTCGCTGGCCGGCGCTGCGCGCAGGCTGGGCGTGCAGCTCTGGTTGCCGGCCCAGTTGATCCAGGGCAAGGGCTGGCCCGGCTTGAACTCGACCGGGCTTTGCGGCTCGGCCGCGCCCATGTGGCGCGAGCAGCCGGGCAGGCAGCCCAAGGCGGCGCCTGCGGCGGAGACCTGCAGCCATTGGCGGCGCGTCCAGGCGGTGCGTGTCATTGGCCGGTTCCAGCCGGCATGCCTGCCATGAAGCGGATCAAGGCCCGGAAGTCGGCCTCGCTGCAGGCGCTGCAATAGCCCAGCGGCGGCATGCCCTTGAGTCCTTCCACCACGTGACGCAGCAGGGCGTCCTCGCCTTGGGCCTTGCGGGTCTGCCAATCTTGTGCCTTGCCCACCAGCGGCGCGCCGACGCCGGGCCGCAAATGGCATTGCACGCAATTGTTGTTGAACAAGGCCATCTGGCGCGGGCTGGGCTCGGCGATGGCGCCTAGCGTCAGGAACAGCGCGCACAAGGCAAACCATGGCTTCAACATAGTGGGGGGTGGATGGACACGTCGTCGCGATGATAGGCGCCGGACCATGCCTCGCCATTGAGGCGAAACCCCTGGAGTTCAGCGCTGGACTTGCGCTGCGTCAGTTCGCGGCCGCATGGGGTTATGCACCCTTTTCATAGATTGACATAGGGTTTTTACTTAATCACGTTTAGAATATCGGATCAGAGAGTATGGAAGTTCCAAAAATAGTTTTTTGTAGTTTCAGTGATCCAGATCAAATACAAATGGAGGTCATCATGAGTGCAGTTGCCATGTTCATTATTTTCCCAGCTGTGATCTATCTGCTGGGCGAATTGTCGGTGGGATTCAAGGTATAAGAAACCCTTTCAACGAGATTCGGGTTCATATTCAGGCGGCCTGATTTTGGGCGCCCGGATGGGCCATTGGAATATTCCGCTCAGAATCCCGGTCCGGACTGCAGCTGGATTATTTCCGCTTCCGTAAATCCCGCTTCGCGCAGGACGGCCATGCCGTCCGATCCGCGCTGGGGGATGGGCTTGATTGCTGCCGGCGGCTGGGTCGAAAACCGCGGCGCCGGCGCGGCTTGCAAGACGCCATCTTGCGTCACATAGACCTGGCGGGCCGCCAGGTGCGGATGGGTTTGCGCCTGCGCAGGTGTCAGGACGGGTGCAAAGCATGCGTCGGTGCCTTCCAGCAACCGGACCCAATGGTCGCGGCTCTGGGTGGCAAACAGCTGGTTGAAGCGCTCGCGCAGGGCGGGCCAGCGGCGTGGATCGTAGGGGTGCTGGAAGTCAGCGTCCTCGCTCAAGCCCAGGCGCTCCAGCAGCAGCGCGTAGAACGGCGGCTCCAGCGCGCCCAGCGTGACGAAGCCGCCGCAGGCGCATCGGTAGCTGCCGTACCAATGCGGCCCGTCGAGCAGGCCCTGGCCGCGCGCGTCGGGCATCTGCCCGGCCGATTGCAGCGACAGCAGCAGATTCATCAGGTTGGCGCTGCCGTCCACGATGGCGGCGTCGACCACCTGGCCCTGGCCGGTGCCGCGCGCGTGCAGCACGGCGGCCAGTACGCCCATCGCCAGGTACAGGGCGCCGCCGCCCAGGTCGCCGACCAGGGTGGGCGGCGCCAGCGGCGCCGTGCCCGCCTGGCCCGAGTACCACAGCGCGCCGGACAGGGCGATGTAGTTGAGGTCGTGCCCGGCCGCCTGTGCCAGCGGCCCGTCCTGGCCCCAGCCTGTCATGCGGCCGTAGACCAGCGAGGGCTTGCGGGCCAGGCAGGCGTCCGGCCCCAGGCCCAGGCGCTCCATCACGCCGGGGCGCATGCCTTCGATCAGCACGTCGGCGGTGGCCACCAGGCGCAACACCGCGTCCACGCCCTCGGGGTTTTTAAGGTCGAGCGCGATCGAGCGCTTGCCGCGGTTGAAGATGGCATGGCGGCCCAGCTCCAGGGGAGCGCTCGACTTGCCGCCGGCGCGCTCGATGAGCAGGACCTCGGCGCCCATGTCGGCCAGCAGCATGCCGCAAAAGGGCGCCGGGCCGAGGCCGGCAATTTCAATGACGCGGATACCGTGCAGGGGGGCCGTGTTCGCCATGGGGTCAGCCGGGAAGCACTTCGACCGTGGCCTTGATGGTGAGCGGCACGCCCTTGCGCAGCGAGTAGACGCCAATGACCGAGCGCGCGTGCAGCCCGGCGGGGCCGAAGACCTCCGCCAGCAGGTCGGAGGCGCCGTCCAGGACTTTGGCGTGATCTTCGAAATCCGGCGTGGTGCAGAGCGAGCCGTGCAGCTCGACGATGCGGGCGACCCGGTCCAGCGAGCCCAGCGTCTTCTTCAGGGCGGCCAGCAGGTCGATGCATGCGGAGCGTGCCAGCTCATAGCCCTGCTCTGCCGAGTACTCGCTGCCGAGGCGGCCCTTGAGCAGCTTGCCGTCGATTGGCAGCGGCGCCTTGCCGGACAGGAACAGCAGGGAGCCGGATTGAACGGCCGTTGCATAGTTGCCTGCCGGCCCGCTGGAGGCCGGCAGCTGCAAGCCGAGTTCGGCGATTCGTTGTTCAGCGCTCATGGGGTGATGTCTCCGTTTTAACCGATTTGAGGCGTGGCCCGCTCAATCAAGGCTGCACAGTCTACGCCCGTAGGCAGCGCACCGTAGTTGTGATGGCCCACCTGCCCCAGGCGCGAAGCGCAGAACGCATCGCCCACGGCTGCCGGCGCATGCTGGACCAGCAGCGCGGCCTGCAAGGCCAGCGCCATGCGGTCCACGACATGGCGGGCGCGGTATTCCAGATCCTCGGGCTTGCGGAACTCGTCCTTCAGGTCCGCGACCCAGGCATCGAGCCTGGCGTCGGCGCCCTGCGCGCGCCGCAGCTCGGCGAAGAAGGCCGGCACGACCTCGGGCGACTTCTGCATGGCGCGCAGCACGTCCAGGCACTGCACATTGCCGCTGCCTTCCCAGATGGCGTTGACCGGCGACTCGCGGAACAGGCGCGGGAAGGGGCTGTCCTCCATCACGCCGCTGCCGCCTATGCATTCCATGGCCTCGTAGGCATGGTTGGGCGTGCGCTTGCAGATCCAGTACTTGCCGACCGCCGTGCAAAGCCGCGCGAGCAGGTCTTCATGGGGGTCGGCGCGATGGTCCATCGCATGGGCCATGCGCATGGTCATGGCCAGCGAGCCCTCGCTTTCCAGCACCAGGTCGGCCAGCACGTTCTGCATCAGGGGCTGCTGGTTCAAGACCTTGCCGAAGGCCGAGCGGACCGAACAGTGGTGCAAGGCGTTGGAGACGGCGGCACGCTGGCCGGCCGAGGAGCCGATCATGCAGTCGAAGCGCGTCATGGACACCATCTCGATGATGGTGCGCACGCCGCGGCCTTCCTCGCCGACCATCCAGGCCAGCGCGCCGCGCAGCTCGGTCTCGCTGGATGCGTTCGAGACATTGCCCATCTTGCGCTTGAGGCGCAGCACCTGCAGCGGGTTCTTGCTGCCGTCCGGGTGCCAGCGCGGCAGCAGGAAGCAGGACAGCCCGCCCAGCGCCTGGGCCAGCACCAGGAAGGCGTCGCACATCGGGGCCGAGACGAAGAACTTGTGGCCGACCAGCTCGTAGGGCTGGCCTGGGCCGCCGCTGCCGATGGAATGGGCCTGCGTCGTGTTGGCGCGCACGTCCGAGCCGCCCTGCTTCTCGGTCATGGCCATGCCGATGGTCAGGCCCGGCTTCTGGCCGTCGGGCACGTTGCGCGGGTCGTAGACGCGCGAGGTGATGCGCGGCTCCCACAGCTGGGCCAGCTCGGGCGTGGTGCGCAGCGAGGGCACGGCGGCAAAGGTCATGGTGATCGGGCAGCCGTGGCCGGCCTCGACCTGGGTGTGCAGGTAGCTGTGAGCCGCGCGCGCCACGTGGGCGCCTTCGCGCGGGTCCGACCAGGGCGAGGCATGCAGGCCATGCTCGATGGAGGTCTTCATCAGCGCGTGGTACGCCGGATGGAACTTGACCAGGTCGATGCGGTGCCCGAAGCGGTCGTGGGTGTCGAGCTCGGGCGGGAATTTATTGGCCAGCGCGCCCTGCTCCAGGTAGTCGGCCGAGCCGGTCAGGCGGCCGAATTCCGTCAACTGGGCGTGCGCCCATGACGCGCCATGGCGTTCGACCGCTTCGCGCAGGGCCTGGTCCTGCAGGTACATGTTGTAGTTGCACAGCTCGTTCGACACGTTCACCACCTCATGCGTGGTGGCGAGAAAGCGCTGGCTGGGCTGGGTGGTTGCATTCATGTTGGCGACGGACTGGGGTTGCGGAACGTGAATTGAAGAGCCTGCCGCATTGTGAGGGCTGACTTGCCTTTTCAGGCCTGGAATAGGGGGAGTCATTCAAATTGATGACGCGAACTCAATGTCAATGCCGACTTCTGTCGATTTTTTTTACGGTTCCAAACCCTGACGGCAAGAAGCCGTCAAGAGCTTGTTGATTCAGATGAATTTTTTGTGACTGGCGCAGAAGTTGCGTGCAGTTCGCGCAGATGTAACTCGCTGGAGGTTCGTATGAAGTCTCACCTCTTCAAATCCATAGCAGCCCTCTTGGTTCCTTTGGGACTCCTTGGCACTGCTCCGCTCGCCCAGGCTGACGTGCTGTTGGATTTGGTCAACCCGGCGATTCAAACCAATACATCCATGGCTTTGTCATTTACAGCCACGATGAGCAGCACCACGCTGTCGGTGGCAGGGTATCAAGTGCCTTCATTCGAGCATGCCACCCAGAACGGTGTGTTTCTCGACAACATCGGTCCCAATTTGCTGACCCAGACATGGAACTTTGTACCTGCTGCGGCAGGCAGCGATACGTCCCAATACAACGATGGATCGTCTGTCAATGGGCTGTCGCTCGGCGGCACCGTGGTTGGTGATTTCGACACTTACTCCCAGACCTTTGCAACCACCATTGGCGGCAGTTACACCTATGACTTTCTCTTCACGGAAGAAGATACCGGCCCCAGTGAATTCGTGGTGACCGTCGATGCCACGGCCAATGCCAATGCCGTGCCGGAACCTGCAAGTCTGTGCCTGGTTGGGCTCGGTCTGGCGGGACTGGCATTCAAATCCAGAAGGAACAGGAAGTAAGTCGACGCTGTTGTGTCCGTCACATCAAAAAGGCCGCCACGCCTGTAGCGGCCTTTTTGTTTGACGCTCAGAAGTGCATGCCCGCGGCCACTACCAGGTTGCTGCGGTCGGCCAGCAGGTTGTAGTTGCCGCCGCCCATGCGGGTGTAGGCCACTTGGGCGAAGTAGCTCTTGTTCCAGTCCGCACGCAAGGCCGGACGCACCGAGTAGCGTCTGGCGCTGAGCCAGGCCGTACGGGCCCTTGGCGCTGGGCAGCGCCGCTGCAATCAGGCTCAGGGAAAACAGCTTGTGGGTATGTCTTACTCTTGTGTCTTCGTTGTATTGAGGTAGCAGGGTTGGAAAATCAGTGGGGCTGGAGGGGGAAATCCCGGTACTGTTCGTGCAGGACGGTGTCGCGGCTTGAGAGGTTGATGGTGTCCGGCAGGGCGCCTTGGGCTTGCCCGTGGTGCCCGGGGTGCAGCATCATGTGTTCCCCGGTTTCAAGGTCATTGGAAGATTTCGAATTTGCGCACCAACTGCTCCACCAGCGCGGCGTTCTGCTGGCCGATGTGGTCCGCCGCATACCCAGCTTGATCGCGTCGCAATGACGTTCAGGCCCTGAGCGCGGCTGGTTTTGTCGAGTTTTTTTACATTGCTGCCCAGCGGATTTTTCTGCTTCTCTGTAACTCCATGTTTCCAAAAACTAATTTCAAAATGGACCGTTTTTTGCTTGACCCCGATTGACTGCAATCGAGGAGTGCAACATGGTGAAAAGTCTGTTCCGCCCATTGGCATTGGCGCTTTGCGTGTGCTCTTCAGGCGCGCTGGCCTCGCCGCTGGACATTGATTTCAGCAGCTACGCCATCAACACGCCTGTTTCGTCCGTGGACGGAGTCTCGTTCAGCCTCATGGGTTCAGGGCCGGGCCCCTTGGGCACGCCGGAGATCGACAGCTGGGGCAACAACGGCCTCAGCAATTCGGTGACCGGCGAATATCCGACCAGCAACATACTGGACGTTTTGTTCAATGCTCAGGTCACGAACGTCAGCTTCCAGTTCGATAACTACGGCTCCGGCAGCGGCAGCTATGTGCAAGCGTTCAACGGTGCGACCCTGGTCGAGACCGATTCCGTCGATTCGCTTCAGGGCGCATGGTTTTCGTTGACGACGACATCCGCCATCACCGAACTGCAATTCAACAACAATACGGGCGGTGATTCGAGTTGGCTGTTCGACGTCAATTCGATCACGGCCAACGTGCCGGAACCTTCTTCCCTCCTGCTGGCATTGATCAGCGTTGCGGGCTTGACGGTCTCGCGCCGCCGACGCCATTGAGACCTGCGCCAAGCTAAAAAAACGCCGTTCGATCCGAACGGCGTTTTTGTTTGTGCAGCGAATTTGAATGAGTGGGCCTGCCGTGCCTGGGCCAATGCCTGGCACGGCCGCCGATGCGATGTCGGCATCTTTTACATCCCGCTGGGAGTTCGTCACAAGAATCAGCTAAGGCATTGTTTTGATTGGCGTGGCATGCCTTATGCATGAATTTGGGTGGCGTCTTGACGTTTCTAAAAGGTATAAGGAGTACTTGCCATGAAGAAACAGTTTGTCGCGGCCGCGCTTGCCGTATGCGGTATCCAGGCGATGGCCGGCCCGTCCTACCTGGGGTCCTGGACTGTCGATCAAGGTCCGTTCTGGGGGACTGGCCCTCAAGAGTATTCGGGGCAGCAAGCGGCGGCGCTGCTGTTCTTCGGCATGACCGGCGACGCCAATCCGCTGGACTATGCGGTGTCCACCAATGGCGACAGCACGGGCACCATCAACGATGCGGCCTGGTATAGCGTGTACGGCAGCAACAGCAGCTACGGCGGCCCGGCTCCCTTGGGCTCGTTCAATGGGGGTTTCGCGGACGAAGGGCTGATCCTTCCGGACAACTACACAAACGATGTGAATTACTCGGCCTCCGGCGATGTGTCGTCCTATGTCCGGGATTGGGCGCTGGGGACCACCTTCACCAATTTCGCGTTCTATGACCCGGTCGGCACCGTGCCGGAGCCGACTTCGCTGCTGCTGATCGGCACCAGCCTGCTGGCCATGGTGGGCGTCGTCAAGCGCCAGTCCAGGCGCTGAGCTTGGGGTTCCGGCGATTGCCGGGATCCGTTCATTGCATCCCCGACGACCAGGCGGTGTTGGGGATGGTGTTGCTTGGCTTGCCCTGCGGCTGCGTGGCAAGCCTTTAGTTTCAGCCTTGCCGAGCAGCTCGGCGGCGGGCCCAGGCGGCCAACCCGAGACCCGTCAAGCCCAGGGCGATGCTGGCGGGTTCGGGCGTCTGTGCCGGGGGTGCTCCGAGGTAGATATTGGCGAGGTCGCCGGTGATCACCCCGGTGTGCACGTCGTACAGCGGGGATTCCGACCAGCCATTCGGGTCCAGGCCTTCCCATCCGACGAAGCCACCGGTGGCGTTGCTGGACGGACTGAAGAGTGCGTACACGGACTGCCCGTCGTAGGTGCCCCCCGAGATCGTGGCGGTGAACAGCACATTGAAGTCGCCTACGTCGGCGTACCAGACGTCACCGCCTCCAGGCGCGCAGCCGCCGCCGCCGCAGGTCGGGTCCAGGATGATGTGGGACGTGCCGTAGTATTCATCGTCATAGTCGTAGGCGGTGAGGTTCCCGGGCGTCGTGCTGCTGGGGGATCCTGGCAATGAGCCCCAGAAGAACTGGGTGCTGCCGCCGCCGAGCGATCCCAGCGACACCGATTGATTCAAACCGTTGTTCAAGCCGTTGTAGCCATGCAGCATCATCGTGGCGTTGTTCAGCGTGCCGCCGGTGGTGTTGTTGAAGATCAGCGACGGTGTGTCAAACACGCCGCAGTCGTAACAGCCGCTGATGGTCGCCACTTCGGTGGCATGGCAGACCGCGGGCAACATGAAAGACGCCAGACAGGCAAGAAGTCGCGTGTTCCGCATGATGTTCTCCACAAAACAATGAAAGACAGGATGAACATCGCTGGGCCCGCATAAAACGGGCCAGCGCACGGTTGCGAGCCGCTATCAATGCGCCAAGTCATTGAATTGATGTGCAAAACAGGCGCCTCGGCAATTTGCGCGGCTGCCAACTTAAAAACTGCGGAGGACGATTTGTAAGAGATGTCGACATTGCAAAGCGCGTCCAAGGGATCACGCCAGCATGACCTGCAGACTGTGTTCGTAGGCAGAGGTCAGCTGTTCCAGCAATTGCAGCACGGTGTCGCTGGTGTGCACCAGGGCATTGAGACCCGTCGGCGCCCGGCCGTGGTCCATTCCCTGGATCAGCGCATGCCAGGCCAGCCGTGCTTCGCTCAGCAGGTAGCGGATCTCCGCGTTGGACAGCGGCAGCTGGTCCAGTTCTTGGAGCGCGGCCTCGAAGTCGAGCATATGGGCCTGCATGCCTGGCGCCGGACCGTTGCCGAGCAGGTGCGCCAGCAGCGCTTCCTTGGCCAAGCGCTGGATGCGCATGCGCTGGCGGCCGCAGAGGTTGACAACGTGCAGGGCCTTGCGGCCGCTCTGTTGTTCCAGGGCCTGCGTCAGGTGCTCGGCCGCCAGCAGCAAATGCTCCGCTTTCGCGTTTGTGTCCTCCAGGCTCGTGTCTGAGGTCGGCGGCGGCGCATGGCGTCCCAATCCCAGCTTGCTCGAGAGGCCGTGCCACTGCCGCTCGGTGGTCGCGAGCGCCTGGTCCAGCGCTTCGGATGCCGCCCGATGCTGCCGCAGCGTTTGCAAGCGCTTCAGGTTGGCTTCGCCCTTGTCGAATGCTTCCTGCAGCTGATGTGAGCTCGCCAGGGCATCGATGTCGGCCAGGCGCATGGCCTGCAGCTTGACCAGGCGCTGCGACAACATCCTGAACTGCCCGGCGCGGTTGATGGCGTCGGCCCAGTCGGCGGCCTCCACCACCTGCCTGGACACGTTGCCCAGCTTCAGATGGGCCTGCATGGCGGTGTTGCGGAGCAGGGCAAAGGCCTGCTCCTCGCCGATGCCGCGTGCCTCGGTCAAGCGGCCCTTGGCCCGTTCGATCCATTTGCGCTCCTCGAGCTGCACCTGGGTGTTCTGCAGGGCCTGCTCGGTCTTGCGCGCGTGCAGCCAGCGCTGCCGGTCCAGCGCCAAGGCGGTTGGCAACTGCTCGGCCGTCAGGCTGCCCAGCGGCCACCAGCCGGCAAGCAGGTGCAGGTGCTGCAGCGCGGCGGGAGAGGGCGCTTCGGGCCAGTCGCTCAGCAGGGTGATGGGGCAAAGGTCGGCTTGTGCCGAGGCCTGGCGCGCGATCCAGGCCCAGGCCTGCTGGGCCGGCGCGCAAATGACGATCTGATCTGGTGCGTGGGCCGACAGGTCCGGGGCAGGTGCTGCACCAGTTTGATGCGTTGCAGCATTTGACAGGGCCAGCCTCTGCAGCTGGGCGCCGGCCTGAAGCTGCGCGGCAAACAGGCTCCGGCATTGCGAGGCGTAGGGCGCGTCTTCAGAGTGAAGCAACAGCAAGGAATGGCTCATGAACGCATTGTGAACGGATGTCGTCCCCGCTGTCATGCAGACCCCGTGCCATGCCTGCGGCGGTGCCTGGCATGGCAATTGCGTAATGAGCTTGGCAACGCAACGACGCGTTGCATCCTCTCGGGGGCGGACTGCTGGACGCCCATGCCTACGCCCAGGCCCTGCAAGCCTGGTCTTGCCGCGCCGCACGCACCGTGCAGCGTCTCGCGAACTCTCTCCCCTGTATTGCCCTGAATTACACGTCGGCACCTTGCGGTGCGGCGCTTCGTTCTCGTGTCCATTCCTGTGGGATCCTGCCATGACCAGTTTCAAAGCCTTTCTGAAAGCCGGCCACACGCCCACCCTGTTTGCGGCGTTCTTCTACCTGGGCTTCTCGTTCTTCATCTGGGTGCTGAACGGGGCCATGGCGCCTTTCATCAGCGAGACTTTCCACCTCACGGCGGCACAGAAAGGCCTGATGCTGTCCATACCGATCCTGGCCGGGGCCCTGATGCGCTTCCCGCTCGGGTTGCTGTCGCAATACATCGGCCGCAAGTCGGCGACGCTGGTGGAGCTGTCGTTGATTGCGGTGGCCATGGGCTACGGGTTTTTCATGGTGCACAGCTTTGACTACATGATCCGCATGGCCTTGCTGCTGGGCGTGGCCGGCGCCAGCTTCGGCGTGGCCATGTCGCTGGGCTCGGGCTGGTACCCGCCGCAATACAAGGGCCTGGCCATGGGCCTGGTGGGCGCGGGCAACGGCGGCACGGTGATCGCGGTGCTGCTGGCGCCGCCGCTGGCGCAGCGCTTCGGTTGGCAGACCGTGTACGGCTTCGCCGCACTGTCCACGCTGGTGCCCATGCTGGTGATCGTGCTGTTCGCCAAGGAGCCGCCGGACCGGCCCCAGCACGCCACGCTGCGCCAGCAGCTGGCCTGCCTGGCCGAGCGCGACGGCTGGGTGTTCAGCCTGATCTACGCGGTCACCTTCGGCGGCTTCATCGGCCTGACAACCTTTCTGCCGACCTACTACTACGACCAGTTCGGCGTCAGCAAGGTGCAGGCCGGGCAGCTGACGATGCTGGCGGCCTTCATGGGCTCGGCGGTGCGCATCGCCGGCGGCTGGATGTCGGACCGCTGGGGCGGCGTCAACACGCTGACCCTGGTGCTGCTGGTGATTTCGCTGGCGCTGGTGGCGGCAGGGCTGGCCTCGGGCTCGCTGGTGCTGACGACCGTGCTGCTGATGCTGTGCTTCACGGCCCTGGGCGCCGGCAACGGCGCGGTGTTTCAGCTGGTGCCGCTGCGCTGGCCGCTGACGACCGCTGTGGCGGGCTCGATGATCGGCGAGATCGGCGCCCTGGGCGGCGGCTTCGTGCCCACCGCCATGGGCTACGCCAAGCAGCTGACCGGCAGCTACCTGCCAGGCTTCGTGGCGCTGGCGGGCACGGCGCTGCTGATGCTGGCCTTGATGCGCAGGATGCAAAGCCATTGGACCCGCACCTGGGCCGAGAAGGGCGGGCGCGCACGCCTGCCACTGGCCCTGCAGCAGGCGGCATGACACATCATCCGATTTGACGTTAGGAAGATACAAGGAGCGGCGCCATGGACATGAAGGTGAAGAAGCAGAAGCTGGTCTTGATCGGCAACGGCATGGCGGGGGTGCGCACGCTCGAAGAGCTGCTGAAGATCGCGCCCGACATGTACGACATCACCGTGTTCGGCGCCGAGCCGCACCCGAACTACAACCGCATCCTGCTCTCGCCGGTGTTGGCGGGCGAGCAGACGATTGACGAGATCATCCTCAACCCCTTGAGCTGGTACGCCGACAACAACCTGACGCTGCATTTGAACAAGAGCGTCACCGAGGTCGACCGCGTGCGCCGCCGGGTGGTGGCCGCCGACGGCACGACGGCCGCGTATGACCGCCTGCTGATCGCCACCGGCTCCAAGCCCTTCATCCTGCCCGTGCCGGGCCATGACCTGGCCGGCGTGATCGCCTACCGCGACATCGCTGACACCGAGACCATGATCGCAACCGCCAGGACCCACCGCTACGCGGTGGTGATAGGCGGCGGCCTGCTGGGCCTGGAAGCAGCCAACGGCCTGATGCTGCGTGGCATGCAGGTCACGGTGGTGCATGTGGCCGGCTGGTTGATGGAGCGCCAGCTCGACGATGCGGCGGGCAAGCTGCTGCAGCAGTCGCTGGTCGAGCGCGGCCTGAAGTTCGAGATCGGTGCGCACACCGCGGCGATTTTGGGACATGAATTCGGCAACGAGGCAGGCCACGTGCGCGCCGTGCAGTTCAAGGACGGACGCGAGATCCCGGCCGACCTGGTCGTGATGGCCGCCGGCATCCGCCCGCAGACCGAGCTGGCCGAGCGCGCCGGCCTGCACGTGAACCGCGGCATCGTTGTCAGCGACACCATGCAGACCGTGACCGACCCGCGCATCTACTCGGTCGGCGAATGCGCGGCCCACCGCGGCGTGGCCTACGGCCTGGTGGCGCCGCTGTTCGAGCAGGGCAAGGTCTGCGCCACGCACCTGGCGCAGTTCGGCATCGGCCGCTACCAGGGCTCGCAGACCAGCACCAAGCTCAAGGTCACCGGCATCGACCTGTTCTCGGCCGGCGACTTCATGGGCGGAGAAGGCAGCGAGGAGATCGTGCTGTCCGACCCGCTGGGCGGCGTCTACAAGAAGCTGGTGATCAAGGACAACAAGCTGACTGGCGCCTGCCTCTATGGCGACACGGTCGACGGCAGCTGGTACTTCAAGCTGCTGCGCGAAGGCCGCAGCATCGCCGACATCCGCGACAAGCTGATGTTCGGCGAATCCAATATTGGCGACGCTGGCCACCAAGGCCACAACAAGGCCGCCGCCATGGCGGACGGCGACGAGGTCTGCGGCTGCAACGGCGTCACCAAGGGCGCGATCTGCAAGGCCATCAAGGACAAGGGCCTGTTCACGCTCGACGAGGTGCGCAAGCACACCAAGGCCAGCGCCTCCTGCGGCTCCTGCACGGGCCTGGTCGAGCAGATCCTGATGTTCACCGCCGGCGGCGACTATTCCTCGGTGCCCAAGAAGAAGGCCCTGTGCGGCTGCACCGGGCACAGCCACCAGGAGGTGCGCGACGCCATCTTCAAGGAGCATCTGACCTCGCTGGAGCAGGTCTACAACGTGCTCAACTGGGCCACGCCCAATGGCTGCGCCACTTGCAGGCCGGCGCTCAACTACTACCTGATCAGCTCCTGGCCCAAGGAGGCCAAAGACGATCCGCAAAGCCGCTTCATCAACGAGCGCAGTCACGCCAACATCCAGAAGGACGGCAGCTACAGCGTGATCCCGCGCATGTGGGGTGGCGAGACCACCGCGGCCGAGCTGCGTCGCATTGCCGATGCGGTCGACAAATACAAGATCCCCACCGTCAAGGTGACCGGTGGACAGCGCATCGACCTGCTGGGCGTGAAGAAGGAAGACCTGGTTAGCGTCTGGCGCGACCTCGGCATGCCCAGCGGCCATGCCTACGCCAAGGCGCTGCGCACGGTGAAGACCTGCGTGGGCTCCGAGTGGTGCCGCATGGGCACGCAAGACAGTACGCAAATGGGCAAGGACCTCGAGCGCGGCATGTGGCGCATGTACGCGCCGCACAAGGTCAAGTTCGCCGTGTCGGGCTGCCCGCGCAACTGTGCCGAGGCCGGCATCAAGGACGTGGGCATCATCGGCGTCGAGTCCGGCTGGGAGATGTACATCGCCGGCAACGGCGGCATAAAAACCGAGGTGGCGCATTTTTTCACCAAGCTCAAGACCGCCGAAGAGGTCATGGAATACACCGGCGCCTTCATGCAGCTGTACCGCAAGGAGGGCTGGTACCTGGAGCGCACCGTGCACTATGTGAACCGGGTGGGCCTGGACTACGTCAAGAAAAAGATCCTCGACGATGCGCCCGGCCGCAAGGCTCTGTGGGCCGAGCTGCAGTTCGCGCTCGACGGCGAGCCCGATCCCTGGTTCGAGTTCGACAAGGCCGGCGTCGACCTGCGCCAGTTCGATCCGGTGAATGCATAAAAGCACGCATAAAAAGCAGACAGGAAAGGAAGCGCCATGACGCAATGGACGGCGGTCTGCCGCATCGACGACATCCCCTTGCTCGGCGCGCGCCGCCTGGTGCGCGAGCGCGGCGCGGCCATCGCGATTTTCAGGACGGCCTCGGACCAGGTCTTCGCGCTGCTGGACCGCTGCCCCCACAAGGGCGGGCCGCTGTCGCAAGGTATCGTCTTTGGTGAGCGCGTGGCCTGTCCGCTGCACAACTGGTCCATCGGCCTGTGCGACGGTGTGGCCGCCGCGCCCGATGAAGGCTGCACGCCGAAGTTCAGCGTCAAGGTCATCGACGGCATGGTGCATGTGGATGCCGACGAGGTCGCCACGCTGGGCGTGGAGCTGCCCGTGCCGGTGGCCGGGCCGGGGCAGCGAGCCGTGCACCTGATGGCCAAGGCTTGAGACGGGAGAACGCATGCGTACGCAGACCCGCTCGACCTGCCCCTATTGCGGCGTCGGTTGCGGCGTGATCATCGAGGCCGAGTCTTTGGAAGACGGAGGCCGGCAGATCGTCGACGTGCGCGGCGACCCGCAGCATCCGGCCAATTTCGGCAAGCTCTGCACCAAGGGCTCGACCTTGCACCTGACCGCTGGCGCGCACGTGACGCGGCAGACGCGCCTGCTGCAGCCGCTGCAGCGCCTGCAGCGCGGCGCCGCGCCGCAGGCGATCAGCTGGGACGCCGCGCTGGACCTGGCGGCCGATCGCCTGGCCGACGTGCATCAGCGGCACGGTGCCGATGCGATTGGCGTCTACGTATCGGGCCAGTTGCTGACCGAGGACTATTACGTTTTCAACAAGCTGGTCAAGGGCCTCTTGGGCAGCAACCACATCGACACCAATTCGCGCCTGTGCATGTCCAGCGCCGTGGCCGCCTACAAGGCCACGCTGGGGTCGGACGCGCCGCCTTGCAGTTATGAAGACCTGGCGCTGGCGGAGACGGTGTTCATCACCGGCAGCAACATGGCCTGGGCGCATCCCATCCTGTTCCGCCGCCTGGAGGAGGCCAGGCGCGCCAACCCGGCGCAGAAGTGGATCGTTGTCGATCCGCGCCGCACAGAAACCGCCGAGATGGCCGACCTGCACCTGCAGATCCTGCCCGGCAGCGACGTGGCGCTGTGCCACGGCCTGCTGCACCTGATGTTGTGGGAGGGCTGGGTCCGGCCCGACTACATCGAGGCCCACACCCGGGGCTTCGAGGCACTGAAGCGCCGCGTGCGCGAATTCACGCCGCAAGTCACGCAGCGCCTGACCGGCATCGGCGAGGCGGACCTGCTGACGGCGGCGCGCCGGTTTGCGACCAGCGCGGCCACTTTGTCGCTGTACTGCCAGGGCCTGAACCAGAGCGCTGCCGGCACCGACAAGAATGCTGCGTTGATCAACCTGCACCTGGCCTGCGCCCAGATCGGCAAGCCCGGCGCCGGGCCCTTCTCGTTGACCGGTCAGCCCAATGCCATGGGCGGGCGCGAGGTCGGCGGGCTGGCCAACCTGCTGTCGGCGCATCGCGACCTGAAGAACGCAGCACACCGCGCCGAGGTGGCGGCGCTGTGGGGCGTTCCCGAGGTGCCGTCCAAGCCGGGGCTGACCGCGGTGGAAATGTTCCAGGCCGCCGCTGATGGGCAGCTCAAGGCCTTGTGGATCGCCTGCACGAATCCGGCGCAGTCGCTGCCCGACCAGGCCATGGTGCGCCGCGCCCTGGAGCGTGCCGAGTTCGTGATCCTGCAAGAGGCCTTCCGCACGACCGCCACGGCGCCCTACGCCGACCTGCTGCTGCCGGCGGCGCCCTGGGGCGAGAAGGACGGCACGGTCACCAACAGCGAGCGGCGCATCAGCCGCGTGCGCGCCGCAGTCCCGCCGGCCGGCGAGGCCCGGCCCGACTGGGTCATTGCCGCGGAGGTGGCGCGGCGCCTGGCGCGGCGCATCGCACCCGAGCGCGAGACCTTGTTCGATTACGCCACGCCTGAGGCGGTCTGGCTGGAGCACTGCGAAAGCACGCGCGGCCGCGACCTGGACATCACCGGCATGAGCTACGCGCTGCTGGAATCCAAGGGGCCGCAGCAATGGCCCCTGCCCGCGGGCGCCCAGGCAGGCCGTGCGCGGCTCTACGAAGACGGCCGCTTCGCCACCGAGGATGGCCGTGCCAGCTTCGTTGACATGCCTTTTGTCGGCCTGGCCGAGCCGCGAACGCCGGCCCATCCCTTCAGCCTGTTGACCGGGCGCCTGCGCGACCAATGGCATGGCATGAGCCGCACCGGTACCCTGGGCCGCCTGTTCGGCCACGAAGGCGAGCCCGTGCTCGACATGCATGCGCAGGACATGGCGCGGCTCCAGCTGGCCGAGGGCGAGTGGGTGCAGGTGCGATCGGAGCGCGGCACGCTGGTGCTGCCGGTGCGCGCCAGCACGGCCGTGGCGCTTGCGCAGGTCTTTCTGCCCATGCATTGGGGCGAGGAAGTCTTGAGCGGCCGCGACGCCGATGGCGCTACCCGGTGGGGCGTGAACGGGCTGACCCTGCCGGCCTTGTGCCCCGTCGCGCGTCAGCCCGAACTCAAGCACGCGGCGGTGCGCATCGAGAAATTGGCCTTGCCGTGGCGACTGACGGCCGTGGCCTGGCTGCCCGAGGGGCGGGCCCTGGCCGCGCGCGAGCGGCTCAAGTCCGCGCTGGCCCGCTTTGATGCGGCCTCGCTGATGCTCTTCGGCCGAGAGCCCGAGCCGCAGGGGCGGCTTGGCCTGGTGCTGCGGGCCGGCGCGGCGGCCGCACCCGATGCGGCCTGGCTGTCCGAGGTCCAGGCCGGGTTGGATTTGGCGGGGCCGGACATGCTCCACTATTTCGATGCACGTCTGGGCTTGCAGCGCCTCTTGCGCTTGCATCGCGACCCGGCTGGGGCGGAGCGGCTGGGGGGCTTCTGGCTGGCAGGTGCGCCAAGCGATGAGGCGGCGCTGCTGTCGCTGCTGCAGCAGGACCAGGTCCTGCCGGTGCCGGGCCGCATGCTGCTGTCCCCTGGTGGCCTCCAGGGGCGGCGCGTGGCCCCTGCCAGCGCGCAGGTCTGCACCTGCTTCAACGTCAGCGAAGCGGCCATACGCGGGCATCTAAAGGCCTGCATCGGCAGCGTGGACGCCAGGCTGCAAAGCCTGCAGTCGACTCTGAAGTGCGGCACCAACTGCGGTTCCTGCCTGCCTGCGCTGCGCAAGTTGGCGGGTATGTCAGCGCCCGCGCCGGCCGCGGTTTGATTCGCGGATGTCCCCAAACCTGACGATGGCCGGCGCAGCCGCGGCTTGATCGGCCTCAATCGGGCTACAGTGGGCCTGCAATCTGGCGGCGGTCTCGCGCGGGCAGGTCTTTTGTCTTTTCTTCGGCAGAGACATTCATCATGCAAGACTTCATCAAGAACCTGAGCTTCTCCAGGAAGTTTTTCGTGATCTGGGCCTTGGCGCTGCTGATGCTGCTGGTGCCCACGAGCGTGGTGGTGCTGCGCAACATCGACGCCATCGCGCAGGCGCGCCATGAGCAGCAGGGCCTGCAGGACGCCGCGCCCATCCTGAAGCTGATCCAGCAGTCCCAGCAGCATCGCGGCTTGGCCGCGCTGGCTCTGGGCGGCCAGACGCAGATGGCAGCGACGCGTGAGGCCAAGAAAGCCGAGGTGGATGCCGCGCTGGAGGCCGTCTCCAAGCGCCTGACGCTGGCCTCAGATGACACGGTGCATCGCATCCAGTCCGCCTGGCAGGGCCTCGCGGGCGAGCTGGCCGGCGGCATGCTCTCGGGGCCGGAGAGCTTTGCGCGCCACACCGCCCTGGTCGGTCTCGAATTCAACCTGCTGCGCCAGGTGATCAACGCGTCCGGCATCCGGCGCCATCAGGATCCGGCCGGGCATTACCTGGGTAGCAGCGTGCTGCAGTTCCTGCCCGACCTGACCGAGGAGCTGGGGCAGATGCGGGCCAAGGGCGCCGGCGTGCTGGCCAAGGGCAGCGCTGGCATCGATGACAAGGCCAAGCTCGCGGTCAACCTGGGCGTGCTGCAAAAAACCTGGGACAACGCGAGCGCGGATCTCGACCTGGCCATGCGCGCCAGCGCGCGGCTCAAGCAGGTCCTGCAGGATCCATCGAGCGCGGCGCGCCAGGCCATCGACCAGAGCGTCCGGTCGGTCAACGAAAACATCCTGAAGCCCGAGGCGCTGGTCCTGCCTCCCAAGGATTTCTTCGAGATGATGACGCGCGTCATCGATGCGCAATTCGACTTGATCCAGGCTTCGTTCAAGGCCCTGGAAGACGAGTTGGATGCGTCGGTCAGGGCACGCCAGATCGAGCTGGCGTGGATTGCGCTGGGCCTGCTCCTGCTCGGCGCCTTCGCGTCCTGGATCATGGCAGTCATCACGCGCGGGACCACGGCCTCGGTCAAGCAGGCCTTGCTGTTCGTCGAGAACGTGGCCGCAGGCGACCTGCGTCAGCGTATCGAGACAAGCAGTGCGGACGAGCTGGGCCGCCTGCTGCGGGCCATGGAGCGCATGTCCATGCGCCTGTCGCAATTGGTCGGCACGGTGCGGGCCGATGCGGGGTCCATCGCCGCCAGCAGCACCCAGATCGCAGACAGCAATGCCGACCTGTCGCAGCGCACCGAGGAGCAGGCGGCCAATCTGGAAGAGACCGCATCGACCATGGAGCAGATCTACTCGACCGTGAAGAGCAACGCCGACACGGCCGGCGAAGTGGCCCGGCTGTCGGCGCAGGCCAACGAAATGGCCACGCGCGGCGGCGAGGTGGTGGGCTCGGTGGTCAGGAACATGGACGAGATCCACGCCAGCAGCAAGCGGATCTTCGACATCATCGGGGTGATCGACGGCATCGCCTTTCAGACCAACATCCTGGCGCTCAATGCGGCGGTGGAGGCGGCGCGCGCCGGGGAGCAGGGCCGGGGCTTTGCGGTCGTGGCCAGCGAGGTGCGCAGCCTGGCGCACCGCAGCGCCGAGGCGGCCAAGGAGATCAAGACCTTGATCGCCAGCAGCTCCAGCACGGTGGAGGCCGGAACCACGCTGGTGCACCAGGCCGGCGCGACGATCCGGGAGGTGGTGGACCAGGTTCACCGGGTGACCGAGCTGGTGGCGCAGATCAACGAGGTGGCTAAGGAGCAGACTGTGGGGATCGAGCAGGTCAACCTGGCGATCTCCCAGCTGGACGAAGTGACGCAGCGCAACGCCGCCCTGGTGGAGGAGTCGGTCGCTTCAGCGGACAACATGAAGCGGCAGTCGGACGAATTGGTCGAGGCGGTGCGCGTGTTCCGGTGTTGAGCAGGGCTTGTTCATTCATGCGCCGTGTACGGCGCCTTCATGTGCCGACCGCCCTGCGGTGAACCACAGCATCAAGGCAAAGACGGCGCCCAGCAGGCTGGACACGCCGAAGAACATCATCATCGCGTCGTAGCCTGAAGGGTTCTGCGCGCTGGCACCGGCTCGGTCGTTGAGCCAGCCGGCGATCAGGTTGGCGCCGCTGATGCCTGCGTTCTGCACCACCCACATCAGGCCGATGGCCGTGCCGAAGCGCGCGGGGCCGACCAGCTTGCTGGTCAGCGGCCACATGACGGCGGGCACCAGCGAGAAGCTCACGCCGATCAGGGCCGTGGACACCCACAGGCTCATGTCCGTCAGCGCCATCACCGCGAAGGAGACCGGCAGCAGCGCGGCGCCGAAGGCCAGGAAGGGTGCATACCGGCCCGTGCGGTCGCACAGCCAGCCGAACGCCGGCGTGGCGAACACGGCGGCCAGGAAGACGTAGCTGTTCATCTCGCCCGAGCCGGCCAGGTCCAGTCCGTGCACGTGCTGGAAGTACTTGATCGAGAAGGTACTGCGGAAGGCCAGGATGGTCGAGTACCAGAGCACGCACAGGATCAGCAAGTACCAATAGGCCTCGCCGAAATGCAGCAGATCGCGCAGCACGAAGGGTTGCGCTTGCGGCGCGGCGCTTGATGAGCGCGTGCTGCGGGCGCGGCGGTCAATCCACCAATACACCAGCGATGCTGCGAACGAGGTGGCCGCGATGGCGCAGGCGATCAACAGCGGCGGCTGCCAGCCTTGGCTGTAGGCGGTGGCGAACCAGGTCGGCGACATGTCGGCCGAATACGAGCCCAGGCGGCCGATTGACAGGCTCAGGCCCATGGCGAACGCGATGTTGCCGGCAGAGAAGTACTCCGCCAAGGCGGCCAGGGTGCTGATGTTGAAGGTCTCGGCGCCTATGCCGTAGAGCAGCCGGCCCGCGGCCATGCCCGTGAAGTCGGGGCTGAACGCCGTGAGCGCCGCTCCGGCCAGGCAGACGGCGGCGGTCCACAGCGTCATGCGCGCAGCGCCGAAACGGTCGACCAGGATGCCGCCGACCAGGATCAGCACCACGTTGGGCAGGCTGTAGATCGCGTTGAGCAGGCCCACCTGCGTGTCGCTGAAGCCGCGCTGCTGCTGCAGCAGGTCGGCCACCGGGCCGATCGAATCGTAGACGTAGAAGTTGCCGAACAGGGCGGCCGCCACGAGGGCGCACACGAGCCAGGCCAGCGCAGGGCTGGTCATCTTTTCATTCATGGGAAAACCTTGATTGAGAATCCAAGCAGGCGCATTCTCGGCCTTGCAAAGGGCGCCAGTATCGGTGCCTTCCCCAGCGGCTTGCGCGGCGGGCCGGGCGCGGCCGCCACTTTGACTTGGCGCAATCAAAGGCCCTAAAAAGAAAGGCTGTCTTGGTGTTGCTGTTTATAAGATGTATATTTAATAAATCTTAAAGAAGCGTACGATGAACACGACTACTGAACTTGCCACGCCCGCGCAGGCCGGCTCCCTTGCCGACCAGTCCCTGGGGCAGATCGCCGTGAACCTGCCCGGCGCGACCGCTATATTCCGGCGCCTCAGGCTGGACTTCTGCTGCGGCGGGCAAGTCAGCCTGCGCCAGGCGGCGCAAAACAAGCACCTGGACCTGGACGCTGTGCTGCGGGAGCTCGCCGTCCTGGAGCGACCTTCGCAGGCGCCGGGCGTCGAGCAGCCGGCGGAGCTGATTGCGCACATCCTGGACCGTTATCACGCCGTGCATCGCCTGCAGCTGCCCGAGTTGGAACGCATGGCGCGCCGCGTCGAAGCCGTGCATCGCGACCATCCCGAAGTACCGGCCGGCCTGGCCGAGCATCTCGCGCTGATGGAGCAGGAACTGCTGGACCACATGCAAAAGGAAGAAACGGTGCTGTTTCCCTTGCTGCAGCGTGGCGACCAGCCCTGGGTGAGCCAGCCCATTTCGATGATGCGGCAGGAGCACACCGAGCATGGCGCCGCCTTGGAGAAAATGGTGGCCCTGGCGCACGAGATGACGCCGCCGCCCGGCGCCTGCAACACCTGGCGCGCGCTTTACGCGGGCCTGCAGCAGTTCCATGACGACCTCATCAGCCACATCCACCTGGAAAACAATCTGCTCTTCCCGCAGTTTGGCGCGGCGTCCGCGTCGTCCTGCGGCAGCCAGGCCTGCGGCTGCGCCTGAATGCGATGAAGGGAGGGGGCCGTGCGAGTTTTATTGACCGAGCGAAATCAGCATCCAGCCGGCCAGGGCTTTGACCAGCCCTTCGAGATGCTCAGCACCTGCCACGAAAAGGTCGAGCGCATGCTGGCACTGCTGGAGCGGCTGACGCTGCATCTGCGCGAGCAGGGGGCGGACGACGCCGCGCAAGACGCCGCGCGCGACGTGATGCGCTACTTCGACCTGGCCGCCCCCCTGCATCACGAAGACGAGGAACTGCACGTGCTGCCGCTGCTCCTGCAAAGCGGCGACGCTGCGCTCGTGGCATTGGCGCAGCAATTGCATGCGGAGCACCTTGCCATGACGCAGGTCTGGTCGGCCTTGCGCAAGGATCTGGCCCGGCTGCTCGACAAGGGCGGCGAGCAGCCGCCCTCATCCTCCTTGTCGCCCTGGTTGAGCCATGGGCCTGAATTCGCCGCGCTCTACCGCCGCCATCTGCAGGCCGAGGAAAGCCTGGCCTATCCGCACGCGCAAGCGCGCATCAGTGACGCGGCCCGCGACAGCATGCGCGTGGACATGATGGTGCGGCGCGGCCACCCACGGCCGGGAACCTGATTCCCGTCTGCTTTTGCCTCAGTCCGGCACGAAGAAGGTCGACTTCTCGATCTGTGCTACCGCCTGATCCACGGCCTTGACCTCAAAGCTGATCTGCACCGACTGGTGCGGGTAGTTCAGCGCATCCTGCGGCGCCATGCGCAGCGACACCGTGACGGCGCGGATGCCAGCGGCGTCGACCTGGACTTCGGGCGCCAGGACCGACAAGGCCACCGGCCCATGGGCCAGGATCCGGTAGCGCTGGGCGCGCTCGGTCCGGTTCATGATCTGCACGCGGTAGACGTTTTCCACTTCGCCTTGCTCGACCGTGCGCGCCAGCGTGCCGCGGTCGCGGATCACGTCGACCAGGAAGGGGCTGCGCAGCGCGATGCTGGCGGCGAACGCGCCCGCTCCGAGGGTCAGCGCGGCGCCGTAGATCAGCACCCGTGGACGCAGCACGCGCGCGAACATCTGGCGGCGCGACCAGCCCAGCGCCATGCCGTTGGCGGTGGAGTAGCGGATCAGGCCCTTGGGGCTGCCGACCTTTTCCATCACGCTGTCGCAGACGTCGATGCAGGCGGCGCAGGCGATGCATTCGTTCTGCAGGCCGTTGCGGATGTCGATGCCGGTCGGACAGACCTGCACGCACAAGGTGCAGTCGATGCAGTCGGCTTGCTTGCTGGCCGCTTCGACCTGCTTGCGCGAGCGCGCTCCGCGCGGTTCGCCGCGCGCGGCGTCGTAGCTGATGATCAGCGAGTCCTTGTCGATCAAGGCGCTCTGGAACCTGGCGTAGGGGCAGATGTACTTGCACATCTGCTCGCGCAGGTAGCCGGCATTGCCGTAGGTGGCGGCGCCGTAGAACAGGATCCAGAACAGGTTCCAGCCCGACACCTGCCCTTGCAGGGCGTCGGCGGCGAGCGCGCGGATCGGCGTGAAGTAGCCGACGAAGCTGAAGCCGGTGATCAGCGCCACGCCGAGCCAGGCGGCCTGCTTGGCACTCTTGAGGCCCAGCTTGCGTGCCGTCCAGCGGGATTGATCCAGGCGCATGCGGGCCTGGCGGTCGCCTTCGATCTTGCGCTCCAGCCACAGGAAGATCTCGGTGTAGACCGTCTGCGGGCAGGTGTAGCCGCACCAGAGCCGCCCGGCGATGGCGGTGAAGAAGAACAGCAGCAGCGCCGACAGCACGAGCAGGGCCGCCAGGAAGATGAAGTCCTGAGGATAGAACACCAGGCCCAGCACGTAAAAGCGCTGCTCGCCAAGGTCGAACAGCAGGGCCTGGCGACCGTGCCATTGCAGCCAGGGCATGCCGTAGAAAAAGGCCTGGGTGAGCCAGACCATCAGCCAGCGCCAGTTGGCGAACCAGCCCTTGACCGAGCGTGCATAGATCTCGGCGCGCTTCTGGTACATCGATTCGTAATGGAATTCGGGCGCGCTTGGATCGCTCGGGGTCTCAACGGCAATGATGGGAATGACAGGCTTGGGGGCAGACATGATCGAAGAGTGGAATCAATGGCAATGCTGGGGCGAGGCGGACGTTCAGGTGAGGAATCCCAGCGGACTCTTGCTGATGGCGACGGAAACAATATAGGCCAGCACCAGCAGCGCCGCCAGCCAGGCGAGCAGGCGCAGCCCGGGCGGGCTTTGCGGCCGCAGCGCGACGACGCCCAGGCCGATGTAGACGGGCAATGCCAGCAGCTTGGCCAGCAGCCACGGGCTGTTGGCCGGCGTAAAGCCCACCGTGTAGGCCAGGGCCAGCGCAGACAGCAGCAGCACCGAATCGATCAGGTGCGGCAGCGTGCGCGCCGGTCGCGATCGCACCCAGCAGGCGCCCGCTAGGGCGCCTGCGCCGCGCAGCGTGAAGCCGGTGACGGAGAGCGCCACCGCGCATTGGTGCACGAGCTTGAGCAGGCCGGGCAGGGAAGCGGACATCGCGGTGTCGAATTTCAGTTTTGAAGATTCAAAGTGTATATACCTTTTAACTTGAAGCAAGTCCTCAACCCTTCCGCAGGGGTGTGGGGAAGGGCTTCACCAAGAGCACGCAGCTGGGCGACGCCGACCCGCGTTTCGTGCAGCAGATCAGCCGCGCGCGCGCTTCGACGAAGTAGCGCCAGTAGTGCCGGGCGTTTTGACCTTGCGCGCCACGGCGGGCGCCAAGGTGACGGTGCGCAGCGTCGGCACGCGCTCCTGCAGGACGTCGGCCAGCGTGTGCCGGTCCAGGTGGTCCAGGAAGCTGTTCATCGCGCCCGACAGGATGCCGGCCAGCTTGCAATGGCCGGTCAGCGAGCACACGTTGTGCCCGGTAAAACACTCGACGACGGCAAAGTCCGACTCGATGTAGCGCACCACCGCGCCCAGGTTGATGGCGGCCGGCTCCTGCGCCAGCCGCATGCCGCCGCCCTTGCCGCGCACGGTTTCCAGAAAACCGCCCTGCGCCAGCTGGTGGGTGATTTTCATCAGGTGGGCTTCGGAGATCTGGTAGGCCGCGGCAATCTCGGCGATGGTGCACAGGCGTTCGTTCTGATGCGCCACGTACATCAGCAGGCGCATTGCATAGTCGGTCATCGTGGTGAGTCTCATAAGATACTTTTACCACACATCTTTGATTCCGTCTTTGCGCAAAGATGATGTAATTCGCGCCCTGGAAGAAGGGCCGAACCATGACCTCGTATTTGAGATCCTTGTACAAGGATTTGATTCCCGCCGTGCCCACGGTGTCGCGCGCCGAACGGTGGCGTTCTTGCGCGGGCGCGCTGCTGGGCATCATGCTGACGGGGTGGTTGAGCGTGGCGGCCCTCGGTCCGCAGGCCATGGTCACGCTGATCGCGCCCATGGGCGCGTCGGCCGTCCTGCTGTTCGGCGTGCCGGCCAGCCCGCTGGCGCAGCCCTGGTCCATCGTCGGCGGCAACGCGGTGTCGGCGCTGATCGGCGTGTGTTGCGCGCAACTGGTGCCGGACGTGACCTGGGCCGCTTCGCTGGCCATCTGTCTGGCCATCGCGGCCATGTTTGCGCTGCGCTGCCTGCACCCGCCCAGCGGCGCAGTGGCCTTGACCGCGGTGCTCGGCGGCCCGGCGGTGCATGCCGCAGGATTCGGCTTCGTGCTCGATCCGGTGCTGTTGAATTCTTTTTTTCTGCTCAGCGTGGCGGTGCTCTACAACAAGGCGGTGGGGCGTCGGTATCCGCATGGCCAGCAGATCGGAGCGCAGGCGGCGCACCAGACGGCCGATGCCAAGCCCACCGCGCGCCTGGGCTTCAGCCCACAGGACCTGCTGGCCGTGCTGAAGGAATACAAGCAGGTGCTGGACGTCAGCCTGGACGATCTGGAGGAGCTGTTTCTCAAGACCGAGCGGCAGGCCTTCAGCCGGCGTTTCGGTTCGGTCAGCTGCGGCGACATCATGTCGCGCGACGTGCTCACCGTGGAGTTCGCCACCGAGCTGGGCGAGGCCTGGCGCCTGATGCACGCGCACGCCGTGCACGCCTTGCCGGTGGTGGACCGGGTCAGGCACGTCATCGGCATCGTCACGCGCGCCGATTTCCTGCGCCATGTGGAGCAGGAAAACCTCGACACCCTGGCGCAGCGCCTGCGGGCCTTGCTGGCGCCCAATCCGCAAAGCCATTCGGATCGGCCCGAGGTGGTCGGGCAGATCATGAGCGCCAAGGTCATGTCGGTTCAGGACGCGACCCCGATGGTCGAGCTGGTGCCCATCATGGCCGACAGCGGGCATCACCACGTGCCCGTTGTCAATGGCGAGCAAAGGCTGGTGGGCATGGTGACGCAGTCGGACCTGGCTGCGGCCTTGTACGAAACCAGCCTGGCCGGCGCTCCAGCGTGATCGGCGTGATGATCAGGGCCAGGCGCGGACCAGGTTGGCGGCATTGACGCTGCCGATGCCGGTCGCGAAATCCCAGCCGGTGCCGGTGCCGAAGGCTCGTGCATAGCTTGAGTTGCTGGTCGACAGTACGCCGTAGCTGCCGCCGGGCAGATAGCAGTTGTGCTTGCCGCTGCAGTTCACGTCCATGTCGCCCAGGGTGATGTCGTAGAACACGCAGGTGCTGGCCGCGGCAAACCCGGCGCTCGAATTGCAGGCGCTGCTGCCGTTGGCGCCGTATTCGGTGTTGGCCAGCGCGTAGTAGACCGGGTTTGGGTTGCCCTGGGCGCCGTGCACCTGGTTCACCAGCGCCTGTATGCCGGCCATGATGGGCGAGGCGAACGAAGTGCCGCCTGCGCCCGCCCATCCGCTGGGCGCGCCGCTGCAGGGTGCGCCGCCGTCCGCCAGGTCGGAGTCGCAGAACACGTAGTAATGGCCCCAGACCCCGTTGGCGGCGAACAGGGACACATCGGGAATGTCGCGCACGCCGTCGCGCGGATTGCCCACCAGGGCCTGCCACGCGGGCTTGGCGTAGCCCTTGCAGGAGCCGCTCACCACGCCACCGGTGGAGGGCGCCCCGCTGGCGCAGCCGCTCGGGCCGCCGCTGCCGCTGGCAGTGGTCAGGAAGTAGGCCCTGCCCGTGGCGCTGTTGCAAAAGCCCGCGCTGCCCCAGGTGCTGGCATAGCCTTCCACGGTCGCGATCAACACGCTGGCGCAGGAATCGTTCCAGGGAATTTCAGGCACGTAAGACAGCGCCGAGCCGTAGGTCGCCGTGTTGGTGGCGCTCCAGTAGCTGGCATTGCTGCCGGCATAGCTGTCGCCGAAATCGGTTCCGCCGACCGCCACGTTGTAGGGCGTGGACGCAAAGCCGCTCACGCCGATGCCATGCGTGGCGTTGGCCTGGTTGGCGTCGCAGCTGGCCGCGCCCTCGTCGCCGGAGGACACGAAGACCGAGACGCCCTCCGCGGCCGCGGTCTGGTAGGTCGTGCTGTAGGCCGCATTGGCGGTGGCGCCGTTCATGGCTTCGCACTCACCGTAGCTGATGCTGACGATGGCGGGCGGCTTGCTGCCGCCCAGCAGGTTCTGCAGCGCAATCAGGCCGCCGAAAGTGGTGCGCGTGTCGCGGCACGAGGCCAGCACGATGGCGGCGCTGGGCGCAGCCGCGCTGGCCCACTCGGCGTCAAGCTCGGCCTCCATTTCGTTGCCGGCGACCACGCCCGGATTGCCGCAATTGTTGTTGCCGTGCGCGGGCGCCGGGTGCACCTGGCTGAACGAGCCGGCCGTGTAGGCCGAGAGGCCGAAGGCGGCGCGGAAGCTGCTCCAGTCGGCCACGCTGTAGACGTTGGTGTCTTCAATCACGACGATGGTCTGCCCTTGGCCTGAAACACCGGATGCGAACAGCGGGTTCAGGTTGTAGATGGTGGCCAGGTCCGCGGGCACAACGGCCTGGTAGGTGCTGCCATTGCTGCTGAAGGTGTAGGCGCCCCGTGCCTTGAAGTGAGTGCGGGGGCGGAAGTCATGCAGCGACACCACGCCCTTGACCACCTCGGCCAGCGCAGCCGGGATGCGCGGGTTGCTGACATTGGCCATGTGCGAGGCGTTGCGGGCGTTGATGACATGGAGCTGGGTGCCGAAGGCCGCGCTGACCTGGGCGGCGGTGCCGGAAAAGTCGATCACCATGCCGCTGAGCCCCACGCCGTTGACGGTCAGGCTGTAGCTGGCCAGCCAGGCGCTGATCAGCTGGTGGTCGGCGGGGTTCGGGCCGTACTGAGTTTGCAACTGGTCGGCGCTCAGCCAGCGGCGGTAATTGGGGGAGGCCTTGTCCTGCAGCTGGGCCAGGTAGCTTTCGAGCGCCGCTTCGGTTTCGGGCGGACGCCGCAGCAGCAGTTGGACGTGGTCGAGCACGACATCGCCGTCGAGCTGTCCCTGGTCCCCTTCGCCGCTCGCCTCGGGCCGGACGTTGCCGGACAGCTCGACCGTGCTGTTGACGTCGACGGGGCGGGTCACCATTTGCCTGACGGGCTGCGTCGTCGAGACCCCGGCGGCCCAGGCCGTTGCGAGCGGGAGACCGAGCAGCAGCGCAAGCGTACCGAATTTGAGTGGCGTTCCGAAGCTTGTCCAGTGGATGCTCAACATGGCGACTACCTCCGCAATCCATGGGCTCGCCCGGCTCGGGCGCATGTCCATTCAAGCTAGTCCAAATGAGGGGAAAGGGTCAAGGTATCGACGGACAGCGCTTTGGGTTCACGCGCTCACCGGCTAGGGAAGCTCCTTAATTTGCAGGATGCCGCTGCCCTTATGCTTGATTTTCTAAAAAGACAAATCCACGCCTTTTCGATGTTGAAAGAAATTGCGACCGCCGAGGTCCGGATCGGCATGTACCTGCAACGCCTGGAGGGGCCCTGGCTGGATCATCCATTCTGGAAAACCAAGTTCTTGATCCGCGATCAGGCGGACTTGAACGCCTTGCGCGACAGCAAGATCAAGACCGTCTGGATCGACGCGTCCAAAGGTCTTGACGCCGCACCTGCCGCCGCACCTGCCCTTGCCGGCCAGGCCGCTGCCGATCCGGCGCCCCCAACGCCGCCTGCCGGTGCAGAGGCCGCCAGGCGACCCCTTGCGGTGGGGGAGGAGCTGGCTCGCGCCGGACAGATCGTGCAGAGCTCCCATGCCTTCGTGGTCAATCTGTTCAAGGAGGCCCGGCTGGGCCATGCCGTGGATGCGGACGCTTGCGTGCCCATGGTGGCCGAGATCGCCAGCAGCGTGGCCAGAAACCCGTCGGCGCTGATCAGCCTGGCGCGCCTGAAGACGCGCGACGACTACACCTACATGCACTCGGTCGCCGTCTGCGCCTTGATGATTTCTCTGGCGAATCAACTCGGCTTGAGCGAGGCGCAGAGCCGCGAAGCGGGCCTGGCGGGGCTGTTGCACGACGTCGGCAAGATGGCCATGCCGACCGCGATCCTGAACAAGCCGGGGCAATTGACCGATGCCGAGTTCGGCGTCATGAAGCAGCATCCGGTCCGCGGCCACGCCATGCTCAAGACCGGCGATGCCGTGCCCGCGGCGGCGCTGGAGGTCTGCCTGCACCACCACGAGCGCTTCGACGGCAGCGGCTATCCTGACAGGCTGGCGGGCGACCGGATCTCGCTGCTGGCGCGCATGGGCGCCGTCTGCGACGTCTACGACGCCATCACCTCGCACCGGCCCTACAAGCAGGCCTGGGACGCCGCCGGCTCCATCCAGCGCATGGCGCAGTGGACCGGGCATTTCGACCCAGTCATCTTCCAGGCTTTCGTGCGCAGCATCGGCATCTATCCGGTGGGCACCCTGGTGCGGCTGCAGTCGGGCCGTCTGGGCGTGGTGATCGAGCAAAGCGCCTCCAGGCTGACCCATCCGGTGGTCAAGCTGTTCTATTCCACCAAGGCGCAAATGCCCGTCCCGGTCGAAATCCTGCATCTCGACGCACCGCATTGCAGCGACAGGATCGTGGCCAAGGAAGATCCCCAGGCGCTAGGGTTTTCCAACCTGAACAAGCTCTGGATGGAGGCGTAATTTCGCGGGTGCAGGCGTACCATTGCGCTGTGCGCTTTTGAGCTTAGGAGACAAGCATGAAAACTGTCGCGCAGATCATCAAGTCCAAGCCCGATCAGGCAGTCCACTCCATCACGCCCCAGGCCTCGATGCTGGAGGCCGCCACATTGATGGCCCGCCACAACGTGGGCGCGCTGCTGGTGATCGAGGGCGAGCGCATCGCCGGCATCGTGTCCGAGCGCGACATCGCGCGCCGCGGCGTGCTGGCCAGCGATGCCCCGGCACAGATCCCGGTGCTCGACATCATGAGCTCGCCCGTGCAGTTCGTGCAGCCGAACCAGACCACGGACGACTGCATGGCGCTGATGACCGAAAAGCGCCTGCGCCACCTGCCGGTGCTCGACAACGGGCGCCTGGTCGGCATGCTCTCGATCGGCGACCTGGTCAAGGACGTCATCTCCGAGCAGGAGTTCATCATCCATCAGTTGGAGCACTACATCTCCGGAGACCGCGTGGAAGCCGCGGTGTGGCGCAGCTGAGCTGAACCGTCCGTCCTGGCAGCCCAACCCGGCGCCGTTTCACGGATATTTCAGGGCCTCGCTGAGCTGGTGCGGCGACACGGGCTTGAACAGCACCTGCCAGCCGCAGGCCTGGGCCCGCTCGATGAAGTCCGGCGAGGTGTCCCCGGTGATGATGAGCGCCCGGATGGGTTTGCCCAGGCGTTCCTGGACGGCGTGCAGGAACGCCATCCCGTCCAGCGCGCCGGGCAGCCGGTAGTCGGACACGTAGACATCGACCTCCGCGTCCCCAGCTTTGTGCTGCCCGATCGCTGCCAGCGCCGCTTCGGTCGAGCGATACCAGGACACGCGGCATCCTTGCACTTCCAGCCAGCTGATCAGCGACTTCGCCACCAGCGGATCGTCCTCCAGCAGGGTGACTTGGCGCGGCCCCCTGCCGACGGCGGCCGCTACCGGTTCGGTCCTTGAGGGCCGCGCCAAGTAGGCATCGGCCAGCGGCAGGACGAGTTCAAAGCGCGTGCCGCGCGCCAGGCGGGAGCTGTAGTGCAGCGGGCAACCCAGCAGGTCGGTCGAGCGGCGCACGATGGCCAATCCGAGACCGAAGCCCTTGCTGCGGTCGCGGTGCGGGTTGTCGACCTGATAGAACTCCTCGAACACATGCTCGATCTGGTCGGCGGCGATGCCGATGCCGGTATCCCAGACCTGCAGCGCCACCTGGTCGCCGCGGCGCCGCACGGCCAGCAGCACGCCGCCGCGCTGGGTGTAGGCGACGGCGTTGGCCACCAGGTTGCGCATCACCGTGCTCACCAACTGGGGGTCGCTGCGCACCCACCAGTCGGCATCCGGGCTGTGCACGCGCCAGTGCAAGCCCTTGGCCTGCGCCAGCGAAGCAAATTCTGCGCTCATGCAGTCCAGCACGCGCTTGACCGGGAAGACCGTCATCTGAGGCCGCACGGCGCCGGCATCGAGCTTGGAGATGTCGAGCAGGCCTTCCAGCAGGCCCCCGACGGATTGCAGCGACAGGTCCAGCCCGTGCAGCGCCTGCTGCGCCGACGCCGGCAGCGATGCGCGCTTGAGGTGGTCCACGAACAGCGCGGCGGCCTGGATGGGCTGGCGCAGGTCGTGGCTCGCCGCGGCCAGGAAACGCGTCTTGGCCCGGTTCCGGTCCTCCAGCTGCTGGGTGCGCTGGGCCACCTCGCTTTCCAGCAGCGTGGCGTAATTGCGCGCCTGGCGCTGGTGTTCGTCCAGCGCCTCGGCCATGCGGTTGAAGGCATGGCCGAGGTGGCCAAGCTCGTCGGACCGCTCTACCTGGATGCGCGCCCGCCAGTCGCCGTGTCCGAACGCGTCCAGCCGCTCCATGGCCTGGCCCAGCGGTTTGGACACCTGGCGGCGGATGATCCATCCGACGATGGCCAGGTCCAGCAGCAGCGACGCCAGGCCCAGCCACAAGACTGTGCGCGCCGTTGAATTTGCGGCGCGGCTCAGCTGCTGTTTGGGCAGCACGCTGACGAAGTACCAGTCCGGCCCTTCGATCCGGGCCACGCCCAGGTACTCGTCGTAATCGTCCAAGGCCGCCACGTGCGCGCCGGGTGCCGTCCGCACCACTGCCGCGTAGATGGCCCGCAGGTGCGCGTCGCCTGAGGCCGGGATCGAGTAGATGCCTTTTTGCTGGCGCAGGCTGTCCATGACCGCCTCGTCGGGATGGCTGACCAGTTGGCCGTCGGCCCGGAAAATCATGTTGCGCGTGCCTTCCAGGCCGGTATCGCGCGAGCGGTGGATGATGTCGTCCAGGCTGATCGAGGTGCCGGCGTAATAGTGGAATTGGCCATCGACATCCACCGGCAGGATGCAGGTGGTCGCGAATTGCTTGCCGATCCAGTCGTACCAGACGCCGGTCCAGGCGGGCCGGCGTTGCGGGTCGTTGGCGGGCAGCACGTTCTGCACCCAGGGGTACTGGCTGAACTCGGCGTTGGGCTCCAGGTCGTGATACCAGTCGACGCCAGGCCAGTAGGTGGCCGCCAGGCCCTCCATGGAAGCGAGGAAGGTGGTCAGGTAGCGGTCGCTCCAGGCGCGCCCGAAATGGCGCACCAGATCGGTCATGGTCACGATATCGCGCTTGATGCGGCCGTCCACCTGCACGCGCGATGCCACGTAGGCCGCCGGCTCGCGATGGACGTCAAACCCGGGTATCCGCCGCGTCGCGCCGTCGGCGTTGCGCGCAAAGACCTGCGAGAAGCCCTGTTCCACGGCCTGTTGAGGCGCGCGCGCCCGTTCGGCGAAGAAATTCTTGACCAGTACGCGCATGTTGTCCTCCGCCAGCAGGAACAACTGGCTCTCGTGCTCGCCGCGTTCGCGGACATATTCGGCCAGTGTGCCGACCCCGCTGGCGGTGACGCTGCGGTAGACGTGCCAATACGCCGTGACGGTCACCACCACGATGACGATGGCAATGCGCACCGCCATCTGCGACAGCACGCGCGCGCCCAGGCTGTGCTTGGGCAGCCAGCGCGGCATCACGGCTGCCCTTTGTCGCGGACCCATGCGCCCAGACCCGTCGTGCCGCCTAGGTTCAGATCCAGACTCAAGATACGTCTCATTAATATGTTAGGTGTTGCTGTGTGTGCGGTTCGGTCGATTCAAATCGGGCGCGCATGGCATGTGAGTCTATGCAGATTTGATTGTCGCTCACGAAAAATGGAATTCCGGCGTCCTTTGGATGTCGATGAATCCAATCAGATACCATGAGAATTGAAGTTTCCTCAGTAAATCAATGAAATTCCAGGCCAAGTCTTGCTATATTGGTATTTAAGTGGTTTAAATAATTTAGACTGTCTGGATGAATGAGGAGGGGGCATGCGGACTGGATCTCGATCATGGCGCTGGGCGCTGGGTGCGGCATGGCTGCTGGGCTGCTGCTCGGCCTGGTCTGGCGACGTCATGCATCTGTTTGTTCCGCAGCCGCGCAACTTTGACCGGGCCGGCGGCAAGGTGGTGGCCGCCTATGTGGGCAGTTGGACCGCGGTCGAGCGCCTGGAGCAACTGCCGGTCGGGGGTGTGACCCATCTTCTCTATGCCTTCCTGCATGCGTGCGGACCGGGCCAGCTTGCCAGCGATGCGGCGGCGTGCCAGGGCCAGCGGGACTTTGAATTGGCCGAGGGCGCGCGTGACGCGGCGTTTGACGCGGCGTTTGTGCGGCTCAAGCGGCGCGCGCCGCATCTGCGGGTGCTGGCGTCCATCGGCGGGTGGGGCGGGTCCGATCCGTTCTTTCATTTGGCCAACGATCCCGCGCGCCGCGCCGTGCTGGTGGCATCGGCCTTGCAGTTCCTGCGCGCGCATCCGGGTTTTGATGGACTGGACATTGATTGGGAGCATCCCGGCGACAACGGCGCCGCCAATGGCGTGCCCTTGGGGTCACCCCAGGACGGGCAGGGTTATGCGGATCTGATGCAGGACCTGAGGCGGGGCCTGGACCGCCTGTCGGCGCAAACCGGGCGGCGCTACCTCCTGAGCACGGCCGTCAACCCGGCGTCGAAAATCATCGAGCGCATCAATTTCCAGCAGGCGGAGACCGCGCTCGATCTGGTGTTCATGATGAGCTACGACTTTTATGGACCCTGGACTGCGACGGCGGGCCATCACAGTGCGCTGGCAAGTCCGCCGCAAGCCGTATTGCCGCAGGTCGACGACAGCGTGGAGGCCTCGGTCGATCACCTGCTGCGCGCGGGCGTTCCCGCGTCGAAGATCGTGGTCGGCGTTGCGATGTACGGCCGAGGGTTCACGGGGGTTGCGCGGCCGGTCCAGGGCGCATCGTACGAAGGGGTCTATGCCGATGCCGAGGGCGCGATGCCCTACCGCGAGATCGCCGCCGATTTCCTGGACGGCGCCGGTCGCGGCCGGCATGGCTATCAATTGGTATTGGATTCCGATCGCGACGCCTACAGCCTCTACAACCGCGCGCTCCAACGCTGGATGAGCTATGACGATCCGCGTGCCGTGCTGGAGAAGGGGCGTTTTGTGCGCCAACGCGGCCTGGCGGGCCTGTTTGCCTGGGAGCTGAGCCAGGACAATGGTGAGCTGCTCAATGCCATGCAGCTCGGGCTTGGCGATGGCCTGGTGCCGCCCTGATGGATCTGTCATCAAGATGACGGGCTTATTGTGGTATCTATATCCACCATGTTTGGTACATAGTGGTATGCAAGATGATGGGTTTGAATGTAAATCCAGCCATTTCATTGGGATGATGGGGGTGGATTCGGTGTCAACCCTGATCTTTTGAACCTGTTTTGGTACTAAAATGGTATCAACATGAATTCCTTGCTTGCCAGTCATCGCTACATTGCTGCGCCGTCCTTGCTGCGCGAGGCGCGCTACCTCCTGGGCGTGGACGGGGGCGGAACCGGCACGCGAGTGCGCCTGGCCGATGCGTCCGGGCAGGTTCTCGGTCAGGCTGAAGCGGGGCCGTCGGCGTTGGGGCAAGGGGTTGAGCAGGCTTGGATCCACATTGAAGTGGCGCTGTCGCGCGCGCTTGAAGCGGCCGGGCTGGCCCCGCTGAAGCGCGCCGAGGTGGCGATCGGGGCGGGGCTGTCCGGTGGAAACGAGCTGGCACTGGCCGAGAAATTCCTTGCGCGGCAGCCCGGCTTTGCTGCGGTGCTGCTCGACAACGACGGTTTCACCACCGTGCTGGGCGCCCATGGCGGGAGGCCGGGCGCGGTGATGGCGGCGGGCACGGGCGTCGTGGGGGAGGCCTTGCGTCGCGACGGCAGCCGGGTGTGTGTCAGCGGCTGGGGGTGGATCACCGGAGACGAGGGCAGCGGCGCCTGGCTGGGATTGCGGGCCATGCGGCACGCGCAGCAGGCCCTGGACGGGCGCGTGCCCGTCACGCCGCTGGCTCGGGCCATCTGGTCCGTGGCGGGGTCCAAGCGGACCGATGTGCTCGCCTGGTGCAGCGCGGCCGGCCAGCATGGCTTCGCCACGCTGGCGCCGCTGGTGTTCGAGATGGCGGCGCAGGACGCGACGGCGCGCGGATTCCTGAGCGATGCTGTGGCGGCGCTCGAGTTGCTGGCGGAGGTGGTGGATCCGCGGCATGAGCTGCCGCTGGCGCTGTGTGGCAGCATTGCGCGCCGGCTGAAGTCCGAGTTTTCCGCCGGCGTGCAGGCGCGCTGCGTCGAGCCGCAGGGCGATTCGGCCGACGGCGCCTTGCTGATGGCGCGCAGCGAACTCGGTGGTCTTTTGGAATCAAGATGAGCAAAGAAGCGTTTCAATTCACGCCCGACGAAAATGCATCGTCGCCGCTGTACCTGCAGTTGGCGCACAAGCTGGCCGAAGCCATTCATGGCGGACGTTATCAGGCGGACGAGGCCCTGCCCTCCGAGCGCGTGCTGGCCGAATCACTGAACCTTTCGCGGGTGACAGCGCGCAAGGCGATCGACCGACTGGTCGAGCAAGGCCTGATCGTGCGCAAGCACGGCTCCGGCAACTACATCGCCCCGCGGCTGGTGCAGCCGCTCTCGCGGCTCAGCAGCTTTTCCGAAGAACTGCGCCAGCGCGGCTTCACGCCGAGTTCGCGCTGGCTGAACCGGGGCTTGAACGTGGCCCAGCCCGACGAGCAGCTGTCCCTGGGCATCGCCATGGGCAAGCGGGTGGCGCGCCTGGAGCGCCTGCGCCTGGCCGATTCGGTGGTGATGGCCTACGAGGTCAGCGTGCTGCCTGAAAGCGTGCTGCCGGACCCTGAGCAGGTGGGCTCGTCCCTGTATGAGTATCTGGGCCAGTCGGGCATCACGCCAGCGCGGGCCCTGCAGCATATCCGCGCCATCAATGCAGACTCCAAGCTGGCCAAGCTGCTCGACGTGCCGGTCGGACAGGCGGTCCTGTTCATCACTCGCATGGCGTATCTGGAATCGGGACAGGCCATCGAGCTGACCCATTCGTATTGCCGCAGCGATTACTACGATTTCGTGGCCGAAATGAGGCGAGGCGGATGACGCAACTTGAGGGATTTGTGCTGACGCCGCAGGGCTTTGTTCGCGGCCGCCTGGAGCACGAGCAGGGCCGCATTGCCGGCATCCGCGGCACGGCGGTTTCCGAATCCGAAGTGCGCCTCGGCGCGCACGAGCTGCCCTTGCTGCTGCCCGGCTTCATCGACACGCACGTGCATGGCGGCGGCGGCCGCGACACCATGGAAGGCGCGGACGCGATCAGCGCCATCTCGCGCATGCACGCCCGCCATGGCACGACCTCGCTGCTGGCCACCACCATGACCGCGCCGCTCGACGATATCCGCCGGGCCTTGCGCGCGCTGGCGCCGGTTTGCGAGCAGCGCGAGACCGGCGCGGCCCGCGTGCTGGGCGTGCACCTGGAAGGCCCCTACATCAACCCCGGCAAGCTGGGCGCGCAGCCCGACTTCGCGCGGACCGCGTCGCTGGCGGAAATCCAGGCCTTGCATGCGCTGGCGCCGCTGCGTCTCATCACGCTGGCGCCCGAGCTGCCGGGCTACCTCGATCTGGTGTCGCAGCTCAGTGCGGCCGGCTTCAAGGTCCAGATCGGGCATTCGCTGGGCACCTACGAGGACGGCGTGGCGGCATTGGAGCATGGCGCGAGCGGATTCACGCACCTGTTCAACGCCATGACGGGCCTGCACCATCGCGAGCCGGGCCTGGTCGGCGCGGCGCTGGCGCATGCGCGTTTCTCGGAAATCATCCCCGACCTGCTGCATGTCCATCCCGGCGCCATGAAGGTGGCTTTGCGTGCCATTCCCTGCCTGTTCTGCGTGACCGATTCAACGGCCGCCGCGGGCATGCCCGACGGCGAGTACCGCCTGGGCCGGCATCAGGTGACCAAGTGCATGGGTGGTGTCCGTCTGGCCGACGGCACGCTCGCCGGCAGCACCCTGACCATGGACCAGGCGCTGCGCAACCTGGTCGGGCTGGGGCTTGAAATCGAAGATGCCTCGCGGCGTGTGTCCACCCATGCCGCCGACTACCTGGGGCTGGACGAACGGGGCCGCCTGCAAGTCGGCGCCTGGGCCGACGTGGTGGTCCTGAATCGCAAACTGGAACTACAGCGCGTGCTGGTGGAGGGAGACGAAATTGACCTCGAGAATGCTTGATGAAGCCCTGAGCGCCCCCCATACCGTCGGGCAACAAATGGCTGCGGACTCTGCGGGGTATGCCGCGTTGGGACGGGCCCTGCGGGAGGCGCCGCCAAGCGCCATGCTGACGGTGGCGCGCGGCAGCTCCGACCATGCCGCGCATTACCTGGCCTATCTGGTGATGGCACGCCTGGGCCGGCTGGTCACGTCCCTGCCGATGTCGCTGATCACGCTGTACCAGAGCCGCATCGCCTGCGAAGGCCTGGTGTCGCTGGCGTTTTCGCAATCGGGCCAGAGCCCCGACCTGGTGGCGCCCACGCAGTTCTTCCGCGCCGGCGGTGCACGTACGGTGGCTTTCGTCAATGCCGAGAATTCGCCGCTGGCCGAAGCGGCTGAATTTGTATTCGGGCTGCATGCCGGGCCCGAGCGCAGCGTCGCGGCGACCAAGAGCTACTTGGCCCAACTGGTGGCCGGCGCGCGCGTCGTGGCCGCCTGGCAGGACGACGACCTGCTGCAGGCGGCATTGCAGCAATTGCCCGCCGTGCTGACGCAGGCCAGCCAATTGAAATGGGATGCGGCGGTCGACGCCCTGAAAGACGCGGACCGTCTGTTCGTGATCGGCCGGGGCACGGGGCTGCCCGTGGCCCTGGAAGCGGCGCTCAAGTTCAAGGAGACCTGCGGCATCCAGGCAGAGGCATTCTCGGGGGCCGAGGTCAAGCATGGCCCCATGGCTCTGGTGGACGAAGGCTATCCGCTGCTGGTGTTTGCGCCGCGGGGACCGGCGCAGGCCGGTTTGCTGGCGCTGGCCGACGAAATGCGCGGCCGTGGCGCACGCGTGCTGCTGGCGGCGCCGCAGGGCACGCCGGGCGCCGAGCTGCCCCTGGCCTGTGCCGGCCATGAAGACCTGGACCCCATCGCCGTGGCGCAAAGCTTCTACCCCATGGTGGAAGCGCTGGCGCAGGCGCGCGGTATGAATCCCGACGAGCCGCCTCATCTGGCCAAGGTCACCAAGACACATTGATTCCGCCATGACGTCTCAACCTTCAGCATTCCATCCCGGGACCCTGGTGATGGTCGATATCCAGGGCAAGCGCCTGGACCCGGACACGGCGGAATTCCTCAGGAAGCACCGCATCCGCGCGGTCTGCCTGTTCCGCAAGAACCTCGGCACCGAGGCCGAGGTGCTGCAGCTCACGCGGGACCTGAAAGACGTGCTGGGCCCGCAGGCCTTGATCGCGCTCGACCAGGAAGGCGGCTCGGTGGTGCGCGCCACCTTCCTGCCGCAGGCACCTTCGGCCATGTGCCTGGGCGCAGCGGGCGACGAGGAACTGGCCTGCGAGGTGGGCGCCGCGGTGGCGCGCGGGCTGCGCAGTATCGGCGTCAACTGGAACTTCGCGCCGGTGCTCGACGTCAACAACAACCCGCACAACCCGGTCATCGCGGAGCGCAGTTTTTCGGAGCGCGCGGACGAGGTGACGCGCCTGGCCGGCGCCTGGATGCGCGGCTCCCTGCGCGAAGGCGTGGCCTGCTGCGTCAAGCATTTCCCCGGGCACGGCGACACCCATGTGGACTCGCACCTGGACCTGCCCACGGTGAATAAGTCCAGGGCCGAACTCGACGCGCTGGAGCTGGTGCCGTTCAAGGCGCTGCACGAACTCGCGCCGGCGGTGATGACGGCGCACATCGTCTATCCGCAAATCGATCCGGCGTATCCGGCGACCCTGTCGCGCAAGCTGCTGGGGGGCATCCTGCGCGAGGAATGGGGCTATCAGGGCGTGGTGATCACCGACGCATTGATGATGAAGGCCATTTGCGAGCGCTACGGCTTTGACCGTGCGGCCGTGCTGGCCATACAGGCCGGCGCCGACATGGTGCTGGCGCAGGGCTCGCTGCATGAGCAGGAGCAGGCCATTCAGGCCTTGACCGGCGCATTTGAGCGCGGTGAGCTGAGCCTGGCGCAGGGGCAGACTGCGCGCGCGCGGCTCGATGCATTGGTGCAGGCTTTTCCGGTGCGTTTCGATGCGTATGGGGAGCCGGCGCGCCTGCAGGACGAGGCCTTGATGCACAGGGCCTGGTCGCAGGGGCTGGCGGCATTGCGCGGCGCCCGGGCGCCGCAGGCCGGGCGCCCCCTGCGCGTCTATACGCAGGCCAGCGTGCCTTGCGACGGGGTGTCGGAGGCCGGCCCTTCCGCCGAGCAGGTGTTTGAGCTGTTCCGCGGCTTCGCGGACGTGGAAATGGTCGCGCTGGAATCGCTCGATGCCTTGCAATGGTCGGCCGTGCCCGCGGACGGCCGGTTCAACATCGTGGCGTCCAATCATCGCGCCCGCTATGGCCGGGAGGTCGGCGATTGGCGGCCCGACCTGCACCTGGTGCTGTGGAATCCATTTCAGGCGCTGGACATCGGCGTGCCCACTGTGCTGAGCTGGGGCTACGCGCAAGGCGCGATGGCGGCGGTCAAGGACTGGCTGGAGGGGCGGAGCCAGGCGCAAGGCCGCTCTCCGGTCACCCTGGGGTGAGGCGCAATTGAGGAGCAGGGCAAGATGAGCGAACCAAAAGACTCTCCGATCCGCTGGGTGCCCAGCCTGTATTTCGTGCAGGGCTTGCAGTTCTTCGTGGTGATGCTGTTTGCGGGCCTGATGTTCAAGAGCGTCGGCGTGGCCAACGACCAGATCGCGCGCTGGACCGGCGTGCTGGGCCTGGCCTGGGCTCTCAAGCCGCTCTGGAGTCCGTTTCTCGAGCTGGCGCGCAGCAAGAAGCTGATCGTCGTGGTCACGCAATTCACCGGCGCCCTGGGCATGGGCTTGATGGCGCTGGCCTTGCAATTGCCGCACTATTTCGCCGTCAGCATTGCCGTGCTGTTCCTGCTCGCCTATGCCTCAGCCACGCATGACATCGCTTGCGACGGCCTGTACATGGCGTCGCTGGACAACGGCCAGCAGGCCGCGTATGCGGGCTGGCAGGGCGCCTTTTTCAACGCCTCCAAATATCTCACGCTCGGGGGCTTGCTGATGCTGGGAGGCTACCTCCAAAACGAGATGGGCGCCTTCAATGCCTGGTCGTGCATCTTCCTGTTGCTGGCCGTGCTGCTGGTCTTGCTGGCCAGCTACAACGCGTGGCATTTGCCGGGCGCCTTGAATACAGCGCATGCCGATTTGCATGCAGCCGCAGTGCTCAAAACATTTGCCGGGGTTGTTCAGGCGTTCTTGCGCAAGCCGGGTATTTGGCTGGCGGTGCTGTTCATCGTGCTGTTCCGTTTTGCCGAGGGCCAGGTGCAGACGATCGGCCCGCTGTTCCTGATCGAAGCCCGCAGCAAAGGGGGCTTGGGATTGACGGCAGAACAGGTGGGCGGCATTTACGGCACGGTAGGCACGACCACGTTTCTGATCGGCAGTATTGCGGGCGGCTATTTCACTTCGTGGCTGGGTCTCAAGCGGGCAATGCCTTTCTTGATCCTGGCCATGGCCGTGCCGAATGCGGTCTTTTACTTCCTGAGCACGCTGCTGCCTACCGACATGCTGCAGATCGGACTGGCCGTGGCCGTGGAGAACATGGGTTATGGTTTCGGTTTCGTGGGCATGATTCTCTACATCATGCAGGCGGTGGCGCCGGGCCCGTACCAGACCGCGCATTACGCCCTGGGTTCGGGCGTCATGCAGCTGGGCTTCATTTTTTCCAAGACCATCAGCGGCGACATCCAGGTCGCCATGGGCTATCCGCATTTCTTCCTCTGGACCATTGCCTGCGGTGTTCCGGCGCTGGTGCTGATGTTCTTCGTGAAGATGCCCGGCAAGGCCAGGTCTGACGGCATGGCTGCGGCCGCGGCAGAAGGCGTGGCCGGCGCATGAAGCGCCGGCTGAAGACCGCGCTCGCCATGTGCCTGTGGGCCGCATGTGCCCAGGCCTTTAGCGCGCCTGCCGCCCCGCAGGTCTTTTTCGACGATTTCAGTTACCAGGATCGTCCTGCGCTGTGGGCAGGCGGTTGGCGGCCGCGCACCCAGGCCGGGCATCCTGGCGTCGAAGGCGCCGCCTGGGCCGACGACGTCTTCGAATTGGTGGATGATCCGGATCGACCCGGCAACAGGCTGCTGCGGCTCGAGGCGCGCAGCGACGGCACTGGCGCCGGCACGCGCCAGGCGCAGATCTGCCACGCCCGCAAATACCTGGAAGGCACGTATGCGGCGCGGGTCCGCTTTCGCGACCACCCCAGCCAGGGGCAGGGCGGCGACCCCATCATCCAGACCTTCTATCTGGTGAGTCCGCTCAGGCACGACTACGCCCCCGATTTCAGCGAGATCGACTGGGAGTACCTGCCCAACGGCGGCTGGGGCAGCGCCGCCACGCGCCTGTACGGCATCAGCTGGCAGACGGTTCGATTGGACCCCTGGGACGCCTACAACCAGGCGCACCAGGAAATGCGCAGCCTGGACGGCTGGCATGTGCTGATGATGCAGGTCGGCCAGGGGCACACGCGCCTGTTCATCGATGGCAAGCCGGTGGATCGGCACGGCGGCCGCAATTACCCCGTGGTGCCCATGTCCATCAACTTCAGCCTCTGGTTCGCGCCGGACGGTTTGCTGCCGCCGGCTCCGCCGGCACGCGTTTACGAAGAGGATGTCGATTGGGTGTACCACGTGCGCCAGCAGTTGCAGAGCCCCGACCAGGTGCTGCGCGCGGTCAAGCGCTTGCGGCGCCATGGGGTGGCGCGACAAGACAGCGTACCCGAGGCCGATCCGCCGCTGCCCAGCGCTTGCGATTTCTGATCCAGACCCGTCCCCAGATGAAAGCAAACCATGAGTTCGATAGCTCCCCTTGAATCCAGACGCCTGGCTTCCGTGGACGCGTTGCGTGGCATCACGGTGGCCGCGATGCTGCTGGTCAATGACCCTGGCGACTGGGGCCACGTATTTGCGCCGCTGGAGCATGCGTCCTGGCATGGTTGCACACCGACGGACTTGATCTTTCCGTTCTTCCTGTTCATCGTCGGCGTGTCGATCGTGCTGAGCCTGGGGCCGCGCCTGGACGGCGGTGCGGCGCCAGGGCCGCTGGTGCAAGGCGTGCTGCGCCGCGCCGCCCGCATTCTCGCGCTGGGTCTGGTGCTGCACGTGCTGGCCTGGTGGCTGATGCACAAGCCCGAGTTCAGGCCCATGGGAGTGTTGCAGCGCATCGGCATTTGCTTCGGCCTGGCGGCCTGGGCGGCGATCCAACTGCGTGCACGCGGGCAATGGTGTTTGATCGCCGCCTTGCTGCTCGGCTATTGGGCGCTCCTGTATTTTGGCGGCACGGGCCCGGATCCTTACGCCTGGATAGGCAACTTGGCGTCGCGCGTCGATACGGCCGCGCTGGGCCGCTTCGCCTACGAGTGGGACGCGCGGACCGGCCTGGCGCATGACCCGGAAGGCCTGTTGAGCACGCTGGGCGCCTTGGCCACCACCCTGCTCGGCGTGCGGGCCGGCGATGCCCTGCGGCGCGGCCGCATCAAGGCCTTGCTGGCGCTCGGCGCGGCGGCAGCCGTGCTGGGGCTGGCCTGGTCCGCCGTGCTGCCCTTGAACAAGCAGCTCTGGACTTCGTCCTATGTGCTGTGGACCGCGGGCCTGGCGGCCTTGGCGTTGGTGGCCGCGCACCAATGGGTGGACGTGTGGCGCCGGCCTGCATGGGGACAGGCCTTTGGCAAGAATGCCATTGCGGTTTATGGCGGCGCCTGGATGGCGACCGTGCTGCTGGAAGGCTCGCGCTGCGCCGGTCCGCTTTATCACGCCCTGTTCGATCCCATGCAGCCCTGGCTCGGTGCCGAGGGGCAATCCCTGGCCTATGCCGTGGGCTTCGTGGTGGTCTGGTGGCTGGCGGCGCGGCTGCTTGATGCCAGGGCGATCTACCTGAAGCTTTGAGGTTTGTTGCAATGGATGCCTTCACGATTCGAATGCCGCCACGGGTCCAGTCGATCCAGGTAGGGGCGCATCAAATCGTCTTCATCGACGATTTCATGGCGGATCCGCAGGCCCTGGTCGAGGCGGCCTGCCGGAGCGAGTTCAAGCCCGAACCCGGCGTGGATGCAAAAAAAGGCTACCCTGGTATCCGGGCACCGGCGCCGGCCGACTATTCCGCCCATCTGCTGGAGTTGGCGGAGCCGCTGATCAAGATCAATTTCGGCGTCCCGGAAGACTTGGACATCCGCAAGAGCCCGTGCTCTTTCTCCCTCACCACCACCGCGCCGCAGGACCTCGGGCCCTTGCAGCGGACGCCGCACTTCGACGCCAGCACGCCGCATCACATGGCCGCCTTGCTCTATTTGTGCGGCGAAGAGCATGGCGGCACGGGGTTCTACAGGCACAACTCGACGGGCTTGCAGCGCATCACGGCCGAGTCGAGAGAGCGTTATCTCGATGTCTATTACGAGGAAATCAACGCCCGGCCGCCACCGCTTCAATATTTCTCGATGTCCGACGAGCAATTCAGCTGCCTGGGCGTCATGCCTGCCAGGTTCAATCGGCTGGTGGTCTATCCGGGCAGCCTGCTCCACAGTGCCTGCGTCAATCCAGCGCGCAGCATCTGCGGCGATCCGCGGCAAGGCCGGCTGACGGTCAGCACGTTTTTTGACTTTGCCTGAATTCGTTTGAAACGAAACGAAACCGAGCGAAGCGACATTCGGGGCATGGCCTTTGAATTCAGGCATTGCAAGGAAATAAAAAAAGGGCCCGGTTTGCACCGGGCCCTTTCGCGTGGTGCTGCATTCAATCAGAACTTGGCGTTCAGGCCCACGCGATAAACGGTTTCGCCCATGAAGGACCAGGCCGGGTAACCGATCTGCAGAGGCACCTTCACCGTGGTGGTGGTGGCCGCGGCACCGTACTGGATATTGTTCTCCTTCAGCAGGTTGGTGGCGTCGAAGGTCAGGCGGACATTCTTGGACAGCGTGTAGCCCATGCTCAGGTCCAGCGTGCCATAGTCGTCGTGCATGCGGTTGCCGTACCAGCCGGTCTCACGCATCATGTACTTGGAGCGCCAGTTGTAGGCCAGCCGGGCCGAGTAGTCCGCGTTCTCGAAATAGCCCACCAGGTTGACGTTGTGCTTCGAGGACTGGGTGAACATGTTGATCTGGTCCTGGTAGCTCGAAGCCGGTGCGGTCGCGTCCACATAGGTGTAGTTCGCGATCACGCCGAAGCCGTTGTCGAACGCATGGTTGATCTGCGTTTCCAGGCCGTCGATCTTGCCGCCGCCGGCATTGACGTAGTGGTTGACGGTCCAGCTGTCCAGCCCCGGAATGTTCGGGTTCACCAGGCCGAGTTGCTGGTTCACCTGGGTAACCGTTGTGATGAAGTTGTCAATGGACTTGTGGAAGTAGTCGACCGAGATCAGGTTGCCGCGACCGTAATAGTATTCAAGTCCCAAATCCAATTGCTTGGACGACATGGGCTTGAGCGCGACGTTGCCGAAGGTCATGGTCTGGTCAGGGACGTTGTCCGCAAATCCGGCTTCCTGCAGCAGGAACATGTTGTCGTAATTCGGCCGCGTGATGGCCTTTGCCGCGGCGAAGCGCAGGATCACGTCCTTTTGCAGGTTGTAGGCCAGGTTCAGGCTGGGAAGGATGTCGTTGTACGAGGCCTTCTGGCTCACGATGGTGTTGCTCCATCCCTGGTTCTGCGGAATGTCGCCTGCCGTCAGCGGCGAGCCGTTGAACAGGTAGCCCGAGCCCGTCACGTCGGTGTGGATGTAGCGCAAGCCGGCATTGCCGCGCAGTTGGTCCTTGTCGAATTCGAACATGCCGTAGAGCGACGTGTTCTTTTCTTCCAGTTGGCCGAAACCAGCGCGCTCCGGGGTCCAACTCGTGATGTTCGCGTTGGTATTGGCCATCATGGCGCCGATATTGGGCTTGGGCGCGGTCCAGGTCGGTCCCCCGCCCATGGTGATGGTGCCGTAGTACAGGCTGGGCGTTGACGCCGCGATTTGACTTGCCGCGGGCAGGAAATTCGCGCGAATGGAGTTCTTCGTGAAGGTATGGTCGGCACCGCGCAGTCCGGCCTTGAAGGCCGAAATGATGCCCCAGTCGAGGTCGGCCGTGGCGTCGAGCTGAGCGAAGTTCTCCTTGTCGGCATTCGGGCCCCTGGTGGTGGCCCAGGAGCCGGACGGATCGATCGTGGCAGGGAGGTTCGCCGTGGTGTAGCTCTGGTTGGACGCCGGGCTGATCGAGATCTGCTTGCCGGTGGCGTCGATCGTGCCGGTCCAGGTCGGCAGATTGCCGCCGTAGTAGGCGTAATTGGTCGTTTCGGAGGTGCCGCCTGTGGCCCAGGTGGAACCCAGCACGCCGGTCAATTTGAACGCGTCGAGCTTGTAGTCGCCGTTCAGCACCAGGCTGTCGGAGGTCATCTTGGCCGTGCGGGCCCAGGTCTGAACGAATTCCTGCGTCGCATTGGCGGCGGTCGTCACGCTGTGCACGCAGACGCCGGCGGCGTTCAGGGCCGTGCAATTGTTGGGGGGATTCTGGTCCTGGAACAGGTACTGGCTGGTGTTGGAGTTGTCGCCGCCGAGCTGCAAGGACATATAGGCCAGATCGAAGCCCATATTGGCGGCCGGCCGCGCCTGCAGGTCGATGTTGAGGGCCTGGCGCTTGCGCTCCTGCACGAAGGTGGTGGGCTCGACGTCTTGCGACCAACGGGTATCGGATTCGATGCCGCGGCGGATGTATTGGGCGCTTTCGATGGCGCCGGCCACCAGGACGCCGAACCTCTTCTGCGGGTCCTTCCAGCTATAAAGGCCGGAAACGTCGGTGTCGGGCTCGGTGCTGATCGTGCCCTTGGCGGCCTTGGCGCTGAAGAACGCCGTGTTGGCGGCGATGTCCAGCGGCTTGCGCGTCTTGACGATCACGGTGCCGCCGATGCCGCCCTCGGTCAGGTCGGCCTGCGAGGTCTTGTAGACGTCCATGCCGCCAATCAGCTCGGAGGGCAGCAGGGAGTAATTGAACGAGCGGTCGATCGACTGCTGGTCATACCAACCCGTGGAGGCGACGGTCTGGCCATTCAGGGTGGTGTAGGTCATTTGCGGGTCGGAGCCCCGGATCGACACCAGGGCCCCCTGGCCGAATTCACGGTCCACCGACACACCGGGAATCCGGCCCAGCGATTCACCCACGTCGGAGTCAGGCAGCTTGCCGATGTCCTCGGCCGACACGGCGTCGACGATGGCTGCGGCATTGCGCTTGATGTTGATGGCCGTCTGCAGCGAGGCCCGAATACCCGTCACCACGACCTGTTCCAGCTGGGCATCTTTTTTGGCGGCGTCCTGGTCGCCTGCAGCCTGCTGCGCCTGAACTGTGCCCGCCAAGCTCAACAACGCGATCGACGCGGCGATGGCGACAGGGGTCTTCCTGATCCTCATGATGTGCTCCTCGAAATGGCCTTTTATGCTGTGGGCCGTTACAACGTGGAACCGCGGCATGACCGATCCGGGACAGGTCAGCACTTGGTGCCTCTGATCTTGGTTTCCAACAAAACCAATGCAGAGCCACTATAAATCCAATCGAGTCCACTTAGGTACCACTTTAGGGGCGTATTTTCCCTGTGGTGTTGTTTGAATCCTGCGTTGAGACATGGGTCAGGCTTTTTCTCATACCAGTTGAGTAAGCCTGCACTCCCGCCCGGCCGCTACGATCAAGCGCTGCCGATGGAATAAAAATCAGCCCCGCGCGGTATGGCAGCAGGATGGCCTTGTTGAAGGGTTCCGAACATCTCATCGACCTACCGGAGACCATGCCATGCAACGTCGAGACTTTCTGACCCTGACGGCCTTGGGCGGCGGCGCAGTGTTTGCGTCCGGCTTGTCGGGTTGCGCGCAAATGGGCCCAAAGGGGACCTACGCATCGAACTCGGACTTCCTGTTCCTGCAGTTGTCCGACACGCACTGGGGCTACCAGGGTCCGGCCAACCTGGATGCGGGAGGGACCTTGCCCAAGGCGGTCGCGGCCGTTAACCAATTGCAGGGCCGCCTGAAGCAGCCGGCGGATTTCATCATGTTCACCGGCGACCTGACCCACACCACGGACGATCCCGTCGAGCGCCGCCGTCGCCTGGCCGAATTCAAGGGCATCGTGGCGGACTTGAAGGTGCCGCACGTGTACTTCATGCCCGGCGAGCACGATGCGGCCCTCGATGGCGGCGCCGCCTTCCGGGAGTACTTTGGCGAGTCCCGGTACGTCTTCGATCACAAGGGCATCCACTTCATCGTGCTGGACAACGTGTCACAGCCCGGCGCGACGATAGGTGAGGAGCAGCTGGCCTGGCTGGCCGCCGATCTGGCCGGGCGCGACAAGCAGGCCCCCATCGTCGTCTTCACGCACAGGCCCCTGTTCGACCTGGCGCCGAAATGGGACTGGGCCACGCGCGACGGCGCGCAGGCGCTGGCCCTGTTGAACTCGTTTGCCAACGTCACGGTGTTCTATGGCCATATTCATCAGGAGCATCACCACATGACGGGACAAATCGCGCACCATTCCGCCAAGTCGCTGATCTTTGCCTTGCCGCAACCCGGCTCGCAGCCCAATCGGACGCCTCAGGCCTGGGATGCCAGCGCGCCCTACAAGGGACTGGGGTGGCGCGAGGTGGACGCTGAGTTCAAGCCCGGGCAGCCCGGCGCCGAGTTCGATCTGCATGAAATGCCGGTGGTGCAGTCATGAGCGCGCTGAGTCGATCACTGAGTCAGCCACTGAGCCGGCGCCAACTCCTGTGGAGCGCGCTGTGGGGCGGCGGCGCATGTGCCTTCGGTCTCGGCCTGGCCCAGGCTGCCACGGAGCCCCGGGTGATTGCCATGACGGCGCGGCGCTTCGTGTTCGAGCCCAGCGAGATTGAACTCAAGGTGGGCGAGCGCGTCATCATCGCCATCCATTCGCTGGACTTCGTGCACGGCATGAACCTGCCCGATCTGGGTAAGCGCCTGGACCTGGTTCCTGGCAAGATTACGCAATTGGAGCTTCAACCCATGGCGCCCGGCGTGATCGAATTCCTGTGCGACAACTTCTGCGGCGACGGCCACGAGAACATGCACGGCCGATTCATTGTCAGCGCCTGAATCCTGAACGATGCAAAGTGAACGGCAGCCAGACCTTTGAAACGCGCGTGCTGCCCCATCTGGACGCGGCCTACAACCTGGCGCGCTGGTTGTTGCGCGACGATCACGCGGCGGAGGATGCGGTGCAGAACGCCCTGATGCGTGCCATGCGCTACATCGCTTCGCTGCGCGGCGACGACGCCCGGGCGTGGCTGATGGGCATCGTCCGCAATACCTGCTTCTCGGCGCTGGAGCAAATGCGGGAGGGGCCGCAGTGGGTGGAATTCGACGAAGCGGCGTTTGACGCCGGCTTGAATGCCGTGGACGGCGCGCCAGGCGACCCCGCGGTCCAATTGCAGCGGCTGCGGACACGGCGCGGTGTCGATGCCGCCATTCGCGCCTTGTCGCCGCCCTTGCGCGAAGTGATCGTGCTGCGCGAGCTCGAAGGCCTCGACTACGCCGAGATAGCGGCCATCACCGGTGTGCCCATGGGCACGGTGATGTCGCGCCTGTCGCGTGCGCGCGAGAAGCTGCGCGAGGCCTTGTCTCCTTCCCGGCTGGACACTTGACATGAAGCTCCAGGACGACGAACTCTCCGCCTTGATTCGCACGCAGGCGACGCGCCATGCGGCGCCCGATCAATTGCGCGCGGCGCTGCGCACGCGCGTGGCGCTCGCCGATGCAAGTCGCACGCCGCAGCCCGACGGCCTGAAGGCCGAGGCGCCCCGCCTCGCCCGCTGGCTCGCTTTCCAATGGCGGCCCGCCGCGATCAGCTTTGCCCTGGGTCTGGCGTGCGCGCTGGTGCTGGGACCGTGGCTGCAGCGTCTTGATGGGGGGACGCCGCTGGATCAAGCGCTGGTGGCGAACCACGTGCATGCGCTGCAGCAGGGGACGCTGATGGCAGTGGTCTCGACCGATCGCCACACGGTCAAGCCCTGGTTCCAGGGCCGGCTCGATTTTGCGCCGCCCGTGTTCGATCTGGCCAACGATGGCTTTCCCCTGCTGGGCGGACGAACCGAACGCGTGAAAGGGCAGGTTGTCGCCGGCCTGGTCTATGCCAGAAACAAGCACATGATCGATCTGTTTGTCTGGCCCAGCGCGGACCGCTCGACGCCGATGCCGGTCGTTTATCGTGGCTTCAACGTGCTGCACTGGTCCGACGGCGCCATGCAGTACTGGGCCGTGTCGGATCTGGAGCGGGCGCAGATGGAGCGTTTCGCGCAAGCATGGCAGCAACGCGCCACGGTCCCCTGATTCCCAGCGCCCTGGTTTGACCGGGGCCAGGGGGTCAGTCGGCGTCCAGCCAATGGTCGATCGACAGCCGTCCCGGTCCGTGGAACACCAGCATCAGCAGCAGCGCGCCCCACAGCACATGGTCTTGCAGGCCGAGGTCGGAAATGTCGGGGAAGGAGATGGCGGCGACTAGGTTCACCATGAACAGGCCCGCGGCGCTGAAGCGTCCGGCCAGACCCAGGACCAGCAGCACGGGCAGCAGCAGTTCGCCGCCTGCGCCCATCACGGCGGCGATATCGGGCGGCAGCACCGGCACGTGGTATTCCTCGCGGAACAGGTAGCGGGTGGCATCCCAGTCCTGCAGCTTGAGCCAGCCGGAACGCCAGAACACCTGCGTCAGGTACAGGCGCGCCGCCAGGTCGAACAAGGGCGTGATCCATTGCTCCAGCCGGCGGGTCCAGGGTTTGAAGAGGGCGTGCACGCTGCGCGGGACTTGCAGCAGGGTCGTCGTATTCATCTCAGGGGTCCTTTGGAGTTCTTGGAGTTCTAAGGCAGCTGGGCCGAGTTCAGCAAACCGGATTGCGCCAGGCTGTTCAGGAATTCACCAGGGTTGATATCGGCTTGAAGCGCCGCGGCCTGCGACAAGGCCGGACCCAGTGCGGTGCCTGCGCACAAGGCGTCGAACAGCGCGGCCTGGGCGACACTCAAGCCGACAACGACAGGCCTGACGCCTTCGCGCCAGACCAGGGCACGGCTGCCGGCGCGCCAATCTAAGGCCGGCAGGTCGTCAGATTCCGTTTGGTGCCGGCGCCAGATGTCGACGACGGGCCAGCGCGAGTCGATGCGCGCATGGTTGGGTGCGATGCCCAGCACCAGCCTGGGCCAGTCGGCCGGCGCGATGCGGCCCAGGGTGTCCAGCGAGACGGGCGCGCTGTCCGGTCCCATGGCGACGGCCTGGACCTGCCACTCCAGCCGCGCCACGTCGCCGAGGTAGGGGAGTTCAGCCGCAAAGGGGTAGTGGTCGAGGAAGTCCGCGAAACTCTCGCCGTACTCGTTGAGGTCGCCGCTGGCGCTCGGGTGGCCCAGCGCGTATTGCCGGGCCGCTTCGCGCAGGAAAGGGCGGCCTACCAAAGCCGAGATCACCGGGAAGCTCGCTTCCAGCGCGTCCACCCATCGGCCCACGACGCTGCGGCGGTACGCCGCGAGCCGCTGCCTGGCCACCGCAGGCGCTTCGACGAACTGGTTCAGCATGCCGTCGTCGGTTTCGCTGCCGCCGAGAACGACGGTGCAAAACCCGCTTTGGAGTTCGTCAAGCGTGGGCATGGCGACTCTCCGCGGCTTGTAAATGCTTTTCAGCCTGCTCGGCCTGTGCCAGCAACACCGCCAATTCGGGGATGTCGTTGTCCCATTCGATCAGCGTGGGCTGCGGGCCAAAACGTTCCAGCGCCTTGGCGTACAAGGCCCAGACGGCGGCGTGCACGGGCCGCGAGTGCGTGTCGACCAGAAAGCCGCCGCTTTCGTCGGTCTCAAAACCGGCCAGATGGATTTCTCCGATAGCGCTCCGGGGCAGGGCCTGCAGATACGTCCCGGCGTCGAATCCATGGTTGCAGGCACTGACATGGATGTTGTTGACGTCCAGCAGGATGCCGCATCCGGTTCGCCTGGCCACTTCGGCCAGGAAGTCCCATTCGGTGTAGTCGGCCTGCGCAAATTGCAGGTAGCTGGACACGTTCTCGACCAGGATGACCTGGTCGAGCGCGTCCTGGACCCTGGCGACATTGGCGCACACGACCGACATGGCTTCGTCCGTGTAAGGCAGCGGCAGCAGATCGTTGAGGTGCGTGGGGCCGACAGCCGACCAGCACAGGTGTTCGGAAACCGCGGCCGGCTGCACCCGCTCGACCAGCGCCTGCAGCTTGCCCAGGTGCCGTGCATTCGGCCCGGCGACCGAGCCGAGCGACATGCCCACGCCGTGCAAGCTCACCGGGTAGTGATGCCGCAGTTGCTCCAGCACCCGCAGGGCGTCGCCGCCCGCGCCAAAGAAGTTCTCGCTGTGCGCTTCAAGCCAGCCGGTGGGCGGCAGCGTGGCGAGCATTTCCTGGTGATGCGGGCTGCGCAGTCCAATGCCCGCCTGCAGCGGCAGGCCCGTGGGAGGCCTGCGCGGCGGGCAGGACGGCAGCGCGATGACGGACGCTGGAGACATGGCGCGGCTTACTTGCCTTCAGGCGCGGCACCTGGCTTCATGCTGCCGCCCATTTTTTCGCAAGTGCCCTTGGCCACCAGCTTGAAATCATTGGGATCGTTGTCGACCTTGGACTGGCCGGCGCAGGAATGCTTGCTCTTGTTGCTGCCGCAATCATTCTGGCCGGCCTTGGCCACGCCGAAGCATTTTTCCTTGGCCATGTCGTCGGCATATGCCGATCCGCTGGCGGCGGTCAGGCTGACGGCAAACAGGCCGGCCATGGCGGCCGAAACGAGGGTGATCTGATCTTTCATGAGCGTTCTCCTGTTGGGTTGATGGCGCCGGACTGGCGCTGAAAGCAATGGGCTTCCACGTGTTGGTCGTGGCTGCATGCAGATTCTTACACCTGCACCTATTTATTTTTTCGGGCCCGTGCGCCCTTCGCCAGTACCAAAGCTCCGAGCTCATCCATTCCATGAAGGATGAAAGTGGGCTATACTCTTAGCTTCAGTCGCGGGGTGGAGCAGTCTGGTAGCTCGTTGGGCTCATAACCCAAAGGTCGTAGGTTCAAATCCTGCCCCCGCAACCAAAGAATACGCGTAAAAAGAACAGTCGCGGGGTGGAGCAGTCTGGTAGCTCGTTGGGCTCATAACCCAAAGGTCGTAGGTTCAAATCCTGCCCCCGCAACCAAAGAATACGCGTAAAAAGAACAGTCGCGGGGTGGAGCAGTCTGGTAGCTCGTTGGGCTCATAACCCACGTTGTTAAATCAACGATTTAATGAAGCCCGCCATGTGCGGGCTTTGTGCTTTCTGGGGTTTCGTGCCCATTTTGTGCCCACATCAAGATGGTTTTCCCACGAAAAATGGTAATGCACGGCGTTGTGGCGTTATTTTTCTCTGTGCCCATTTCGTGCCCATTCTGTGCCCATTCTGTGCCCATCTTGTGCCCATGAAAAATTCGGTGGGCTGAAAATGACCATTGGGTGCTGTGCCCATACTTTCCATGTCGATCCGCATAGATTGTGTCGGGTCAGGTTTAGGCTGATCTGAGTCATTCGCCGGCCGACGCCTGAGCGGTAGCATCCGCGAAAACAGGTCATTGGGCGCCGCGGGGCCCTAACGGTGGCTTCGCGCCCGGACCCGGTCGCTCGACAGTGACGCAAGCGTCGTGCCGGCACGACCGACTGATCCCGTTTGCCGGGCCAGACTGTCGACCCCGAGCAGACCATTGCCTCCTAAACGTCAGCTACCCGAAGCGGTAATTGCGGGCACAACTGGTCGAGAAGCTGCTGCGAGATATGATGAGTTAGTCGAATCCCGCCCAGGCACACGTTTGCTGGATACAGCGCGACATACCCGATCTCGCACGGGCAGAATCCATGCATGGCCGCAATCTACGACTTTCAAAACCTCTCGTTCGATGACTTTGAGCGGCTGTGCGCCGACCTGATGCAGTTTCGGATTGGTGTGCCGCTTGAGTCTTTCAGGATCGGTCGGGATGGCGGTATCGACTTGCGGTACGCACCGTCCAGAGACCATACAACCATCATCCAGTGCAAGCGCTACGCGCCAGATGCATTTGCGCGTCTGTACAGGGATCTTGAGAGCAAGGAACTTGCGAAGGTCAGAGCGCTCGCCCCGCGTCGATACGTACTCTGCACTTCTTGCAAGCTCAGTCCGCCTCAGAAAGACAAGCTACTGAAGCTCCTGGCACCTCACTGTCTGCACTCTGGAGACATTCTTGGTGCGGATGAGTTGAACCGCATCGTTGCAGCCAACCCCGACATTGAGCGGCGGCACTTCAAGCTCTGGCTAGGTTCGACCGCTGTGCTTGAACGAGTTCTCAACGCTGGAATCTTTTCCTATAGCGAACATGAGGTCGAGACGCTCCAGCGAGAGATCTCCAGGTATGTGGTGCACGAGGGCTTCGATCGCGTACTTCGTACATTGGACGAGACGCATCACTGCATCATCGTCGGCATCCCTGGGGTAGGCAAGACGACAGCAGCGCGCTTGCTGCTCGCGCACTATTTAAGGGAAGGCTACGACGTCATCTCAGTTACTCGTGACGTTGACGAGGCTTGGCGGGTACTCAGTCGGTCAGCCGATGCCAAGCAAGTTATCTACTACGACGACTTCCTTGGACAAGTGACGTTCTCGCAGAAGCTAGAGAAGAACGAGGACCGGCGGCTGCTGGAGTTGATGACGCACTGCAAGAACAGCAAGCACATGCTGCGCAGCCGTGCGTCGAGCTGAAGAAATCTGCATCGGCGGCAAACAGGCAAGCGATTCGATCAGTCCAACTGGCGCATCAACCATACGCCCGCCCACCGGCCACCAACTGCGGCATGCAGATCTGGTGGCCGATTTCATTTGGGGCAGGGGATTTAGGCCTGGCTGCACGATGCAGCCAGGCCTGCTTCATCAATATTGAATGCTGTTATTTTGTACAGTATTATGTGGCGACACAGGTCGTAGGTTCAAATCCTGCCCCCGCAACCAAGAAATATCGTTATAAAACAATAACTTAGAATGCCATCCCTGTGAGGGCCTTCTGCTTTTTCGGGCCTCTGTGACGAGGTTTGTGACGAGTCCTGTGTCGTCACAGAACCCGCGAATTTCCAAAACGACCCTTGGGTTTGTGACGGGTTTTGGGCGCGAAAAGCGCCGATTTGGACGTCTCGGGTGTTGGCGCCGACCGGAATCTGAGCCAGTTTTGCAGGTAGTGCCGAAGTAAATGTGAGCCAGGTGTTCAACCTACCCTGATGCCTTTTTGAGCAGCGGGGTTCCAGGAGTGATCACCATGGACATGATTGGCAGAATACCTTCCTCGGATTTGTCCGAGTTCACATCCTTTATCACGCGGCCAAAGAACGTATCTTTGGCCTGGAAATGATCGAGGAGTTGCGTGAGCACGGCTACGAGATCAGTCCAGGTACGTTGTATCCCATATTGCATGCCATGGAGAAGGCTGGGTACCTCCGAGCTGAGCAAGAGGTGGTAGGCTGTAAGGTTCGCAAGTACTACAAGGCAACTCTGTCCGGACGCAAGACACTGTCAATGCTGCAAGCAAAGATTCGGGAGTTGACCAACGAAGTCTTGGACTGAACGCGGTAGGCGCTTACAGATCGGGCGACTAGGATTTGCGCATATTGCGCATCTGAACGTTTCAATGACTGAACACTGGATTAATCGCGGTTGGGTACATTTCACTTATATTCGATCGCACGGCGGGGCCTATCTAGCCGAGTGCAGCCATTCTTGAATGCCTGTTCCATCGGTTGACACGATTGCACATTCATTGCCGCAAGTAGGAGCCGAATGGACTGCTCCCGGTCCAATAGACAAGCCTGCCCTATCCTGAAGGTTGCGGCCGAGTTATCGGCGACGTGTCCCGGCCCCTGATGGAAATGTCTGACGCTCGATGTGTCGGAATGTGATGCGTCCCTTTGACAAGTCGTAGGGGGACATCTCCAGCGAAACGCTGTCACCCGCGAGTACGCGGATGCTGTGCTTGCGCATCTTTCCACCTGCATAAGCAATGATGTTGTGCCCATTTTCGAGGGTGACCCTGAATCTGGAATCCGGGAGCACCTCGTTGACGATGCCGCGCATCTCGATCAAATCTTCCTTGGCCATCAAGGCCCTCCTGGGGTAGTGGCAAGCGATGGCGCCGGAATACGGCTACGCCTTGCTCGAGTCGAGGGACGGCCACGAGGGCCGTGAATTAGTGCTGCTTTGCCCAGGCTGCGCCTTCAGTGGCTGCGTAATGAAGGGCAGCGTCCGAGGTCGCAAAGTGGGTCTTGAATCGCATGACGCGATCGACGCTGGCCATGCCCTTGCCAGAGCGGATGGAAACCGACGCGACGAAGCGCCCGTCAGTGTTGGCGGTGGTCATGGGTGAGACAAGGAAACGCCCCACCTCAATGCTTTTCTTTTGCATATGTCATTCGAGGTGTGCGCCTTGATCGGTGGGAACCGTCTTGGCGCGGTTTTGAAATGAGGCACGTTCGGTGCCTCCAGTGTGACGGTCTAGATTACAGCGCGCGAATGTTGGCAGCTTGAGGACCTTTGGGGCCTTGTGTGACCTCGAACTCGACGCGCGAGCCTTCTGCCAAGGTACGGAATCCGCCGTTGTTACGAATTTCGCTATGGTGCGCGAACAAGTCTTTGGAGCCGTCGGTAGGCGTGATAAAGCCGAAGCCCTTGCCATCGTCGAACCATTTCACGGTGCCGGATTGAGTGGTCATTTTGAATTCCTGTGTTGAGAGATGAACGAAATCCTCCGTGGCCGACATGGCTGGCGGAGACAGAGACACTCAAGAGCAATCAGCGGGGGAGAAGCTGTAGCGAGCCGCTCGCGAGATGAGGCCAGGAGATGGCCAGCGGGCTGCAGAAAAGACCTTTGGAGAACGGTCTTGTGCGAATCTATGGGGACAGTCTATCACGCTATCGATTCAGCCATCTGTGTAGCAGTGTGTAGACCTCGGCATGATGCAAGAGCTCCAGGTGGTGAATCCCGTGGCCAAGCCATTGACGATCTTCGGGAAAATGCAGGCAACGTGCGGGATCTCGATGGCGCCCCAAAGCGCTGTCCAATGGCACCAGGCCGTCGCCGAGCAATCGGCCCTTGATTGCGCCGGACTCCTTGCCGAGGGTCGCGGCCACGGCGCAGCAATTCACGTGCTCGGGCAACGGGACATGTTGTCGTCGATCAACGCTCGCCTTGAAACGATCGGTGTCAATCCAGTCTTCGCTCAGTAAATTACCGAATCGCAAATCCGTGATGCCGGCACTGCGCATGCGCCCCAGGCGCGCGAATGGTGCAGCGTACGGCGTGGCGCCCAGGACGCGCTCGAAAAGGTGGCCAGCCCGCTCCAGGGGCGCTCCATGGTGGGGCGTCCCCAGAAACACCATGTCCGTCAATTGTCGGGTCCAGCGATCGTGGCATAGTTGGCCCTTATGAATGGCCTCGAGCGACAGTCCTGCGATTGGACGCGACGGAAATCAATTCGGTTCTGAAAGGGAGTGCCATGAACTTGCGTGGCTTTCAGGTCGGACGGAATACGGTATTTATCTTCGTTATTGCATGCTATGTTCTGGGCGGGAGGTTTGGTTATCTCCTTGCCGTCCCACCAACTTATGCATTGACCATTTGGCCCCCCGCGGGCATCGCGCTGTCCGCTGTTCTTCTGCGCGGCCCGGCAATCTGGCCAGCAATTCTTGTGGGCTCGCTCGCAACCCAACTCGCTTGCAATCTTGATGGATCGTCGAGCGAGGCGATTGCACGATCGTTTGCACTCTCGTCCATTGTTGCGATTGGCTCGGTCATTCAGGCTGTAGTTGGTGGTTGGTCCGTTCGTCGCTTTGGCGGATTTCCCAATGCGTTGCGCAAGAGTCGGCAGGTCTTTGCATTACTGACTTATGGCGGAGTGTTCAGCTGTTTGATATCCGCCAGTGTCGGTGTTGTGAGTCAATTCTTGCTGCGAGAGATCTCAGCTGATGTGCTTTTTGAAACTTGGTTGACGTCGTGGATTGGCGATTGCTTCGGCGTATTCCTGGTCACACCAATTGCACTTTCTCTTTTCACGGCTCCGCGCCAGGAGTGGCTGCGGCGTGCCGCAATCATCGCATTCCTTACCGGCATTTCTGTTGCAGGCTGCCTCGGTGCTGTTGTGCTGACGGCCCGGCTGGAACGACGCGACCTGAGGGATCAAGTTCTCGTCGCAGGTGAGCATTTGCGTGGGGCCTTGCTGGCTGAGACCCAGTTCCGCATGGCGGGCCTCTATGCATTGCAGGCCTTCTTGTCGCAGTCTACAGCAATTTCAGCCGCAGAGTTCTCGCGCTTCAGTTCCCTTATCATGTCCCACACTCCTAGCGTGGCTTTGATGGAATGGGCTCCAAGGATAGGCATGCAGGATCGTGGCGACTTGATCATCACAGAAGCCGGCAAAGGTGGTTTAGTTCCTGCCGCCAAACGTTCGGAGTATTTTCCTGTAAGGTATATCGAGCCAATGGAGGTCAACAGGGCAATCATCGGATTTGACCTCGCTTCGGAGCCCCTACGCCGCGAAGTGTTGACCAGAGCGCGCGCGCGGAATGCCCTGGAAATTACGGCCCCGTTGACGCTGGTTCCAGGCCGACAAGGCCTTATTGTCGTGGCACCGGTCTGGCGAAGAGGCAGTGAACCCGTGCTGCCGTTAGTTGGGACAACCCAGATTGCTGGATTTGTACTGGCAGCGATTCAATTGTCGGATCTCGACAGGTTTGCTTTCATGGGATATGACAGATCGCTATTTAATTACTGGCTCAGCGATGAAACCGATCCAGCATCGCCGGCGCTTCTGAGTTCCAATGCCACTATGGGGTACACGCCTTACAGAGTCGTAGAGCGTGGGTTGTTCGGTATTAGCGATGAGCTTCAATACGTGCATGCCTTTGAGGTCGGTGGTCGACAGTTGGTTTTTAGAATGACACCAACTGAAGAATTCATCAGCCGCAATCGCGTAAGCAAAGGATGGCTTGTTCTGATGGCCGGAATGTTATTTGCCAGCGTCGTCAGTGCATTTTCATTGATCGTCACAGGCCATGAAGGAGAATTAAAGGAACTGCTGAATGAAATGACGGAACAGGCGCATACCGACGCACTCACAGGGCTTGCCAATCGAAGATCGATGATTGAGGCACTGCAAGGCGAACTTCGAAGAATCGTTCGCTTCGAGCTTGTCGCTACGGTTCTTGCAATTGATGTCGACTACTTCAAGCGCATCAATGACGGATATGGGCATGATGTTGGCGACAAGGTTTTGGTTCAGCTCGCGGATGTGTTGCGGTCATGTAGCCGTGGTACCGATTTCGCTGCACGGATCGGCGGAGAGGAATTCATTGTTTTGCTTCCAGGAACAGATCGTTCTGGCGCCGCTGAAATGGCCGAACGTGTCCGAAAATTGGTGGAATCTTCGAATGTTGTAATCGATGAGCTTTCTATTTCGATAACCGTCAGTATTGGCGTCTCGATGATGAAAAAGACCGACGAAGACTGGATGCAGGTAGTTCGCCGTGCTGATGAAGCGATGTATCGAGCTAAGGCTATGGGACGGAATTGTGTGATGGTTGAAGAAGTCAGGCAATCGTAAGGCGTTGTGTGGGAGATAGATTGCCGATCTCGGACGACCAAAGTGGGGCGCAACCTTTTTCGAATCTTTGACTCTGTTGTGAACTAGGTCGAATGGGTGGCGAAACCTTGGGTGCGCTGAAGCCGGTAGGGTTCTTTTCAGCGGCCCTTGTCCAGGACGGTTGGCAACATGATGGATGCACGAACTCCCGGTCGATCCAGTGGGGGGATCGCTTCGACACCGGAGGTGATGCTTGGCTCCATTCGGGCCGACCCCACAGTCTTGGTGGAAATCTTGTTTGACAAGTACGCCACCGCAGTGTCAGAAAAAATTTCTTGCGCATGTTGCCTAGGCAACATATACTTGAGGCAATTGGAGTCAAGACATGGGAAACAATTCCGCTCATACCAGCTACGAGCATCGCGGCTATGTCGCGCGGCTGGTGCATCAGGCGCAGTCGGCGATGGTCGCTTCACTCGATGAGGCGCTGGAGCCCTTCGATCTTTCGGTAGCGCAGTACGCCATCTTGTCAACACTGGTTTCGGGCCATGCCGACACGGCGGCCCAGATTTGCAAGGACATCTCTTACAGCCCCGGAGCAATGACGCGGATGCTTAATCGCCTGGAAGAAAAAGGCTTGATTGTTCGAACCGAATTTCCGGACAACCGCCGGATGAACAAGCTGGAGTTGTCGGAGAAGGGGCGTTCTGCATTTCCCGCCATGCTGGCTTGCTCCAGTCGTGTCATCGACCGGTATTTCGGCGCCTTTGAGCTGACCGAGCTTCGACAGCTGGAAACGTTGTTGAACAAGATGATGCACCGCAGTTGATTTTTTTTGCCATTAATGTTGCCTAGGCAATATGAAAAAGGGTTTGAAACCATGAGGACAGAACTTCGAGCCGGACTGATGTGTCTGGCCATGGCGTCACATCCGCTGCACGCGGTCGCTGGCACGGCGCCGTCCATCAGCGTGCTGGGCGCGTTTTTTCCGGACTGGATGTTCTGTGGGCTGGGCGCGCTGCTGCTGAGCTTGCCCCTCAGCCAGGTGGTGGCCCGGTCGGGGTGTGGGCAGGCCCTGGGCGCACGTTGGAGGTTGGCGCTGTACGTCGCCTTCTTTGCGCTGCTGGCCATGGCGGGCTGGCTGTTCTGGTTCAAGAATTGAGAGGAGTGTGGTCATGAGTGAGCAACCCAAGCGCAGCAAGCTGGCTGCAAAAGGACTGACGCTGCTGGTATGTGTGGCGGTCGTGGGTGGCGCCGTCTACCTGACGCGGACCCTGGACCATGCGCCGCGCACCGACGATGCCTATGTGTATGCCGACACCGTGCAGGTGGCGCCGGAGGTCAGCGGACGCATCGTCGAGATGGCTGTCCGCGACAACCAGAATGTCCGCCGTGGCGAACTGCTGTTCCGTGTCGATGCCAGACCCTATGAGGCCAGCCTGGCGAAGGCCGAGGCCAGCCTGCACGCGCTGGATGAAGAGATCATGCTGACGCAGCGCACCGTCAACGCGCAGCGGCTCGGTGCCAAGGGTGCCCTGGCCGCGGTCGAAAAGGCCAAGGCGGCGGCTGACCAAGCCCTCGATACCTTGAAGCGCTTGGAGCCGCTGGGCGGCAGCGACTATCTTGCGGCCGAGCAGCTTGACCAGGCGCGAACGGCGCGCCGCTCGGCGCAGGCCCAGTTGCAGGCGGCCCAGCTCGATGCGGCCCGCGCCGCGGCGGGCGTTGGTGGCGTCGATGCATTGGTGGCCCGGCGCGAAGTCATCCGGGCCGAAATCGCCCTGGCCCGCCTGAACCTGGACTATGCATCGGTGCGCGCGCCGTTCGACGGCACGGTGCTGAACCTCAAGACCACCGCGGGTCAGTTCGCTGCTGCCGGCCATCCTGTCTTCACGCTGCTCAACACCGGGCGTTGGTGGGTGGTGGCCAATTTCCGGGAGACCGAGCTCGAACACATCCGCGCCGGCGAGCCGGCCAGCGTCTATGTGCTGGGCACCTCGTCGCGGCGTTTCGAGGCGGTGGTCGAGTCCAAGGGCATCGGCGTATTTCCTGACGACGGCGGCGGCGAGGTGGCTGGTCTGCCTCGTGTACCGCGCTCGATCAACTGGGTCCGGGTGGCGCAGCGCTTCCCCGTGCGCATGCTGGTGAAGGATCCGGATCCCGAATTGTTCCGCCTGGGCGCATCGGCCGTGGCAGAGATGCGTCCGCTTGCCGAAGCGCAGTCGCGTTGAATGACCAGCGTTGGATGAGCGGAGTTTTTCACCATGATGAACCAAGGCCGATCTGACGTGCTGGGCGCGCTGCGCCTGGCGCTGGCCCCGTTCCCGGGCCGCCTGGACACCATGTGGCGCTACGTGGTGAGCAGCGCCCTCGTCATCACGATCTCCATGGCGCTGCAGGTGCCGTTCCTGGCCGTCTCGCTGATCATGGTGTTCTTCGTCGTGCAGGAAAACACGGTGCTGACCCGCCTGTTCGGCAAGGTGATGGTGATCGGCACGACGCTGGGCGTGGGCGCAGCCATCGTGCTGCTGCGCCTCACCATTGATGCGCCGCTGTGGCGCATCGTCGGCGCTGGCGTGATTGCATTCGCCGGCATGTACTTCCTGCGCATCAGCCGACTGGGGTCCATGGGCTTCATGGTGGCCCTGACCACGGTCTATGCCCAGAGTCTGGTCGACTTGACCGATTCCGGCGAGACGTTGCTGCGTGGGCTGCTGTGGTTCTGGGTGGCTTGCGTCTACCCTTCGCTACTGACCATGGCCGTGAACGCCGTTTTCCGCCCGGCCCATCCGGCACGCTTGTTGCGAGATGAGCAACTGCGTCAATTGCAGGAGTTGCGCGAGCAACTCGAGGCTGCGGAACAGGGGCGGGCAGCGCGTGTCCTGACGGTGGATCAGGTCGAGCAGGGCGTGCTGAGCTTGCATCGGCACCTGGGGTTTGCCGTCATGGGCGATGCGGACATCCAGGCGACGCGGGGCCGGCAGCTGATGCGCGTTGCCGCCATCGACCGCCTGCACACCGCGGCGGCGCAGCTGGCGTCGCTGGAGAGGGATGCGCTGGGCGAGGTGGACCGTGCCCATTGCCAGACCCTGCTGCAGACCTGCCGGACCCTGGCCCGCGCCATCGAGCAAGGCGAACCATTTGCACGCGCTGAAGCGCAGTCCCTTGATGACGCCTTGGCGCCTTCAAGCCATCCCGTGTTGCGGGAGATCGAACAGGCCTTTGCGCATTTCGCCGAAGCCGACCGTGACCAGGGCGCGCAGCCGGAAGGCGCGTCCGCCGCTGCACCGGCGCTGGCGCCCGACGCCTTCGACAACCCGCGCTACGGCCAGTTCGCGCTCAAGTCAGTGCTTTCGGCGCTGATCTGCTACTGCTTCTATACGGCCGTGGCCTGGCCCGGCATCCACACGGCGATGCTGACCTGCCTGATCATGGCCCTGCCCAGCCTGGGGGCGACCTCGCACAAGGGCCTGCTGCGGATCTTCGGCTGCGCGATCGGCACAGTGCTGGGATTGCTCGCCACCGTATTTGTCGTGCCCCACCTGGACGGCATCGTCGGCCTGCTGGCCCTGAGCCTGCCCGTGATCGCGCTCAGCGGCTGGGTGGCCGCAGGCTCACCCCGCATCAGCTATCTGGGCGTGCAGATCATGTTCGCGTTTGCGCTGGGGATGTATGGACATTTCGGTCCGAGCACCGACCTGACCGAGTTCCGCGACCGCATGGTGGGCATCCTGGTCGGCGTTGCCGCCTCCCTGGCCATGTTCGTGTGGGTCTGGCCGGAGCGCGAGGGCGGGCAATTGCGCAGCCAGTTGGCGCAACTGCTGCGTGCCATAGCGGCTGTTGCTTCGGCAGGGATTGGCGGTCCGGGACACCAGGCCCGGCTGCGTGCCTGGTCGCTGCTGCGCGACAACCGTGAGCTGCAGGCCCGCGTCGCGCTTGAGCCGGGCCTGGAACAGGCCCACGACGCGGTCAATCGCCGGCTCACCACGGCATTGGCCCAGGGGCAGGCCATGCTGATGACACTTCATCACCTGGGCCTGCAAACGGAACAGCGCGAGCTGGCGCTGGCGCCGACGCAGCGCCAGCTCATTGCCGCCTGCGTGGCCGAGTGCCATGAGGATCTGGGGGCCATCGCCTCGCACCTAGACCAATGGGCAGATCGCGATCCTGAACCCGCGTTCTCCGCGATTGCCTATGCACAGCGCCTGGCTGCGCTGGGCCAGGCCGTGCAGGAAGTCGGCCTGCCGGAATCCTTGCTCGCGGCGGCGCGCGAAGCGCTCGACGGCGTGCAGCTCTTGTTGAACACCTGCGCCATGGGCGCCACAGCTCCTGAGGGGATGACATGAATCCATCCAATACCCATCGCCCGACCATGCCGCCGGCTCGCGCGCTGATGCCGCTTCTGATGGCAGCCGCGCTCAGCGCCTGCGCCATTCCCCATGATCCTGGCAACACGCAAGCCAGCCTGGCCGCCGATCGCATCGAGATACCGGCCGAGCTGCTCGCGGGAAATGGTGAATGGCCCGAGCCGCAATGGTGGCGCCGCTACGGCGCCCCGCAACTCGACGCGCTGATCGACGCCGGCCTGAAGCAGGCACCGTCGTTGGCGGTCGCGCGTGCGCGGCTGAAGCTCAGTCATGAGCAGGCGCGCCTGACCGAGGCCAGCGAGGGCCTGGCCGTGGGCTTGCAGGCCGATGTGGACCGCCAATCGGTGTCGCAGAACGGTTTCCTCGGCGTGTTCGGCAGCACCAATCCGATGTTCGGCACCACGGGCCCCTGGTACACGGCGGGCACGTTGGGACTGGGGGCCGAATACACGGTCGATGTCTGGGGCCGCAACCGCGCCCGAGTCGAGGCCGCGATGGGCATGACCCAGGCGCGTCAGGCCGAGCTGCGCCAGACTGAACTGCTGCTGTCGGCCCAGATCGCCCAGGTCTATATCGACCTCCAGGGTCTGCTGGCCGAGCAGGCCCTGATCGTGCAGTCGCAGGAGATTGCAGCCGCGTCGGTCCGCCACCATCAGGCCCGTGCGCGGCAGGGGCTGGAAATGCAGGCCGCCGCTGCCGCGTCGATCGCACGTGAGCAGGAATTCCAGCGCATGCGAGTCGCCAATGAGGCGGCGGTGAAGCAGGCGAAGGAGCGCTTGCGAGAGCTTTGCGGCATGGGCCCGCAGGGCATGCCGGCACTAGCAGCGCGGCCACTGGTCAATCCCTCCGCCGATCTGCCCCCGCATTTGGGTTTCGAGTTGCTGGCACGCCGTCCCGACCTGCAGGCCATGCAGGCTTCGGTGCGCGCCTCGATGAGCCAGATCGATGCCGCCAAGGCGGCCTTCTATCCGAGTTTCGACATCAAGGCCTTCTTCGGCTATGACGCGCTGCATCTGGAGGATCTGCTCAAGCAGTCCAGCCGTCAGTTGAACCTGGTTCCAGGCTTGAGCCTGCCCATCTTCGACAACGGCAGGCTCAACGCCAACCTGGCGGGCGTGCGGGCGCAGAACCAGGTGCTGATGGCCCAGTACAACGAATTGGTACTGCGCTGCGTGCGCGAGGTGGCCGACGTGAGCGTGCAGATCGAGGGTTTGCGCCAGCAGCAACGGGCGCAGGCTGACAAGCTGGCCGCGCTGCGCAGCCAGAGCGATGCGGCCGACGCCCAGCAGCATCAGGGCCTGATCGACAAGACCAGCGCGGACGACGCCCGCCTGCCGTGGCTGCAGGAGCAAGCGCGCGCTGTGGCGCTGCAGACAGCGCAGTGGCGCGCCCATGTGAGCCTGATCACCGCACTTGGTGGCGGCTATCAGGCGCCTGGCGGCTCCACGGCGTCGGCAACGACGCATGTGGCTTCGGCGGCGCATGGCGAATCCGGGCACTGACGCAGGACTGCCCCCCATGGCCCGACACCGTCTTCGACTGTCACTGGAATCATGATGGACTTTTCTTCGCTCGACACGCTGCCCGAACTGTTCAGGGCTCGGGTTGCGGTATCCCCTGATCGCGAGGCTTATCGGGCTTTTGATCCGCTGAGTCAATCGTGGCGCCATCTGGACTGGGTGGATGTCAAGGCGTCGGTCGACCGCCTCGCCAAGAAACTGTCGCGCCTGGCGCTGCCCAAAGGTGCTCGTGTGGGCTTGCTGCTGCCCAGTGGCTTCCAGGCGGTCGAGCTGGACCTGGCGGTGATGACGGCCGGTGCGGTACCTGTCCCCATTCATGCGCTGGACAACCCAGAAAGCATTGCGTTCATTCTGGCCGATTGCGAGGTGTCCTTGCTTTTCGTCGAGAAGGTCTCGCAATGGCTCGACATTGCGAAGGTCACGCTGAATCTTCCTGCATTGAAGCGCGTCGTCGTGACCGGATCCGAATTGCTGACCACGGCCGGTGCCCCTTTCGTCACTCACTGTGACAGCTGGTTGACTGAGACGGTTGATGAACCCGACTGCGCGGTCCATGTGCCGAGTGCAGACGATCTGGCGGCCATCGTCTACACCTCGGGCACCACCGGACGGCCCAAGGGTGTGATGCTCACCCACCGCAACGTGATGTCCAACGTCAAGGCGATTGCGCAGCACCTGCCGCTGCGGGAGGACGACGTCTTTCTCTCCCTGCTGCCCTTGTCGCACACCTTCGAGCGCACTACGGGCTATTACGTACCGATGGCATTCGGCGCCACCGTGGCCTTCTGCAGATCTGCCAAGACGATCCTGCAGGACCTGCAGTGCGTGCGTCCCACGGCGATGATCACGGTGCCGCGCATCCATGAACGCCTGGTGGCAGGGTTCGAAGCCAGGATGGCACGCTATGGTTGGCTGGAATGGCTCTATCGCAATGCGCGGCGCGCTGGTGCGATCCGAGCCGGACTGCACGGCGGCGAACCGATTTCAGGTGGCCGCGCCGCAGGCTCCCTGGTGCTGTTGGCCGAACGAGTCATCGGGGCACGGCTGCGTGCGCTGTTCGGCGGACGTCTGCGTGTCAGCGTCAGCGGCGGCGCACCGCTGCCGCTCGAGGTCTCGACGACCCTGCTGGCATTTGGCGTGCCTCTCGTGCAAGGCTACGGCATGACGGAGGCGTCTCCCGTGGTGGCGGCCAATACCCCGGACGACAACCGGCCCACAACCGTAGGCCGACCGCTACCAGGCGTGAAGTTGCGCGTGGCCGAGAACGGTGAACTCCTGGTCCGCGGCCCCAGCGTGATGAAGGGTTATTGGCGACGCGAAGCCGACTCGCAACGCACGCTCGCTGATGGGTGGCTGCACACCGGTGACCTGGCGCGCATCGAGGATGGTCGGCTGCGCATCGTCGGGCGGCTCAAGGAAATCATCGTCACGTCGACTGGCGAAAAAGTTTCACCTATCGATGTGGAGCAGGTCATCGTCGCCGACCCAGATTTCGCGCAGGCCTTCGTGTTCGGCGAGCAGCGTCCCTTCGTCGGTGCCGTGGTGGTCCCGAGCGCTGAGGCCTGGGGCAAGTTGGCGGATCTGTACGGATTCGACGCGAGGGATGCAGGCTCCGCGAACCGCGAGCTGCTGCGACATGGGCTGCTGGAGCGAATTCGTGCCTTGACGAGCGGCTTGCCGTATTACGCGCAGCCTCGCGCGGTGGTCGTGAGCCTGGAGCCATGGACGCTTGAGAACGGATTGTTGACACCCACGCTGAAGCTCAAGCGGCGGCAATTGCAAGAGCGCTTCGCACCTCGTATTGAAGAGGTGTATGCACGCGCAAGGCGCATTCCGGCAGCGCCCTCCAAGGCCGGTATCAAGATTGAACATCGAACCGAGTCCCAGGAGTCCACATGAAACAGCAATTCGTCGCCAAGGCTGAGCTTGCGGCAGCTTCGAGTAAAGGCTTCTACCCGTCCCGCGGTCTGCTTGCACGGGGCGTGAAGCTGCTGCGGCAGCTGAGTTTCAAGGCCAAGGCCATGCTCTTGTCCTTGGTGTTTTTGGTGCCGATCTCCGGTCTGTCTTACAGCGTCTGGTGTTCGGCCCGCTCAGCCATCGAACAGACCCGCCAGGAAATGCGCGGCTTGAAATTCGAACGTCAAATACAGAGCGCCTTGCTGGCCCTGGAGAAGCACAGGCAGCAGGTGGCGCGCCAATCCGGCGTCCTGTCGCCATCGGACCCCTCGCGTGCTGCGCTGGACCAGGCATTGCGCGCGCTGGCGTCGCAGCAGGCACTGGAGGGCTCGCAGGCGAATGCCCCGCGTGAATACCGGGCGCTTGAGGCCTCAATTCAGGCCTTGCAGAACACAACTCCTTCGTCGACGGCAGCTCAGCTCGATTTGGACGATACGGTGGCGCGCCAGTTGCTGTTGCTGGCAAACCGGGTAGCTGACGGCGCATTGCTGAGCCAGGATCCGGATGCAGACACGGCCCGTTTGGTGACGCTGGCTGTTCTGCGCGGCCCGCTCCAATACGAGAACACGGCGCGGCTGGGTGACCTGGGCCTGCTTTCGCTGCGGGAGGGGCAGTTGGACCGCTCGCGGCGAGATGTGCTGACGCAGTGGAACGCGGTCTGGAGCTTTCTGGACAACGACGTCGAAACGGCTTTCCAGGCGGTTGCCGTCAACGAACCTGAGTGGGCCAGGCAGCTGCAGATGCCTGCAGCGGACGCTGCGTCTGACGTTTTCAGAGAAGCCATCGGAAAGCAACTGCTTGGCGATGAAGGCCCCACGGGTGACCAGCAGGCCTTTGCCGATCGCTCGGAACAGGCCTGGGCGCAGCAGACGCGGCTGGTGAGGATCGCGCTGGACCAGCTGGAGCTCCGGTTGAAGGCGCGTGAGGACCGTGAAGCCGGCGCGATGCAATTGCAAATTGTCGTCACAGGCTTGTGCCTGTTGCTGGCTGCATACCTCTTCGTGTGCTTTTACTTGCTACTGCGAGGCGGCATGTACGAGATGTCGCACCACCTGACCCGAATTGCAAACGGAGACCTCACTGAGAAACCCCGGCCCCAAGGTCGGGACGAGGGCGCACAGATTTTGCTGTCACTTGCTGGCCTGCACGAGGTGCTGCACGATCTCATCGGCGGTCTGGTCGTCGGTGCCGGCGAGTTGCAGGAGACTAGCAACCGCATCTCGCAAGCTGCGATAAATCTGTCGGCGCGTACCGAATCGTCCGCGGCCTCGCTGCAGCAGACGGCGGCCGCCATGGCCCGCATCGAGGAGCTTTCGCACGAGGCCAGTCAGCACGTCACCGACGCCAACCAGACGGTCGCGGCCAACGCCGAACGGGCCCGCCAGGGTGGGGAAGCCATTGCTCGGGTGGTCGACACCATGGGGCAGATCGAACAGGCCTCAGGCCGGATTGGCGAAATCATCGGCGTGATCGACGGCATCGCATTCCAGACCAACATCTTGGCGCTGAATGCCGCTGTCGAAGCGGCGAGGGCGGGCGAACAGGGGCGCGGATTTGCGGTGGTGGCCGCGGAGGTCCGCGCGCTGGCCACGCGCTCGGCCGAAGCCGCACGGGAAATCAAGGATTTGATCGGCGGCAGCATGGCCCGGATCGACCTCGGGCAGCGCGTGGTTGCCGAGGCTGGACAGGTGATCACCGAGGCGGCGTCGTCGGCTCGCACCGTAGCTGGCCAGATCCAAGCTGTCGACGCGGGAGCCCGCGAACAGGATCGCTCGGTCGCCGAAGTCGCGCGTGCCATCGAGCAACTGGATGAGATCGTCCAGCAGAACGCCGCCATGGTCGACCGAGCCGTGGGCGCCGCCGGGCTGTTGGCCGAGCAGGCCGTGGCGATGTCGGAAACGATCAGCCACTTCCGTTTCGTTGCCTGAGCAGCGCGCTCGCCTGAATCACCCACGTCATGCTGCACCTGGAACCCGGACTTGCACGTGCATTGGACTCGCGGCAGTTCCAGGCGTGTCGGCCATCGAGAGAGGCACATTGCCATGAACCCCACATCGCTTGAGCAAGACATTAGGGTATCGCCTGGTCGGGTCAAACAGCTGATCGTCGCCATTGGCGTGGCGGCCGCGATGGACATCTTGAGAAGCGCCATGATCGGCCACTGGAACGACCTGGCCATTCTCGGCCTGTCAGCAATTCCATTGCTCCTCGCATGGCGGCTGGTCGACTTCGGGCGCACGGAAATTGCTGGCCAGGTCATGCTGTTTGCCTTGACCTGCATGGTCAACGCCTTCGTCTGGCGCAATGCGGGTCTGCAGGAACCGGCCGTCGTGGCCTATCCCACCATCCTGATGTTGGGCGGCATGCTGTTCGGTCGACGCGCTATGTTGTCGATCATGGCGGCGATCATTCTGTTCCTGGCGGTGCTGACCGCCGCCGACGCCTACGGCTGGCACACCAGCGCGCCGCCCAGCTCGGACGCTGCCAACACCGTTTCTCTGATTGCCATACTGGCAGTGACCGCGATCGTAATCTGGATGGTCAATGGGGACTTCAAGGCGCTGATCGGCAACTTGCTCAAGGAAAACATCCTGGTGACCGACTCGCGCGAGCGTATCGACTACCTGGCCCGACATGACCACCTGACCGGCTTGCCCAATCGAGTTCAGGCCAGGGAGCTGTTCCTGAGGACAATCGCGCGCGCCAACGAGGATGGCGGTAAGGTGGGACTGATCCACCTCGATCTGGACGATTTCAAGTCTGCCAATGCCACCTTGGGCCACGTGTTCGCCGATCGCATGCTGAAGCAGATTCCTGAACGGCTGACAAAGGAACTGCGGGAGCACGATTCCATCTGCCGCCTTGGCGGCGATGAGTTCCTGATTCTGATCGACGCGCTGGAGAATTCAGACTCGGCGATGCACATCGCCGGCAGGTTGCTGGAGCGGTTTTCCGAGCCACTCGAGATCGATGGAGTCCATGTGATGACCGGCTGCTCCATGGGCATCTCGGTCTATCCGGACGACGGGATCGATTTCGACACTTTGCTGAGACACGCCGACATTGCGATGCATACGGCCAAGGACGCAGGCAGGAACGACTACAGGCTGTTCGCGCCCTCCATGACGCAGGAAAAGGTCTCGCACATGCGATTGAACTCGGCCATGCGGCATGGCTTGTCGCGCAACGAGTTTTCCTTGCACTTCCAGCCTCAGTTCGATCTCAAGAGCGGCCGCATCGTCGGTGCTGAAGCCTTGCTGCGTTGGCAGCACGGTGATTTCGGTAATGTGTCTCCGGCCGAGTTCATTCCCATTGCAGAGAAATCCGGGCTGATCGTGCCGCTGGGGGAATGGGTGCTGCAGGAGGCCTGCAGGCACGCGGTGCAATGGAAGGCGCTGGGTTTGGGGAATCTCGTGGTGGCTGTCAATGTTTCACCGGTCCAGGTTCGGCGGGGCGGATTGGAGGCGATGGTCATGCGCGCCTTGGAGTCATCGGGGTTGAATCCGTCACTTCTGGAATTGGAATTGACTGAGTCCTCCCTGTTACATGACTCGGCAGAATTTTCCAGATCCTTGTCGGCCCTGCGCCAACTGGGCGTTGGCATCGCGATCGACGATTTTGGAACAGGCTATTCGAACCTGGGCTACCTGAAGAAATTCGAGGTCCAACTGCTCAAGATCGACCAGTCATTCGTGCGGCGCATGACCCAGGACCGCGATGACGAGACGATTGTGCGCGCGATCACCCAGATGGCCAAAGGAATGCGTTTGAGGACCTTGGCGGAGGGCGTCGAGGACGTCGGGACCTTGCGGCTGTTGGCCGGCCTGGGCTGTGATGTGGGGCAGGGCTATCTGTGGGCTCGTCCGATGCCTGCCAGCGAGTTCACCGAATTCGTGCGACACCAGGCTGCCCATCCCAAGCTGCATGCGGAGCCCACCCTGCATTCCGGCCTGTTGCCGTGTAGCGCGGCAAGCCATTCAACCCCAACACACCGGGACTTTTTTGCATGAAGCCAAAGAAGATGTACCAACCACGGGTGAAGGTGAATCCAATTGCATTGATCAATGCCACCTCCCAACCCTTTGCCTCGTTGACCGCGCACGTGCAAAAGATTCGCAACCAGCAATGGACTGCGTTCGAGAAAGCACGCGCGGGCAGGCTTGACGTGCAGGCCATTGTGGTACTCGTCAACACGATGAACATGATCATCGCGTTGTTGGCGCTCTACAAGATAGGCCAGGACAACTTGTTCGAGTTCGGTGATTTCTGCCAGGTGGTTCGGCTGGCGTTCAACCAGTGCATGGAGCAGCAGCCCGTGTCGTTCACGAACGAGGACCTTGATGCCATTGAAAACGGGCTGGCCGTGCATCAGTCTCACTTTCAGAGCATTTCGGTATTTCACATCCGCAAGGCCAGGGAATTCATTGCGCGGCATGCCAAGCCCTCACAACCGCTTGAATTGGTCTTGTAGTTCTGGATCTTTTGAATTGACTCGGAACTTTCTCGCGCACCAAGCAGCCTTGAATCAAGCATGCACATTCGATTATTTATTTTATTTCTCTGGTGTTTGAGCTGGATGCCGTTTCGTGTCTGCTCGGTCCTGGGCCGATGGTTAGGTGCCATCCTGTATCACCTGTTGGGCCGACGTCGCCGCATTGGTGAAACGAACCTGCGCCTATGCTTTCCGAATCTGAATGAGGCGCAGCGTACGCGGCTTCTGAAACAGAACTTCGTGGCGATGTCGCAGATGATTCTTGAATATGGATACTGCTGGTTCGCTTCTGAAAAGCGATTCAGGAAACTCGTGAAGGTGAGCGGGCTGGAGCATCTCCAAAATGCCAAGGGTCGTCCGATCATCCTGCAAATGCCCCATTTCACTGGCCTGGACCTTGCGGGATTGCGGCTTTCCCTGGAGACGCCCATCGTCAGCATCTACGCCAGGCAGAAAGACGCATGGCTGGATCACTTCTTTCGCAGCAAGCGTTTGAGGTTCAATACCGGCGAGGTCTTCTCGCGCCAGGCAGGTATCCGGCAGAGCATCAAGGCAATGAGAAGGGGCTTGAGCCTGTATTACCTGCCTGACCAGGACCACGGACCGCTGGACTCCGTGTTTGCAGATTTCTTCGGCGTTCCTGCAGCCACGCTGACCGGCCCGTCCAGGCTGGCTTCGATGATGGACGCGGTGGTGCTGCCTTGCTATCCGAAGCGCAATGCCGATGGGTATGTAGTGGTCATCGAGCCCCCAATGAAGGACTTCCCATCGGGAGATCTTCGCGCCGATGCACAGAACATGAACGCGGTGATCGAGCGGCAGGCCCTGAAAGTGCCGCACCAGTACTTTTGGTTGCATAAGCGCTTCAAGACACGCCCCCCAGGCGATTCAAGCCTCTATTCAGTTTGGACCGCGCCGGCTGCGCGCCGCGTGAACACTACTGCGTCACCACTCGTCCGTTCGAAATAAGTCGTTGGCAGCAATAGGCAGCACTCATCATGCACATTCCATTTTACAAACTCCTGGTGCTTGGCTTGTTCATTGCAAGTACCGTCTACGTGCACTTCCGCGGCCGTTATCGATTGGGCTTCTGGCGCCAGCTCAGCGACCATTCGACCGTCATGGCGCCGATCAATTGCTTCATGTACCTGTTCTCCAAGGTGCCTTGCACGCCATACCTGAGCCCAGCGGAATTTCCTGAATTGAGTCTGCTCGACGAGCACTGGGAGGAAATTCGGGATGAGGCCTTGAACCTCGCGCGCAGCGGCAGCATCAAGAAGTCTGACAAGTTCGACGATCTGGGATTCAACTCGTTTTTCAAGACGGGTTGGTCGCGTTTTTACCTGATGTGGTATGGGCAGGATCATTTGTCCGCGGCATTGACATGCCCGGCCACCTTGAAACTTCTCAAGCAGATACCTGGGATCAAGGCGGCCATGTTCGCCTTGTTGCCGCCGGGCAGCAGGCTGGTGCGGCACCGCGACCCTTTTGCGGGCTCCCTGCGCTATCACCTGGGCCTGGCGACGCCTGGAACCGATAACTGCTTTATCGATGTCGACGGGCAACGCCACGTGTGGCGAGACGGCGAGTCGGTGATCTTCGATGAAACCTATCTGCACTACGCCGAAAACATGAGCGATCAAAATCGCATCGTGCTGTTTTGCGACATTGAACGTCCCTTGTACTTTTTATTCACACGTGCAATCAATCGCTTCGTGAGCCGGAATCTGCTTGGGGCCGCAACCGCACCCAACGATGTCGGTGACCGGACCGGCGGGCTTAACAAGGCATTCAAGCATGTTCAGGCCGTTCGGCTCTTCGGCAAGCGGATCAAGGCACGCAGCCGATTCGGGTACTACGCCTTGAAGTGGCTGGTTTTTGGCGGCCCCATTGTCTGGTGGCTGACGGTCTGATTGGTTGACGGTTGACCCGTCTCGAATCGCAAGGCATGAAAGTTAGTCGTCTTCTCAATGACTGGTCCATGGCGCCGGTGCCGACTGCAAGCGTCCACGGCTGGTGGCGATGCGGCGTCTGCGCCATGCTGGATCGACCCGGACCGACGGCTCGGCGACGGCTAAAGCCATCGACTACAGCCTGAAACGTTGGGGGGCGCTGACGCGATACATCGACGACGGCGATCTGCCGGCAGACAACAATCGCGTGGAGAACCAAATCAGGCCGATTGCCATCGGCAGATCGAACTGGCTGTTCGCGGGCTCGCTTCGCGCCGGACAGCGCGCCGCAGCCGTCATGAGCTTGCTGCACTCCGCCAAGCTGAACGGGCTCGAACCGTACGCCTATCTCAAAGACGTACTGACCAGGCTGCCGACGCTGCCCTCTGCGCAGATCGAGGAGTTACTGCCGCATCGCTGGCAGTCGAGCATCACCTCGTAGTTGCCGCCCCGGCGGGATGTGATGCCCGCGCGCTTACCTTCATTTACAAGCTCTCTCAATCCCAAGAATTCTTTCAATGTCAGCTGATCAAGATCTTTGTCGGAATCTCGAATTGCGCGCGTAACAGAGACTAGGATTTCCGCCTCATGCTTCGCGAGGCGCAGACTAAGCAACATGTCAGCCAAGTGCGGGATCATGTCGAAGCCCTTGAAGTTCAAGCGAACCGACCGGTTGAGCAGGCCATCAAGGGCTACCGCATGCGGATTTTTCGCTCCCTTTATGGTTACCATTGCGTGAGTGCCAGAGGCCGCCACTTCATCGACGACGATGCGAACCTGATGATTAGTTTCAGAATTCAGCTTGCGAGTTGGAAAATCGATAGGCTCGAGCCGTTTTCCTTCAAGAGTAATGACCTTGCTTGAGGCGGTCTGACTGCACAGCATTCGGCGAACAAGGTCGCCATCGTCAAATCCAGCTAGGATATTTTCAAATTTTTCAACGGTAGGCTCTTTTTTCATATCCTGAGCTGCTGTATGGGCGTTGGTGTGTGCTTTCAAGCTGCGTTTTCGTGCATCGCGTTGCTCATCTGTCAACGTGCCATCAAAAAGTCTTGGGTCGCGACGCTGGACTACCCCCATTGAGAGAATGATGGATTTCGCCACATCGTGATCGACATAGACTTCTGCATATTGCGGATCTTCAGCAAACGCCATGAGGTCCGCAGCTCCTTTGTCCATTGCCGAATCAAAATCGGATTTCGGCACATGCGCGACACCTCCAATCGATTTGACATGATGCCCCAATATTTCGGCGCTGAGTGGGATTGATGCAAAGACCGTGACCTTGCCCTGCCGCACGAGTTGATTCTTTTCTTCCTTGTCCATCATTTTCTCCTTTTAAAACGGCGTGAGCGGCAAGTGCAGCGATGCAAGCAGCGCGGGCGAGAGCCGTATACGGGCCAATCAGTTTTCGGTTATGTTCAATTGGGTGAGGTTCTTTTGCGGTGGGAGACACAATCGGTTCGATTTGATACAGTGGATGTCGACCGATATCGCGTTCTGGGCTTCCGAATAAAACGGAAGATTTCAGTGCTTCTACCATTCGAGGATCTGGATTTAGAGGTGCTGCGAGAGGTTCTCGGACATATAGTTTTGCGATGTCCGGCATGCACTTGGAGAGTTCTATAATTCTCGCATGGTGATTGGATACCTTCCGTCAATCCTGGTCATGTGCAGTGGTTTCCTGTATGCAGGTGAAATGATGGACAAAAAGCAGAGGAAACGCCGCGCCTTGCCAGCTGAGCTCAGTACATGGATTTCAGCCTATCGCTCGAA
>Ga0213872_10000053_pt1 | contig 103215 bp, 74 predicted proteins | sample VelepicomBERX_R2_FD_160071 | JGI IMG/M metagenome (GOLD analysis project Ga0213872, IMG submission 160071) | Rhizosphere microbial communities from Vellozia epidendroides in rupestrian grasslands, the National Park of Serra do Cipo, Brazil - RX_R2 | ecosystem: Host-associated > Plants > Roots...
CCGCGTGCCGCGCGAGCGGGGGTAGGGTGGTGCTGGTCGTCGCGACGAAGCCCGGGACCGGGCGGTGGCGCGTGAGGCGGCTCAGGAACGGGGCGAACAGCGAAGGCAGGGGCATGGCGGCGCGATTCTCGGCAGTCGCGGCCCGCCCCCAAGCGTGGAATTGGGCCGGTTTTGCCCGCCAAAGTGCCCGCTCGAACGGCGTACGGGTTTATACGCGTGTAGAAAGCCGGCTGGGAACGTCGAGCAAGCGCGGAGCAAGCCGGTTAAAGGCCGTCTTTTTCCCCGCTGATCGGCCGCTACCGCGACGCGCCGGCCCCCTACGATCGGGTCGCCCGAAAGTGTCCAGTGCCGCGCGAGCGGCGAGCCCGTCATGGATCTGTCCACGCCCCTGAAGCAAATGCGCCAGCCCGATATGTCGCAGGTCGAAGAACTGCTGGCCGCCGCGCGCGCCGGCACGATGACGCTCGACCAGCTCGTCGCCCATGCCGCGAGCCTGCAGGGCGCCGGCATGAACGAGGCCTCGGCGCTGCTGTACCGCACCTGGCTCGACGCGACGCGCTCGCCCCTGCGCCATATCGCGCTGTTCAATCTCGGCACCCAGCTTTCGTCGCTCAAGCGCGAGGCCGAGGCCGAGGCGGCCTACCGCGAGGCGCTCGAGCTCGTCCCCGGCTTCATCCAGGCGAGCCTGAACCTCGGCCACCAGTTCGAGCGCCAGGGCCGCACCGACGCGGCGCTCGCCGAATGGGCGAAGATCCATGCCAACGAGGGCCTGCGCGCGCCCGACCAGCTCGAGCTGCGCCTGCACGCGATGAACAACTCGGCGCGCACGCTCGAGACGCTCAAGCGCTACGACGAGGCCCACGCGCTGATGCGCAGGAGCCTCGAGCTCAAGCCGGGCCAGACCGACGTGATGCAGCACTACGTGCACATCCGCCAGAAGCAATGCGAGTGGCCGGTCTACCAGCCGGTCGGCGAGGTCACGCACAACCAGCTGCTCGTCGCGACCTCGCTGCTGTCGATGCTGTCGGCGACCGACGACCCGGCGCTGCAGCTGATGTCGTCGATGCGCTTCGTCTACGAGCGTGTCAAGAAATACCCGGAAGCGCTGCACACCAAGCTCGCGTCGCCGCGCAGCGGCAAGATCCGCATCGGCTACCTGTCGGGCGACCTGTGCATGCACGCGGTCGGCCTGCTGACGGCCGAGATGTTCGAGCTCCACGACAAGCAGCGCTTCGAGATCTTCGGCTTCGAGTGGAGCCGCGAGGACGGCTCGGAGCTGCGCCGGCGCATCCTCGGCGCGCTCGACCACCACGTGCGCCTGTCCGACATGGACGACGAGACCGCGGCACGCACGATCACGGCCTGCGGCATCGACGTGCTCGTCGACCTCCAGGGCCTGACGAACGGCGCGCGGCCGAACATCCTGTCGCAGCGTCCGGCGCCGATCCAGGTCGGCTACCTGGGCCTGCCGGCGACCTCGGCGCTGCCCGGCGTCGACTGGATCATCGCCGACCGCTTCGTGATGCCGCCCGAGTACCTGCCGTACTGCACCGAGAAGCCGATCTACCTCAAGCACACCTACCAGGTCAGCGACCGCAAGCGCCCGGTCGGCGCGACGCCGACGCGCGCCGCGCTGGGCCTGCCCGAGGACCGCTTCGTCTTCTGCTCGTTCAACAACAACCACAAGTTCCGCGAGGACATGTTCGCGGCGTGGATGCGCATCCTCGCCCAGGTCGAGGGCAGCGTGCTGTGGCTGCTCGCCGACAACGAATGGGCCAAGGCGAACATGCTCAAGGTCGCCGCGGCGCACGGCGTCGCGCCCGAGCGGCTGATCTTCGCGCCGCGCGCGATGCCGGCCGACTACCTCGCGCGCTTCCAGGCCGCCGACCTCGTGCTCGACACCTTCCCGTACAACGCCGGCACGACGGCCAACGACTGCCTGTGGATGGGCACGCCGATCCTGACCTTCGCGGGGCGCAGCTACATCTCGCGCATGGCCGGCAGCCTGCTGAGCGCCGTCGGCCTGCCTGACCTGATCACGTTCAGCCTCGAGGAGTACGAGCAGCGCGCCGTGCAGATCGGCCGCAACCCGGCGCGCGCCTGGTCGTACAAGCGCTTCCTGCGCGAGCACGGCCGCGGTTCGCCGCTGTTCGACATCCCGGCCACGGTGCGCGACATCGAGGACAATTTCGAGCGCCTCGCGCTCGCGCAGCGCGCCCGCGACCGCGCGGCAAAACCTTGACTAAGTCCAGCTAACGAGTTATCTAGGCTTACCCGGCCCAGTTCAACAGGAAATACGTCCCGTGCCGTCGCGCTCCGACAACTTCTTCGACGCCAAGGCCCCCCGCCAGCAGGGCGGCGGCGCCGGCCTGCGCCTGGCCGCCGACGCGACCCAGGGCGGCCGCGGCTCGGCCGCGCCGGACCCGATGGAGCAACTCGCCGACATGCCCGACGGCGACCCGCTGCTGCAGGCGCTCGCGTGGCTCACGCGCCACCACGGCCGCGGCCGCTCGTCCGAGTCGCTGCGCGCCGGCATGCCCGTCGACGGCGTGCTCGCGCCCGACCAGGCGCTGCGCGTGATGCGCGAGGCCGGCTACAACGCGGGCCTGCTGCGCAAGGCGATCGACGACATCAACGAGGTGCTGCTGCCGGCCGTGCTGCTGCTCGACGGCGGCGACGCCTGCGTGCTCGTCAAGCGCCTCGAGGACGGCGGCGCCGGCAACTGCAAGTACGAGGTCGTGTTCCCGGGCCCCGAGGCGGCCGCGTGCACGGCGACCTCGGCCGAGCTCGAGCCCGAGTACAGCGGCTTCGTGATGGTCGTGACGCCGCAGGAGGTCTCGCAGGCCGCGCAGCGCAGCGGCCACGAGGCGCAGCTGCTGCAGCCGGGCGAGGCCCATTGGCTGTGGGGCACGATCCGCCGCTTCACGCCCTATTACCGCTCGGCGATGGTCGCGGCGCTGCTGTCCAACGTGCTGATGCTGGTGTCGGGCCTCGTGACCTCGATCATCTACGACAAGGTCATCCCGCACCAGGCCTTCGTGACGCTGTGGACGCTCGCGGCCGGCTCGGCGCTCGCGCTGATGTTCGACCTGTTCGCGCGCCAGCTGCGCGCGCACCTGATCGACCTGGCCGGGCGCAAGGCCGACCTGATCATCGGCGCCAAGCTGTTCCGCCAGACCCTCGGCGTGCGCATGGAGCACCGGCCGGCTTCGGCGGGCTCGTATTCGCATTACCTGGCCCAGATCGAGCTCGTGCGCGAGTTCTTCACGTCGGCGACGATGTCGATGCTGACCGACGTGCCCTTCGTGCTGCTGTTCATCGGCATGACCTTCGTCGTCGGCGGGCCGCTCGGCATCGTGCTGCTCGTCGCGATCCCGCTGGGCATCGGCGCGAGCCTCGCGATGCAGGGGCGGCTGCGCAGCGCGATGCGCACCAATATGGCGGAGATGGCCGACCTGCACGGCACCCTCGTCGAGGTGATCGAGGGCCTCGAGGACCTCAAGACCACGGGCGCCGAGGGACGCTTCCTGCGCCGCTACGAGATGAGCACGGCGGTCGCCGCGGAGTCGGGCCTGAGCTCGCGCTCGATGACGAGCTGGGGCATGAACCTGACGATGTCGATCAACCAGATGATCAATCTGGCGATGTTGGTCTGGGGCGTCTACCTGATCCACGACGGCGTGATCACGGCCGGCTCGCTGCTCGGCGCGGTGATGTTCGCGGCGCGCGCGACGATGCCGCTCGCGAGCCTGATGAGCCTGATGACGCGCTACCAGGGCGCACGCGCGGCGATGCTGTCGCTGAACAAGATCATGGGCACGCCGACCGAGCGCGAGGCGCACCGCAACTACGTGCCGCTCGCGGCCGGCACGGGCCGCATCGGCCTCAACGACGTGGGCTTCGCCTACCCGGCGGCCGACGCCGACGGCCAGTCGCCCAAGGTGCTGCGCAACGTCACGCTGCGCATCAACGCCGGCGAGCGCGTCGCCGTGCTCGGCCGCATCGGCAGCGGCAAGTCGACGATCCTGCGCCTGCTCGCGGGCCTGTACCAGCCGACCGAGGGGGCGATCGAGATCGAGGGCATCGACCTGCGCCAGATCGACCCGGCCGAGTTCCGCAGCCGCGTCGGCTTCGTCTCGCAGGACCCGCGCCTGTTCCACGGCACGCTGCGCGACAACGTGCTGATGGGCCGCCAGATCGACGCCCAGCGCCTCGTCGACGTCGCGCGCATGACCGGCCTCGACCGCGTCGTCGCCGGCCACCCGATGGGCTGGGACCTGCCGGTCGGCGAGATGGGCGGCCTGCTCTCGGGCGGCCAGCGCCAGCTCGTCGCGCTCGCGCGCGCGCTCGTGTCCAAGCCGCAGATCCTGCTGATGGACGAGCCGACGAGCTCGATGGACGCGCAGAGCGAGATCGCGTTCCTGCGCCAGCTCAAGGACGCGGCGGGCGCCTGCACCTTCGTCGTCGTGACCCATCGCCCCGCCGTGCTCGAGCTCGTGCAGCGCATCGTCGTCGTCGACGCGGGCCGGCTCGTCATGGACGGCCCGCGCGACCAGGTCCTCGCGGCGCTGTCGGGCGTGCGCCCGGCCCAGCAGGGCCAGCCGCAGGGCGCCCCGACCGAGGCCGCGAACCTGCGCATGCACCCGGCAGCCCAGCCGGTGCAGCGCGAAGCCTCCGTATAAATGAAGCCCCTCGCCCGGTCTCGCCGCGCTGTACGCGGGCAAGCCCAGCCGGCCCCCCGAGGGGACGCGGCGGTCCACGGCATCGGGCCGCGGACCACCGCATGCGGGCCGGCTTGGGGCGGCCCGGCGCTCGGCCCGGAAGGCTGGTGACGCCATGTCCGAGCGCAGTCTGAGCCGCGAAGAGGGCCTGCTCGTCAGCAGCGTCAACGCCGCGCTGCTCAACGAGCCGATGCCGCGCGCGGTCTGGGTGCTCTACCTGATCGTCGGCATCGTCGCGACGGCGATCGCCTGGTCCTCGTTCGCGAAGGTCGACGAGGTCACGCGCGCCGAGGCGCGCATCGTGCCCGACGGCAGCGAGCAGGTGATCGCGAGCCTCGAGAGCGGCATTCTTGCGGCCGTGCTCGTCCACGAGGGCGACCAGGTCGAGGCCGGCCAGACCCTCGTGCAGCTCGACCCGACGCGCGCCGAGGCGGCCCAGAACGAAGGCGCGGCGCGCCATGTCGCGCTGCAGGCGACCGTCGCGCGGCTGCGCGCCGAGGCGCTCGGCCTGCCGCTGAAGTTCCCGCCCGAGGTCGAGGCGGTGCCGAGCGTCGTGAGCTCGGAAACCGAGGTCTTCGAAGCCCGCAAGCGCCTGCTCGACGAGTCGGTCGCGAGCACGGCGCGCTCGATCGGCCTGCTCGCCAAGGAGCTGCACATGTCGCAGGCGATGGCGGCCAAGGGCCTGATGTCGGACGTCGAGGTCATGCGCCTGACGCGCCAGGTCAACGAGCTCGAATCCCAGCGCAGCGAGCAGATCGCGCGCTTCCGCCAGGACGCGACGGCCGAGCTCGCGCGCAACCAGACCGACCTCGCGCAGATGGACGAGCAGATGGTCGTGCGCAAGGACGTGATGCAGCGCACCGAGCTCAAGTCGCCCGTGCACGGCTTCGTCAAGTCGATCAAGATCAACACGATCGGCGGCGTCGTCGGCAGCGGCGCGGCGATCATGGAAATCGTCCCGCTCGGCAACCAGATCAAGGTCGAGGCGCATGTCAAGCCGCAGGACATCGGCTTCCTGCAGCTCGGCCAGGACGCGATCATCCGGCTGACCGGCTACGACTACAACATCCTCGGCGGCCTCAAGGGCAAGATCAGCTACATCAGCCCCGACGCCCTCGGCGACCCCGACAAGGGCGCCCAGGCCGCCTATTACCGCGTCGTGATCGACGCCGAGCGCACGAACCTCGAGTACAAGGGCAAGCCGCTGCCGGTGCTGCCCGGCATGACCGCGTCGGTCGACATCCGGACCGGCGACCGCTCGGTGCTCAGCTACATGCTGCGGCCGCTGCTGAAGAGCCGCGAGGCGCTGCAGGAACGCTAGCGCGCCGCTTGGTGCGGGCGTCGCCCGGGCGCCGAAACACGGCATAAAAGCCGCCCGATTCGCCAGCTAATCCGGCCATGGTCAGCAGGCTGTCCGTGGTGTCATGGGAGCCTCGTTCACCGAAGCTGTTGTACTCGCCATGCCCGCACCCCGTCCGCACCGCGCCCTCCTGTTGGCCGTCGCCCTGGCCCTCGGCCAGACCGGTGCCCACGCCGTCGGGCTGCAGTGCAGCGACGCGCTGCCGCCCGAGCAGGTCGGCGCGATCGACTCGGATCCGCGCGTGCAGCTCGAGCAGCTCGTCGACCGCGCGATCCGCAACAGCCGCAGCGTCGGCGCGGCCTACCTGCTCAAGCTCGCCGCCGACTCGGACTACGACGAGGCGCGGGCCCAGCACCTGCCGACGGTCGGCGCCGGCGTGACCTACGCGTCGATCGGCAGCACGACCTACGGCGTGACGAGCAAGGGCCGGCAGACGCATGGGACTTTCTCGGTCAGCATGCCGGTCTACGACTTCGGCCGCATCGACAAGCTGATCGACTGGCGCCGCGAGCTGCGCGAAGCGGCCCAGGACGGCAAGGTCTACGCCGAGGAGCAGATCGCGCTGCAGACCGTGGCGCTCGCGCTCGACCGCAGCCGCTACACGCTGCAGGCGCAGATCTACAGCCAGTACACGCGGCGCATGAGCTGCCTCGTCGACGCGCTCGGCGTGATCGTCAAGGCCGACCATGGCCGCGCAAGCGAGCTCGTGCAGGCGCAGAAGAGCCTCGAGCAGGCCGACCTGTCCTACGTGCAGACGACCGCCGCGCTGCGCGAGACCGAGATCCAGCTGCGCCACTTCGTCGGCGACGACCTGCCGCCCGCGGCCGCAATGAGCGCGGTGCTCGCGCAGGTCCCGGACCTCAAGCAGATGGAGGACGACGTGCTGACGGCGTCCGACATCAAGGCGGCCGACGCCCAGGCGCGCGCCCAGCGCCGCTACGTCGAGGCCGCCCAGGCCGGCTACAAGCCGAGCGTGAGTCTCGCCGTGGGCAGCGACAAATACCTCGGCGCCGGCGCCTCGGCCGACTGGTCGGTCGGCGTGGCCGTGAACCTGCCGATCCTGCAGCCGGGCTCGACCGCGAACGTCACGGCCGCGCTGCGCCGCGCCCAGGCCGCCGAGCTGCAGCGCGACGACGCCGTCGACGCGAAGCGTTACCGCCTGCGCCAGATGTACGACAGCGCGGTCTCGGCGATCGATCGCGAGCACCGTATCGTCACCATCCTGCGCGACAGCGAGCGCGTGCGCGCGTTCACGCTCGAGCAGTGGCGCGAGCTCGGCCGCCGCTCGCTGTTCGACGTGATGTCGGCCGAGGGCGACTACTACAACATGCGCATCGCGCAGGTCAACTCGCTGTTCGACGCCGAGCAGGTCGTCGCGATGATGTGGTCGCAGGGCCGCGGCGTGATGGCGCCGCTGCGCTGAGCCCGCCCGGCCGCCCGACGGGCGCTCAATCGTCGCCGTGCGTCTGGCCGAGGCTCTCGGCGATCGGCGTGCCCGGCTGGCCGCTGAAGAAGTAGGGCGCGCGCCTGACCTGGCGCGGCGCGACTTCGTCGAGCGTCGCCGCGTCGTACAGGCGGCCGTTCTGCATGACCTGCACGACGCGGTCGCTCTGGCGGATGTCGGCGAGCGGGTTGCCGTCGATGATCACGAGGTCGGCGAGCTTGCCGACCTCGAGCGAGCCGAGGTCATGATCGAGGCCCAGGTAATGCGCGGGGTTCAGCGTCGCGTTGCGGATCGCCTCGAGCGGCGTCGCGCCGCCGAGCACCATCATCCACATCTCCCAATGCGCGCCGAGGCCCTCGCGCTGGCCGTGCGCGCCGATATTGATGCGCACGCCGGCCTTGGACAGCGCGTTGACGTCCTGCGCCACGCGCAGCACGTTGAAGTCCTCGTCGGGCGCGGTCTCGCGGCGCACCGCGCGCGCGTCGAGCAAGGCGGCCGGCACATGTTTCGTCAGCAGCGGGTGCTTCCAGACCTCGGTGCGCGCGTACCAGTAATGCTCGCCGTCGAGGCCGCCGTAGGCGACGTTGAAGGTCGGCGTGTAGCCGACCTCGGTCTGCGACCACAGCTCGCGCACGTCGTCGTAGCTCCTCTCGACCGGGATCGCGTGCTCGACGCCGGTATGGCCGTCGACGACCATGCTCATGTTCTGCTCGAACAGCGAGCCGCCCTCGGGCACGACCATCATGCCGGTCGCGCGCGCGGCGGCGACGATCTGCTGGCGCTGGTCGCGGCGCGGCTGCTGGTAGCTCTTGACGCTGATCGCGCCGTCGGCCTTGAGGCGGCGCAGGTGCGTGAGCGCGTCGTCGTAGCCGTTCACGACGGCCGTGAACGGCGTGCGCGCGCCGTACAGGATCGTGCCGGTCGAGTAGATGCGCGGCGCGACGACGAGGCCGGCGCGCTGCATCTCGCCGTGCGTGAAGATCTGCGCCGAGTCGTTGCTCGGGTCGTGCAGCGTCGTCACGCCGAAGGCCAGCGACGCGCCGTCGATCCAGCTGCGCTGCGGGATCAGGCCGTCCTCGCCCATGCTGCCGTGCCAGTGCGCGTCGACGAAGCCCGGCACGATGGTCTTGCCGTGCACGTCGATGCGCCGCGCGTCGGCCGGCACCGCGACGCTGCCGCTCGCGCCGACCGCGACGATGCGGTTCGCGTCGACGACGAGCGTGCCGTCCTCGATGACCTGGTCGCCCTTGAGCGTCGCGATGCGCGCGCCGACCAGCGCGATGCGGCCGCTCGGCTTGTCGCTGGGTGCGCTGAAGCCGATCTTCACGCCTTCGGCCGCGGGCGTGAAGGGCTTGGCGTCGCCGGGCGCGAAGGCCTCGGCGAGCTTCACGCGGAACAGCTGGTCGCCGAGCGTGTAGGTCACGCTCGCGGCGTCGGCCGCGAAGCGCAGGTTCTCGGCCGCGTCGCGGTCGAGGCGGCGCAGCGGCAGGCTGTCGGCCTGCGCGCTCAAATTCAGCGGCTTGCCGACCGCGGGCAGCGGCAGCAGGTAGGCGTGGAAGCGCTCGGTGAAGCCGAGCCAGCGGCCGTCGGGCGAGACGCGGTAGTCGCTCGCGTACTCGCTCGTCGCGAGCGTCGTCTCGCGGCGCTCGTGCAGGTCGATGCGCACGAGGCTGTAGGCGCGCTCGACCTCGCTTTTCTCGGCCTCGCGGCTCACGAACAGCTCGTCGTCGCGCGCGCCGAACTGCGGCGCCTCGCCGTCGGCCGTGATGCGCTCGGGCGCGGTGCTGCTGTCGGCCGCGGCGACGTAGACGCCGAGGTTCAGGCCCCACCAGGGCGAGGTCAGGAAGCCGCCGCGCGCCTTCTCGTAGGCGAGCGTGCGGCCGTCGGGCGAGAACTGCGGCGCGAGGTATTTGCCGGGCTCGCGCGTGATCACGGTCTCGGCGCCGCTCGCGAGCTCGAGCACGCGGACCTCACCGAGCTTCGCGTCGTTCCAGGTCACGAACGCGAGCCGGCTGCCGTCGCGCGACAGCGCCGGGTAGTACTCGAAGCGGTCGTCGGCCGTCGTGAGGCGGCGCGCGTCGCCGCCCGCGAGCGGCTTCGCGTACAGGTGGCCGAGCGCCGCGAAGATCACAGTCTTGCCGTCGGGCGTGACCTGGGCCCAGCGCAGCTGGTGGACGTCGAAGCGCTCGGGCGCGACGACCTGGGGCACGCGCAGCGCCTCGCGGACCTCGCGCGTGTCCTTGACGTGGAAGGGGATCTCGGCGGCGCTGCCGGCGCCGCCGGCCGCGAACGGGTCGACGCGCCAGAGCCGGCCCTGGCCCCAGACGACGATGGTCTTCGCGTCGGGCGTCCACGCGAAGTTCGGGTAGACGCCCCACATCGCCCAGATCTCCTGCATGTCGCGGTCGAGGCCGCCCCAGACCGGGCGCTCCTCGCCGCTGTGCAGGTCCTTGAGGAACAGCGTGCTCTGCATGCGCACGCGGCGCACGAACGCGAGCCAGCGGCCGTCGGGCGAGGGCACCGGGCGCACCGCGCCGCCGGGGCCGGACACGAAGCGCTCGACCGAGCCGTCGTGCAGGTCCTGGCGGAAGATCGCGTACAGGCCCTTGTTGCCGTCCTTGTTGTACTCGAATACATGGCCGGGCGCGACCTCGTGCGAGTAGTACAGGTAGCGGCCGTCGGGCGACAGCGCGGGCTCGCCGAGGTCCTTCTGCCAGTCGGGCTTCTCGTTCAGCGCGATACCCTTGCCGTTCGCGGCGCCGTCGGCCGCGTAGAGCCAGATCTCGCCCGAGCCGGCCGAGCGCGTGCCCGTGTAATGCTTCTTCACGGCGATGAAGCGGCCGCTCGGGTCCCACACCGGGTTGTTGAGCATGCGGAAGTCTTCATGGCTGACTTCGCGGGCGTGGCTGCCGTCGGCGTCCATGACCCAGAGATTGTCGCCGCCGCCCGCGTCGCTGGTGAAGGCGATGCGCTTGCCGTCGGGCGAGAAGCGCGCCTGCTGCTCCCACGCGATCGAATGGGTCAGCGCATGGGCCTCGCCGCCGCCGATCGGCAGCGTGTAGAGGTCGCCGAGCAGGTCGAACACGAGGGTCCGGCCGTCGGGGCTCACGTCGACGTTCATCCAGGTGCCCGTCTGCGTGTCGATCTTGACGGTGCGCGCCGGGCCCGGCGGGTGATTGACGTCCCAGGCCGGCTTGGCCGGGTCGGCAGCGCGAGCCGGGGTCTGGGCGGCGAGGGCGGACGCCGCGAGCGCGGCGGCGAAGGCGAGGGCGTGGAGCTTCATGGGCGAGCGCAGGCGCGTGGCGAAACGGGCTTTGTAGCACCGTCGGGCCCGGCCGTCCGCAAGTCACGGCGCGTAAACCCGGGGATCGACGACTGTCGGGTTTGCGCCGAACTCGGGCCGGTTTCGGGCCCGTTTCCGCGCGCTGGCGGGGCGCGCGCCGACGACAATCGCGCCCATGCGATTCAGTCTCGTCATGGCCACCCATCTGCGCGCGAACCTGCTGCGGCGCGCGCTCGCGTCCGTGCTGGCCCAGGACGCCGCGCTGCTCGCGCAGCTCGAGATCATCGTCGTCGCCGACGCGCTCGACGCGGCGACCGGCGCCGTGCTCGCCGAGCTGCTGCGGCCGCAGGACCAGTTCCTGCGCCGCAACGGCCGGCCCGGCCCGGCCGAGAGCCGCAACGCGGCCTTCGGCCTCGCGCGCGGCGAATGGCTGATGTTCCTCGACGACGACGACACGTGGACGCCGAGCCACCTCGCGCGCCTCGACGAGGTGCTGCGCGGCGACGCGAGCGGCCACCCCTGCTGGTACTCGGACACCGTGTTCCAGTACGAGGACCGCGGCCTCGACCAGGGCGCGCAGGGCGTGCAGACGCTGCGCCAGGAGGCGCTCGACCTCGGCGGCCGCGACGTCGCTCAGATCTTCGTCAAGAACTTCATCCCGAACAACACGCTGGTGTTCAAGCGCAGCCTGCTCGACGGCCTGAGCGTCGACCCGCACCTGGCCTCGCAGGAGGACTGGGACTACCTGCTCGGCGCCGCGAGCCGCGCGCTGCCGCGCCACTACCGCGGCGGCGGCGCGATCGTCCACAAGGACGTCAACCCGGGCACGCGGCGCGGCTCGCAGGCGAGCAGCAACGACCAGACCGTCGTGCTCGACTTTCTCCATGTCTACCGGCGCTGGCCGGCGCCGACGCCCGAGCTCAAGGCGCAGCGCCAGGCGCTGCTGAAGTCGGTCGGGCTGGACCTGCCGGTGAACTGGTTCTGAGCATGGCGGCCGGCATCCCGCTTTTCAACGTCGTCATCCTGCAGCCGCATGGCTTCGGCGCGTCGCTGTGCTTCATCGACCACGCGCGCTACGCCCGGCACCAGCTGCGCCGGCTCGGCGCCGAGGTGCTGCTGAGCAAGAACCGCCTGCGCGAGGACGCCGTCAACCTCGTTTTCGGCCCGCACCTGGGCTTCAAGCCCGAATGGGCCGAGCGCCACTGCTGCATGCTCTTCAACCTCGAGCAGCTCGGCGAGGGCGGCGCCAAGCTCGGCGCGGACTACCTCGCGCTGCTGCGCGGCAGCGTCGTGGTCGACTACGACGCCGGCAATCTACCGGCCTACGCGAGCGTGCCGGGCGAGGTGCCGATCGTCTCGTTCCAGTACGCGCCCTACCTCGAACGGGCCGACGCGGTGCCGCTCGAGCAGCGTCCGATCGACCTGCTGTTCTTCGGCGCGATGAACCCCAAGCGCGAGGCCTTCATCCGGCGCGTCCAGGCCTGTGGGCGCCAGGTCACGAGCTTCAACTACCCGTATTTCACCGAGGAGCGCGACCAGTTCGTGCGCCAGGCCAAGGCGGTGCTCAACTGCCACTATTACGATTCGAGCCGCTTCGAGCAGGCGCGTGCGTTCCACACGCTGTCCTGCGGCACGCCGTTCATCTCCGAGCGGCGCGACACGACGCATCCGCCGGCCGCGTTCGAGGACGCGGTCAGCTGGATCGAGGGCGCCGACCTCGAGCGCTTCTTCACCGACGAGTTCGCGTCGCCCGCCTGGTACGCGCGCGCGCGCGGCCAGCTCGCGGCGTTCCGGCGCACCGATCCGCGCGCCGAATGGCAGCGCCTGTTCGAGCTCGGCTGCGCCGCGTACCGGCGCCATCTCGAGCGCGGCCGCGCCGTGCCGTGGCGCCCGCTCACGCTGAACCTCGGCTGCGGCGTCGACTACCAGCCGGGCAGCCTCAACGTCGACCGGCTCGCGGCCGTGCAGCCCGACCTCGTGCTGGACTTCTGCGAGCCGCTCGCGCTGCCGCTGCGCGCGCCGGCGCGGCGCGGCGTCGAGGTCGAACTCGCGGCCGGCGCGTTCACGCAGGTGCAGGCGCGCCAGGTGCTGCAGCAGGCGCGCGACCTGCCGGTGCTGATGGGCAATGTGCTCGCGCTGCTCGCGCCGGGCGGCCTGTTCGAGATCGAGGTGCCGGTCGAGGGCTCGGGCGTCGCCTGGGCCGACCCCGCGGCCGTGCGAAGCTTCAACGAGCACAGCTGGACCGCGTTCTGCGAGCATTTCTGGACCCAGCGCTGGACCACGCATCGCTTCGAGCCGGCCGGCGTCGTCTGGCTGGACGCGGCCATGGCCGCGTGCGAACGGCCCAAGGCCGCCTATATGCGCGTGACCCTGCGCAAGATCGAGACCTCGCTGCGCGAGCGCTCGCGGGTGCGCATCATGGGTCCGGACTTCGGCGGCCTGCCCGACGATACCCAGCCATGACGGTGGACCGGTCTTGAAGCGCCTCGTCGTCTACACGGTGCTGACCGGCGGCAAGGAGCCGCTCGGCAATCCGCTCGTCTGGCTCCCGCCCGGCAGCACCACCGACCTCGAGCTGAGCTTCGTCTGCTTCACCGACCGGCCGGCGCTGCAATCGCCGGTCTGGGAGATCCGGCCGATCGGCGACCAGCCGCTGCCGGGCGAGAAGCTGTCGCGTCGCCCCAAGGCGATGCCCCACGAGTACCTGCCGGACTTCGAGTACAGCCTCTACGTCGACAACGTCATCGTCTTCAAGCGCCTGCCGCAGGCGAGCGACCTCGCGACGACGCGGCCCTATCTGTTCAAGCTGTTCCGCCACGAGGTGCGCGCGCATCTCGAGGAGGAGGCGGCCGTGATCGCCCAGGTCGCCTACGACGGCATGGACCGGCTCGGCGCCCAGCTCGACTTCTACGAGAAGTTCGCGCCGATCGCGCAGATCGGGCCCCTGTCGACCTGCCCGGTGATCTTCCGCGAGCACCGCCATCCGGCCGTCGTGCGCTTCGGCGTGACCTGGTGGGAGCAGATCCTCAACTTCAGCAAGCGCGACCAGATGTCCTTCGACTTCTCGGTCCGGCACAGCGGCGTCGAGCTCGAGCGGCTGCCGGGCACGCGGCGCGACAGCGACCTGATCTTCCACGACACCAAGATCCAGCCCAAGCGCGTGATCGCCAATTTCGATCCGCAGCGCTACGCCTGGGTGAACCGCGCCGACCCGGCCGCGCGGGTCGATCCGGTGCGCCATTACCTCGACCACGCCGAGCGCGACTCGCGCCTGTTCATGCGGCGCCTCGAGGTCTTCGAATACCTGTGCCAGCGCTTCAAGTCCAGCCTCGGCGAGCGCGTCGCGCCGCGGCGCCGGCTCGGCCGCGCACTGCAGGACCTGCTGCAGGACCGCGTCGGCCGCGTCGGCCGCACGCTGCTGCTGCGCGTGCACGAGCCCGGCGAGACCGCCTACCAGGCCGACGAGATGCTCGCGGCCGAGCAGGTGCTGTGCCTGTTCCTCGGCGTGCGCGACGGCGTGCGCGCCGAGGTCGACGCGGGCCAGCTCGCGACCGGCCTGCTCGTCTACGGCGCGCCCGACGACGCGGCCGCGCGCTTCGACGCCGTGCTCGTGCTCGGCGCGTCGGCGCCGCTGTGGGGCGCGCTCGAGGGCCTGCTGCGCCATGCGCTGAAGCCGGCCGGCGGCCTGCTGTGCGCGCTCGGCGGGTCGCCCGGCACGGTGGGCCAGGCGGCCGCGTTCGAGGCCGCGCTCGGCGCGCGCCTGGGCGTGCCCGCGCGCCTGAGCCTCGGCGGCTCGCTGCACGACTCGGTCGAGGGCCAGCTTGGCAATACGGTCGCCGTCGTGCAGTGGGGCGCCTGAGGCGGGCCGCCGCCGCGCCGCCTCAGCGCACCGCGACGAGGTCCTTGCGGATGAACAGCGCGTTGCCGGCCTGCTGCGGGTAGCCGAAGTAGACGTCGTTGAGCGTGAAGCCGATGGCGTCGAGGAAATGGCAGTAGCCGAGGAAGGGCACCTGGTCGCGGTAGAGCTCGTTGCGCATGACCTCGGTGTAGATGTACTTGATCTGCGGCAGCGTGCGCGACGCGCCGCGCAGGATCTGGAACTCGGCCCCCTGGCAGTCCATGAACAGCAGGTCGAGCGCGGCCGTCACGTGGCCCTGGCCGTTCGCGGCGAGACGCTCGAGCACGCCGTCGACGGTCGCCGACTCGAGGTCGAGCGCGTGGGTGAACTGCACCTGCGGGTTGACCGTCAGGTGGGTGCCCGGCGCGAGGATGCTGCTGCTCATGCCCGCGTTGCTCGCGACGTTGAAGCGGTAGCGCCGGCCCGCGGCGTCGGCGCACAGCGCGTTGACGGGCAGGAAGGTCGGCGCGATCAGCGCGCAGGTCTTCTCGAGGTGGGCGAAGGGCTCGGGCAGCGGCTCGACGAACACGCCGGCGCGGATGCCGTTGTCGACGAACTCGCGCATCTCCTGGCCGTAGCTCGCGCCGAGCTGGAGCACCGCGGTCGGCGCCGGCAGGCCGAGTTCGCGCAGGCGGGGGAACAGGGAGAAGGTCATGGCGGCGTCGCGGGCTCGGGGCTCAGAACGCGCGCAGGATCAGCTCGGGCAGGCGCGGCACGTTCGGGCGGTCGAGCGGGCCCGGGATCGGCTCGTTCGAATGGCCGTGGAAGCTCGCCGCGCTGATGCGCATCCAGGTCAGCTCGAGCAGGCGCGGGAAGGGCAGGCCGCCGAGCATCACCATGCCGCCCGCGTTATTCGCGTGCAGGTGGATCACGCGGTGGGTGCGGCCGAGCTTCTCGAACACGCCGCGCGCGCGGTCGAAGAACGCGCGGTTCACGAGGTTGTGGAATTCGTGGAACTCGCCGGTCAGCACCTCGAAGCGCGCGAGGTCTTCGCTGCTCGCCTGGGTCAGGCAGTCCCATTCGGCGCCCTCGGTGTCGAACTTCAGGATCGCGTGGCGCGCCTGGCTCCAGTCGAGCATGCGGCTCATGCTCGCGAGCGAGAGGAACGGCGGCGCGTCGTCGGGGCCCCAGCCGACGCGGTGGAACTCGCAGCCCGGGTGGGTGCTCGGCGACGCGTCGATCGTGTGGTCGAACTGCAGCACGCGCGCGCCGCGCTGGGCGAGCGCCTCGTCGAAGCTGACCTCGCGGCCGATGCCGATCGACAGCACCGCGTTGCTGCGCAGCGAGGACGAGGGCATCACGTAGCCGCCGTCGGCGTCGGCGCCGATGCGGATCTTGTGGTCGCTGCTCATCTGCCAGGGCCGGATCAGGTTCAGGAAGTCGAGCACGTCGGCCTGGGTGACCGGCTGCTCCGCCGCCGGGGGCGCCTTGGGCGCGGCGGCCGCCGCTGGAACGGCCGTGCCGGCGCCCTGTTCGCTCGGGCCGCCGCCGAGGAAGTCGTTGCTGCCGAACAGGCGGGCCGTATGCAGGAAGGTCGAGGGGGAAGTGCTCATGATGTGGGTCCTCGAGAGGATGAGCTGGTCGATCAGGCCCTCGACCACCGCGGTGGCCGAGCGCGAGACGTTGAAGCCGAAGCGCCGCCCCGCGGCGTCCTCGGTGGGGTCCTGCCAGCCGGCGCCGGCGACAAGTTTTTCAGGGAAGGCGGTCTTCTCGAACACCGCGCAGTTCGGCAGGGCCGCGAAGCGCGCGTTGACCTCGGCCGCGTCCGAGCACACGAAGTAGCGCGCCGGGCTTTGGCGCACCTGCTCGAACAGCGCCGCGTCGTCGACGCGGCTGCCGAAGTCGGTCTTGCGGATGTGCAGGCCGATCACGTCGGCGCCGATGCGCTGCTCGCGCACGAACGCGGCCGCGCGGCGCGCGACCGCGGCGTTGGGGCGCAGCCGCGCGAGCGCGCGCGCGAGGTCCTCGGGCGGCACGAAGTCCGGGATCAGGTTGTTGTAGTAGACGACGCTGCGGCCGCTCGCGAACGGCGCCGCGTAGTCGGCGTAGCCGCGCAGGCCGCGGTTGATCACGAGCTGCTCGGGCGCGAAGCCGAGCTGGTTTTCGTGCATCAGCAGCAGATGCTCGCGCTCGTGCGCCTTGTAATGCTCGATCGACAGGTCGTCGACCGGCAGATCGCATTCGAACAGCGCGTCGAACGGCGCCTCGCACCAGTTGTTGATCGGCCAGGAGATCCGCCAGTCGCCGCCGAAGCGCTCGCGCAGCACGAGCGCGAAGATCAGCGCGTTGAAGCGGTTGCTCAGGCCGCCGTCGCACAGGACGTGGTGGACCGGCGCGGCGGCGACCGGCGCGCTCGGCAGATCCAGCGGCGCGGCGGGCGCCGGCCGCGGCAGGAAGGTCGGGTAGACCTCGGCCCACCACAGCAGCAGCACGGCGAGGTTCCAGGCCTTGAAGCCGGCGACCGGCTGGCCGCTGTACAGGCGCGTCATCAGCAGCGCGATCGCGTCGAGGTCGAGCACCTCGGCGACCGGCGTGCGGCGCAGCTGCTCGATCGCGCCCATCAGCCGGCCGTGCAGCGGCGCCATGATGTAGCCGGGCGGCACCGAGAAGCCCATCTTGGGCCGCTCGATCACCGACGCCGGCAGGTGGCGCGCGACGAGGTCGCGCAGCACCTGCTTGGACGCGCCCGCCGCGGGGATCTTCATGGCCCGCGGCAGGCGCGCGGCGAACGCGAAGACCTCGTTGTCGAGAAAGGGGAAGCGGCCCTCGAGCGAATGGGCCATGCCGATCTTGTCGGCCTTCATCATCAGGTCCTCGGGCAGCCAGGTCCGTAGCTCGTAGGTCTGCATGCCCGACAGCAGCGTGTCGGCGCGGTCGAAGCCCGCGCGGTAGCGCAGGTGCGCGGCCGGCAGGGCCTTGTCGCGCAGCCAGTCGTTCGCGTCGGGGTTGTAGGCCGCGCGCAGGAAATACTGGCCGAACGCCGCGTCGCGCGAGAGCTGGCCCTCCTGCGCGACGAGCTGGTGCTGGGCGTAGCCGGCGAACAGCTCGTCGCCGCCTTCTCCGGACAGCATCACGGTGACGTCCTCGGCGACGCGCTGGCACAGCCGCGACAGCGCGAAGCAGGCCGGGTCGGCGATCGGCTCGTCGAGCTCGCGCAGCACGCGGTCGGTCTGCGCGCGCAGCTCGTCCTGGGTGATGCACAGCTCGATATGGTCGAGGCCGAAGCGCTGCGCGACGTCGCGCGCGTAGGCGAACTCGTTGACCTCGGGGAAGCCGATGCTGTAGGTCTTCAGGTTCGCGCCGGCCTTGTGCACGTAGGCGGCGATCGTGCTCGAGTCGAGGCCGCCCGACAGCAGCACGCCGATCGGCACCTCGCCCATCAGCTGGCCGCGCACCGAGCGCGTGAGCAGCGCGTCGAGTTCGTCGACGTAGTCGGCCGCGCTGCGGTCCGGCGCGGGCTCGGCGATCTCGAGCGCCGCGAACGCGCGCGCGGGCTGGCGGCGCCCGCCCTCGAAGCGCAGCAGCTGGCCGGCCGGCAGCTTCTCGATGCGGCGGAACTGGGTGCGCGGCGCGAGGTTGTAGCGCATCGCCAGGTAGTCCTGGAAGCCCTGCGGGTCGAGCGAGAGGTCGAGGCCCTCGAGGCCCAGCAGCGCCTTGAGCTCGGACGCGAACGCGATGCAATGCTCGTCCTCGTAAACGTACAGCGGCTTCGCGCCGAAGCGGTCGCGCGCGAGCACGAAGCTGTCGCGGTCCTCGTCCCACAGGCACACGGCGAACATGCCGTTGAGCGCCGCGAGCGCGTCGTCGCCATGGGCGAGCCAGCTCGCGAGCACGACCTCGGTGTCGGTATGGCTGACGAAGGGGAAGCCGGCCTCGAGCGGCGCGCGCAGCGCGGCCCAGTTATAGACCTCGCCGTTGTAGACGATGCCCTGGCGCCGGCCCGGCGCGTAGAACGGCTGGTTGCCGGCCGCGCCGCGGTCGACGATCGCGAGGCGCAGGTTGACGAACAGCGCGCGCTCGCTGCGGTGCAGGCCGAACGCGTCGGGGCCGCGGTGGTGCAGGCTCTGCCGGAACAGCGCGGCCGCGCGGTCGAGCCGCTGCGGGTCGGCCGAATGCTTGAGCCAGATGCCTGCGATACCGCACATGTGCGCGCTTTTCCCCGAGTTTGAAAGCCAGGATTGTCGGTCCCGCGCGGCCCGGCCATCCGCCGAATTGGGCGGTCAGGGCGACCCAGTCTCCTGTTCGACCCAGCGGAAGCGCAGCTTGCCGACCGAACCCTGGTGGCCCTGGACGAGGATCTTGTGGTTGATCAGCGCCTGGTTGCGCGCCTGGTCGCGGTTCAGCGACTCGGTGCGGACCTTGAGCTGCTCGAACGCGATGTCCGTGAACAGCACCTCGGGGCCCACGTAGTGGCGCCACATATGGTGGAAGTGCACGTCCTCGAAGCCGTAATGGCCCGAGAAGTCCTCGTCCTGGCCGCCGGCCGCGAAGTAGCCGCGCTTGGTCAGGAGCAGCGTGTTGATATGCGGGTCGACCTCGACGCCGTTCTCGATACGGCGGAAGTTGTAGAGCGTCTTCGCGTCGAGGCGCGGCAGGTTCGCGACGAGCTTGACGAGCGCCATCGCGTCGCACATCGCGTCGATGTCGAAGAACAGCAGCCAGTCGGCGCGCGCCATCAGCGCGCCGAGGTTCTTGCAGCCCGGCATGTTCCAGTCGATGTCGTCGGTCACGCGGAACAGGCGCAGGTTCAGCGCGCCGCGCTCGATCGCGAGCGGCGGGTCGGAGAAGTCGTCGACGACGATGAACTCGAGGTGCTGGGTGAGCTCGGGCGGCAGCGATTTCCAGAACTGGACGTGGCGCGCGACCGCCGCGGGCTGGTCGTAGACATGGGTGACGAGGCTGAGCAGCGGGATCTGCATGGGCGGTGGCCTGTGGTTCAGGGATGGCGCGTGAGCGGGTTCGCGGCCTCGACGCCATGCGAGGCGACGACGAACTGCGGGTTGATGTAGAGCGCCGCGCCGCGCGCGCGCAGCTGGGCGTGCAGGGGCACGTGTTCGCAGACCTCGCGCCCCTCGGCGAGGCCGATGTAGCGCGCGCCCGCGAGCGCGGCGGCCTTGTACACGCCCATGCCGCCGAACGCCGAGTCCACGGGCAGCCACGACTGCAGGTGGCGCAGGTCGATCTGCGCGTAGGACGCGGCGAAGTGCACGGCGAGCGGCTGGCCCAGCGCCGCGTCCATGACGGTGCCGAGCGTCATGTAGTCGTGCGGGCACAGCACCGGGTGGCGCAGCGCCCAGACGTCGTAGTAGATGCCCGCGTTGACCGGGAATACCGCGTCCCAGCAGGGCTCGAGCGCGAAGCTCGACAGGAACGCGCCCTCGCTCGGGTGCTCGGGCGTCACGAGGCCGTCGATGTCGACGACGCAGACGTAGTCGGGCGCGAGCGCGAGCGCGCGCTCGAGCAGGCGGTTGCGGCCGTAGGCGAGGCGCGCGGTGCGCTCGCTCAGCAGCTCCTTGAGGCCGGGCTCCTGGATCAGCTCGACCGGCTGCGTGGCCGCGAAGCGGCGGATCCGCGCGGCCGTGTCGTCGGTCGAGTCGTTCTCGAACACGAGGAGGCGCCAGTCGGCGAACAGCGCGCCGAGCGCGGCGACGCGCGCGAGCGTCGCGTCGGTCGCCGCGCCGCATTGGCGCGCGCAGCCGACGAAGACGATGCGCTTGTGCTCGAGCAGCGCCCGCGTCGCCGCGGCGTCGAGCGGCGCAAGGCGCTCGGTCTGCACGGCGAGGTCGGCGACGCCGCCGTGCAGCACGTCGACGCGCAGGTGGCGCGCGTTGCTCGGGCGCGCGAACTCGACGCGGAAGGTCGCGCCGCCGTCGCAGACGACGCGCGCGGGCAGCGGCTCCCAGTCCCTGGCCTGGAGCGCGCGCGACGCGCTGACGACGACGTCGAGCAGGCGCGCGTCGGCGCGCGCGCGGCCGCTCAGGCCGCTCAGGAAGTCCTGCGCGGCGTTGGCGACGACGAAGCTTGTGGCGGCCATCAGAACAGCTCCACCAGGCGCCGCGTGACCGCGCCCCAGGAATAGTCGCGTGCGAGCTCGGCGCGCACGCGCTCGCGCGTCGCCGCGTCGGGCCGGCGGCCGTCGACGATTTCGGTCATCGCAGCGATCAGGTCGTCGACCTCGGGGATCACGAACACGCCGTCGACCTGCGGCTGATCGGCCCTGCTGCCCGGTCGCGTCGCGATGCGCCGGCCCATCTCGGCCGGCACGAAGTCGTCGGTCGCGCCACCGGCGCTGACGATGACGGGCGTGCCGCAGCCGAGCGCCTCGAGCACCGGCAGGTTGAAGCCCTCGGCGCGGTACGGCGACACATAGGCGTCGGCGAGCGAGTACAGCGCCTGCAGCTGGCCGAGGTTCAGGCTCGTCGACAGCAGCACGATGCCGTCGCGCACGACGGCCTCGCCGACCTGCGGCCAGCGCTGGGTCAGCGTCGCGAAGGTGCTCTCGACGGAGAGGCCGTACAGCGCCTTGTTGTCCTTGAGCACGAGCCGCACCGGCAGGCCGCGCAGGCGCAGCTGGGCGAACGCGAAGATCAGCAGGTCGAGGCCCTTGTTCCAGGTCGACACGCCGACGTTGCAGAACACCGTCTCCTCGGGCTTGAAGCCGAGCGCGGCGCGCGCCTGCTCGCGCGCCGCGGGCGGCAGCGGCGTGAAGCTGTCGGTCTTGAAGCCATGCGGCACGACGGCGACCTTCTCCGGCGCGAAGCCGTAGTCGACCGCGCGCGCGCGGGCCCAATGGCTCGGCGCGATCGCGAAGTCGTCGCCCTGGGTCAGCGCCGCGGCCGTCAGGTCCTGGGGGTCGAAGCATTCGGGCGTCAGGCCGAACTCGGTCACGACGAAACTCGCGTTGCGGCGCGCGAAGCCCGGGCGCACGGGCCGCACCGGCGACATCATGCGCAGGCAGACGTCGAGCGGGCCGGCCGGTTCCTCCGGCGGCGGCAGGCTGTCGATCACGGCACGTTCCTCGGCCGAGAAGCCCGCGTCGAGCTGCTTGGCGTTCCAGTGCGGCAGCAGATAGGGCGCGTCGCGGTGGAACAGGCGCCAGCCGGGCAGCCGCGCCAACGCGAGGATCTGGTTCTGGTTGACCATCGCGATCGAGTGGTTGACGCCGCGCCAGCCCTCGATGCACATCGATCTCGTATTCATGATGCCCATGCGGCAGCCTGCACCCTCGCCCGAAGTTCAAGCGCATTGTGGCCGCGAATGCAAGGCGGCCAAGGCCGGATAAGCCGCCGCCTTCGCGGCCGGTTGTTGCAAACGCGACAACGATGCGGCAGCGGGCGCGGGCACAAGATCACGGAATTCGGCGCGCATTGCGCCCACCCTGATGCGCGCTCGCGGCCGTCGGCGCACATTGCGCCTGCTGCCTCAGCGCGATGTCGGGCGGCACCGCATGGGCCGTTTGGAGGCGTCGCAGAAACGGCTTGATCGTATGCGTTACCCCCAATCCAAGTCCGAGAGCAACGAGCTGCTGCGCCTGCTGCTGCCGCGCATCGCCCAGCATGGCAGCGGCTGCCAGCCGCCGAGCTACACGCTGTGGTACGAGTACGTGTCGGGCAGCAACGCGGGCCTGCGCGAGGCGCTCGACGCGCGCCTCGCCGACGCGCGGCCGCTGAGCCTCGAGGAAACCCACGCGTTCTACGCGAAGCACATCGCCGAGCGCGACGTTGTCGCGACCGACGACCTCCAGCACCAGCTGCAGCGCACGCTCGACGGGCTCGCCCAGATGGCCTCGGACGCGGGCAGCGAGGCGCTGCGCTACGGCGCGTCGCTGCAGGACTGCGGCGCGCGCCTCGACGCGCCGGGCGGCGCGCCGCTCGACGTCGTCGCGCTGCGCGGCGCGATCGCGGCGCTCGCGGCCGAGACGCGCCGCATGCAGGACTCGAACGAGCGCCTGAGCAGCGAGCTCGCGGCCAAGCGCAGCGAGATGCTCGATCTGTCCGAAAAGCTCGCGACCGTGCGCAGCGAGGCGCTGCTCGACCCGCTGACGGGCCTGACGAACCGGCGCGGCCTGCAGCGCACCGTCGACGAGCGCCTCGCGGCCGACGCCGGCGGGCTCGCGGGCTGGTCGCTGCTGATGGTGGACATCGACCATTTCAAGAAGGTCAACGACACCCACGGCCACCTGTTCGGCGACAAGGTGCTGCAGGCCGTCGCGCGCATGCTGCGCGCGTGCATCAAGGGCCAGGACCTGGCCGTGCGCTTCGGCGGCGAGGAGTTCGCCGTGCTGCTGCCCGACACGCCGATACAGGGCGCGGCGAGCCTCGCCGAGAGCCTGCGCCAGGCCGTCGCGCGCGGCCAGATCCGGCGCGGCGAGGGCGGGGCGGCGATCGGCCAGGTCACGGTCTCGGTCGGCGTCGCCTGCTACAAGCTCGCCGAGACCTTCGAGCAATGGATCGAGCGCGCCGACCGCGCGCTCTACACCTCCAAGCAGCGCGGCCGCGACTGCGTGACGCTGGCCGCCGCCTGAGCCCCGGCGGCCGCGCCGCGGCCCGGCTATGCGATAAACGCGGCCTGAGCAGCTTGGGGAGGCCGCGAATGAAGCGCCGCAACGTTCTGGGACTGGCCGTGCAGGCCGCGCTCGCGCGCGGCGCCGCGGCCGAGACGCTTTTCCCGTCGCCGCCGGCGAGCGCAGCACCGGCGGTCCGGCCCGGCGCGTCGGCGGCGTCGGCGCCGGGCGGCCCGGCCTTCCAGCGCGTGCGGCCGAGTGACGACGCCTGGCCCGAGCCGACCGAGTGGTACCGGCTCGACCGCGCGGTCGGCGGCCGCCTCGTCAAGCTCGACGCGCCGTTCGAGGCCTGCGCCGACCAGCCGGCCGCCTGCGCCGCGGCCTTGGCCAAGCTCGCGAACCCGTTCGCGGTCGGCGACGACCCGGCGCTCACGCAGACGAGCGGCTGGGTCGACGCGTGGAATTCCGAGGCCAGCGTCTACGCGGTCGCCGCGCACAACGCGGCCGACGTCGCCGCGGCCGTCGACTTCGCCCGCCGGAACCGCGTGCGCCTCGTCGTCAAGGGCGGCGGCCACAGCTACCAAGGCACCTCGGACTGCGCCGACTCGCTGCTCGTATGGACGCGCGAGATGAAGCGCGTCGAGCTCCACGACGCGTTCGTGCCGCAGGGCACGCAGCTCGCGCCGCAGCCGGCCGTGAGCCTCGGCGCGGGGGCGATGTGGTGCGACGCCTACGACGCCGTGACGACGCGCGGCGGCCGCTACGTGCAGGGCGGCGGCTGCACGACGGTCGGCGTCGCGGGGCTCGTGCTCAGCGGCGGCTTCGGCAATTTTTCGAAGGCCTTCGGCACGGCCGCAGCGCACCTGCTCGAGGCCGAGGTCGTGACCGCCGACGCGCAGGTGCGCGTCGTCAACGCGGTCCAGGACCCCGAGCTGTTCTGGGCGCTCAAGGGCGGCGGGGGCGGCAGCTTCGGCGTCGTCACGCGGCTCACGCTGCGCACCCACGCGCTGCCCGAAACCTTCGGCGGCCTGTTCGGCGGCGTCACGGCCGACAGCGACGCGGGCTGGCGGGCGCTGATCGAGCGCGTCGTCGCGTTCTGCGCCGAGGCGCTCGTGAATCCGCATTGGGGCGAGCAGATCCGCTTCGAGGGCGAGCGCCAGCTGACGCTGTCGCTCGTGTTCCAGGGCCTGAGCCGCGAGCAGGCGCTCGCCGTATGGGCGCCGTTCGTCGCCTGGGTCCAGGCCCAGCCGGGCCTCAGGATCCACAGGCCCGTCGAGGCGCTCGCGCTGCCGGCCCGGCATTTCTGGGACCCCGAGTTCATGCGTGTGCACGCGCCGCCGGGGGCCATGGTCGCCGACGCGCGGCCCGGCGCGCCCGCGCACCACGCGGCCTGGGGCGGCGACCTCGGCCAGGTCGGCTGGTTCATCCACGGCTACCAGTCGGCCTGGCTGCCGCGCGGCCTGCTCGCGCGCGAGCGCCAGGCGGCGTTCGTCGACGCGATCGTCGACTGCAAGCGCCGCTGGGACCTCGCGCTGCACCTGAACAAGGGCCTCGCGGGCGCCGACGCGGCGACGCTCGCGGCGGCGCGCGACACGGCGACGAACCCGCAGGTGCTCGACGCGTTCGCGCTCGCGATCGTGGCGGGCGGGGGCGACCCGGCCTATCCAGGTCAGGCGGGCCGGGCGGGCCAGGCCGCGCCCGACCTCGCGGCCGCGCGGCGCCGCGCCCAGACGATCCGCGACGCGATGGCCGCGCTGCGCCGTATCGCGCCCGACGCGGGCGCCTATGTGTCGGAGAGCGACTACTTCCTGCCGGACTGGCAGCGCGCGTACTGGGGCGAGCATTACGCGCGCCTGCTCGCGGCGAAGCGGCGCTACGACCCCGAGGGCCTGTTCTACGTCCACCACGGCGTCGGCAGCGAGCCGTGGAGCGCGAACGGCTTCGTGCGCGAAGTTTGACGGACGGGCAATAGTGCTCGCTCATACGCGGGGGCGCGGCGCCGAAGCGACGCCGCGCCACGTTCCGCCCGGGTAGAGTCGGCGGGTCTGCGAACGAGACAAGAAGAATTCCTGAATCCGGGGAGGACCACCGGCCGGCGAGGCGACTCGATGGAGAATCAGATACTGCGCGTGGAGATCGAAGCCTTCGAGCGCGAGCTCCGCGGCAAGCGGCTGCGCCAGCTGCACACGGTGCTCGGCGTCGGCTTCGCGGGCACGGCGCTGCTGGATGTGGTCGGCGCGGACTGGCGCAATTTCGCGATGGTCGGGCTGAGCGTGCTGGCGCTGGCCGGCGCCGACGCGCTGCGCCGCGCCGGGCGCCTCGGCGCCGCAAGCGTGCTCACACTCGCGGCGGTCAGCGCCGCCGTGCTGCATGGCATGTGGCTCAACCAGGGCGTTTACTCGCCTGCGCTGCTCGTGCTGCCGCTGATCCTGCTGCTCGCCCATGTGCTGCTTGGCGGGCGCGCCGCGCTTGCGGCGGCGGTGCTGACCTGTGCGGCGCTCGCGGCGATGGGCTGGGCCCAGCTGTCGGGCTTGCACGCGTTCCGCGTCACGCCGGTGACCTGGACCTTCATCGGCTACGAGATGGTCTTCGTCGCAGCCTTCGTGGGCGTGGCGCGGCTCGTCTCGCGGGATCAGCGCGACGGCATGGAGCGCCTCGTCGTCGAGATCGCGCGCGTGCGCGAGTCCGAGGCCCAGCTCGCCCACCTTGCCGACCACGATGCGCTGACCGGCCTGCCGAACCGGCGCCTGTGCATGGAACTCGGCGAGAAGGCGCTCGCCGCGAGCCGGCGCCAGGGCAGCGTGTTTGCGCTGCTGTTCATCAATATCGACCGCTTCCGCGCCGTCAACGACTCGTTCGGCCACGCCGCCGGCGACGAACTGCTGTGCTGGATCGCGCGCCGCCTCGGCGAGATCGTGCGCGAGGCCGACGTCGTCGCGCGCCACGGCGGCGACGAGTTCGTCGTGCTGCTCGGCCAGCTGCCGACGCCCGAGGAGGTCGCGAGCGCGGCCTCGCGCGTGCTCCACAGCCTGTCCGAGACGGCCGAGGTCGCCGGCGTCAGCGTGCCGATGTCGGCGTCGATCGGCGTCGCCGTCTACCCGAGCGAGGGCAGCGACTTCGAGACCCTGCTGCGCCACGCGGCGACGGCCGCGCAGCACGCCAAGGACGCCGGCCGCAACGTCATCCGCTACTTCAGCGACGAGATGAACGCGAACATGGTCGAGGACCTGAACCTGCAGGCCGAGTTCCGCCCCGCGCTGCTGCGCGGCGACTTCCGCCTGCACTACCAGCCCGTCGTCGACCTCGCGAGCGGCCGCATCGTCGGCGCCGAATGCCTGCTGCGCTGGATCCACCCCGAGCGCGGCCTGATCCCGCCCGTACGCTTCGTGCCGCTCGCCGAGCGCAGCGGCTTCATCGTCGACCTCGGCAGCTGGGTCATCGAGCAGGCCGTCGAGCGGCTCGCGGCGTGGCGCGGCACGGCGCTCGACGCGGTCGTGCTGTCGGTCAACGTCTCGACGATCCAGTTCCGCCGCGGCACGCTCGACGCGGTCGTCGCGGCGGCGCTCGACCGCCACGACGTGCGCGCCGGGCGCCTCAAGCTCGAGGTCACCGAGTCGGCGCTGATCCACGACGCCGAGCGCTTCGTCGCGATGCTGCAGGCGCTCAAGTCGATCGGCGTCGGCCTGGCGATCGACGACTTCGGCACCGGCTACTCGAACCTCGCCTACCTGCAGCGCTTCGAGATCGACGAGCTCAAGATCGACCAGGTCTTCGTGCGCCGCCTCGCCGACAACGCGCAGGACCGCGCGATCGTCCAGGCCGTGATCCAGATGGCCCATTCGCTGGGCCTGCGCGTGACCGCCGAGGGCATCGAGGACGAGGCCACGCGTGTCGAGCTGCTGCGCCTGGGCTGCGACCGCGGCCAGGGCTTCCATTTCGCGAAGCCGGCCGAGCTCGCGCGCTTTGAGCAACTCGTGCGCGAGGCGCTGCCGGCCTGAATTTGCTTGAGCGGCAGGTAGCAAAACAACAGCGTTGCCTCGCGGTGTCGCCGGTTTCAAAGTGGTTTCATTTTGCGTCAATGGCATTGACTTTAGGCTGATGCGCTCGTTATCGTCTCTGATGATGTAGTAAAACTACTCGGAGACAAACCATGACGAGCGCGTCGCGCCGCGCCGGCCCGCTGGGCCGGGGCCTGCTTTTTGCCGTTCTCGCGAGCCTGGCCGCCTGCGGCGGTGGCGGGGGCGGGGGCGGCAACGCCGGCGACGGCGGCGGCACGACGCTGCCGCTGCCGGTCGGTTTCGGCGACGCGAGCGCGCTATGGCTCGACGCGACGACGCTGGCCTGGCCGGGGGCGAGCGCGGCGAACACCTACAAGCTCTACGCGTCGGCGAACGCGAGCCTGGCGCTGCGTTCCGACGGCAGCGTCAGCGGCGCCGACGCGACGTTCACGCTCGGCGCGCCGGCCGGCTTGAGCGCCGCCGCGGCGAGCCGTTTCCCGCAGCTGTCGGGCGCGGTCGGCCTCGCGCTGCCGAGCGCCGCGCAGTCGCAGCTCGGGGCCTTGCTCAAGGAGCAGCTCGTCGTCGTCGAGCTCGACGCCGCGGGCCAGGTCACGCGCGCGACCCAGCCGCAGCTGCAGGGCGTGCTCGACGACGTCTACGCGGCGAGCGCGAAGACCCAGGCCTTCGGCGTCAGCGTCGCGGCCGACGCGACGCCGACCTTCCGGCTCTGGGCGCCGACCGCGCAGAGCGTGACGCTGAACGTCGACGGCACGGCCTACGCGATGGTTCAGGATCCCGCGAGCGGCAGCTGGAGCTACCAGGGCCGGCCGGCCTGGACCAATCGCGCGCTGTACAGCTACACGGTCACGGTCTACGCGCGCGCCGACGGCGCCGCGGTCAAGACCTACACGGTCAGCGACCCCTTTGCGGCGACGCTCGACGCCAACGTGTTCGGCGGCCCGACCCAGCAGGCGCTCGTCGCCGACCTCGCGAGCGCGGCGCTCAAGCCGAGCGGCTGGGACTCGAGCGCAACCCCGGCGCCGCTTGCGCCGACCGACCGGGTCGTCTACGAGCTGCACCTGCGCGATTTCTCGGACAACGACGCGAGCGTGCCGGCCGCGCACGCCGGCAAGTACCTCGCGTTCACCGACCTCGGCACGAACGGCATGCAGCACCTCGCCGCGCTCGCGGCCGCCGGCGTGACCGATGTCCACCTGCTGCCGGTATTCGACATCAACAGCGTCAACGAGGGCGGCTGCACGACGCCGTCGATTACCAATACCGACCCGGTCGGCACGGGCCCCGAGACGACCCAGGCCGCGACCGCCGACAGCGACTGCTACAACTGGGGCTACGACCCGCATCACTTCGGCGCGCCGGCCGGCACCTACTCGAGCAACCCGGCCGACCCGACGGCGCGCGTGCTCGAGTTCCGCGCGATGGTGCAGGCGCTGCACGGCCTCGGCCTCGGCGTCGTGATGGACGTCGTCTACAACCACACCTCGGGCAACTTCCTCGACCAGATCGTGCCCGGCTACTACTACCGGCTCGACGCGAGCGGCAACATCACGACGACGAGCTGCTGCCAGGACACCGCGACCGAGTTCGCGATGATGGAAAAGCTCATGACGGACACGCTGGTGACCTGGTCGACCCAGTACAAGGTCGACGGCTACCGCTTCGACACGATGCAGAACATCCCGCTCGCCGTCGTCGAGCGCGCCCAGGCCGCCGTCGCCGCGGCGATCGGCGCGGGCCGCGCGAACTACTGGTACGGCGAGGGCTGGCTCAACAGCGAGAACTTCGTCCAGGCCGACCAGACGAACCTCGCGGGCTCGGGCATCGGCTCGTTCAACGACCGCATCCGCGACGCCCTGCGCGGCGGCGGGCCGTTCGACGCGGAGGGCGCGCTCGTCAGCAACCAGGGCTTCGTCGACGGCGCCTGCTACGACCCGAACGCCGCGAACGCGGGCGCGGGCTGCACGGCGGCCGCGCAGGGCGCGCTGTTCGCGGCGCAGAACCTCATCCGCGTCTCGATGGCCGGCGCGCTGCAGAACTTCAGCCTGAACGGCACGCTCGCGAAGAACATCGCCTACGGCAGCGCCGGCGCCGGCTACACGAGCAGCCCGCAGGAGGCGGTCAACTACGCGGGCGCGCACGACAACCAGACGCTCTACGACATCGCGCAGTACAAGCACCCGCTCGCGACGGCGAGCGCCGACCGCGCGCGCGCCCAGGTCGTCGCGCTCGGCACGGTGCTGCTCGCGCAGGGCGTGCCCTTCATCCACGCCGGCGACGAGCTGCTGCGCTCGAAGGGCTTCGACCAGAACAGCTACAACTCGGGCGACTGGTTCAACCGCATCGACTGGACCGGCACGACGAACTACCTCGACACGATGGGCCTGCCGCCGGCCGCCGACAACAGCGCGAACTGGCCGACCATGACGCCGTTCCTGCAGGCGTCGAACGTGACGCCGGCCGCGGCCGACATCGCGGCGACCGACGCCGCCGTCATGGACCTGCTGCGCGTGCGCCGGAGCAGCAGCATGTTCCGGCTGCGCACGGCGGCCGACGTGCTCGCCTGCGTGAGCTTCCCTGATGCGGCCGCGCAACAGCCGGGGCTGATCGTGATGCGCATCGGCGCGGCCGGCCGGGCCTGCGGCGACAACGCGTTCCAGAACGTCGTCGTGCTCGTCAACGCGAACAAGGTCGCGCAGGGCTACAGCGTGGCCGCGCTCGCGGGCCACGCGCTGCAGCTGCACCCGCAGCAGGCGGGCGGCAGCGACGCGGTCGTCAAGCAGAGCCGCTATGCGGCCGCGACCGCGACCTTCACGGTGCCTGCGCGCACGGTCGCGGTGTTCGTCGAACCCTGAGGCCCGGCCCGCGCCTCTTGCGCGCGCGTCAAGCGAGCCCCGCGACCCCGGGGCTGCCGCCGTTTACAAGGCGCGTTATCCCTCGCATGATCGGCCGCAGGGAAACTGAAACGGATCCGTCGGCTTGCGCTGAGCCGACCGACCGTGGCCGAAGCCAGGAGTCCATCCATGCAGTTGCGCCAGAAGATTCCGCTCGCGTTCGCGCTCGCCGTCGTCGTCACCCTCGTCGCCTCGCTGCTCGGCGCGCGCCGGCTGAACCAGGCCAACGAGGTTTACGCCCAGGTCATCTCGGTCGACGAGGTGAACAAGCAGCAGGTCGCCGAGATGCTGATCGTCTTCAAGACCCAGGTCCAGGAGTGGAAGGACACGCTGCTGCGCGGCAAGGACCCGGCCAAGCTCGACAAGTACTGGGGCAACTTCCAGGCGCGCGAGCGCGACGTCGACGCGCTCGCGGAGAAGCTCGAGGCCACGCTTGCCGACGGCCCGGCCAAGGACCTCGTGCGCCAGTTCGCCGAGGCGCACAAGACCATGGGCGAGCGCTACCGCGCGGGCTTCGACGCGTTCAAGGGGGCCGGCTTCGAGTCGGCGGCCGGCGACGCGGCCGTCGCGGGCATGGACCGCGCGCCGGCCGAACTGCTGCAGAAGGCGCGGGCGACGATCGAGGACAACGTCGCCGCGTCGGTCGCCGCGGCCCAGGCCTCGAGCGCGAACGCGCGCATCCTGAGCATGGTGCTGATGCTCGCGGCCGCGCTCGTTTGCGTGCTCGGCGGCGTGCTGTTCGGGCGCTCGCTCGTGCGCCCGCTCGCGGACGCGGTCGCGGTGGCCGAGGCCGTCGCCTCGGGCGACCTGAGCCGCGACGTGGACGTCACGCGCAGCGACGAGCTCGGCAAGATGCTCGCTGCGCTCCAGCACATGACCGACAGCCTGCTCAAGATGGTCGGCAACGTGCGCAACGCCGCCGACTCGATCGCGACCGGCTCGTCGGAGATCGCGGTCGGCAACGCCGACCTGAGCCAGCGCACCGAGGAGCAGGCCGTCAACCTGCAGAAAACCGCCGCGTCGATGGAGCAGCTCACGGCGACGGTCAAGCACAACGCCGACACCGCGCGCATGGCGAGCGAGCTCGCGGCCGGCGCGTCCGAGGCGGCCGCGCGCGGCGGCGAGGTGGTCGGCCAGGTCGTCAGCACGATGGGCGAGATCAGCGCGAGCTCGAAGAAGATCGCCGACATCATCGGCACGATCGACGGCATCGCGTTCCAGACCAACATCCTCGCCCTGAACGCGGCCGTCGAGGCCGCGCGCGCGGGCGAGCAGGGCCGCGGCTTCGCGGTCGTCGCCGGCGAGGTGCGCGCGCTCGCGCAGCGCAGCGCCCAGGCGGCCAGGGAGATCAAGGCGCTGATCGGCGAGAGCGTCGCGCGCGTCGAGAGCGGCAGCGCGCTCGTCGACAACGCCGGCCGCACGATGGGCGATATCGTCGAGCAGATCCGGCGCGTCGCCGGGCTGATCGGCGAGATCAGCGGCTCGAGCTCGGAGCAGAGCGCCGGCATCGACCAGATCGGCGAGGCCGTGAGTTCGCTCGATCAGGTGACCCAGCAGAACGCCGCGCTCGTCGAGCAGAGCGCCGCCGCGGCCGAAAGCCTCAAGGTCCAGGCCGACATGCTGGCCAAGATCGTTGCGATGTTCCGCCTGAAGGGCGCGGCCTGATCAGTCCGGCATCGTCAGCTCGATCAGGCGGCCCAGATGCTGCTCGATCGCGTCGGGCTGCTGGGTCCGGCAGGCCTCGCGGTAGGCCGCGATCGCCTGGTCCCATTCCTGGCGGCGCTTGCGCGGCATCGCCTGGCGCAGTGCCTCGACGTCCTCGCGCGGCAGGGTCTGGCGCGCGGGGTCGGCCGTGCGGCGCAGGCGCTGCAGTTGCAGGTACACGCGCATCGCCGGCTCGCTCACGCGGCGCCGGCGCTTCTGGGCCAGCAGCAGCCGGTGCGCGAGCAGCAGGGCGAGCGCGCCGGCGCTCAGGGTCAGCAGTGGGTGCAAGGTCTGGATCATGGTCGCGCGGATACTTGCCGCGACAGAACAGTCGGAACCCCCGAACGGTAGCAGGGACCATCCCGACTATCGCGGCACCGTCAGGCGGCGGCCGTGCACTAGTGCGCAGCCCGTGCCACAAAACTGTAAGAAACGGGCCGCGCCGGGGCGCCGCCGGGGCGCGTCAGCGCCGCGCGTACTGGCGCGCGCCGAACAGCGCGTCGCGCGCGGCCTCGCTCGTCAGCGGCTTGCGCGCGGCCGCGAGCACCTCGAGGCCGCGCTGCACGGCCGGGCGCGCGGCGACCTCGTCGAACCAGCCTTTCAGGTGCGGGTGGTCGGCGATCTCGACGCCCTGGTTTTTCCAGGAGCGCAGCCACGGGAAGATCGCGACGTCGGCGATGCTGTACTCGGGCCCGGCGATGTAGGTCGAAACCGCGAGGCGCCGGTTGATCACGCCGTACAGGCGCCGTGCCTCGTTCGTGTAGCGTTCGATCGCGTAGGGGATGCGCTCGGGCGCGTAGATGCGGAAATGATGGGCCTGGCCGAGCATCGGGCCGACGCCGCCCATCTGGAACATCAGCCACTCGAGCACCCGGTATTTCGCGGCCGTGTCGGCCGGCAGCAGGCGCCCGGTCTTGCCTGCGAGGTAGAGCAGGATCGCGCCCGACTCGAACAGCGCGAGCGGCGCGCCGCCGGGGCCGTCGGGATCGACGATCGCGGGAATCTTGTTGTTCGGGCTGATCGCGAGAAAGCCCGGATCGAACTGCGCCCCGCTGCCGATGTCCACGGGGATCACCTTATACGGCAGGTCACATTCTTCCAACATGATGTGGACCTTGTGGCCGTTGGGTGTCGGCCATGAATACACTTCGATCATCGTCGTGTCTCCCGTCAACGCAGGCGCAGCCCGCCTGATTCTCCCGACTCATGGCATTTACGCAAGTCAAACGCTGGTTCGTGGTGCGCGCCAATGCGGCGCGCTGGCGCGCGATCCACGATTGGGCCGACCACCGCAAGGCGAATTTCCGCATGGCCCGCGACGGCCAGGGCTTCATGGTCGAGCAGCAGCGCGGCGTGCCGGGCTCGCTGCGCATCGAATGGGGCCCGTCGCAGCGCACGTACACCGGCGCGACCGAGCTGCGCATGCGCTGCGAGCTGCGCCTGCACGGCGAGCTGCAGATGATGGTGCTGTGCCGCGACCTGATGGAGCGGCTCGAGAAGGAAGTCTTCGAGGCCTATACCGACACGCTCAAGACCCGCGTCGACACGGACACGCCCGAAGAGATGCGCTGGCTCGTGATGTTCCCGAAGTTCACCGCCATCACCTCCAAGCTCGTGCGCCAGCGCTTCGGCGTGCTCGGCGTGTCCAAGGAGCTCGCGGGCGCCTGGGTCGAGGGCGATCTGTCCGAGCTGCTTGCCCAGGCGAGCCAGGACCTGCTGCCGGCCGGCCAGCCCTTCGTGCTGATGACGATGCGCGGCAACGTCTACCTGCGCACCGCGATGGAGACGCCCGACCTCGACAAGATCCAGGCGCTCGTGCGCCTGCTCGAATGCGCGTGCCGCGAGGCCCAGCGCGTGAACAGCCGGCTCGCCGACGGCGGCCCCTGGCCGACGACGACCTCGATCGCGTGGCAGAGCTCGCGGCCCGAGAGCGAGCCGCAGCCCTAGGCCTGCCCCGGTTCGCGCCTTCTCAGGCTTTCTGCGCGTACAGCCACGCGCGCTCGGCGAGCGGCCGTGCGCCGGCGGCGGCCTCGCGCGCCTTCGCGCTCGACGCGGTGCCGGCCTCGACGCGCTTCGCGATGCCCTGCAGGATCGCGGCGATGCGGAACAGGTTGTAGGCGAGGTAGAAGTTCCAGTCGCGCATCACGGCGGCGGCGTCCGGGCGGCCCGTGCGCTCGCAGTAGCGCTCGACGTAGGCGGCCTCGGGCGGGATGCCCAATGCGTCGAGGTCGGCGCCGAGGATGCCGCGCAGGCCACCGCCGGCCGGGATATGCCAGGCCATGCAGTGATAGCTGAAGTCGGCGAGCGGATGGCCCAGCGTCGACAGCTCCCAGTCGAGCACGCCGACGATGCGCGCCTCCTGAGGCGCGAACACGAGGTTGTCGAGCCGGTAGTCGCCGTGCACGATCGCGACCTCGTGCTCGGCCCGCGCCGAGGCCGGGATATGCGCGGGCAGCCAGTCGATCAGCCGGTCCATCGCGGCGATCGGCGCGGTGACCGAGGCCTGGTACTGCCTGCTCCAGCGCGCGATCTGGCGCTCGAAGTAGTTGCCCGCGCGGCCGTAGTCGGCGAGGCCCGCGGCCGCCGCGTCGACGCTGTGCAGCGCCGCGATCGCGCGGTTCATCGCGTCGTAGATCGCGGCGCGCCCGGCGCGGTCCAGGCCGGGCAGGGTCGGGTCCCACAGCACGCGGCCGTCGAGGTGCTCCATCACGTAGAACGCGCGGCCGATCACCGCCTCGTCCTCGCACAGCGCGAGCATGGACGGCACCGGCACGGCGCTGCCGTGCAGCGCCTTCATGACGCGGTACTCGCGCTCGATCGCGTGGGCCGAGGGCAGCAGCTTCGCGACCGGGCCCGGCTTGCTGCGCAGGACGTAGACGCCGCCGGGCGTCGTGAGCTTGTAGGTCGGGTTCGACTGGCCGCCCTTGAACTGCGCGACCTCGAGCGGGCCGGCGAAGCCGTCGAGATGCGCCTGCGCCCAGCGCGCGAGCGCGGCCACGTCGAGCGGCGCCTGAGGCGCGCGCGTGCCGGTGTTGTCGTCTTGTTCCATGCCGGGCATTGTCGTGGCTTCAGCGCCCGGCGAGCTCGAGCAATTGCGCCTTGTCGAGCACGATCAGGCGCGCCGGCTCGATGCGCAGCGCGCCCTGGCGCTCGAGCCCCTTGAGCTCGAGGTTCACGCGCTGGCGCGACGCGCCGAGCAGCTCGGCGAGGTCCTCCTGGGCGAGCTGCAGGCCGATGCGCAGGCTGCCGTCGGGCTCGGGCTGGCCGTAGGCGCGCGCGAGCAGCAGGATCTGCTTGGCCAGGCGCGCCGCGAGCGGCCGGGTGTTGAGGTCCTCGATCAGGTCGAACATCAGGCGCAGGCGGCGGCAGTTCAGGCGCAGCAGCGCGTCGTAGAGCTCGGGGTGGCGCTCGAGCAGGCCGTGGAAGTCGGCGCGCGCGACGACGAGCAGCGTGGTCGGCCCGTGGGTCGCCGCGTCGTGGGTACGCGGCATGCCGTCGAACAGGGAAATGTCGCCGAACCAGATTCCCGGTTCGATATAGGTCAAGGCGACCTGCTTGCCGCTCAGCGACACCGAAGAGACGCGCACGGCACCGGCGGCGACACCGCACCATTCGGCGGCGGGCTCGCCGCGTGCGCTGAGCGCGGCGCCGTCGGGCAGGCGGCGCACCTGCGCGCAGCCGAGGATGGCGTCCTGCAAGGGCGCCGACAGGCGCGCGAACCAGCGGCCGGACTCGATCGCGTCTCGTTCGTCAGGGGACAGGGCGGTGATGGGCGGCATGGCGGGTTCGGTCAGGGGCGGCAACGATACAACGATCCCCGCGGTCGCGGGCGCACGAGGGTGCCGCGCGGGGAGCGCGCATGCTAGAGTGATCGAAACATTTCCTTTCAAAGGCTGGGACCGACACGACATGGCGCCTGCCAGGGACACGCGAACCCCTCGTTCCTTGATTCGTCTCGCTGCCGTCAGCATGGCGTGCGCGGTGGTCGGTCTTCCGCAAAGCGCGCTCGCGCTCGGCCTGGGCAACCCGCGCACGCTGTCGGCGCTCGGCCAGCCGCTGAACCAGCTGTTCCCGATCACGCTCGGCGCCGACGAGCACCTCGACCCCGACTGCGTCCACGTCGAGGTGCTCGCCGGCGAGACCCATGTTGCGTCGAGCCAGCTCCGGTTCCGCCTCGAGGGCGACGCCGACGGCCGGCTGCGCTACGTGCGCGTGCAGAGCCTCCAGCGCATCGACGAGCCGGTCGTCTCGACGACGCTCTCGCTCGGCTGCCCGAGCAACGTCGCGCGCCAGTTCGTCGCGTTCATGGATCCGCCCGACGTGCAGAGCGCGGCAACGGTCGCCGACGCCGAGCCGGGCCGCGAGGTCGAGTCGGGCAGCTACTCGCCAGCCGTGCGTGCGGCGCTCGCGACCTCGAACAACCGGCCGCAGGACGTGCTCGCGAGCGCGCCGGCCGCGCCGACCCCGGTCGTCGTCGCGCCGCCGCCGGCGCTGGTCCCGCCGCCGGCCGCGTCGGCGCCGCGCGCGAAGGCGCCGGCCGCGCCGCCGCCGGCCAGCGCGGCCGCGTTGCCGTCCCCTTCGCACCTGGCCCAGGGCCCGGCCCTGCACCGCCGCCGGCCCGTGCCGGCCAAAAAGGCGCCCGCCGCGCCGGCGCCGGCGCTCGCGAGCGCGGCCGCGTCGGCGCCGCGCAGCGCGCCGCAGGCGCGCCTGCACCTCGACGCCCCCGAGATCCTCAGCGCCGCGCCGCCGGCTGCCGCGAGCGCCGCGGCCAGCGGCGCCAGCGCCGCCGCGGCCGACAACGAGGCGCGCCTGCTCGCCCAGCTCGACCGCATCGAGGCCGAGGTCGGCAAGGTCCGCAAGGACAACCTCGCGCTGCAGGCGCGCGTGCACACGCTGCAGGGCGAGCTCGACGGCGCCGAGTCGTCGCGCTACTCGAACCCGCTCGTCTGGGGCCTCGGCCTCGCGGTGTTGCTGCTCGGCGGCGCGAGCGCCTATCTGATCCTGCGCATGCGCCAGATGACGCGCGACGCGCGCTGGTGGCAGCCGCCCGACAGCGTCATGCCGGCCGGCGCCGCGGCGGCACCGGCCAGGGCCGCGCCGAGCGTCGGCTCGGCGCCCGCGCCGCAGGCCGCGCCGCGCACGGCGGCCGTGCCGGGGCTGCGCCCGATCGAATTGCCCGAGGAGCGCCGCGCCGCGCTGCTCGCGCCGACGACGCTCGCGGCCGAACCCGAACCGGTCGACCGCGGCGGCGACTCGATCCTCGAGACCGCGCCGGCCGCGCTGCTCGCCGAGCCGAGCCTGCAGTTCGCCGACACGGTCGCGCCGGCGCTCGAGCCCGCGACGGCGCCTGCGCCGCTTGCGCCGACGCGCTCGGCGGTCGCACCGCTCGACGAACCGATGACGGTCGAGGAGCTGCTCGACATGCAGCAGCAGGTCGAGTTCTTCCTCGTGCTCGGCCAGGACCAGGCCGCGATCGAGATGCTCGAGGCGCGCATCGCGACGGGCGCGTCGAGCGCGCTGCCCTACCTGAAGCTGCTCGAGATCTACCAGCAGCAAGGCGACGCGCTGTCGTTCGCCGACGTCGGCGAACGCTTCTCGCGGCGCTTCAACGCGCTCGCGCCGACCTGGGGCGCCGACCTCAACCAGGGCCGCACGCTCGAGGGCTACGCGAACGCGCTGCAGGCGATCCAGAAGGGCTGGCACGACGCGGCGCCGAGCATGGTGCTGATCCAGAACCTGCTGACCTACGGCGACCGCGAGTTCGCGACCGACCTGACCGCGCCGGAGGCGATGGAGGGGGCGCATGGCGCCGGCTTCGACCTGCCGGCCTACCGCGACCTGCTCACGCTCTACAGCGTCGCGCGCGACCTGTCCGAGCAGGAGGTGCGCGGCGGCGAGATCGACCTGTTCCTGCCGCTCGAGTCCGGCCCGGGCGCCGAGACCGGCACGAGCATGATGGCGACGATGGTCTGGCGCAATGTGCCGCCGGCGAGTTCGTTCGCCGTGCCGGTCGACATCGCGCTCGACGAAGGCGAGCCGACGAACCTCGACCCCGGCCCCTAAAGCTTCACGAGCCGCTCGAGCGCCTGTTTGAGCGTGCTGTCTTTCTTCGCGAAGCACAGGCGCACGACGCCCTCGGAGCGCCCGTCGGCGCGGAACGCCGACAGCGGGATCGCCGCGACCTTGGCGTGCTCGGTCAGCCAGGCGCAGAACGCCGCGTCGTCGAGGCCGCTGATCGCGCCGTAGTCGACGCACTGGAAGTAGCTACCCTCGCAGGGCAGCAGCTTGAAGCGGCTCGCGGCGAGACCCTTGCGGAACAGGTCGCGCTTGCGCTGGTAGAAGGCCGGCAACTCGAGATAGGGACGCACGTCGGCCATATAGGCGGCGATGCCGTGCTGCATCGGCGCGTTGACGCTGAACACGTTGAACTGGTGGACCTTGCGGAACTCCGCCGTCAGCGCGGCCGGCGCGGCGACGTAGCCGACCTTCCAGCCCGTCACGTGATAGGTCTTGCCGAAGCTCGACACCAGGACGCTGCGCGCGACGAGCTCGGGCAGGCGCGCGACGCTCTGGTGCGGCGCGCCGTCGAAGACCATGTGCTCGTAGACCTCGTCGCTGATCACGAGGACCTCGGTGCCGTCGAGCAGCGCCGCGAGGCGGCGCATTTCGGCCGCGCTCCAGACCGTGCCGCTCGGGTTGTGCGGGGTGTTGATCATGATCGCGCGGGTGCGCGGCGTGAGCGCCGCGCCGATCGCGTCGAAGTCGGGACGGAAGGAGCCCGGCGTCAGCGCGACGCGGCGCACGACGCCGCCGGCGAGCTCGACGCTCGGCGCGTAGCTGTCGTAGCAGGGCTCGAGCACGATGACCTCGTCGCCGGGCTGGATCAGCGCGAGCAGGGCGGTCAGCAGCGCCTGGGTCGCGCCCGCCGTGATCGTGATTTCGAGCTGGGCGTCGTAGCGCGCGCCGTAAAGCATGCCGATCTTGGCCGCGATCGCCTCGCGCAGCGCGCCGACGCCGGCCATCGGCGGGTACTGGTTGTGGCCCGCGCGCATCGCCTGGCCGACCGCGTCGCGCAGCGCCGGGTCGCAGCCGAAGTCGGGGAAGCCCTGGCCGAGGTTGACGGCGCCGTGGCGTTCGGCGAGCGCCGACATGGTCGTGAAGATCGTCGTGCCGACCTGGGGCAGGCGGCTGCGCGGGTGCAAGGGCGTGGTCTGCATGGCTTCAATCAAAGGCCGAAGTCGCTCGCATCGCCGCTCATCGCGCGCTCGAGCAGTTGCCGGCTCAGGCGGTCCGAAAGCAGCTCGGCGAACGCGTACACGTAATTCCTCAGGTAAGCGCCGCGCTTGAACGCGATCCGCGCGACATTCTGGCCGAACAATTGGCCGAGCGGGCGCGCGACGAGTTCGGTGTCGGCGTCGCGCATCGCCATCTCGGCGACGATGCCCAGGCCCATGCCGAGCTTCACGTAGGTCTTGATCACGTCCGAGTCGATCGCCTCGAGCACGACGTTGGGCTGCAGGTGGCGCGCCGCGAACGCGCGGTCGATGCGCGCCCGGCCCGTGAAGCTCGGGTGGTAGGTCACGATCGGCTCGGCCGCGAGCTGCTCGAGGCTCACGCTCGCGACGCTCGCGAGCGGGTGCTCGCGCGGCACGACGAGCAGGTGCTGCCATTCGTAGCAGGGCAGCGAGACGAGCTCGTCGAAGTCGGCGAGCGATTCGGTCGCGAGGCCGATGTCGGCGGTCTCGTCGATGAGCATGCGCGCGACCTGCTCGGGGTTGCCCTGATGCAGGCTCACGCGCACGTGCGGGCGCTGGCGGCGCAGCTGCGCGACCGGGCCCGGCAGCACGTAGCGTGCCTGGGTATGGGTGGTCGCGATCGACAGCGTGCCGGTGTCCTGCTTCGAGTATTCCTCGCCGATGCGCTTGAGGTTGGCGACCTCGCGCATGATGATCTCGATCGACGCGAGCACCTGCTGGCCCGGCTCGGTGATGCGGCGCAGGCGCTTGCCGTGGCGCGAGAAGATGTCGATGCCGAGCTCCTCCTCGAGCTCGAGGATCGCCTTCGACACGCCGGGTTGCGAGGTGAACAGCGCCTTGGCCGTCTCGGTCAGGTTGAGGTTGCGACGCGCGGCTTCCTGCACGAAGCGGAACTGGTGCAGATTCATTCTCGGGCTCCGGGGGGCAGCAGGGCGAGGCTCGCCGCGGCCATCGCCGCGACGACGCTCGCGTGTTCGCCGATCGGCGCGTGCAGGGTCCAGGTGACGCCGGCGTGGCGTTCGCGCAGGGTCTCGAGCAGCGCCGGCACGTCGCGCCGCACATGGCCGCCCGCGCCGAGGAACAGCGGCACGACGCCGACCTCGCTGCAGCCGGCCGCGACGAGGCCCTCGGCCGCGCCGGCGAGGTCGGGCGTCATGAACTCGAGGAAGCCGAGCTCGACGGCGAGCGCGGGCCGCGCCGCGCGGACCGCGGCCGCGACGGCCTCGAACGGCCGCGCCCAGTCGGGGTCGCGCGCGCCGTGGCAGAACAGCAGCAGGCCTTGTTTCGCTTCCATCAGCGGTAGCGCACCAGCCACGCGAACGCGGCGAGCGACAGCAGCAGGTAGGCGAGGCTCGGCAGGCTCGCGACGGCCCAGGGCGTCCAGCCCTTGAGCAGGCCGAGGTGGCTCGCGACGTTGTTCAGCAGCACGAAGCTGATGCCGAGCATGATGCCGCCGAAGACCTTCAGGCTCAGGCCGCCCGAGCGCGCGTGCAGGTAGGCGAAGGGCAGGGCCAGCGCCATCATCACGAAGCAGGCGAACGGGTAGAGCGCCTTGCGCCAGAACTGGATGTCGTGGGCCTGGGCCGACTGCTCCTGCGCCGAGAGGTGCTGGATGTAGCGGTAGAGCTCGAGCGTCGACATCGACGACGGCGGCAGCACGGCCGCCGTGATCACCTTGGCCGTCAGCGTGCTGGTCCAGTCGAGGCGGGCCAGGTGAGCCTCGCGCACGAGCGGCTGAAGATCGGGGTTCGCGGCCGCCGCGCTCGCCGCGGCGGCCGCCTGGGCCGCAGCGGTGGCGTCGCTCGGGCTCGCCGCGGCGCCGCCGCCCGCGGCGCCGGGCGCGCGCAGCCAGTCGGTGCGGTCGACGTCCTCGAGCCGCCAGCGGCCCGCCGCGTCGACATGGGCCTCCTGCGCGACGATGCGCGCGAGCAGCGCGCCCTGCGCGTCGAACTCGAAGATATGCACGTCCTGCAGCGCGCCCGAGGGGCTCGCGCGACCGACCCGGATCGAGTAGCTGCGCTCCCGGCCGTTCACGAACTCGTGGTCCTTGAGCCAGGCGCCGCGGTTGCCGAGCGTCGGCTGGCCCGTGAAGTTGCCGCGCATCGCGTCGCCCTGGCGCTCGAAATAGGGCCCCGCGTAATCGCCGACGACGAAGGTCAGCGCCGCGAACACGCCGGCGAGGCTCGCGAGCAGGCCCAGGGCGCGGCCCGGGCCGAGGCCGCCGGTGCGCAGGATCGTGAATTCGCTCGACTGGGCGAGGCGCGCGAGCGCGTAGATCGTGCCGATCAGCACCGCGATCGGGAACAGGTCGTACAGATGCTGGGGCAGCTCCATCGCGGCGAGGAGCGCGGCCGCGCCGGTGCCCGCGCCGACGCGGTTCATGCGGTCGATCTCGTCGACGAAGTCGATGAAGTAGGACAGCGACAGGAACGCGAGCGCGACGAAGATCACGGCGCCGACGATGTCGCGGTAGAGCAGGCGACGGACGGTCCTCATGCGGCCACCGCCTTGGCATGGCTGCGGCGCGCGCTGCGTGCGCCCGCGTCGCGCCACCACAGCATCGCCGTGGCGAGCAGCAGCGCGCCGCCGTGCAGCTCGACGAGCGCCGACGCGAAGTCGCGACGGCCGTTCGCGACCCAGCTCTGGCTCAGGCTGATCAGGTTGAAGTAGATGAAGAAGCTCAGCAGCGCGAACATCAGGTTCCAGTTGTTGGGCCGGCGCGGGTTGGTGTACGCGAGGCTCAGGCCGAGCACGGTCATGTTGACGGCGCCGAGCACGAGGCCGAGCCGCCAGGCGAGTTCGCCGAGCTTGGCCGGCGTCGGCTCGCGCAGGAGGTCGAGCGTCGCCATCGCCTTGGGCGGCAGCTGGTCGGCCGAGCTCAGGCCCGGGTTGTCGGTCAGCAGCGCGTAGCGCTGGAAGCGCGCGACCGACTTGTCGCCGGTCTGGGCGTTGCTCTCGTTGCGCTGGCCATGCTCGAGCACGAGGAAGCGGTCGTCGCCCTCGATCTCGACATGGCCGCGCGCGGCCGTCGTGACGGCCTCGCGCTCGCCGGTCTGCGACAGGATGAACACGTTGCGGCCCTCGGCCGGGTTGTTGCCGCCGCCGGTGTCGCGGTCGATGAAGAACACGCGCGAGCCGTCGCGCGAGGTCTGGAACTGGCCCGGCGCGACGCGCGACAGGTCGCCGCGCTTCTCGTAGCGCTCGCGCAGCTGCGCGCTGTTCTGGTTGCTCCAGGGCCAGACGACGAGCTCGAGCACGAGCACCGCGAGCAGCACCGGCCAGGCCATCTGGAACACCGGGCGCAGGAAGCGGCGCAGCGGCAGGCCGCTCGCGAACCAGATCGCCATCTCGGACTCGCGGTACATGCGGCCCAGCGTCGCGACGATGGCGACGAACAGCGACAGCGCGAGCACATAGGGCAGGTAGGCGAGCGAGGCGTAGCCCATCAGCAGCAGCACGTCCTGCGGCGCGACGTTGCCGCCGGCGGCCTGGCGCAGCACGCTGAGCAGCATCATCGTCAGCACGACGGTCGCGATGACCACGAGGGTGACGCCGAAGCTCCGTGCCAGCTCTTTCCTTACCGTCGAATCGAATAACATTCGCGCACTTTATCTATTTCGAGACATTATGGACTTCAAGACCCAGTCGATCGCCCATACGGCGCTCGCTTCCGCCGCGGCCGACGCGCTCGTGATCGTCGTCGCGGGCGACGCCTGGCCCAAGGGCAGCGACGCGGGCGTGGCCGCGCTCGTCGCCGACGCCGTCAAGCTCGGCGACTTCGAGTTCAAGGCCGGCAAGACCCTGCTGCTGCAGCGCGCCCAGGGCGTCAAGGCGCCGCGCCTGATCGTCGCGGCGGCCGGCGTCGCGAGCGTCAAGAACGCGCGCAGCGCGCTCGTCGCCGCGCTCGCCCAGCTCAAGGGCCGCGGCGCCGCGCACGCGGCCGTGGCCTTCGTCGGCTTCGGCGCGCTGACCGAGGCCTTCGCCGAGCATGTCGTGCTCGCCGCGAGCGAATCTGCCTATGTGTACCGCCACACCAAGCCGAGCGCGCCCGCGCCGGGCCGCCTGACCAAGCTCACGCTGCTGACCGACAAGGCCGACGCGGCGGCGGCGCGCCTCGCGCGCGCCGGCATCGCCCGCGGCGAGGCCGTCGGCGCCGGCATCGAGCTCGCGCGCGAGCTCGCGAACCGCCCGGGCAACCATGCGACGCCGACCTTCCTCGGCGAGCAGGCCAGGTCGCTCGGCCGCAGCTACGGCCTCAAGGTCGAGGTGCTCGACAAAAAGGCCGTCGAGAAGCTCGGCATGGGTTCGTTCCTGTCGGTCGCCCAGGGCTCGGACGAGCCGCTGCGCTTCATCGTCGCGCGCTACGACGGCGCGCCGCGCACCCAGGCACCGGTCGTGCTCGTCGGCAAGGGCATCACCTTCGACTCGGGCGGCATCTCGATCAAGCCGGGCGCCGGCATGGACGAGATGAAGTTCGACATGGGCGGCGCGGCGAGCGTGCTCGGCACGCTGCGCGCGGTCGCCGAACTCAAGCCCAAGCTCAACCTCGTGTGCCTGATCCCGGCCTGCGAGAACATGCCGAGCGGCAAGGCCGTCAAGCCCGGCGACGTCGTCACGTCGATGTCGGGCCAGACCATCGAGAACCTCAATACCGACGCCGAGGGTCGCCTGATCCTGTGCGACGCGCTGACCTACGCCGAGCGCTTCAAGCCGGCCGTCGTCGTCGACGTCGCGACGCTGACCGGCGCCTGCGTGATCGCGCTCGGCGGCGTGCGCAGCGGCATGTACGCGAGCGACGACGAGCTCGCGACCGCGCTGCTCGCGGCCGGCGACGCGGCGCTCGACCCCTGCTGGCGCCTGCCGCTCGACGACGAGTACGAGGAAGGCCTGAAGAGCAACTTCGCCGACGTCGCCAACGTCGCGGGCCGCGAGGGCGGCTCGATCACGGCGGCGAAGTTCCTGCAGCGCTTCGCGGCCAAGTTCCGCTGGGGCCACCTCGACATCGCCGGCACGGCCTGGAAGGGCGGCGGCGCGAAGGGCGCGACCGGCCGCCCGGTCGGCCTGCTGACCCACTTCGTGCTGGCCCAGGCGGCGAAGCGCTGAAGCCGAAGTCCCATGACCCAGGTGACCTTCTATACGGGCGTGCCCGAACGCCTGGGTTATGTGTGCCGGTTGCTGCGCAAGGCCTATCTGAGCGGCGCCCAGGTCGGCGTGTGCGGCCCGGCCGCGCTGCTCGACCGGCTCGACCGCGAGCTCTGGGTGTTCGCGTCGACCGAGTTCGTCCCGCACCTGCGCCTGCGCGCCGGGCGCGCGCCCGCGGCGCGCCTCGCGGCGACGCCGGTCCAGCTCGCCGAGCAGGCGGCCGAGCTGCCGCAGCGCGGCGTGCTCGTGAACCTCGGCGACGCGATCCCCGACGGCATCGACGCCTTCGAGCGCGTGCTCGAGGTGCTGTCGCTCGAGCCCGAGCAGGTCGCGATCGGCCGGCGCCGTTACCGCGAGTACGAGCGCATGGGCTTGCCGCCCGAGCACCACGTGGTCGGGTCGGCCTGAGTCGGCGCAAAAACCCCAACGATTCCCGATGGGAGGGCGCGCCGATTTGCGCTATGGTCGGCGCAGCTCAATCTTCAGGAGGATCGGCATGCCGTTCGGACTCAAGCAAATCGTCGGCGCGGCGCTCGTGCTGCTCGCGGGCAGCGCGCTCGCCCAGGATCTCGTCGTCAAGATCGGCCATGTGGCGCCGACCAGCGGCAACCAGGCCCATCTGGGCAAGGACAACGAACTCGGCGCACGCCTCGCGATCGACGACCTGAACGCCAAGCACATCAAGATCGGCGGCCGCGTCGCGCATTTCGAGCTGCTCGCCGAGGACGACGCGGCCGACCCCAAGCAGGGCACGGCGGCCGCGCAGAAGCTCGTCGACGAAAAGGTCAACGGCGTGATCGGCCACCTGAACTCGGGCACCTCGATTCCGGCGTCCAAGATCTACGCCGAGGCCGGCATCCCGCAGATCTCGCCGTCGTCGACGAGCCCCGAGTTCACGGCGCATGGCTACAAGACCGTGTTCCGCGTCGTCGCGAACGACGAGCACCTCGGCGGCACGCTCGGCAAGTACGCGGTCAGCGACCTCAAGGCCCATTCGATCGCCGTGATCAACGACCGCACCGCTTACGGCATGGGCGTCGCCCAGGAGTTCGAGAAGGCCGCGCGCGCGTCCGGCGCGCAGATCGTCGCGCGCGAGGCGACCAACGACAAGGCGTCGGACTTCACGGCGATCCTCACCAACATCAAGGGCAAGAAGCCCGACCTCGTGTTCTTCGGCGGCATGGACGCGGTCGGCGGCCCGATGCTGCGTCAGATGAAGCAGCTCGGCCTCGGCGCCAAGTACATGGGCGGCGACGGCATCTGCACGGCCGACCTGCCGAACCTGTCGGCCGGCACGATCGCCGACAACCAGGTGGTCTGCGCCGAGGCGGGCGGCGTCGACGCAGGCGGCAAGAAGGCGATGGACGACTTCCGCGCGCGCTTCAAGGCCAAGTACGGCGTCGACGTGCAGATCTACGCCCCGTACGTCTACGACGCCGTCAACGTGATGGTCGCGGCGATGGTCAAGGCCGGCTCGGCCGACCCGGCCAAATACGGCCCGGTGCTCGCCCAGACGACCGATTACAAGGGCGTTACCGGGACGATTTCCTTCGACGGCCGTGGGGATATCAAGAACGGCGCCCTCACGCTCTACACCTACCGCGGCGGTAATCGTGAACAAATAGCGGTCGTCCACTAAAGGCGTTTCAAAAGTTACAAAAAGGCCCGCCGAGATGGCGGGCTTTTTTTTATCCCCCGAAGGGGGGGGCTGTGCGTGCTTGACACAACAGGGGGGATTTGAGCGCGGGACACTCGTGGAAAACACACGTTGTATTCCCGTCCGCAGCGGAAAAAGGCCTCCGTAACAGCTCTACTCGCGCCTTGTTGCGCCAACGCATTGAAACCCACCATGCCACAGGGCCCCGATTCAAGCCGTTCGGCCCCTGCAAACGGGGGGCTTTCAACGTCATATAGGGCGGGCATGATCGGCGCCATTCGAAAAACATTGATTTACTGCAAGTAAGTCGATCATTCGAGCGGGCCTCGATGGATGGCGGCAGGCTCCGGTGGATCGGGTCCACCGAGGCGGCCGCAGCTGCGGAGGATGTGCGCGGCACATGCGGGTAGCGGGGAAAAAATGATTCGGGTCTTCAATCACTATCTTCATCGGCAGACGCTCTACCAGGTCTTCTTCGACCTCGGTCTGATCCTGTTCGCCGTCGCAGCGGTCGTCATGAGCCAGGGCGATACGGCCGGCGCCGTGATCCCGTTCGCCGCATCGCACGGCCTGTCGCTCGCCGGTTGCGTGTTCGTGATCAATTCGGCGACGGGCTTCTACCAGCACGCGCACAAGCGCTCGGTCACCGAGTCCTGCGCGCGCGCGCTGTTCGGCCTGATGTTCGGCCTGCCGCTCGCCTACCTGATCTTCAGCTTCATGCCGACGACGCTCGCGCACCGCGAGCTGCTGACGCTGGCCGCGATGGCCGCCGTCGCGGCCGTGATGCTGCACCGGGTGTACGCGTCGCACGCCGGCTTGCACGGTCCGAACCGGGCGCGCGTGCTGATTCTGGGCACCGGGGAGCGCGCCCGTGCGGTCGCGGCCTCGCTGCGCGCGGCCGACCCGCATGCCCAGATCGTCGGCTACGCGGCCGGCCCGAACGCCGAGGCGATCGAGGTGCCGCGTGGCGAGATCGTCGAGCCCAAGGGCAGCCTGACCGAAACGGCCGTGCATCTCGGCGTCGACGAGATCGTGATCGCGCTGACCGAGCGCCGCGGCGGCAACACGCCGCTGCGCCACCTGCTCGACTGCAAGCTGCACGGCATCAAGGTCGTCGACATCGCGACCTACTTCGAGAAGACGCTCGCGCAGATCAACATCAAGCACGTGAACGCCGGCTGGCTCGTGTTCGGCGACGGCTTCAACCAGGGCCTGCTGCGCGCGTTCTGCAAGCGTGCGTTCGACATCGTGTCGGCCGCGCTGCTGCTCGTCGCCGCGCTGCCCGTGATGCTCGTGACCGCCGTGCTGATCAAGCTCGAGTCGCCGGGCGCGGTGTTCTACCGTCAGCAACGCGTCGGCCAGCACGGTCGCGCCTTCAGCGTCGTGAAGTTCCGCAGCATGCGCTCGGACGCCGAAAAGGACGGCACGCCGCGCTGGGCGACCCAGAACGACTCGCGCGTGACCCGCGTCGGGCGCTTCATCCGCCGGGTCCGCATCGACGAGCTGCCGCAGCTGATCAACGTGCTGCGCGGCGAGATGAGCATGGTCGGCCCGCGCCCCGAGCGCCAGTACTTCGTCGACGAGCTCGTGCGCCAGATCCCGTATTACGCGGTGCGCCACAGCGTCAAGCCGGGCGTGACCGGCTGGGCCCAGGTGCGCTACGAATATGGCTCGACGGTCGAGGACTCGATCGAGAAGCTCCAGTACGACCTGTACTACGTGAAGAACCACAGCCTGTTCCTCGACCTGCTGATCATGCTCGAGACCGTCGCCGTGGTGCTGACCGGCAAGGGCGCGCGTTAGGGCCCTCGGCGCCCCGCCGGGGCGTGCGCGCCCCGCTCCCAATCACCGATCGACCGGCCGGGCGCGAAGACCCGGCCGAGCCTTCGCGCCATGATTGAATACGGCATGTTCAACGCCGAACTCCAGCTGAACTTCGCCGCCAGCCTGCTGGCCGCGGCCGGCTTTGCCGTGTTCGCCGGCTATTGCACGCTGCGCGTGGTCAAGGGCCAGATGCCGCTCGAGCGCGTCGCCAAGGTGGTGCTGCTCGCGCTCGTCGTGTCGTCGGCCTGGGCACTCGCCGATTGCGCCGAGGCGCTCGCGCTCGCTCAGCGTCTGCCGTTCGGGGCCGGCGCATGGAGCCGCGTCGCGCGCGGCTTCGACTTCGTCCGCTACCTGCTGTGGTTCGGCTTCGTGCTGCTGCTGCTGCGCCCCGACGGCCCGGCCCAGGCGCGCGCCGACCTGGCCGTGTCGCGCGGCCTGGCCCTGGTCGCGCTGCTCTTCTCGCTCGTTCTGCTGGCCGGCGACGACCTGCCGTGGCAGACGCTCGACCTCGAGCGCACGCGCGCGATGGCCGCCTTGCTGCGCGGCATCGTCGGCCTCGTGCTCGTCGAGCAGCTCCTGCGCAACGGCGACCAGGCGCAGCGCTGGAGCGCCAAGCCGCTTTGCCTGGGGCTCGGCATCGCGTTCGCCTACGACGTCTTCGTCTACTCGCAGGCGGCGCTGTTCCGCACCTTCGACAGCGAGGCGCTGGGCCTGCGCGCCGCCGTCCACGCGCTCGGCCTGCCGCTGCTGTTCGTCGCCGCGCGGCGCCGCGACGACTGGCTCGGGCGACTGCACGTGTCGCGCGCGGCGGTGTTCCAGTCGGCGACGCTGCTGATGGTCGGCTGCTACCTGCTGCTCGTCTCCGGGCTCGGCTACTACGTGCGCTACAGCGGCGGCGAATGGGGCCGCGCGCTGCAGCTCGCGCTGATCGTCGTCGCGCTGCTCGTGCTCGGCGTGCTCGTCCTGTCGGGGTCGCTGCGCTCGCGGCTGCGCGTGTACATCAGCAAGAACTTCTTCAGCTACCGCTACGACTACCGCCTCGAGTGGCTCAAGTTCACGGCCACGCTCGCGTCGGGGGCCTCGCCCCGCGACATCGGCATCACGGTCGTGCGCGCGCTCGCCGACCTCGTCGAGAGCCCGGCCGGTGCGCTGTGGCTGCGCGGGTCGGACGGCCGGGGCTTCGCCCAGGCCGCGCGCTGGAACGTCCCCGAGGCGGCGCGCAGCGACGGGCTCGACGCGCTGACCGCCTACCTGCTGCGCCGCGGCTGGATCGTCGACCTCGCCGAGTTGCGCCGCGGCGGCGGCGGCTACGAGGCGCTCGAGCTGCCCGATTGGCTGCGCGACGACCCGTGCGCCTGGCTCGTCGTGCCCTTGCAGGCCTCGGGCGAACTGCTCGGTTTCGTGCTGATCGCGCCATCGCGCGCGGTCTTCGAGATCAACTGGGAGGTGCGCGACCTGCTCAAGACCGCGGCGAGCCAGGCCTCGGGCTATCTGGCTCAGGTCCAGGCGACCGAGGCGCTGCTCGAGGCGCGCAAGTTCGAGGCCTTCAACAAGATGTCGGCTTTCGTCGTGCACGATCTGAAGAACATCATCACGCAACTCTCGCTGATGATGAAGAACGCGCAGCGCCTGCGCGACAACCCGGAGTTTCAACAAGATATGTTGGACACCGTGGAGAATTCGCTGGAGAAGATGCGGCAGTTGATGCTGCAATTGCGCGAGGGCGAGAAGCCGCACGGCGTGAGCAGCGGCGTCGATCTCGAGCCGATCGCGCGACGCCTGGCCAAGGCCGCTGCGAGCAAGGGGCGGGTGCTCGAACTCGAGCTGCTCGCTCCGGTCAGCACGCGGGGCCACGGCGAGCGCGTCGAGCGCGTGCTCGGCCATGTCGTGCAGAACGCCTTCGACGCGTCGCCGGCCGACGCCAGGGTGTCGCTGCGGCTCGACCGCCAGGGCAGCCAGGCGCGCGTGCAGATCGCCGATCGGGGCAGCGGCATGTCGGAGGATTTCATCCAGAATCGGCTCTTCAAGCCGTTTCAGACGACCAAGGCCAACGGCATGGGCATCGGTGCCTACGAAAGTTATCAATATCTACAGGAACTCGGAGGAAAGATCACGGTGGAAAGCAAGCTCGACCAAGGCACGACCGTCACCATCCTGCTGCCCCTGTTCCACGCGACGGCCGACGCCGACCAGGCCGTCATGGGGGCCCGATGAGCGCTGTGCAGCGGCAGCAGCCTCTGCTGATCGTCGAGGACGATCCGGCGCTGCAGAAGCAGTTGAAGTGGTCGCTGGACCGGTTCGAATCGGTCGTCGCCGACGACGTCGCGAGCGCGCTGCTGCAGTTCCGCCGGCACGGTCCGGCGGTGGTCACGATGGACCTCGGGCTGCCGCCCGACCAGGACTCGGTGTCCGAGGGCTTCAAGTGTCTCGAGAAGCTGCTCGAGCTCGACCCGGGCGCCAAGGTCATCGTGCTGACCGGCCAGAACGACCAGGACAACGCGCTGCGCGCGATCCGGCTCGGCGCCTACGATTTTCTCGCCAAGCCGGTCGACCCCGACGTGCTGAGCCTGACCGTCGAGCGCGCCTACCGCCTCTACGAGCTGCAGCAGGAGAACCGCCGCCTGCAGACGCTCCAGCAGACCGATGCGCTCGGCGGCCTGGTCACGCGCGACGCCGGCATGCAGCGCATCTGCCGCACGATCGAAAAGGTCGCGCCGAGCGACGCGACCGTGCTGCTGCTCGGCGAAAGCGGCACCGGCAAGGAGCTGCTCGCCCAAGGCCTGCACGACGCGTCCAGGCGCAAGGGGCGCTTCGTTGCGATCAACTGCGCGGCGATTCCCGAGACCCTGCTCGAAAGCGAGCTGTTCGGCTACGAGAAGGGCGCGTTCACGGGCGCGAGCAAGACCACGATCGGCAAGATCGAGACGGCCAACGGCGGCACCCTGATGCTCGACGAGATCGGCGACCTGCCGATGCCGCTGCAGGCCAAGCTGTTGCGCTTCCTGCAGGAGCGCGTGATCGAGCGCGTCGGCGGCCGCCAGGAGATCGCGATCGACGTGCGCGTCGTCGGCGCGACCCACCAGGACCTGCGCAAACAGATCGCCGAAGGGCGCTTCCGCGAGGATCTCTACTACCGCCTCGCCGAGATCGTCGTCGACATCCCGCCGCTGCGCGACCGCCTCGGCGACGCGGTGCTGCTCGGCCACTCGTTCCTGCGACGCTTCGCGAGCGAGCAGCGCCGCCCGCAACTCGGCCTGGCCGAGGACGCGGTGCGCGCGATCGAGTCGTACCGCTGGCCTGGCAACGTTCGCGAACTGCAGAACCTGATGAAGCGGGCGGTCATCATGGCCGACGGCGACCGGCTCGGCGCCGCCGACCTGGGGCTGCCGGCGCCGGCCACCGACGTCGACGCCGGGGAGGCCATGCTCGACCTGCGCGCCGCCCGCGAGCGCGCCGAACGCAAGGCCGTCGTCACGGCGCTCGCGCGCGCCGACGGCAACATCGTCAGGGCGTCGGAGCTGCTCGGGGTGAGCCGGCCGACGCTCTACGACCTGATGAACCGCCTGCAGATCAAATAAACCCAAGGGAGACAGCGTGCGGAAACTAACGAAGCCTGGTGCGGTGGCCGTCCTTGTCGCCGCGCTGCTGCTGGCGGGCTGCTTCGGCAAGACGCCCGACCAGTACCTGGCATCGGCCAAGACCTTGATGGCCAAGAACGACAACGGCGGCGCGATCATCCAGCTCAAGAACGCGCTGGACAAGGACAGCGGGCTGCTCGAGGCGCGCGTCCTGCTCGGCAAGGCCATGATCGCGACGGGCGACCTCGGGGGCGCCGAGGTCGAGCTCAAGAAGGCGGCCGACGCCGCCTACCCGGGCGACGAGCTGCCGACCCTGCGCGCCCAGCTGCTGTTGCGCCGCGGCGAGCTCGACAAGCTGGTGACCGAATTCGGCCAGGTCAAGCTGCGCACGCCGGCCGCCATGGCCGACCTGCAGGCTACGCTGGCGACGGCCTACGGCGTGCTCGGCCGCAACGCCGACGCGGCGGGCGCCGCCGATCTGGCGCTGCAGCTCGACGCCGACAACGTCCATGCGCAGCTCGTCAAGGTGCGCCTCGCGGCAGCGGCGCAGGGCCTCGCGCCGGCTTCGGCGCAGCTCGCCGGGATCCTCGCCAGGCATCCCGAGAGCTCCGAAGCCTGGCAGCTCAAGGGCGAGCTGCTGCAGCGTTCGGGCGCCGCCGACCCGCAGCCGGCGCTCGCGGCCTTCCGCGAGGCGACCGTGCGCGACAAGCGCAACCTGACCGCGCATATGGAGCTGCTCGTCGCGCTGCTGCAGTCGCGCCGTTTCGGCGAGGTGCAGAAGGCGCTCGATGCCTTCAAGGCCGTCGCGCCTTCGAACTATGCGCTCAAGCTGCTCACGGTCGACTACAACCTCGAGATCGGCCAGTTGCAGCGCGCCCACGACCAGGTCCTGTCGCTCCTCAAGGTCGCCCCCGAGGACCCGAGCACGCTCTACGTGGCCGGGGCGACCGAGTACCGGCGCGGCAGCCTGTTGCAGGCCGAGGACTACCTGGGCAAGGCGCTGCCGCGCATGCAGAACCCCGAGATGGCGCGCCTGCTGCTGGCCCGGGTCTATCTGCGCACCGGCGACTCGGCCAAGGCCGTAGCGGTGCTGCGGCCGCTGCTCGAGGCGCCGCGGCCCGGGGCCGTGGCCTACAGCCTGACGGCGCAGGCGCAACTTCAGGCGGGCGACGTGGTTGCGGCCGACACCAACTTCGCGAAGGCCGCCGCGCTCGACCCGACGGACAGCAAGAGCCGCACTGCGCTGGCGCTGTCGCAGATCAGCCGCGGCCAGGACGCGCAGGGCTTCGAGGCGCTGCACGCGCTGTCGGCGAGCGACCAGGGTTCGGTCGCCGACCTGGCCCTGATCAGCGCCTATTGGCGCAAGGGCCAGCTCGACCAGGCGCTGAAGGCCGTCGACACGCTGGACCACAAGCAGCCGGGCGGACCGGTCGCGCCGACGCTGCGCGGGCGCATCGAATCGAGCCGCGGGAACGAGGTGCAGGCGCGTGCGGCGTTCGAGGCCGCGCTGAAGGTCGACCCGGCCTTCTACCCGGCGACGGCGGCGCTGGCCCAGATGGACGTGGACGACAGGAACGTCGGTGCCGCGGTCAAGCGCTACGAGACCCTGCTCAAGGCCGACCCGACGAACCTGCGTGCGCTGATGGCCGTGATCGCTCTGCACCAGCTCGCCGGCGCCAAACCGGCTGCGCTGATGGGCGAGCTCGCCGCCCTGATCCAGGCAAACCCCCTGGCCGTGGCGCCGCGCGCCGAGCTGGTCCGGATGCAGCTGCGTCAGGCGGTCGCCAAGGAAAAGGTGCTCGCGACGGCGCAGGACGCGGTCGCGGCGATCCCGGACAATCCGGAGCTGTTCGACCTGCTCGGGCAGGTCTACGCCGCCGTCGGCGACCCGAACCAGGCCGAGACCGCCTACGCCAAGATGATGTCGCTGGAGCCGGGGTCGCCCGAGCCGTTCATGCGCGTGGCCGAACTCTGCGCGAAGCGCAGCGACCGTTCCGGCGCCAAGCTCAACCTCAAGCGCGCGCTCGCCGTCAAGGCCGACTACGCGCCGGCGGCGACGGCCTTGTTCGCGCTCGAGGTGGCCGGCAACGAGGCGGCCGAGGCACGCAGCCTCGTCGCCGGCCTCGAGAAGGCCCCCGAAACCGCGGCGCTCGGGGCGTTGCTCGAAGGCGACCTCGCCGCCCACGAAAAGAACTGGACCAAGGCCGCCGACGCCTACCGCGCGAGCCTCGACCGGGGTGCCGGTCTGGCCGCCGCCGTCAAACTCCGTGCCGCCCTCGAGGTCGGCGGCAAGCCCGCCGAGGCGGCCGCGTTCGAGGCGGGCTGGCTCAAGGCGCACCCGAACGACGGCGCGTTCCTCTCGGCCATGGGCGACCAGGCGATCGGCCGTTCCGACTACCCGGGGGCCCTGGCGCGCTACCAGGAAGTGCTGCGCCTGAACCCGGATGAACCGATCGTGAACAACAACGTCGCCTGGCTGCTGAACAGCCTGAAGAAGCCCGGTGCGCTCGGCTATGTCGAAAGGGCGAAGCGGCTGCAGCCCGACAACCCCGTGTTTCTCGACACCGAGGCGACCATCCTGGCCGACGGCGGCAACCTCGACAAGGCGATCGAAGTCGAGAAGCAGGCCGTGGCCCTGAACGCGAACCTGTACGCGAACCGGCTGCATCTGGCGCAGTACTATGCCAAGGCCGGGCAGAAGGACGCGGCGCGCAAGGAGCTCGATGCGCTCGCTGCGCTCGGCGCCAAATTCGGCGCCCAGGCCGACGTCAAGAAACTCATGGCAACGCTCTGATTCGCGGCCGCCAGGCCCGGGATTGCTGGCATGACAAGCAAAAACACGCGCCGATCCGGTTTGCGCAAAAAGTTCCACCAGGGCCTGCGTCGTCTGTTCGCCGGGCTGCCGGTGGGCGTGCGCTTCGGGATCTACCGCCGCATGGTCGACTGCGACCCGGCCCCCGACCAGCAGCTGCAGCTGTCGGTCGCGCAGACGCGCGAGGACCTCGAGGGCTGCTTCCGCCTGCTCCACGACGCCTATGTCGCGAGCGGCTTCATGAAACCGCATCCCTCGGGGATGCGGATCACGAAGTACCACGCGCTGCCGACCACGACAACCCTGTGCGCGAAGTACGGCGACCGGGTCGTCGGCACGATCTCGATGATCCGCGAGGGCGTGTTCGGCTTTCCGCTGCAGTCGATCTTCGACCTCGACAACGTGCGCGCCGCCGGCGGCAAGATCGCCGAGATCTCGGCGCTCGCCGTCCACCCGGACTTCCGCAAGACCGGCGGCGCGATCCTGTTCCCGCTGATGAAGCTGATGTACGAGTACAGCACCAAGTACTTCGACACCCGGCATCTCGTCATCGCCGTGAACCCCGACAAGATCGAGCTGTACGAGTCGCTGCTGTTCTTCAAGCGCCTTAACGAGAAGGTCGTCGACAACTACGACTTCGCCAACGGCGCGCCGGCGGTGGGCGCGACGCTCGACCTGTCGAGCGCGGCGGACCTGTTCGAGCGCGTCTATGGCCGCCGCGCGCCGCGCAAGAACCTGCACTACTACTTCGTCAAGCTCGTGCTGGCGAACATCCGGCTGCCGCAGCGCCGCTATTTCACGACCAACGACCCGGTCCTGACGCCCGAGATCCTCGACTACTTCTTCAACCAGCGCAGCGACGTGTTCGCCGAGCTCGACGACCGCCCGAAGGCGCTGCTGTGGTCGATCTACGACCAGCCCGAGTACCGCCGCGTCCTGCCCATGCTCAAGGGCTCGCCCGTCGAATTCCATGCGCTGCGGCGGCACCAGCGCTTCTCGCTGCGCTGCCCGGCGCAGCTCACGTTCAAGCTGCTAGACGGCGAGGGCGAGCGCCGCGCCGTGATGACGGTCACCGACGTCTCGCTGCTCGGCTTCCAGGCGAGCACCGACATCGAGATCCCGCTCGGCATCAACGGCACCGCGATGGTCGAGCTCGGCGTCACCGACAAGTCGGAGCTCGAGGTCAAGGTCCTGCGGCGCCGCCAGGGCGACGACGCGTCCTACTATGTGTTCACGCTGACCGAGCCCGACCAGCCGTGGCGGCGCGTCGTCAGCGCGCTCGAGACGGCGAGCACGGCGGGGGATCTTTGAGCCGGCCGCGCTCGCGGCGCCAGGCCTGCCGGGCGCTGCTCGGGACGGCGGCGACGCTGGCGCTGCTGCCGCGCGTCGGCGCGGCCGACGGCCTGCCCGACCTGATCGAGCGGGCCAAGCCCTCGGTCGTCACCGTCGGCACCTACGCCGAGACCGACAGCCCGCGCTTCATGTTCCGCGGCACCGGCTTCGTCGTCGCCGACGGGCTGCACGTGCTGACGAACGCGCATGTGCTGCGCGGCGCGCAGGTCGGCGGCGAGGAGCGGCGCGAGTTCGAGGTCGGGGTCTGGACGGCCGGCGGCGGCTGGCACGGTCGGCGTGCGACGCCGGTCCATATCGACGACGAGCACGACCTGGCCCTGCTGCGCTTCGAGGGCGCGCCGGTGCCCGCGCTGACGCTCGCCACGGGCCCGACCGTGCGCGAGGGCAGCTCGATCGCGCTGATGGGGTTTCCGCTCGGCGGGCAGCTCGGCTTCGCCCATGTGACTCACCGCGGCATCGTCGCCGCGCGCGTGGGCGTGGTGCTGCCGGCGCCCAGCGCGACCGCACTCAATCCGCAGGTGATCTCGCAGCTGCGCCGCGGTGGCTTCGAGATGCTGCAGCTCGACGCCGTCGCCTACCCGGGCAATAGCGGCGGGCCGGTGTTCGACGCGGCGAGCGGCGAGGTCGTCGGCATCGTCAACATGGTGCTGCTCAAGGGCGAGCGTGAGACGGCGCTGTCCGCACCGAGCGGAATCAGCTACGCGATCCCGGTCGCGCAGGGCGTCGCGCTGCTGAACGAGCACCTGTCCGACGACCGCAAGTGAGCGCGCCAATAAAAAAGCTCCGGCGTGGCCGGAGCTTCTTCTGTTCCCGACCGGCGCGTCGTGCCGGTCGCCGCGGGCGATCAGCCGCGCTTTTGCTGGCGGCGACGTGCAACGCCACCGAGGCCGACCAGGGCCAGGCCGACCAGGGCCAGGCTCGACGGTTCCGGAACGTTCGTGAAGATCACGTTGGCGACGCCGCCCAGGGTCTGGGTCAGGCCGACCGTCGGCGTGAAGCCGTTGAAGTTGCCCGACGTGATGCTCAGGCCGTAGAACGGCGACGGCGCGACGAAGAAGTTCTTGCCGTCCGGGGTCAGCGCGAAGGTGGTGGTCTGGCCGAAGCTGCCGCAGTCGTTGTTCGTTGCGTCTTCGCAGGTCAGGCTGCCCTTGCCCTGAACGAAGGTACCCGAGCCCAGCTTCTTGTCGTCGCTGTTGCCCGACACGCCGATCGTCGCGCCCGACGTGTCGAAGGTCGTGACCGGGCCGTACATGTCCAGGTAGGCGGTCAGGGTGCCGCTCGACAGCGTGAAGTTCGTCGCCGAGCCGCTCGTGCTGATCGTGCCGCCACCGTTGAAGATCGCGTACAGGCCGTAGTTGTTCAGCAGGCCCGTGGCCACCACCGGCGAACCCGAGCCGCCGCCGATGACCGCGCCCGAGTTGAACGAACCGGCCTGGAACACCAGCGAAACGTCGAAGCTCGTGAGCGAGGTGACGGTCAGCACTTCGGTGTAGCTGCCGGCGATCAGGTTGGCGGTGAACGAGGCCGCGCCGCCCGAGTCGGTCTTGTCGACCGAGAACGCCGGCACGAGCGTGGCGTTGGCCGAGCTCGCCGCGAACAGGGCACCTGCTGCGAGCAGCGCGGGGAGAAGTTTCTTGCAGTTCATGAGAGCTCCTTGGGGAGGTTGGGTGTGATGCATCTCCTTAAGCAAGTGGGATGCCAGGTCTAAAAATTCAATGCAAATCAACAGCTTGCGGTTGGATATCAAGGTCCGAGACGGGCTCCTGTAAATAATGTCGACAGTCTGAAGCCGATCCAGGCTGCGTTTGTCCTCTTGCTGTAGCGGGCGAAGGCTACATTAGCGGACTGGACGGCGGGTGCATCCTGCGCCGGCTGCGAGGGAAGGAGCGCATATGAACGATCGGCCCGAGGGGCGCAAGAAGAATCGCGACGAGATTGCCCTGGCCTACAAATCGGAGCCCTGGTGGTACGACCTGCGTGGCTTCTTTATCCTGACCTTTGCCTACAACAGCACGCTGCCGCGGCAGCTGCGCTTCTTCGGCCGCCATATCGGCGCACGCCACCTCGAGGTCGGCATCGGCACCGGCACGCTCGAGGCCTATGTGCTGCGCTGGCGGCGCCGCCACAACATGCCGCCGCAGCACATCGTCGGCGTCGATTACGCGGAATCGATGCTGGCCGGCGCGATCCGCCGCTTTCGCGGCCGCACGGACATGGAGTTCCTGCACGCCGACGCGGCCGACATGCCGCTCGACGACGCGAGCTTCGATACCGCCTCGATCGCGAACTCGGTGCATTGCTTCCCGGACGTGACCGGGGCGCTTGCCGAGATCTTCCGGGTCCTGAAGCCGGGCGGCACGCTGGCCGTGAACGCACTGCTGTATCCGCGCGGCGTCTGGCCGCTGCGCCAGATCGCCGAATGGATCAACAACTGGGGCATTCGCAAGGGCATTCTCTATTCGCCGCTGCGCGCCGAGCAGTTCCGCGACCAGCTCGTGGCGGCCGGCTACACGATCGAATCGGAGGCGATTTCGGGCAACTGCTACGAAGTGGTCGCCCGGCGGCCGGCCCGCTGAATCGCGGCGCGGGACTCGAATACCTATATGGACTGGCGACGGCAGGGGGAGGCGGGCGGTGGAAGAGCGCAGGGTTTTTGACTACGCGCGGGCGTTTTCCCGGAATATCGGCTGGGTGACCCGGGCCGAGCAGGAGCGGCTGCGCCGCACCAAGGTCGCGATCGCGGGTGCCGGCGGCGTCGGCGGAACCTATGCGCTGACGCTGGCGCGACTCGGGGTCGGGCGCTTCAGCCTCGCCGATTTCGACGATTTCGAAGTCCACAACTTCAATCGCCAGGTCGGGGCGATGATGTCGACGCTTGGGCGGGCCAAGGTCGAGGTCATGGCCGAAATGATCCGGGATATTAATCCCGAGGCCGAAATCGAGATATTCGAGGACGGCGTGACGCGCGCGAATGTCGACGCCTTCCTGCGCGATGCCGACGCCTACGCCGACGGCGTCGACGTATTTGCATTGCCGGCGCGTCGCATGTTGTTTGGCGAATGTTTTCGGCGCGGCATCCCGGCCGTGACGGCCGCCCCGCTCGGCATGGGTGTGGCGATGCTCTACTTCAAACCGGGGGCGATGAGTTTTGAGCAGTATTTCAGGCTCGAGGGTCACGACGAGCAGGAGCAATACGCGCGCTTTATCGCCGGCCTGTCGCCGGCGATGCTCCAGCGCAGCTATCTGGTCGACCGCGACGCGGTGAATTTTGCCGAGAAGCGCGGCCCGTCGACGATGATGTCGTGCACGTTGTGCGCGGGCGTCATGGGGACGACGCTGCTGAAGATCCTGCTCGACCGCGGGCCGGTCCGGCCCGCACCCTGGGGCATGCAGTTCGATGCCTACCGTCAGCGCCTGAAGTTCACGTGGCGACCCGGCGGCAATTCGAACCCGCTGCAGTGGCTGATGCTCAAGCTGGTGCGCCCGGTGCTGCGCGGCCGGTCCTCCGATCAGGGGGCCTGAGCGCGTCGCATCGCCCCTACATGGGGGGTGCGCGCACGGGAGGCGATGGTGTGCAATATGCAACGCTTGCGAACCGCTCCTGGTGTTGGATTGCACGGAAGGCGGAAATGCTGCGCGTGATGACCCGTCGCGACACCCTGCATGGGGTGTCGCGACGGGCGTGTTCATGCAAGGATGTGGCATGATGCACGACGCGTTACAAATCCATTTTGTTTTTGAAATCGCATTCAGGCTCGATCGTGATTGAGCTCGGGGAGCGCCATCTTGAAATCCATCATGCGAACGTTTTTGAATTGCATTCTTGCATCCCTGGTCGGCCTGATTCTCGCAGGCTGCGCGAATGGTCCGGGCAGCCACCCGCCGGCACCCGCGACCGTCGCGTCGCAGGACTATAGTTACGTGATTGGCGCAGGTGATAATCTCAATATCATCGTCTGGCGCAATCCCGAGTTGTCTATGTCGGTTCCGGTGCGTCCGGACGGCAAGATTTCGACGCCCCTGATCGATGACCTTCCGGCGCAGGGAAAAAACCCGGCCGAGGTCGCGCGTGATATTGAAAAGCAGCTTTCCAAATATGTCCGCGATCCGGTCGTGACGGTTATCGTGACGGGCTTCATCGGCCCGTACAACCAGCAGATCCGCGTCGTCGGCGAAGCCGCGAAGCCGCAATTCCTGCCTTACAAGCAGAACATGACCGTGCTCGACGTGATGATCGCCGTCGGCGGCCTGACCGATTTCGCCGATGGCAACGGCGCGACGATCCTGCGCGGCGCGCCGGGCCATCAGACGCAGTATTCGGTGCGCCTGAAGGATCTGCTCAAGCGCGGCGAGGTCGGCGCCAACGTCGAGATGCAGCCGGGCGACATCCTGGTGATTCCGCAGAGCTTCTTCTGAGGCTCGTCCACTGCCTTACCGCGCGCGGCATGCCCGCAGGCCGCATCGACGAACAGAGCCCATCGACATGGATCACCTGGTAGCCCAAGCCCTCGCCATCGCCAAGCGGACCTGGAAGTACCGCTGGACCGGCGTCCTCGTCGCCTGGCTGACGGGCGTGATCGGCGCGATCGTCGTCTTCACGATCCCCGACCGCTACGAGGCCAGCGCGCGTATCTACGTCGATACGCAGTCGATCCTCAAGCCGCTGATGGCGGGCCTGACGGTCCAGCCCAACGTCGAGCAGCAGGTCACCTACCTCAGCCGCACGCTGATCAGCCGCCCGAACGTCGAGAAGCTGATCCACATGGCCGACCTCGACCTGAAGAACCAGACCAAGGCCCAGCAGGAGGCGCTGATCGACGACCTGACCGCGCGCCTGTCGATCCAGAGCACCGCACGCGACAACCTCTACACGCTGACCTTCCGCGACTCCGACCCGGCTGCCGCGAAGCGCGTCGTCCAGTCGCTCGTGTCGATCTTCGTCGAGTCGAGCCTCGGCCGCGGCCGCCAGGACGCGACGGCCGCGTCGACCTTCATCAACGAGCAGATCAAGAACTACGAGGCCAAGCTCGAGGACGCCGAGAACCGACTCAAGGAGTTCCGCCTGCGCAACCTCAACTACACCTCGGGCGACGGCAAGGACGCGGCCTCGCATATCGGCGAGATCCAGCAGCAGCTCGACGCGGCGCGCCTCGAGTACCGCGAGGCCACGAACGCGCGCGACGCCGCGCGCGGCCAGCTCAGCGCGATGAACGGCGGCAGCGCGGCGAGCGCCGCCGGGCCGTCGACGACGCAGAGCCTGATCGCCGAGTCCGACCTGCAGATCTCGACGCCCGACGTCGACGCGCGCATCGATGCCCAGCAGCGCCGTCTCGACGAACTCCTGCAGCGCTACACCGAGCAGCACCCCGACGTGGTCGCGACGCGCAAGTCGATCGCCGAGCTCGAAAAGGAAAAGCGCAAGGAAATCCAGGAGAAGCGCCGCGCCGCGCTGGCGACGCCGAGCCTCGCGCTCGGCGGCGCCCAGGCCGGCGCCGGCGCCCAGGAAGCGGCCAAGTTGCTGACCGTGAACGAGATCCAGGTCGCGTCGCTGCGCGCGCGCGTCACCGAATACGAGACACGCTACAGCCAGGCGCTCGCGGCGCTGCGCACGGCGCCGCAGATCGAGGCCGAATACGCTCAGCTGAACCGCGACTACGCGGTCAACAAGCAGAACTACGAAGACCTCGTGAAGCGCCGCGAAGCCGCGTCGATCTCGAGCGACCTCGACGGCGCAACGGGTTTCGTAGACATGCGCCTGATCGACCCGCCGCGCGTCTCGCCGCAGCCGGTGGCGCCGAACCGCCTGCTGTTCCTGGCCGCGGCGCTGCTCGGTTCGCTGGTCGCGGGGCTGTTCGGCGCGTTCGCGGCGAGCCAGCTGCGCCCGGTCTTCCTCGACGCGGCCGAGCTGCGCGAGCGCCTCGAGCTGCCGGTGCTTGGCGTCGTCACCCGCCTCGTCACCGAGGCCGACCGACGGCGCGCACGCCTCGACCTCTATCGATTCGGTGCCGCCTCGGGCGGCCTTGTCGGGCTGTTCGTGATCGGCCTGACCGTCATGGCGGTCGTCGCCAGCCAGCGGGTGAGCTGATATGAGCAGTCTTATCGAACAGGCCGCCAAGCGGCTCGAGCAACTGCGCCAGGCCGGCGTCGACGTGCCCGGCGATACCGTCAGGCCGGCGATGCCCGACGCCGCGGCCGCACCTGCCGCGGCGGCACCGGTCGCCGCCGCGCCCGCGCCGGCCGTCACCGCGCCGCCCCCTGCGGCCGAGCCGCTGACGACGTCCAAGAGCGTCGACCTCGACCTCGAGGCGCTCGCCGCGCAGGGCTTCATCGTGCCGACCGTCGTGCGCTCGCAAATCGCCGACCAGTACCGCGTGATCAAGCGCCCGCTGCTGCGCAACGCGATGGGCAAGGGCGCCGCGCTGATCAATCACGGCAACCTGATCATGATCACGAGTGCGCTCGCCGGCGAAGGCAAGAGCTTTACCTCGCTGAACCTCGCGCTGAGCATCGCCGCCGAACTCGACAACACCGTAATGCTCGTCGACGCCGACGTCGCACGGCCCTCGGTGCTGCGCATGCTCGGCCTGCCCGAAGGCCCGGGCCTGCTCGACGTGCTGCGCGGCAGCGCCGAGATGTCCGAGGTGCTGCTGCGCACCAACGTCGAGAAGCTCACGATCCTGCCGAGCGGCACGCCGCAGAGCCGCGCGACCGAAATGCTCGCGAGCGAGTCGATGAGCCAGCTGCTCGACGACATGGCGCAGCGCTATTCCGACCGCATCATCATCTTCGATTCGCCGCCGCTGCTGCTGACGACCGAGTCGCGCGCGCTCGCGACGCACATGGGTCAGATCTGCGTCGTCGTCCACGCCGAGAAGACGCCGCAGGCGGCGGTCCAGCAGGCGCTCGCCGCGATCGAGCATTGCCCGCTCAAGATGATGCTGCTGAACCAGGCCAGCGTCGGTGCGCAGGGCAGCTATGGTTACGGCTACGGCTACGGCTACGGCTACGGTTACGGCTATGCGAATGCTCCGCAAGCGCGCAAGGAATAGCGTGCGCGCCGGGGCCGGTCGCGCGGGCCTGGCCTGCGGCGCGGCGCTGCTCGCCGCCGCGCCGGCGTTCGCGCAGCCGCCGCAGCCGCCGCAGCCGGACGTCGGCGGCGACCCCACTGCGCCTTCGCAGGGGCAGGCCCGGGCCCTGGTCGTGCAGCCGCGCATCTCGGTCCAGGAAACCCTCAGCGACAACGTCAACCTGGCGCCGACGAACAAGCAAGGCGGCCTGATCACGACGATCTCGCCGGGCCTGCACCTGAGCTCGCAGAGCGGCCACGTGACGGGGACGCTCGACTATTCGTTCAACGGCATCTTCTACACCGGCGTCAGCCGCTCGGCGCAGATCCAGAACCAGCTCGCCGCGAACGGTCGCGCCGAGCTCGTCGACAACATCCTGTTCGTCGACGCGACGGCCGGCATTTCGCACCAGACCCTGTCGTCGCTCGGGACGCTGTCGGGCTCGAGCGTCGTCGGCACGAACCAGCAGGAAGTCGGCTCGGCAAGCGTGTCGCCCTACGTGCGCGGTCGCCTCGGCGACATCGCCCGGGTGGAGCTCCGCGACACCGCCAACATCGTCGAGACGCGCGGCAGCTCGGCGGGCACGACGACCGGCAACTCGATCGGCAACGCGGTGTCGGCGCGCCTCGACGGCCTGACCGGCGGCGCGCTCAACTGGTGGGCGAGCGGCACGAGCCAGACCACCCGGTTCCGCAGCGCCGGCTTCGCCGCGCGCAGCGACGAGCTGCTGCTCGGCCTGCAGTGGCGGGTCGACGTCGATTTCCTCGCGAGCCTGTTCGGCGGTCGCGAGCGCAGCAACTACCTGCTCGGCCCCGAGGCCGACAGCAAGACCTACGGTGCGACCGCGCAGTGGACGCCGAACCCGCGCACGCGCGCCGAGTTCGACTGGCAGCACCACGTCTACGGCGACGCGCACACGCTCAGGCTCGACTACCGCCTCGCGCGCTCGGCGCTGCGCGTCAGCGACGTCAACGCCGTCAACCTGGGCCAGCCGCAGGCCTCGGGCGCGACGACGACCAATTACGACCTGCTCTACCTCGAGTTCGCGTCGATCGAGCCCGACCCGACGCGGCGCGACGCGCTCGTGCGCGCCTATCTGCAGGCGCTCGGCGTCGACCCGAACGGCCAGGTCGTCGCGGCCTTCGAGACACTGGGCCCGACGCTGCAGCGCAACCAGCAGTTCGCGCTGTCGCTCGACGGCCTGCGCACGACCTGGATCGTGACGGTCTCGCAGGGCCGCACCCGGACGCTCGGCAACGGTGCGCTGCCGATCGCCGGCGCGACGACGGCCGCGTTCGGCGCCCTGCGCTCGCGCGGCGCCTCGCTGACGGCCTCGAACAAGCTGACGCCGACGATGAGCGCGAACCTCTCGATTGCGATCCAGCACAACAACGGCACGCCCCTGGGCACGATCTCGGCGCCGACCACGACGGGGTTGCGCAGCATCACGGCCGGCTGGTCCGACCACCTCGGGCCGCAGACGACGCTGACACTGTCGGCGCGCAGCTCCCAGGGCAGCGGCGCCGGCACCTATACCGAGCACGCGCTGGTCGCGGGCTTGGTGCAGACCTTCTGAGCCCAGCCATGTACGAAGCTTTCTACGGGCTCTCGAGCAAGCCCTTCCAGCTCAGCCCCGACCCGAATTTCTATTTCGGCAGCAAGCAGCACCGCCGCGCCAAGGCCTACCTCGACTACGGCGTGCTGCGCAACGACGGCTTCATCGTCATCACCGGCGAGATCGGCGCGGGCAAGACGACGCTGCTGCGCGGCCTGCTCGAGAGCCTGAACCACAGCAACGTCGTGATCGGCAATCTCGTCACGACCCAGCTCGACGCCGACGACACGCTGCGCATGGTCGGCGCGGCCTTCGGCGTGCGCGTCAAGGACCTGCCCAAGTCCGAGCTCCTGATGACGCTCGAGGCCTTCTTCGTCAACCAGACGGCCCAGGGCAAGCGCTGCCTGCTGATCGTCGACGAGGCGCAGAACCTGACGGCGCGCGCGGTCGAGGAACTGCGCATGCTGTCGAACTTCCAGTTCAACAACCAGTCGCTGCTGCAGACCTTCCTGGTCGGCCAGCCCGAGTTCCGCGGCATCCTCCAGCAGCCCGAGATGGAACAGTTCCGCCAGCGCGTCGCGGCGACCTGCCACATCGGCCCGCTCGACGAGGACGAGACGCGCTCCTACATCGAGCACCGGCTGCGCTGCGCCGGCTCGAACGGCAAGCCCAGCTTCGAGGAGGGCGCGTTCCCGGCCATCCACAAGTCGAGCCTCGGCATTCCGCGCCGCATCAACTCGCTGTGCGACCGCCTCCTGCTGCTCGGCTTCATGGCCGAGCGCAGCCACCTGACGCTCGCCGACGTCGAGGAGGTGCTGCGCGACATCGCCCAGGAGGCGAGCGTGCCCAAGACGCCGATCACCGAGGTCGACATCGACACCGGCGCCGGCGCGTTCGACGCGGCCGAGGCCGCGGGCCTGCGCCGTCTGCGCCTGAACGGCCACGCCGCCGCCGCGCTGAGCGGCGAACTCGCGGCGCTCGCGGGCGGCCAGCAGGCCGATCGCCTCGCGCGCCTCGAGGCGAGCCTGATGCGCCTCGAGCGCATCAACCTGCAGACCCTGACGTTGCTGCAGCGCCTCGTCGTGGCCGCGGCCGGCGAGGGCGGCGGCGACAACGCCGGCGCCGCCGCGCGGTCCGAGTAAACCTTCCGAGCCAAGCTACCGAGTACCGACATGCTGAGCCCGACGCGCGCCGCCCCGCTACGCAACGCCATGAGCATCGACGTGGAGGATTACTTCCAGGTCTCGGCGATGGCGCCGTACATCGAGCGCAGCGCCTGGGACCGCATCGAATGCCGGGTCGAGCGCAACGTCGACGCGATCCTCGCGATGCTCGACGCGCGCGCCACCAGGGCGACCTTCTTCACGCTCGGCTGGATCGCCGAGCGCCACCCGCAGCTCGTGCGCCGCATCGTCGACGCGGGCCACGAGCTCGCGAGCCACGGCTATGGCCACGAGCGCGCGAGCGACCTCGACCGCGCGTCCTTCGCGGCCGACGTGATCGGCGCGAAGAAGCTGCTCGAGGACATCGCGGGCAAACCGGTGTTCGGCTACCGCGCACCGAGCTTTTCGATCGGCGCGGCCAACCTGTGGGCTTTCGACGTGCTCCAGGAGGCCGGCTACCGCTACAGCTCGAGCGTCTATCCGATCCGCCACGACCATTACGGCATGCCCGATTCGCCGCGCTTCGCATATCCGGTGCGCGACGGCCTGCTCGAGGTGCCGGTCACGACGCTGCGCCTGTTCAACCGCAACCTGCCGTCGAGCGGCGGCGGCTACTTCCGCCTGCTGCCCTACGCGGTCTCGCGCTGGCTGATCGAGCAGGTCAACCGCCGCGACCAGCAGTCGGCCGTGTTCTATTTCCACCCCTGGGAAATCGACCCCGCGCAGCCGCGCGTGGCCGGCATCGACGCGAAGACGCGCTTCCGTCACTACGTGAACCTCGCGCAGACCCAGTCGCGCATCGAGCGCCTGCTCGGCGATTTCGCCTGGGGCCGCATGGACGAGATCTTCCTCGGCGCCGGCGCCGGCAGCGGGGCCTGACGATGGCCGCCCCCGAGATCAAGCGCCTGCGGGCGCAGGACCAGGACTTGGCACGACGCTGGGACGCGTTCGTGCTCGAGAGCCCGGTCGCGAGCTTCTTTCACCGCGCCGGCTGGCTGCGCGTGATCGAGCGGCAGTTCGGCCACGAATGCTTCTTCCTGTACGCCGAGCGCGACGGCCGCATCGAAGGCGTGCTGCCGCTCGCGCGCGTCAAGAGCCTGCTGTTCGGCCACGCGCTCGTCGGCCTGCCGTTCGGCGTCTACGGCGGCGTCGCGGCCGCGACCGAGGAGGCTGCCACGGCGCTCGAGGCCGAGGCGCAGCGCCTCGCGCGGGCGCTCGGCGCCGAGCACCTCGAGCTGCGCCACGTGCAGCGCCGCCACGCCGACTGGCCGCAGCAGGACCTCTACGTGACCTTCCGCAAGGAGATCCTGCCCGAGGAAGAGGACAACCTGCTCGCGATCCCGCGCAAGCAGCGCGCGATGGTGCGCAAGGGCATCAAGAACGGCCTCGTCGCACAGGTCGACCGCAACGTCGACCGCTTCTTCGCGCTCTACGCCGACAACGTCCATCGCCACGGCACGCCGGCGATGCCCAAGCGCTACTTCGCCGCGCTGCTCGCCGAGTTCGGCGACGCGGCCGAGGTGCTGACCGTCGCCGACGCCGAGGGCCGCGCGCTGTCCTCGGTGCTGAGCTTCTACTTTCGGGACGAAGTCCTGCCGTTCTACGCCGGCGACGACGAGCGCGCGCGTGAGCTCGCGGCGAACGACTTCAAGTACTGGGAGCTGATGCGGCGCGCCTGCGCGCGCGGCCTCAAGGTCTTCGACTACGGCCGCAGCAAGCAGGGCACCGGCTCGTATTCGTTCAAGAAGAACTGGGGCTTCGAGCCGACGCCGCTGCACTACGAGTACCAGCTCTACAAGCGCGACGCGGTGCCCCAGAACAACCCGAACAACCCGAAGTACCAGCTGTTGATCCGCACCTGGCGGCGCCTGCCGATCGGCGTCGCGAACTGGCTCGGCCCCTTCATCGTCCGCAACCTCGGCTGAAGGGCGGCTCGCAAGTGGCCACGCTGCTCTACCTCGTCCATCGCCTGCCGTACCCGCCCAACAAGGGCGACAAGGTGCGCTCCTGGCACCTGCTCAAGCACCTCGCGGCGCGCCACCGCGTGCACCTCGCGACCTTCGTCGACGACGCCGACGACTGGCAGCACGTGCCGCGGCTCGAGTCGGTCTGCGCGAGCGTCAAGGCCGCGCCGCTGCGCCCCGGGCGCGCGCGCGTCGCGAGCCTGCGCGGCCTGCTCGGCGGCGAGGCGCTGAGCCTGCCTTACTACCGCTCGCGCGCATTGAGCGACTGGGTCGCCGCGCTCGCGCGGCGCGAGCGCATCGACGGCGTCGTCGTGTTCTCGTCGACGATGGCGCAGTACGCGCCGCCCGGCGTGCCGACGCTCGTCGACTTCGTCGACCTCGACTCGGCCAAGTGGAGCGACTACGCGCGCGCCCATGCCTGGCCGCTGTCGTGGCTGTACGCGCGCGAAGGGCGGCTGCTGCTCGACTTCGAGCGCCGCGTCGCCGCGCGGGCGCGCTGCAGCTTCTTCGTGACCGAGCAGGAGGTCGCGCTGTTCCGCGCGCGCGCCGGCGCCGCGCAGGGCGCGAACGTCCGCGCGCTCGGCAACGGCGTCGACGCCGAGTTCTTCGCGCCCGACGCCGCGCGCGCGTCGCCGTTCCCGGCCGGCCAGCAGGCCGTCGTGTTCACCGGCGCGATGGACTACTGGCCCAACGTCGACGCGGTCCAGTGGTTCGTCGCCGAGATGCTGCCCGCCCTGCGCGAGCGCTTCCCCGCCCTGCATTTCCATATCGTCGGGCGCAGCCCGACGCCCGCCGTCCAGGCGCTCAGCAGCCCCCACGTGAGCGTCAGCGGCACCGTGCCGGACGTGCGCCCCTACCTCGAGCACGCGGCCGTCGTCGTCGCGCCGCTGCGCCTCGCGCGCGGCATCCAGAACAAGGTGCTCGAGGCGATGGCGATGGCGCGGCCCGTCGTCGCCGCGCGCAGCTGCGCGGCGGTGCTGACCGGCGCGCGCGACGGCGTCGATCTGCTGACCGCCGACGGCACGGCCGAATGGGTCGACGCCGTCGCGCGCCTGCTCGACGCCCCAGCCGCGGCGACGCGCGTCGGCGCGGCCGGCCGCGACTTCGTGCTCGCCCACCATGCCTGGGACGCCCAGCTCGCCGGCATCGACTCCTACCTAGAGACGCTTCCATGAGTATTGCTTCGATGCCGCCGGCCTGGCGCCGCGTGCTGCCCGCGTTCGTGCTGCTCGTCGCCGCGGCGCTGTGGCTGTTCCGCGGCAGCGGCGCTGCGATGGTCGAGATCTGGATCCGCTCGGAGACCTTCGCCCACGCCTTCCTCGTGCCGCCGATCGTGCTGTGGCTGGTCTGGCGCCGCCGCGCGCGGCTCGCGGCCTGCGTGCCGCGCCCGGCGCCGATCGTGCTCGTGCCGATCGCGCTCGTCGCGCTGGTCTGGCTGCTCGGCGAACTCGTCGCCGTGAACGCGGCGACCCAGTTCGCGCTCGTCGCGCTGCTCGTGCTCGCCGTGCCGCTCGTGTTCGGCTGGCAGGTCGCGCGCGTGATCGCTTTCCCGCTGCTGTTCCTGTTCTTCTGCGTGCCGTTCGGCGAGTTCATGACCACGCCGATGATGGCGTGGACGGCCGACTTCACGATCTGGGCGCTGCAGGCAAGCGGCGTGCCGGTCTACCGCGAAGGCCTGCACTTCGTGATCCCGAACGGCAGCTGGTCGGTCGTCGAGGCCTGCAGCGGCGTGCGCTACCTGATCGCGTCGGTGATGGTCGGCACGCTGTTCGCGTACCTGAACTACCGGTCGACCCGGCGCCGCGTCGTCTTCGTCGTGATCGCGACGCTGCTGCCGATCGTCGCGAACTGGCTGCGCGCCTACATGATCGTGATGCTCGGCTATCTGTCGAGCAACCGCCTGGCGACCGGCGTCGACCACATCATCTACGGCTGGCTCTTCTTCGGCGTCGTGATGTTCGCGCTGTTCGTGATCGGCATGCGCTGGAGCGAACCCGACGCGCCGACGCCTGCGGCCGCGCCGCTCGCGGCCGGCATCGGCGGCGGCGGCGGGCGCGTCTGGGTCGCGGTCCTGGTCGGAATGGGCCTGATGGTCGCCGCGGCCGCCACGGGCGCGCGCCTGCTCGCGCCGGCGCCGGCCGCGCTCGCGCTCGACGCGCCCGCGCTCGCCGGCCACGGCTGGGCGAAGTCGGCGGGCCTGGCGATCGCCTATCGCCCGCACTACGAGCTGCCGCGGGCCGAGACGCAGGCCGAGTACCGTGGGGCGCAGGGCCGCATCGTCGGCCTCTACGTCGCCTACTACGACCATCAGGACTACGACAGCAAGCTGGTCAGCAGCACCAACGTGCTGCTGACGACCAAGGACAAGGTCTGGTTAGGCGTCGAAGCCGGCCGCGCCGAGGCCGCGCCGCTCGGTCCACTGCGCACGCTCGCGCTGCGCTCGATCGACCTGCGTCAGGTCGCCGCGGCCGACCGCCTCGCGGTCTGGCAGGTCTACTGGGTCGACGGCCACCTGTTCACGAGCGACCTCGGCGCGAAGCTCGCGGCCGCGCTGCTGCGCCTCGTCGGGCAGGGCGACGACAGCGCAACGCTGGTCTTCTACGCGCCGGACGGCCGTGGCAGTGACGCGTCCACGCAACTCGCGCAGTTTATTGACGCGAACGGCAGCGAAATTCTTGGCTGGCTGGGCGCCTATCGGGAACAGCGCCGCGCGGGCGCTCGGTAACAATCGCAAGACTTATCTGGAGAATCCCCAATGACAACCGTTGCCGTCATCGGACTGGGCTATGTAGGCCTGCCGCTGGTCGTGGAATTCGGCAAGAAAATGCGCACGATCGGCTTCGACATCGCGACCGCCAAGGTCGAGGCCTGCCAGCGCGGCACCGACCCGTCGCGCGAGCTGACCGACGCCCAGGTGCAGGCCGCCACGCACGCGGTCTACACCGACGACCCGAAACTGCTCGGCGAGGCCGACATCATCGTCGTCGCCGTGCCGACGCCGGTCGACGAAGCGCATATCCCCGACTTCCGCCCGCTGATCGGCTCGTCGACGAGCGCCGGCCGGCACATGAAGAAGGGCGCGATCGTCGTCTACGAAAGCACGGTCTACCCGGGCGCGACCGAGGAGGTCTGCATCCCCGTGCTCGAGCGCGAGTCGGGCATGAAGTGGAAGCAGGACTTCTTCGTCGGCTACAGCCCCGAGCGCATCAACCCGGGCGACAAGGAACACACGCTGACCAAGATCCTCAAGATCGTCTCGGGCGACACGCCGGCGACGCTCGAGAAGGTCGCCGCGCTGTACGAGTCCATCGTCGAGCCCGGCGTGCACCGCGCGTCGAGCATCAAGGCCGCCGAGGCCGCGAAGGTCATCGAGAACACCCAGCGCGACCTGAACATCGCGCTGATGAACGAGCTCGCGATCATCTTCGACAAGCTCGGCATCGACACCAGCGAGGTGCTCGAGGCCGCCGGCACGAAGTGGAACTTCCTGAAGTTCAAGCCGGGCCTGGTCGGCGGCCACTGCATCGGCGTCGACCCCTACTACCTCACGCACAAGGCCGACATGCTCGGCTACCACCCGCAGGTGATCCTGGCCGGCCGCCGCATCAACGACAGCATGGGCAAGTTCATCGCCGAGCAGACGATCAAGCACATGATCGCGAGCGGCTCCTACATCAAGGGCGCGCGCGTCAACGTGCTCGGCCTGACCTTCAAGGAGAACTGCGGCGACCTGCGCAACTCCAAGGTCATCGACATCATCCACGAGCTGCAGAGCTACGGCGTCGACGTGTTCGTGTGCGACCCGCAGGCGGAAGGCCACGAGGCGATGCACGAGTACGGCGTGCGCCTGCTGCCGTTCGAGGAGCTGCCGCGCGCCGACGCGATCGTCGCGGCCGTGTCGCACCGCGAGTTCGTCGCGATGGGCGCCGACGACTTCGGCCGCAAGCTCGTCAAGGGCGGTGCGTTCATCGACGTCAAGGCCGCCTTCGACGCCAAGGCGATGCTGGCGGCCGGCTACAAGCTCTGGCGCCTGTGAGGTCGATGAACGCCGATCCGCGTCCGCTCGTCGTGCACGTGATGCACCGCTTCGACACGGGCGGACTCGAGAACGGCGTCGTCAACCTGATCAACCACATGCCGGCCGAGCGCTGGCGCCACGCGGTCGTCGCGCTGACCGAGGTCACCGACTTCCGCGCGCGCGTGCGCCGCGACGACGTCGAGTTCGTCGCGCTGCACAAGCCGCCGGGGCAGGGCTTCTGGCTCTACCCGCAGCTCTACCGACTGTTCCGCCGCCTGCGGCCCGCGATCGTGCACAGCCGCAACCTCGCGGCGCTCGAAGTCCAGCTGCCGGCCTGGGCGGCGGGCGTGCCGGTGCGCATCCACGGCGAGCATGGCTGGGACGTCAGCGACCTCGGCGGCACGAACCGCACCTACCGGCGCGTGCGGCGCTTCTACCGGCCTTTCGTGAGCCATTACGTCGCGCTGTCGCGCGACCTCGAGCGCTATCTGCGCGAGGCGGTCCGGGTGCCCGATGCACGCATCAGCCAGTTCTACAACGGCGTCGACGTCGCGCGCTTCCAGCCGGGCCCGGGCCCGGTCGCGATCGACGGCTGCCCGTTCGACCCCGCGCAGCACCTGATCTTCGGCACGGTCGGCCGCATGGCCGAGGTCAAGGACCAGACCCGCCTCGCGCGCGCGTTCGTGCGCGCGCTCGAGCGCGAGCCCGGCTTGCGCGAACGGCTGCGCCTCGTGATGGTCGGCGACGGCCCGCTGCGCGCGCGCGTGCTCGCGCTGCTCGAGCAGGCCGGCGTCGCCGGGCTCGCCTGGCTGCCCGGCGAGCGCGGCGACGTGCCGGCCGTGATGCGTGGCCTGCACGCCTTCGTCCTGCCGTCGCTGGCGGAGGGCGTCTCCAACACCATCCTGGAGGCGATGGCCAGCGGCCTGCCCGTGATCGCCACCGACGTGGGCGGCAACGCCGAGCTCGTCGAGAACGACCGGTCCGGGCTCGTCGTCCCGGCCGCCGACGCGGAGGCGATGAGCGGCGCGCTGCTCCAGCTGGCCCGTGACCTGGACTGCGGCGCCCGCATGGGCGCGGCCGGCCGCCTGCGCGTCGAGCGCCATTTCAGCATGCAGGCCATGGTGCGCAACTACCAGGATCTATACGATCGCCTTCACGGGTGCGGCCTGCCTGGCGCCGCCCCGGTTCCCTCGAGCGAGGTCTGAGCCATGTGCGGAATCACCGGCATCTTCGACACGCGCGGCACGCGCGAGATCGCGCGCGATGTGCTCGCGCGCATGAACGACTCGCAGCAACATCGCGGCCCCGACGAAGGCTCGCTGCACCTCGAGCCGGGCGTCGGCTTCGGCCATCGGCGCCTGTCGATCATCGACATCGCGACCGGCCAGCAGCCGCTGTTCAACGAGGACCGGAGCGTCGTCATCGTCTTCAACGGCGAGATCTACAACTACCAGCTCCTGATGGCCGAGCTGCAGGGTCTCGGCTACCGCTTTCACACCAAGAGCGACACCGAGGTCATCGTCCACGCGTGGGAAGCCTGGGGCGAACGCTGCGTCGAGCGCCTGCGCGGCATGTTCGCGTTCGCGATCTGGGATCGCAACAAGCAGCAGTTCTTCATGGCGCGCGACCGCCTCGGCGTCAAGCCGATGTATTACGCCGTGCTCGACGATGGCCTGCTCCTGTTCGGCTCCGAGCTCAAGTCGCTGATGGCGCACCCGGCCCTGCGCCGCGAGGTCGACCCGCTGGCGGTGGAGGAGTACTTCGCGCTCGGCTACGTGGCCGAGCCGCGCACGATCTTCAAGCAGGCGAAGAAGCTGCCGCCGGCCTCGACGCTGCTGGTCCGCCGCGGCGCGCCCGTCGGCGAACCGCGCGAGTACTGGGACGTGCGCTTCACGCTCGACAGCAAGATCGACGCGGTCGAGGCGGGCGAGGAGCTCACGCGCCGCCTGCGCGAATCGGTGCGCCTGCGCATGATCGCCGAGGTGCCGCTCGGTGCCTTCCTCTCGGGCGGCGTCGACTCGAGCGCCGTCGTCGCCATGATGGCGGCCGAGAGCGGCGAGGCGGTCAACACCTGCTCGATGGCCTTCGACGATCCGGCTTTCAACGAGGCCTCTTTCGCCCGCACGGTGGCCGACCGCTACCGCACCAACCACCGCGTCGAGACGGTCCAGAGCGACGACTTCGACCTGATCGACGAGCTCGCGCGCCTGTACGACGAGCCCTACGCCGACAGCTCCGCCATCCCGACCTACCGCGTCTGCCAGCTCGCGCGTCGCCACGTCACGGTGGCGCTGTCCGGCGACGGCGGCGACGAGACCTTCGGCGGCTACCGCCGCTACAAGCTGCACCTGATGGAGGAGCGCATGCGCGGCGCCATGCCGCTGGGCCTGCGCCGGCCGCTGTTCGGCACGCTCGGCACGCTGTATCCCAAGGCCGACTGGGCGCCGCGCGTGTTCCGCGCCAAGACGACCTTCCAGGCGCTCGCGCGGACCTCGACCGAGGCCTATTTCCACAGCATGAGCCTGATCCGCGACGCCGACCGCAGCGCGCTGTACAGCGACGGCTTCAAGTCCCAGCTCGGCGGCTACAACGCCCGCGAGGTCTTCCTGCGTCACGCCGCGCGCGCCGGCACCGAAGACCCGCTCGCGCTGATCCAGTACATCGACACGCACACCTACCTCGTCGGCGACATCAACACCAAGGTCGACCGAGCCAGCATGGCGCATTCGCTCGAGGTCCGCGAACCGCTGATGGACCACCCGGTCGTCGAGTGGATGGCGACGCTGCCGTCGAGCCTCAAGATCCGTGCCGGCGAAAGCAAATACCTGCTCAAGAAGGCGATGGAGCCGCACCTGCCGCACGACATCATGTACCGGCCCAAGATGGGCTTCGCCGTGCCGCTCGCGCGCTGGTTCCGCGGGCCGCTGCGCCAGCGCGTGCGCGACTCGTTGCTGGCCGGACCGCTGGCGGACTCGGGGCACTTCAACCCGAAGGCGCTGCGGCAGCTGATCGAGCAGCACGAGCGCGGCGTGCGGGACCACAGCACGCCGCTGTGGACGCTGCTGATGTACGACGCGTTCCTGCGCAATGTCATGGGCGAACAGCCTCGGGCCGCAGCCGCGCCGGCGCTGGCCGCCTGAAGAATCGATGAAAGGTCTGTTGTGAAAATTTCCATCTTCGGCCTCGGCTATGTCGGCGCGGTGTCGTGCGCCTGCCTGCCGGAACTGGGCCATGAGGTGATCGGCGTCGACACCAACCCGCTCAAGGTCCAGATGATCAACGCGGGCCAGTCGCCGGTGGTCGAGGAGGGCATCAACGAGCTGATCGAGGCCGCCGTGAAGGCCGGCAAGCTGCGCGCGACCGACGACGTCGAGGCCGCGATCATGGCGTCCGAGGTGTCGCTGATTTCCGTGGCGACGCCGTCCAAGCCCAACTACGAGCCCGACCTGCGCGCCGTCGACGCGGTGATCGAATCGATCGGCAAGGTCGTCGCGCGCAAGCGCGGCGCGCACACGGTCGTGCTGCGCAGCACGGTCGCGCCGGGGACGACGCAGGCGCGCATCCAGCCGCTGCTGGAACGTGCGGCCGGGCGCCGGGTCGGCGATCGACTCTCGCTCGTGTTCAACCCCGAATTTCTGCGCGAGGGTTCGTCGGTCAAGGACTTCCACAACCCGCCGCAGACCGTGATCGGCAGCGTCGACCCGGCCGGCTACGAGACGATCGAGGCGATGTACCGCGGCCTGCCAGGCGCCTTCGTGCGCACGGACTGCAAGGTGGCCGAGGCCGTCAAGTACCTGTGCAACGTCTTCCACGCGATGAAGATCGTGTTTGCCAACGAGGCCGGCTCGGTGCTCAAGGCCTGCGGGCTCGACGGTCGCGAGGTGATGAAGATCTTCTGCCAGGACACGCAGCTGAACATCTCGCCCGCCTACCTGCGCCCCGGCTTCGCGTTCGGCGGTTCGTGCCTGCCCAAGGAGGTCAAGGGCTTCCTGACCCTGGCCCGCGACCGCGACGTGGCCGTGCCCGCGATGGCCGGGCTGCTCGACAGCAACGAAGTCCACATCAAGAGCGCCTACCGCCTGATCGCCCGCGACGGCCGCCGCCGCGTCGCGCTGTTCGGCCTGGCCTTCAAGCCCGGCACCGACGACATGCGTGATTCGCCCCTGGTGGCGCTGGCCGAGCAGCTGCTCGGCAAGGGCTTCGAGCTGCGCATCTTCGACCGCAACGTCAAGCTCAGCCGCCTGCTCGGCAAGAACAAGGAATTCGTCGAACGGGAGATCCCGCACCTCGACCGCCTGCTCGCCGAAACGCCCGAACTCGCGCTGGGCGACGCCGAGGTGATCGTGGTCGGTCACGCGGACGCCGAGGCCCGCAAGGCGATCGCCGCGCAGGCCCGCGGCCGGCGCATCGTCGACCTGTCGGGCTACGCCGAGCTGCGCGACTGTGGCGCCGAGTACGAGGGCATCTGCTGGTGAAGAAGCCGCGCCTGGCGTTCGTCTCGCCCCTGTTCCTGTTCCCGAACGATGCCGGCGGCAAGATCCGCACGACCAACATCCTTCGGCAGCTCAAGGGCGGCGCGTTCGACGTCACACTCGTCTGCCCGGCCGACGCCGAGCAGGTGCGGCGCTGGCGCGGCGAGCTCGACGGCATCTGCGACGAGCTCGTGACCTGGACGCCGCGCGCGCCGCTGCCGCGCTGGCGGCGCGCGCTCGACCTGTTCGACGCCCTGCCCGTGAACGTCGTCGCCGACCGCACGGCCGAAGGGGCGGACGCGGTCCGCCGCGTGCTCGCGACGGGCCAGATCGACCTCCTGCTCGTGGACTTCGTGCACGCCGCCGTGTTGATGCCCGAGGCCGTCGAGATGCCGAGCGTCTGTTTCACCCACAACGTCGAGGCCGAGATCTTCGCGCGCCACGCCCAGCAGGCCCGCGGCGCGCCGATGCGCCGCGTGTGGGCCAGCCAGCACCGCAAGATGCTCGACTTCGAAGCCCGCGCGCTGCGCCGCTTCGACACCGTGATCGCCGTCTCCGAGCGCGACGCGCGCCGCTTCGGCGAGGCCTACGGCGTGGCGCGGGCCCGGGCGATCCCGACTGGCGTCGACCCGGTCTACTACGCCTGGCAGCTGCCGCCGCCCGTCGACGCCGGAGCGCCGCCGACGGTCGTGTTCACCGGCTCGATGGACTCGGCCGCGAACATCGACGGCGTCGTCTTCTTCCTGAAGTCGGTATGGCCGCGCATCGTCGAGCGCGCACCGCAGGCGCGCTTTCTCGTCGTCGGCCGCTCGCCCGCGCCCGTCCTGGTCCAGCTCGCGTCGAGGCTGCCCAACGTCGAGCTCACCGGCGCGGTCGACGACGTACGGCCCTACGTGCACCGGGCGCAGGCCTTCGTGATTCCGCTGCTCGTCGGCGGCGGGACGCGCATCAAGGCCTTCGAGGGCATGGCCATGGGCTGCCCGGTGGTCTCCACCACGATCGGCATCGAGGGGCTGGACGCGCGGCCCGACCGCCATTACCTGCGCTGCGACGCGCCCGAAGACATCGCCGCTGCGGTGCTGCGCCTGTTCGACGACGCCGGCCTGCGCGAGACGCTGTCCCGCCGGGCGCGCGCGCTGGTCCAGGACGAGTTCGGGCAGGAGCGGGTGGGGCGCATCTTCGAACAGATCTGCCTGGACACGCTCGACGCGAAGGGGCCGTCTTGAGCCGCCTGCTCCGCGTCCTGACGTTCTCGACCCTGTTCCCCAGCGGCGCCCGGCCGGGCCACGGGATCTTCGTCGAGACGCGGCTGCGCGAGCTCGTCAAGTCCGGCCGGGTCGAGTCCCGCGTGGTCGCGCCGGTACCCTGGTTCCCGTCGGGCGCCGAGCGCTTCGGCGAGTACGCGCGCTTTGCCCGCACGCCGCGGCGCGAGACCCGCAACGGCCTCGACGTCCTGCACCCCCGCTATGCGCTGCCGCCCAAGGTCGGCATGAGCGTCGCGCCGCTGCTGCTGGCGCTCGGCGCGCGCGGCGCCGTGCGCCGCCTGCTCGACGAAGGCTTCGAGTTCGACGTGATCGACGCGCACTACTACTACCCCGACGGTGTCGCGGCGGCGCTGCTCGCGCAGTGGTTCGGCAAACCCTTCACGGTGACGGCGCGCGGCAGCGACCTGAACCTGATCTCGCGTTACGCGCTGCCGCGCCGCATGATGCGCTGGGCCGCCGACCGCGCGGCCGCCTCGATCGGCGTGAGCGCGGCGCTGGTGGACGTGCTGCGCGGCTGGGGGCTGGCACCGGACCGGCTCCACGTCATGCGCAACGGCGTCGACCTGCAGCGCTTCCGGCCGCAGCCCCGCGCGCAGGCGCGGGCGGCGCTCGGGCTGTCGGGCGACCCGCTGCTGCTGTCGGTCGGCAACCTCGTCGCCCTCAAGGGGCACGAGCTCGTGATCGACGCGCTGGCCGAGCTGCTGCCGACCCGCCCGGGGGCGCGGCTCGTCGTCGTCGGCGCGGGCCCGCTGCGCGAATCCCTTGCTGCGCACGCGCGCGCGCGCGGGCTCGCGGCGCAGGTGCGGTTCGCCGGCGCGATCCCCAACACCGAAATGCTGAGCTGGTACAGCGCGGCGGACGCGCTCGTGCTCGCCTCGAGCCGCGAAGGCTGGCCCAACGTGCTGCTCGAGGCCATGGCCTGCGGCACGCCCGTCGTGGCCACCGACGTGGGCGGCATCCCCGAGATCGTGACGGCGGCCGTGGCCGGGCGTATCGTTCGCGAGCGCAGCGCCCGGGCGCTGTGCGCCGCGATCACGGCGCTGCTGGCGTCCGCGCCGTCGCAAGACGACGTACGCCGCTTCGCGCAGGGCTTCGACTGGCAGGCGACGACGGCCGCGCAGATCGAGCTGTTCACGAGCATGACGACCTGGAGCCCCTGCGATGCGTGACCTGGTGCTGGCCGCGATGCTGATCTACCCGATGTTCATGGGGCTGCGCCATCCGTGGATCGGGATCCTCGGGTGGACCTGGGTCAGCATCATGAACCCCCACGCGCTGAGCTGGCACCTCAAGGACATGCCGGTGGCGATGGGCATGGCCGTCAGCGTGCTGCTCGGCATCCTGTTCACGCGCGACCGGCGCCAGTACTTCGTCACGGCCGAATCGGGCGTGCTGATGGCCTTCATGGCCTGGATGTGCATGACGCTGCCGTTCTCGATCTACTTTGACGACAGCTTTCCGCTCTGGACCCGGGTCATGAAGATCGACTTCATGATCCTCGTCGCGATGGTCGTGATCGTCAGCCGCCAGCAGATCATGGCGCTCGCCTGGACTCTCGTGCTGTCGCTGGGTTTCTACGGCGTCAAGGGGGGGCTGTTCACGCTGGCGACGGGCGGCAGTTACCGCGTCTGGGGGCCCGAAGGCAGCTATATCGAGGGCAACAACGAGGTCGCGCTCGCCCTCGTCATGATCATTCCCCTGATCCGCTTCCTGCACATGCAGGTAGCGGGCAAATGGCTCAGGCGCGGGCTGGTCGCGTCGATGCTGCTGTGCGCCGTCGCGGCGCTCGGCAGCCAGTCGCGCGGCGCCCTGCTCGCGCTCGGGTCGATGGCGCTGCTGCTATGGTGGCGCGGCAAGAACAAGCTGCGGTTCGGCGTCGCCTTCGTCGTCATCGGCATCGCCCTGATCGCCTTCATGCCGCACAGCTGGACCGAACGCATGCAGACGATCGAGACCTACCAGCAGGACGCCAGCGCGCTGGGGCGCATCAACGCCTGGTGGATGGCGTTCAACCTCGCCAAGAGCCATCTGTTCGGCGGCGGCTTCCAGATCTACACGCCGGCGGTGTTCGCGAGCTATGCGCCGGACCCGCTGGACGTCCACGCCGCCCACAGCATCTATTTCATGGTGCTCGGCGAACATGGATTCGTCGGCCTGTTCCTGTTCCTGGCGCTGTGGTGGCTGGTGTGGCGCAAGGCCGGCAAGCTCTTCCGCGAGGGCCGCAAGCGCCCCGAGACGCAATGGCTGTCCGACCTCGGCGGCATGTGCCAGGTCTGCCTGGCCGGCTACGTCGTCGGCGGCGCGTTCCTGAGCCTGTCCTACTACGACCTGCCGTACAACGTGCTCGTGCTGGTCGTGCTCGGCTGGCGCTGGTACGAGCGCCAGGGCTGGGTCGAGGAGGCGCGCGAGGCGTCGGGCGACGCCGCCACGAAGCGCAAGCGCTGGGCGATGTCGGCATGAGCCTGCCGATGCGAACGCTGTTCGGGCTGGTGTCGCCGCGCGGCGCGAGGGCGCGCCTGTCGACGCTGATCTTCCACCGCGTTCTGCCGGCACCCGACGCGATCTTCCCCGAGGAGATGGACGCGGCGCGTTTCGACGCGGTCTGCGGCTGGCTCGCCCGCGACTTCAACGTCCTGCCGCTCGACGAGGCCGTCGTCCGGCTGCGCGAAGGCCGCTTGCCGGCGCGCGCGTGCTGCATCACCTTCGACGACGGCTACGCGGACAACCTGCATGTCGCCGTGCCCATCCTGCAGCGCCATGGCCTGTCGGCGACTTTCTTCGTCGCCACCGGCTTCCTCGACGGCGGGCGCATGTGGAACGACACCGTGATCGAGACGCTGCGCGCCTGCGCGCCGACCGGGCTCGATCTGCGCGAGCTCGGCCTCGGCCGCCACGACACCGCCGACGCCGGCGCGCGGCGTTGCGCGATCGACGCGGTCATCGGCGCGATCAAGTACCTCGCGCCGGACGAGCGGCTCGCCCGGACCCGGGCCATCGCGGCCGCGGCGGGCGTCGTCCCGCCGGACGACCTGATGCTGACGACCCGCGAGCTGCGGCGCCTGCGCGGCGCCGGCATGCTGATCGGCGCGCACACCGTCGACCATCCGATTCTTGCCACGCTGCCGGCGGCCCAGGCCCGCGTGGAAATCGACGCGGGCCGGCGCACGCTCGAGGACGCGCTCGGCGAACGCGTCGGCCTGTTCGCCTACCCTAACGGCAAGCCGCACACCGACTACCTGCCCGAGCATGTGGCGATGGTGCGCGAGCTCGGCTTCGATGCCGCCGTCTCGACCGCCTGGGGCGTTTCGACGGCCGCCACCGATCCCTACCAGTTGCGGCGTTTCACGCCCTGGGACCGGACGCGCCTGCGCTTCGAGGCGCGCCTGCTGCGCAATATGCTCTGAAGGCGCGGCGGCCTCAGGCGGTGACGCTGAAGCCGGGCGCCTTGGCCTGGAGCCATTGCTCCAGCATCATCAGGATCCAGATCATCTCGCCGTAGTAGCCGGCGTGCTCGGCCAGCCGCGTGCTGAACAGGCTGGTCACGAAGGCCTCGCGCACGACGCCGCGCCGCGCCAGCGAGTGCAGCGAGTCGGCGGCCAGCGCCTGCAGCCCGGCGTGGCTGTGCGCCCACACGCCGAAGGGCAGGCCGAAGCCGTGCTTCTTCTTGGTGATGATCGCGTCCGGCAGGAAGCCGCGCAGCGCTTCCTTGAAGAACCAGCGCAGCCTGAGCCCGCGGACCTTGTAGTTCGCCGGCAGGCGCATCGAGAAGGCCAGCAGCTCGTCGTCGAGCAGCGGAAAGCCGACCTCGACGCCGGCCATGGCCGTCGTACCGACGACCTTCGGCAGGTCGCAGTCGGCCAGCGTGTAGCGCCAGTCGTAGGCCAGCATGCGATCGACCAGCGAGCCGCTGCGCACCATCTGCCACTGCGCGCGCTGGTGACGCAGCGGCGCGTCGACGTCCACGCGGGCGCGCAGGGCGGGCGTCAGCACCTCGGCGTGGCCGAGCCGGTCGAGCAGGTTGTAGCTCATCATGCGGTCGGGCATGCCGACCCGCGCCTGGTTGACGTAGCTCGCGACTTTCCTGACGAGCGGCACGCGCCGGGCGAGGCCCTGGCGCGCAAACGGCTCGAGCAGGCCGTGCCGCAGCGCCGCCGGCAGGTGGTCGTAGACGCCGAAGACGCGCTGCTTGGCGTAGCGCGTGTTGCCGCCGAAGAGTTCGTCGCCGCCGTCGCCGGCGAGGAGCTTGCGCACGCCGTCCTGGCGCGCCATCGCCGCGCACAGGAACGCGGGCACGGCGGAGGAGTTGCCGAAGGGCTGGTCGTAATGGGCCGCGACGGCGGGGATCGAGCGCACGAGGTCCTCGGGCGTCACGTAGTACTCGCGGTGCTCGCAGCCGAACGCGCGCGCGGCGATGCGCGCGTACTCGATCTCGTCGTAGCCTTCGGCGCCGAAACCGATCGAGTAGGCGGTCGCCGGGCGGCCGAGGGTGCGGCCGATCATGCCGGCGACGGTCGAGCTGTCGGTGCCGCCGCTGAGGAAGCAGGCCGGACGTTCGGCGTCGACCTCGCGCGCGACGGCGCTCTCGAGCAGCCCGCGGAACTCGTCGCGCAGCTCGTCGAACGAGGGCGCGCGCTCGGGCGCGAACTCCGGCACCCAGTAGGGCTCGACGCGCAGCTGGCCGGCGTCGAACACCGCGTAATGCCCGGGCGGCAGGCGCAGCACGCCCTCGAACACGGTCCGCGGCGCCGGGATCACGTGGAAATACAGGTAGTCGAACAGCGCCTGCAGGTTCAGCTCGGCGCCGTCGGCGATCGCGTCGGCGCGCGGCGCGTGGGCCAGGCCGGCGGGCGTCACGCGGTAGCACAGCGCCGCGACGCCGAAGCGGTCGACGGCGAGGATGGTGCGGCCGCGCGCGTCCTGCGTCGCGACGGCGAAGCTGCCCCTGACCTCGCGCAGCGCGGCGGCCGGGTCGGTCGCGAGCGCCGCGCGCCAGGCCGCGTCTGCGCCCTGGGCGTCGCGCAGGTCGTTGAGGTCCTTGCGTCCGAAGCGCGGCGAACCGGCGCTCCAATTCGGGTTCTGGGGCTGCATGGGGTGGCGGGGAATCCGGCTGGGGTTGATGACGGTCTGGGCGCGACGGCTTCAGCCCGGCGCGGATCTTACTTTCGCGAACACGCGCAGCAACTCTTCGCGCAGCGGGTGGCGCAGCACGAACAGCGCACTGACGAACAGGACGGCGGCGCCGCCGGCGCCCACGACGAGCGCCGGCAGCGGGTTGGCCGGGCGCCAGCCGAACAGCGCGACGGCCGCGACCGGCGCGAGCGCCGTCAGCGCCGCGACGCCGAGGCTGCGCGTCAGCACGGTCGCGAACTCGCGCGCGTCGATGCGGATCAGGCCGCGCATCGCGAGCAGCAGGCGCGCGGTCGTGAACGCCGACGACGCGATATGCGCGCAGCCGAGCGCGAGCAGGCCGTGCCAGGCGCCGATCGCGTAGCAGATCAGCGCGAACGCGGTGTTCGCGGCGGCCAGCCGCGTGAGGCGGACCACCTGGCCCGCCGCGACGAGCGCCGTGCGGCTCAGCGCGTTCGCGGTATTGAGCAGCGCGGCGAGCGCGAGCAGGCGCGTGAAGTCGACGGCGTCGTCCCATTGGCTGCCGTAGAGCAGGCGGATGACGGGATAGGCGAGCAGGGCGATCACGAGGCAGAAGCTCGCGCCCATTGCGAGCAGGTAGGCGGTCGCGCGCAGGAACGGTGCCTTGATCGACCCCGACGCGCGGTGCTCGGCCGCGAACCAGGGCATGCACACCGAGTTCACGGCGTCGACGAACATGCGGTCGAACATGCTCACGAGACCCATGCCGCGCGAGTACAGGCCCGCCGCCGTCATGCTCTGCCATTTGCCGAGCAGCAGCTCGGGCGCCGTGCCCGAGATCACCGAGAACAGCGAGTTGCCGGTCAGGTGGGTGCCGAAGCCGAGCACGCGTCGCACCTCCTTGAGGCCCGGCAGCCAGGGCAGGCCGGCGGGGCGCAGCGTCGTGGCGATCAAGGCGTTTGCGAGCGTCGACGCCATCGCGCCGAAGGCCAGGCTCATCGGCCCGAACTGCTTGTACGCGAGCGCGACCGAGACGCACGCGCCGATCAGCGCGGACCCCGCGCGCATGATCGCGAGCTGCTTGAACATCATGTCGCGCATCAGCCAGGCGTAGGTGATCGAGCCGAATGGGTTGACCGCGTAGTTCGCCGCGACGACGAGCATGATCTCGAACATGCGCGGCTCGCGGTAGAACTCGGCGACCGGGTAGGCGGCGAGCGCGATGCCGGCGCTGAGCAGCAGGCCCTGACCGAGCTGGACCGCCCAGACCGCGCGGATGCGGTCGACGGTCAGCTCCTTTTCCTGGACCAGGTACTGGCCGGCGCCGAGGTCGCGGAAGCTCGCGACGTAGTTGAGCAGCACCATCGTGACCGAGAACACGCCGATCTCGCGCGGCGTCAGCAGCCGCGCGATCAGCATCGACGAGACGGTCGAGATCGCGAGCGCGAAGTAGCGATCGAGAAACGAGTAGATGAGCGATTTGCGGGTCGACATGGGCGGGGCAGGCAGGCGCGGCCGGCGGGCCGGGCGACGCGAGGCGTGATGGTAGTGGAGTGCGGCCCGGCCCCGACCCCGCCGCGCCCCCTCAAGCTCGGCGTGTGGGGCTCGCCGCACGCCGCGCGGCGCGCGCGCATCGCAGATACCACGGGGTGACCTTCGGCGCCCGTCATGACCAGGCGCTAAGCTTCGCCGCATGCGGAATTCCGCCTTTTTTTTCTGTGTCGCCCCCGCGCCACGCCCCCGGAGCCCTAGATGACGCCTCGCGCCAAGCTTTCGATTCTTCTCGTCCTGCCGCTGCTGGCCCTGGCCGGCTGCCAGAAGGGCGGCGCCGCGGAAGACCCGAACAAGCTGCCGCCGGCGCTCCAGCTCGCGCCCGAGGACAAGCTCGTGATCGGCGTGAGCGAGCACAGCGACGGTCCGCTGATCACGGGTTCGGTCCAGGCCGAGCGCCGCGCCGACCTGCGCGCCGAGGTCGCCGCCGTGGTCCAGCAGGTCTTCAAGGAGAACGGCGAGGCCGTGCGCAAGGGCGATCTGCTCGTGCGCCTCGACCCGACCTCGATCCGCGACAGCCTGACCTCGGCCGACGAGGCGGCGCGCGCCGCGCGCGAGGCCTTCGACCAGGCCGACCGCCAGTACGAGCGCCAGAAGACCCTGCAGGCCCAGGGCATGGTCTCGCTGCAGGCGCTCGAGGACGCCCAGAACCGCCGCACGACGGCACAGAGCGACAAGGTCGCGGCCGAGGCCCGCCTCGTCGCGGCGCGCCAGCAGCTCGACCGCACCGAGGCGCGCGCGCCGTTCGACGGCGTCGTCAGCGAGCGCCAGGTCTCGCCCGGCGACACCGCCCAGGTCGGCAAGGCGCTGCTCAAGGTGATCGACCCGACGAGCATGCGTTTCGAGGGCTATGTGTCGGCCGACCAGCGCGCGGCGCTCAAGGTCGGCCAGGCCGTCGACCTGCGCATCAACGGCCTGGCCCAGGGCCAGCTCGAGGGCCGCATCCGCCGCATCGACGTCGCCGCCGATCCGGTCAGCCGCCAGGTCTCGGTGATCGTCGACTTCGTCGACCCGCGCCTCGCCAACGTCGCCGGCCTGTACGGCGAAGGCCATGTGCGCACGCGCAGCACGAGCGCGCTGATGCTCGGCGAGGCCGACCTGCAGCGCGACGGCGACGCGACCTTCGCCTGGATCGTCAAGGACGCGAAGCTGCACCGCCAGCGCATCGGCCTCGGCGAGCGCGACGCGCGCACCGGCGAGTTCGTCGTCAAGACCGGCCTCGCGGCCGGCGACGTACTGATCCGCAACCCGAGCCGCACGCTCGTCGAGGGCACGCCGGTCGCGGCGCAGCGCCCCGCGGCGGCGGCGAGCGGCACCCAGGGAGCCTGAGCATGCTGATCTCCGACTTCTCGATCAAGCGGCCGCTCGTCACGGTCGTGCTGATCATCAGCCTGATGGCGCTGGGCCTGCTCGCGCTGTCCAAGCTGCGCGTCAACCAGAACCCCGACGTCCAGATCCCGATGCTGGTCGTCAACATTCCCTACCCGGGCGCCTCGCCCGAGACCTCCGAGCGCGAGATCGTCGCGCGCCTCGAGCGGCCGCTTCAGGCGGTCGCCGGCGTGACCGAGGTCCAGGCGAACGCCCAGGAGGGCCAGGCCCAGTTCGTCATGAAGTTCGACTTCAAGAAGAACATGATCGAGGCCACCGACGACGTGCGCAACGCGATCGCCTCGGTGCGCTACTACCTGCCGCAGGAGATGCGCGAGCCGATCGTCCAGCGCATCGACCCCTCGGCCGACCCGATCATGCAGCTCTCGCTCGAGTCGACGACGCTGAGCCACGCCGAGCTCTCGCGCATCGCCGAGGACGAGCTCGCCGACAAGTTCCGCGCGATTCCGGGCGTCGGCAACGTCGACATCTACGGCTCGCTGACGCGCGAGCTGTCGGTGCTGGTGTCGAGCCAGAAGCTGCGCGAGTTCAACGTCTCGGTGACCGACGTCGCGAACGCGCTGCGCAACCAGAACATGTCGGCGCCGGTCGGCAAGGTCCGCGGCGACTTCGAGGACCAGAGCATCCGCCTGGTCGGCCGCCTCGGCTCGCCGGCGGACTTCGAGAACATCGTCGTCAAGCAGAGCGGCGGCGAGCTCGTGCGGCTGGGCCAGGTCGCCCGCATCGAGGACGGCTTCGCCGAGCGGGCCTCGTTCTCGGTGCGCAACACGCGGCCCAATGTCGGCATCAACATCACGCGCTCGCGCGAGGCGTCGACGGTCACCGTGGCCAAGGACGTGCGCAAGATCATCGAGGAGGCGCGCAAGACCCTGCCGGCCGGCACCAAGCTCGAGATCACGGACGACGGCGGCGCGCATGCCCAGGACAGCCTCGACAACGTCGTCAACGCGCTCGTGCTCGGCGCGGGCCTGACCATCTTCGTCGTCTACGCGTTCCTGAACTCGTGGCGCTCGACGCTGATCACGGCGACCTCGCTGCCGACCTCCGTGATCGCGGCCTTCATCGCCGTCTGGCTGTGCGGCTTCACGCTGAACTTCATGAGCCTGCTCGGCCTGTCGCTCGCGATCGGCGTGCTGATCGACGACGCGATCGTCGTGCGCGAGAACATCGTGCGCCACATGGAGGCCGGCGCCGACCGCCGCACCGCGGCGTTCCGCGGCACGGCCGAGATCGGCCTGGCCGTGGCGGCGACGACCTTCTCCATCGTCGCCGTGTTCGTGCCCGTGGCCTTCATCCAGGGCCTCGCCGGCGAATGGTTCAGGCCCTTCGCGCTGACGGTCGTGGCCTCGGTGCTCGTGAGCCTGCTGATCTCGTTCACGCTCGACCCGATGCTGTCGGCCTTCTGGGGCGACCCGCCCGGCTACCATGCGGCGCCCAAGCGCGGCGTCTCCAAGCTGCTGCAGCGCTTCAACCATTGGTTCGACCACCAGGCCGACCGCTACGGCCGCGTGATCGCCTGGGCCCTGCACCATCGCCGCATCATGGCCGTGATCGCCGCGTGCAGCTTCGTCGCCGCGATCGCGCTGCAGGCCAGGTTCGGTGGCACCGAGTTCGTGCCCAAGTCCGATTACGGCGTGATCGCCGTGGACATCCGCACGCCGCCGAGCGCCAGCCTCGACTACGCACGCCGCAAGTTCGCCGAGGCCGAGGCCATCGCGAAGCAGCTGCCGGAGACCCAGTCGACCGACAGCGGCATCCAGAACACCGGCGGCAAGATGTGGATCGGCCTGGGCAAGAGCACCGAGCGCAAGCGCAGCGCCGTCGAGATCTCGGCCGACCTGCGCGAGCGCCTGCGCGTGCTGACCGGCGCCGAGTACGTGGTGCTCGACGACCTCAACAACGGCGCGCAAAAGCCCGTGCAGATCCGTTTCTACGGCACCGATACGCGCGTGCTGATGGCGCTGACGGAAGACTATATGGACCGTCTGCGCAAGGTGCGCGGCGCCGTCGACGTCGGGCTCTCGCGCCAGGATTCGCAGGACGAAATCCAGATCGAGATGCACCGCGGCCTCGCCAATGCCATGGGCATTTCGGTGAGCGACGCGGCGAACGCGCTGCGCGTGGCCTTCGCGGGCCTGCAGGTCGGCGACTGGATCGACCCGACCGGCAAGACGCGCGACGTGTCGGTGCGCCTGCAGCCTTCGGACCGCGTCGACGCCGCCAATATCGAGCACCTGCCGATCGGCGTGGCCGGCACCGGCCAGATGGTGCCGCTGTCGCAGATCGCCACGGTCACGATGGGCAAGGGCCCGGCCGCGATCCAGCACCTGGACGGCAAGCGCACCGTGACGGTCAGCGCCAACGCGCAGGGCCGCTCGCCGGGCGAGGTCTCCAACGACGCGCTCAAGCTCGCCCAGTCCATGAGCTTTCCGCCCGGCTACGGCATCCAGCTCGGCGGCTCGTCCAAGGACATGGTCGAGGTGTTCAGCGCGCTCGGCATCGCGCTGGTCTCGGGCATCGGCCTGATGTACCTCGTGCTCGTGATCCAGTTCAACTCGTTCACGGCGCCGCTCGCGGTGATGCTGTCGCAGCCGCTGTCGCTGATCGGCGTCGTGACGGCGCTGCTGCTCACGCACGGCACGATGAACCTGATGAGCCTGATCGGCATCGTGATGCTCGCGGGGCTCGTCGCGAAGAACGCGATCCTGCTGCTCGACGCCGCGCGTGCCGAGGAGCGCGCCGGCGTGCCGCGCGAGGAGGCGCTGATGCACGCCGGGCGCAAGCGCTTCCGGCCGATCCTGATGACGACCTTCGCGCTGATCGCCGGCATGATGCCGGTCGCGATCGGCATCGGCGAGGGCGGCGAGTTCTACCGGCCGATGGCGGTCGCGATCATCGGCGGCACGCTGACCTCGACCTTCCTGACCCTGCTGATGGTGCCGAGCTTCTACGACAGCATCGAGATCTCGCGCGACCGCATGATCGCCAAGTTCCGTCGCCGCGCCGAGCGCTGGACGGCGCTGCCGGCCTTTCTTGCGACCTTCGTCGAGGCCCTGCTGACGATCCTGCTCGTGCGCTTCGTGTTCCGCGCCGTGATGGCGGGCGTCGGCCTGGCCCGCGGCGTGCGGCGCCGCGGCGCCGCCGCCTGAGCGCCGCCGGAGCGCTCACCACTTGCAGCCCTTGTCCCGCACCGTGTCGATCGCGAGCGGGATCACCGCGAGCAGCCCGCCGCCCTGGTAGGCGCTGCGGCAGTCGGCGCGCTTCGCGCGCTCGACGTCCTTCTCGAGCTTGTCCGGGTGGTCGGGCGGGCGCGGCACCGCGGGCAGCAGGCCGCTGCTCGCGCCCGCGCTCGAGATCCGCGGCCCTTGCATGGGCAGGTTCAGGTTCAGCGGCGCCGTCGGCGTCTTGGCCGACGGCGCCGTCGCGACGTCGTGGCCGAGCCGGTCGCCGCGGTCGGGGCCGCCGCTGCCGGCCGCGGCGTTCGGCGCGTTCGCGAGGCCGGCCGGCAGCGTCACGGGCTGGAGCGGCTGGGCGAAGGCGTCGCTCGGCTGCGGCGCCTGCGCGTGGAGCTCCGCCGATTCGGGCAGCGGCGCCGCCGCTTCGGCCGCCGTCGTCGCGCTGCGTTCGAGCGGCGCGGGCGCGGGTAGCGCGCTGCGCGGCGGGCTCGCCGGATTCGTCGACGGCAGCGTCGCGGTCGGGCGCTCGATCGGCGCGAGCACGTCCAGGCTCCGCGCTGCGTCGAGCGCCTGCAGGGGCGGCGCGGGCCGGGCCGGACGGACGGCATTCGGCGCAGGCGGTGCGGCGAGCCGGCCGGTCGGCACGGCGACGCCGCCGAGCGGCGCGTCGGGCAGCGCCGGCGCGTTCAGCCTGGGCAGCGCGGTCGGCGTCGCGTTGTCCGGCGGCGTGGCCGTCGGCTGGGACAGCGTCGCGGTCGGCCGCGCGACGCTCGGCAGGGCATTGATGGCCGGCGTCGTCAGCGGCGCGAGGGCGTCGGCGCGGTCGAGCTTGGCGGGAGCCGGCGGTGCCGCCAGCGTCGCCGTCGGCACGGCGACCGGCGCGAGCGGCGGCGCCGCGATCGCGGCCGCCTGCGGCAAAGCCGTCGGCGCGGGTGTCGCGACGGCCGGCACCGGCGGCGCAAGGGTCGCGGTCGTCGGGGCCGCCGGTTCCGGCGCGGTGGCGGTCACCGGCGTGGTGGCCGGCGTGGCCGCGCTGTCCTCGCGCGCGCGCCAGCTGCCGAGCTTGGCCGCGCCGGGCGGGGTGTCGGCGCGCGACGCGTCGGCGCGCACGCTGCCGCCGTAGCGCGCCGTCTCGGCCCGGCCCTGCGGGCCGTTGTCGGGCAGCGGGCGGTCGCTGTCGGCGCCGGCCCGGGCGGGGCCCTCGAGGCGCACGACGAGCCGGCCCCATGCGCCTTCGCCGCGGCGCGCCGACCCCGGCGGCGCCGCGCCGAGCACGAGCACGAGCAGCAGATGCGCGAGCAGGGCCAGCGTCAGGCATTGGCGCAGGCGCGCCTGGGGCGCCTGCAGCGGGTCGGGCAGGGCGAGGACGGTGGCGGGCACGGGCGGCGGGACTCCTGGGCTCACGGCCGATTGTGCCCGCGGCGCTCCGCCGCAAAAGCCGGTTGAGACCGGCATTTACACGCGCTTGTTACGCCGTCTTCGGCGCGCGCATGCCCTGGATCAGGCGCACGATGTCGGGCGCCTGCAGCACCTCGGGCAGGCGTGCGAGCTGGGGCAGCGCGAGATAGCTGCGGAAATGATGGAACTCGGGCGTGCCGGGCGCCGTCGCGCCCGCGAGGTCGAGCTGGTCGCCCTGCAGCGCGATGCGCTCGGCGAGCCGCGCGCAGAACCAGCTCAGGCCCCGGCGCGCGTCGCGCGCGGCCGCGGCCGGGTTGGCCGGGTCGAGCGGCGCGGCCGGGTGCTGCATCACCGCGTCGATGCCGATCACTTCCTCGAGGATGGACTCGGGCAGGTTCCACTCGCGCAGCAGCATCACGGTCAGCGCGGGTGCCGCAACGCCGATCGACTGCTGCTCGGCCGTCATGCGCTTGAGCAGTGACGCGTTCGCGACCGCGAGCGCCGAGTCCTGCGGCATCAGCGCCGCGCAGCCGAAGCGGCCGAGGAAGTCGAGCACCATCGGGCCGAGCAGCGCGCCGGGCTCGGGGAAGCCGAGCTTCTGGGCGAGGCGCAGGCACAGCTCGCCGGCGATCGTGCTCGCGTGCCAGATCGAGTCGAACAGGCGCTTTTGCTCGAAGCTTTTCGCCGAGAAGGTCTCCTCGAGCATGTAGCGCAGGCAGATTGCGCGCACCGAGTTCAAGCCCAGGAAGGTGATCGCCTGGCCCAGGTGGACGACCGGCCGCTGCAGCTGGAACAGCGGCGAGTTGACGGTCGCGAGCACCTTGGCCGCGACCTGCGGCTCGGCCGACACGATCACGCCGAGCTCGGCCGAGGTCGCGTCGCTGACCATGTCGGGGGAGGCGAGGCGGTGGAACGCACGCGACGGCCGCGGCACGCGGCGCAGGCTGTCGAGCAGCATCGCGCGGCGCTCGTTGTCCATGTCCTCGGGGCTGGCCGTGACGAAGTTTGCGAGCTCCTCGGGGACGGGTTCGGCTGCCGTGACCGTCGCGTCCTCGGCCGCGGCCGGATCCGTCGCGGTGGCCGCCTCGACCGGCTGGAGCGGCAGCGGCTGCGCCTGGGCAGGCGGCTGGGGCGGCGCGACCGCGGGCGTCGGCTTGACGGCGCCCGCGGCCGGCGGGGTCGGCGCAGGCGAGGCGAGGGGCGCGGGGGGCGGCGCGACCGGCGCAGCGGGACGCGGCGCAGGCGCGCGCGGGGCGGCGGCGCGCGCGCCGGGCCGGTTGCCGGCCGTGCGCCGCGCTTCGTCCTTGCGGTGCGCGGGCGCCTTGAAAAAGGCCCAGACCGCGAGCGCGACCGCCAGCAGCACCAGTACCAGCCACACATCCATTTTTCTATCGCTCCGACGAGTTGCTATGCGCCCAATGTAGAGCGTGCGAGTGTCGCCCCCTGCGTCCAGCGCCGACGTTAGCAGGAACCCGCGGGCCGGCACGGGCGAGGCCGAGCGCGCGTGCCGGATTCAACGCGCGGGCCCGGGTCGCCAGCCGTCGTCGAGCGTGCCGAGGAAGGCGAGCAGGTCTTCGATGTCGGCGGCGCTCAGGCGCGGCCGGCCGTCGGGCAGCGGTGCGAACGGCACCTCCTGGCTGACGTTCGCGTGATAGCGCGCGGGCAGGTCGTCGTAGCGGCCCGCCGCGCCGTACCAGCGCGCGGGGTGGATCTCGCGGTCGACGTAGAACTCGAGCACCTCGCGCAGCGAATGCAGTGCGCCGTTGTGGAAGTACACCTGGCGCCGCGCGGTATTGCGCAGCGTCGGCGCCTTGAAGCGGCCGCAAAGCTCGGCCGCCTCGGGGCCGTCGGCACCCGCGAGGTCCGTGCGCAGGGGCCCGCACAGGCCGAGGTCGTGCCAGGCCGGGTCGGCGTCGGCCGGGATTTCCTGGGCGTTGCGCGGCGCCGCGATCGCGATATGGCCGGCGTCGCTGAACAGCGGGAAGCCGCCGTCGGCGCCGCTTCGCGCGCTCGGGTGGCAGGACGCGCAGTTGCCCTTGTTGGGGTCGTTGAACAGGGCCAGGCCGCGCGCCTCCTGCGGCGTCAGCGCGGCCTGGCCGCGCAGTACCGCGTCGAACTTGCTGGTGAACGGGTAGAAGGTCCGCGCGTCCTGCTGGTAGACCTCGAGCGCCATCGCGAGCCAGGCGACGGTCGCGCGCGGGTCGGCGAACACGTCGCGGCCCGGCGCGCTGAACGCGGCGCGGAACGCCTTGGCGTAGGGCGCGCGGCGGACCTTCGCGGCGAGGTCGGCGACATCGCGATTCGCCATCTCGAAGGGGCTGAACAGCGGCAGCAGCGCCTGCTCGTGCGGGCTGTTGGCGCGGCCGTCCCAGGTCAGGCCGCCGGTCGGGCCCGCGTCCTCGCCGTGCAGGTCGTCCTCGTCGCTGTAGTGCCGCTGGAACGGCAGCGTCGCCTGCAGGTACTTGAGCGAGGGCACCGCGCGCAGGCCCGGCTGTTTGAGGTCGGCGCCGCCGAGCTGCACGGCGCGCGCGTTCGGCGGGCCGAAGTCGTGCGCCGGGTCGTGGCAGCTCGCGCAGGCCTGGCGACCCGAGGCCGACAGGCCCGGGTCGCGGAAGATCGCCGCGCCGAGCGCGGCCATCTGCGCGACGCCCGGGCGCGCGCCGTATTGACGCGGGCCGACGCGCGGCAAGGCCGGCAACGCGGCCGGTGCGGTCGCGACCGCACTCGACGCCGGAGTGACGGCCGCCGAGCCCGTCGAGGCCGCCGGCACGACCGGCGCCGCGCCGGCGCAGAGCAGCCCGCCCGCGGCGAGCGCGAGCGCGAGCGCCGCGAGCCCGGGCCAGGACATCAGAACGCCAGCGCGTTCGTCAGGTCGCCCATCGGGCGCTCGCCATGCGCGGCGAGCGCGCTGTCGCGCGCGGCGAGGCCGGCGAGCTCGGGCAGCGACCAGCGGTCCGTGATGAAGCGCAGCACCGACGCGGTGTCGTAGGGCGTGTGGTCGACATAGCCCTTGCGCGCGAACGGCGAGATGATGATCGCCGGGATCCGCGTGCCCGGGCCGAGGCGGTCGCCCTGCGGCACGCGCGCGTGGTCGAACTGGCCACCGAATTCGTCGTAGGTCACGACGATGAGCATCTTGGACCATTGCGGGCTCGCGCGCAGCGCGTCGACGACGCCCGCGATCTCCTCGTCGCCGGCGTCGATGCTCGCGTAGCCGGGGTGCTGGTTGAGCCAGCCGACCGGTTTGTAGAAGCTCACGGCCGGGAGTTTGCCGGCCTGGGCGAGCGCGAGCAGATCGTCGCGGTCCTTCAGGTGCGCGGCGCGCGCGTCGGCGTGCGCGACCGGGTCCAGGCTCGCGTAGTAGTTGAAGGGCTGGTGGTGGCTCTGGAAGTCGGTGTGCTCGGCGTCACCGGTGCCGTTCGCGTTGGCGTAGTAGATCGTCGTGCTCTTGCCGTAGGCCTGGGCCTGGGCGTCGTAGGGCCAGGGATTGGCGCTCGCGGCGTTCCAGCCGCCGCTGAACCAGGTCCAGCCGATGCCCTTGGCGCCGAGCAGGTCGCCGATCGTGACCTCCTTGAGCGGCGGCAGCGTCGTGCCCGACCTGGGGTCGGCGTAGAGCGCGTCGTGGCCGTCGTGGCCGGCCGGCTTGTTGCCGCTCGGCTGGTAGGCAGGCTGCATGGTGTTGACGGCGCGGTAGCCGTCGCCGGTGCCGAAGTAGTCGAGCGGCGCGATATTGCCGGTTTGCAGCAGCGCCGGGCCGTCGAGCGCCGAGTCCTTCTGGCCCGCCGCGGCGAGCAGCTGCGGCACGCCGTTCCTGTCGGGTCCGAGCACGTTCAGCGACATCTTGTTCGCGGTCACGGCCTCCGCCGGCACGGCCGGCGCGCACGCGCAGATCAGGTACTGGTGGTTGAGGAACGAGCCGCCGAACGCGCCCTGGAAGAAGCGGTCGGCGAGCGTGTATTCCTTGGCGAGCGCCCACAGGCGCGTGCCGCTCGCGTCGAAATAGCCCATCACGGCGCCGCCCGAGTCGCCCCAGGCCGCGTACAGGTCGTTGCGCCCGCCGTTGATCTGCATCGCGTTTTCGAAGAAGCGGTGATAGAGGTCGCGCGTGATCACGCCGCGCGGCACCGTGCCGTAGCCGAAGGCGTCGCGGTCGGTGTCGATGCGGAACGGCGCGTTGGGCCAGACGTTGGTCGTCTGGGCCTGCGAGACGACGGGCGTCTGGCCGCGCGCGGTCAGGCCGCCCCAGGCCGGCGGCAGCTTGGGGAGCACGGTCCGGCCGTCGCGGTCGAGCTGGCGGATCGCCTTGGCCGCGCGCGAGTCCAGGCCGTCGGCGCCCGGGAAATGGCCGAACAGATTGTCGAAGCTGCGGTTCTCGGCGTAGATCACGACGACGTTCTCGACGCGGTCGAGCGCGAGCCGGTCCGACAGCGCCTTCGCGAGATCGCCGCGGCGGCCGGCCGCGGCCGTCGCGTCGGCGATGCGCAGCATCAGGCGGCGGCTTTCCTCCTGCAGCGGGCCCGCGGCGCGCGGGTCGGCGTCGAGCGCGGTCGCGTCGAGCTGCAGGCGTGCGGCGAGCACCTGGCGCGCCGCGTCGACGCCGCCGAGCGCCTCGCCCATCGCGACGAGCTCGGTGCTGACGGGGGTCGCGAACGCGCTGCCGGCCGGCGCGCGCAGCACCAGGTCCTGCTTGGGCTTGAGCGGCTTCGCGCCGACGACGTGGCGCGTGCGCGCGTCGATCTGCACCGTGACCGCGACGTCGCCGCGCAGCTTGTAGCGACCTTCGGCGTCGGTATGGGTGCGCGCGGCGCCGGGTTCGCAACGGCCGTTGCCCTTGCGGTCGACGCAGACCAGCGCGTTGGCGTACGCGCCTTCGGCGTCGGCGACGACGCCGCTCGTCGTGGCGTGGGCCGGGGCGGCGGTCGCGAGGCCGGCGCTCAGGCTGGCGCACAGGCTGGCGATAAGACTGGCGGCGAGGATTTTGTTGGACACGGCGAACGGCTCCTGCGGCTGGGGAAAGAAGCCCGCAAGCCTAGCCGATCTTGGTGTCACGATCGCTACATCTGCCGGAAGCGATGGGCATAGCTTTCGGCGACGAGCAGGGTTTCTGCACGTTCCTTGAGCTTGATCTGCATGCGGCCGTGGAAGTCGCGCGTGACGGCGGCGACCGCGCTCGCGTTGACCAGGGTCGAACGGTGCACCTGCCAGAACTGCTCGGGATCGAGTTCCTCGACGAGCTCCTTGAGCGGCTTGCGGATCAGCGCCTCGGCGTCGCGCGTCGCGACGCGCGTGTATTTGTTGTCGGACTGGAAGTACAGCACCTCGTCGACCGTGATCAGCTTGAGCGTCTGGCCCACCGAGGCGTTGATCCAGCGCAGGTAGGCGCGCGCGGGCGCACTGCCCGGCGCGGCCGCGCCGAGGCGTTCGAGCGCCGCGCCGACGCCGGCCGCGTACTCGCCGGGCTGGGCGATCGCGAGGCGCTGCTTGACGCGGCTGATCGCCGTGAACAGGCGCGCGGTCGCGAGCGGCTTGAGCACGTAGTCGACGGCGCCCTGGTCGAACGCGGCGACCGCGTGCTGGTCGTAGGCCGTCAGGAATACGACGTGGCTGCGCCCGGCGACCTGGCGGCCGACCTCGAGTCCCGTCACGCCGGGCATCTGGATGTCGAGAAACACGACGTCGGGCTCGTGCTGCTCGATCAGGCGCAACGCGGCGACGCCGTCGGCCGCTTCGCCGACGATCGCAAGCTCGGGCCACAGGCGGCCGAGCTGCTCGACGAGCTCGCCGCGCAGCGTCGCCTCGTCTTCGGCGACGACGGCGGTCGCCTCGGCCAGTGTCTTCATAGGGCGAGCTCCAGCGTGAAGGTGGTGTGCAGGTCGGCGCCGGTCTCGCAGCGCAGCCGCGCCGGGCCGTTCGCGAGGACCTTGACGCGCTGCTCGAGCGCGCGCAGCTCGTCGTCGGCGTTGCACAGGCCGGGCCGGTCGAACTCGAGGCGCACCGCGAGCGTGCCGCCGCCCAGGCTCGCCTCGAGCCGGCACTCGCGCGGCTCGGCCAGGCGCAGCGCGCGCTGCAGCAGCGGCAGCAGCACCATCGGCGGCACGGCGGCGCCGCCGAGCTCGGGCGCCCAGCGCGTGCGCAGCTGCAGCGGCGCGCGCTGGAGCTGGCGCAGCACGCCGAGGTAGCTGTCGAGCAGGTCGGCCTCCTGGTCGAGCGTCGAGCCGCTGTCGCGCAGGCGCGGCAGCGCGACGCGCAGGTGGCGGATCAGCAGCTCCATGCGCGCGGCGCCGTCGCCGTGGGCGTAGGCCCGCTCGATGTCGACGAGCGCGTCGAACAGCAACTGCGGCTCGACCTGGGCCTGCAGCGTCGCGAGGCGCGCGGCCATCGCGCGGCGGCGCAGCTGCGCCTGCTCGTCGAGCAGGTACGCGAGCGCGCGCTGGTCGGCGCGCTGGCGGCGCAGCAGCTCGAGCATGCCGACCATCATGCTCGACGGCAGCAGCACCCACAGCGCATCGCCGAGCACGCCGCGCCAGGTCAGGCCCGGCAGCGGAGGCAGGTGGTGCTGGGCGCGGATGATGTCGCTGATCGACGGCCAGGGCAGGGCCGGCTCGAGCAGGCCGACGAGCGTGACCGACACCAGCGAGCCGAGCCCGACGGCCCAGGCGAGGCGGCGCACCCGCTGCGGGTGCGCCGCCGCGCTGCGCTCGGCCGGCAGCCAGCACAGCAGCAGGATCAGCGTCGCGAGCACGGGCTCGAGCAGCTGGCGCAGGATCGCGGGCGGCCATTGCGCGCCGAGCGGCATCTCGAGCGCCGAGCACAGGTCGACGAGGCCGAACACGAGGCCCGCGAGCGCGAAGCCGACGAACTCGCGGCGCCGCAGCGACGCCCAGGCGCGCAGCAGGTGGGCGATCGCGTTCGTGCGCGCGGTCTCGGGCGAGTCCCCGGGTGAATTCGTGAGCGGGTGCGCGAGCATCAGGCCGGACTCCCGAGCGCGGCCGGCGCGTCGACGCCCGGCGTCGCAGCCCGGTGCTCGAGCGGCAGGCGCACGCGCGCGACCACGCCGCGCGGCGTCGCGCCTTCGAGCTCGAGCGCCGCGCGCGCGCCGAACAGCGCGGCGAGGCGGGCGCGCGTGTTCGCGAGCCCGACGCCGCTGCCGCCGCTCGCGGCGAAGCCCCGGCCGTTGTCGCGCACCTCGACGGCCATCTGGCCCTCGCTCGCGGCCGCGCGGATCTCGATGCGGCCGCCCTCGGGCAGCGGGCCCAGGCCATGCTTGATCGCGTTCTCGACGAGCGTCGGCAGCACCATCGGCGGCAGGCGCGCGCCGAGCAGGCCGGGGTCGGCCGCGATGTCGAAGGACAGGCGCTCGCCCATGCGCATCTGCAGGATCGTCAGGTAGTTGCGCACCAGCTCGAGCTCCTGGCCCAGCGTCGAGTCCTGGCGGCGCATGCTCGGCAGCGCCGCGCGCAGGTACTTGATCAGGCTTTGCAGCATGTCGCGGCCGCGCTCCGGCGCGGTCTCGTACAGGCGCTTGACGTTGGCGAGCGTGTTGAACAGGAAATGCGGCTCGATCTGCGCGTTCAGTGCCGACACCTCGGCCTCCATCTGCTGCGCCTCGAGCGCCTCGCGTTCGCGCGCGACGCCGTGCAGGCGGTCGGCCGCCTCGCGGCGCGCGCGCAGCATCAGCAGCAGCGTGTAGGCCATGCCGCCGAGCAGCGCCCACAGCGCGAGCGTGGAGATCATCCAGCCGAGCTCGACCGTCGGCGTCGGGTCGCCGAGGTTGGAGACGAAGTAGCGCAGCGCGACGCCGAGCGACGCGCCGAGCAGCACGGCGAGCACCGCGATCGCATGGCGCAGCGCCGGGCGCGGCCGCCGGGCCGCGATCAGGCCCTCGGCGAGCGCGACGAGCAGCAGCAGCGACAGGCCGGTCAGCAGCGTCTGGCGCGTGAAGCGCACGAGCTCGAAGCCCCAGTCGAGCAGCGGCTGGGGCTCGGCGTCGTACCAGACGAGCACGCGCGAACTCGCGTGCAGCAGGCAGAAGTAGAAGACCGCGGCGACAAAGCGCAGGTTGAAGACGCGGCGGAACGCGCGGGCGAACGGGCTCATGGCGCGATTGTGCGGCGGCGGCGCGCCGGGATCGGCACGATGCGACGAATCGGGGCTGGCCGAGGACGAAGCCGGCAGGCCGGGTCTGGCCGGGCCGGTCAGGCGCCGACGAGCGAGGCGAGGTCGCGCTCGAGCAGCGTCGGGTCGCCCATGTTCATTTCGACGAGGCGGCGCAGGTGGGTGATGCTCTCGAGGTCGATCGAGCGGCACAGCACTCCCGCGCGGCCGCCCTTGACATGGGCGACCTCGCCGGCCATCGCGATATGCAGGCCGCTCTCGTTGAGCGGCAGGCGCAGCAGGCAGGGCATGCCGGCGATCGTGCGCGCATCGGCCGGCAGCTCGAGCAGCGCGCCCTTGAGCGAGACGTCGAGCACGCGCGCGACGACATGCTCCTGCGTCGTCACGAGTTCGGCCGATGCCGAGAACAGCACGCGCGTGAAATGACGTCGGTCGGTCGGGGTGTGTTGGGGTTCGGGCTTCATTTCAGAACACCGAGATCGTGCTCTCGTCGACGGCGCGCTGCAGGCGCGAAGGGATCAGCGCCTCGAGGCCCATCGATTCGAGCAGGAACCAGGCCGAGCGCAGGTAGGCGGCCGTCGCGGCGCGCACGTCGCCGTCGGGCAGGCCGGCGAGCTCGCCGGCGCGCGACACCGTGTCCTGCTCGAGCCGCGGGTGGCCGCGCGGGATCGCGCTCGGCGCTTCGTAGGTCAAGGCGGTGCGCATCACGATGGCCTGGATCTCGTCGTCTTCCTGATAGGGCTCGAGCATCTTCGCGAGGTCGCCGAGCAAGGCTTCCGCACCCGCCGCCAGCAGGCGAGCCGACTGGTCGCTGCCGCCGACGAGATAATGCGCGGCCGCCATGTCCGCGTATTCGAGCGCCATGACAAGCTTGGGCAGGTCGGCAAAATTACTCATTGGTGCGCAATGTGGTCCCGGCCGAGAAGCGCCTTGGAATAGGTCAAGTGTAGAGGCGCAACCGTATGCAATAAACACGATTGTGTCGAGTTGTTCACGTTCGGCTTGGTGACCATACCCCTTCACGTAAGCTGAGGGTTAGCCCTCGGGCTCTGGAAAGGAAAACCCATGAACAAGATCGCCAACCCCATCGACAACCCGCCGATCGAGCGCCGCCGCGTGCTCGGCCTGATCGGCGCCGCCGGCACGCTGGCCGCCGGCCTCGCGCCGGGTCTCGTGCCGAGCCCGGCCCTCGCGGCGGACGACGACACCTACGACCAGGACTCGATCCTCAAGGCCGCGACCGACTTCTTCGGGCAGACCACCGAAGGGCTCGCGAAGGTCATCGAGAAGGCCTTCCACGAGCAGGGGCGCCCGAACGCGTACATCAAGGGCGAGGAAGCGAGCGGCGCGCTGACCGTCGGCCTGCGCTATGGCGACGGCGACCTGATGATGAAGAGCGGCGGCGGCCAGCATGTCTACTGGGCCGGCCCGTCGATCGGCTTCGACGCGGGCGGCAACGCATCCAAGGTCTTCACGCTCGTCTACCACCTGCCGAACGCGGGCGCGATCTTCCAGCGCTTCCCGGGCGTCGACGGCAGCCTCTATTACGTCGGCGGCGCGGGCATCAACTACCAGCGCCTGCACGGCATCACGCTGGCGCCGATCCGCCTCGGCGTCGGCCTGCGCGCGGGCGCGAGCGTCGGCTACCTGCACTACCGCCGCGAGAAGTCATACAACCCGCTGTGATCTGCGATGGCGCGCGTTGAACTGACTTCTTTGTCAGTCCAACGCGCTATTTCGCATCACGCGAAGACCTTGCGGAAGCAGGGCGAACACGCGGGCGAAACAATGCGGCTGAAGAATCGGTTCAAAACCAACTGATCGCTCCATCGTGCATTTGACGGGAGGACGTCGTGAAGCTCTCGCACCGTTTCGCCGACCGAAAATGGCTCGACTCGCTGCATCAGCTGCAGCACGCGTTGCATCTGCCCTGGGACGCCGAAGAAACGTCGACCGCCGTGCCCTCGGGCCGCCTCGTGCTGGCCGTGACGCTCGTCAGCGTCGCCGCGGCCCTCGTGCTCGTCGTCGCGCCGTGAGCCGGGTCGCCCCGCACACTCGTTAAGGACCCTCTGCGAAACCCCGCGACCCACCGGGGGTTGGCAGAGGGGCCCTCACTTGCCGCCCCGCGCGTTTGGGGGCAGCATGGTTGCTCCCCGCGACGGAGAGCTCCGATGCCCGCACCCAGCGCCACGCGCGCGCCACTGGCCAGCGCCGACACCCTGCCGGCCCAGGAGATCAGCACCGAGGTGCTGGTCGAAAAATACGCCAAAGGCGACGAACGCACGCTCGACGCGGTGCGCGAGCGCGTCGCCCATGCGCTCGCGCGCGCCGAAGCCCCCGAGCAGCGCGCGCAATGGGCGGTGCGCTTCATCGACGCGCAGCGGCGCGGCTTCATCCCGGCCGGGCGCATCCTCAGCGCGGCCGGCACCGAGCTCGCGGCGACGCTGATCAACTGCTTTGTCCAGCCGGTCGGCGACTCGATCGCGACGCCGGAAGAGGGCTTCCCGGGCATCTACGCGGCGCTGACGGAGGCCGCCGAAACGATGCGCCGCGGCGGCGGCGTCGGCTACGATTTCTCGCGCATCCGCCCCAAGGGCGCCTGGGTCGGCTCGACGCGCAGCCACGCGTCGGGGCCGGTCAGCTACATGCGCGTGTTCGATCGCTCGTGCGAGACCGTCGAGAGCGCGGGCAGCCGACGCGGCGCGCAGATGGGCGTGCTGCGCTGCGACCACCCGGACATCGAAGAGTTCATCCACGCCAAGGACGAGGGCGACCTGCGCAACTTCAACGTCTCGGTCGGCGTGACCGACGCGTTCATGCAGGCCGTGCTCCAGGATGCCGAGGTCGAGCTCGTCCACAAGGCCGCGCCCGGCGACGCGCAGCGCGCGGCCGGCGCGCGCCAGCGCGCCGACGGCCTGTGGGTCTACCGCGAACTGCCCGCACGCAAGCTATGGGACCAGATCATGCGTTCGACCTACGACCACGCCGAGCCCGGCGTGCTGTTCGTCGACCGCATCAACGCCGACAACAACCTCCATTACTGCGAGACGATCACGGCGACGAACCCCTGCGCCGAGGAGCCGTTGCCGCCCTACGGCTGCTGCTGCCTCGGCTCGGTCGACCTCACGCGCTTCGTGCGCGCGCCGTTCACGGCCGACGCGAGCTTCGACGCGGCCGGCTTCGCGGAGGTCTGCGGCGTCGCGACGCGCATGCTCGACAACGTGCTCGACGTGACGCCGTGGCCGCTGCCCGCGCAGGCCGTGGAGGCCGCGAACAAGCGTCGCATCGGCCTCGGCTTCACGGGCCTCGGCGACGCGCTCGTGATGCTCGGCCTGCGCTACGACGGCGCGGCCGCGCGCGAGCAGGCCGCGACGATCGCGATGCTGCTGCGCGACGCGGCCTACGCGGCCTCGTGCGAGCTCGCGGCCGAGAAGGGCGCGTTCAAGCTGTTCAACGCCGACCTCTACCTGTCGGGCGGCAGCTTCGCGTCGCGCCTGCCGGCGCCGCTCAAGGAGCGCATCCGCGCCCAGGGCCTGCGCAACTCGCACCTGCTGTCGATCGCGCCGACCGGCACGATCAGCCTCGCGTTCGCCGACAACGCGAGCAACGGCATCGAGCCCGCGTTCTCGTGGAGCTACACGCGCAAGAAGCGGCGCGGCCAGGCCGAGGGCGGCGGCTTCAAGGAATACGCGGTCGAGGATCACGCGTGGCGCCTGTACCGCCACCTGTACGGCGCCGACGCGCCGCTGACCGAGGCCTTCGTGACGGCGCTCGAGCTTTCGGCGGCCGACCACGCGGCGATGGTCGCGGCCGTCGCGCCCTTCGTCGACACCTCGATCTCCAAGACCGTCAACGTGCCGGCCGACTACCCGTACGCGGACTTCCAGGACCTGTACACCCAGGCCTGGCGCCACAGGCTCAAGGGCCTCGCGACCTACCGGCCCAACGCCGTGCTCGGCGCGGTGCTCAGCGTGGACGGCGCGCCCGCGGTCGCGCCCGAGCCGCTCGCGCTGCCGGGCGCGAACCAGCGCCTGCAGCTCACCCGCGTGCCCAAGGCCGTGCTCGCGTCGCTGCGCTGGCCGGGCCGGCCCGAGATGCCGGGCGGCAACCCGGCCTGGAGCTACATGATCCGCCACCCGCATGGCGACTTCGCGCTGTTCGTCGGCGAGCTGCCCGCGACCGGCGTCGAAGCCGGCCTGTTCGGCCGCAACCTGCCCTTCGAGGTCTGGGTCAACGGCGCCGAGCAGCCGCGCGGCCTCGCCGCGCTCGCGAAAACCCTGTCGATGGACCTGCGCTGCAACGACCCGGCCTGGCTGCGCCTGAAGCTCGACGCGCTCGCGACCGTCGCCGAGGAGCGCGCGTTCGAGATGCCGATGCCGCCCGGCGGCGAGCCGCGCCTGTTCCCCGGCGTCGTCGCGGCGACGGCGGCCGTGATCCGCTGGCGCTGCGAGCAGCTCGGCGCCCTTCAGGAGGGCGGCGCGACGCCGGTCGTCGACGCGATGTTCAGCCGCGAGGAGCCGCGCACCGGCGTGTCGGGCACGCTCGCCTGGGCCGTCGACGTCGACAACCCGGCGACGCACGAGCAGTTCACGCTGACGCTCAAGGAGGTCAGCGTGCCGACGCCTGACATTGACGGAAGGGGGGGCTGCGTCACGCGGCCCTGCGCGATGGGCTTCTCGGGCAACTACCCGAAAGCCTTCGACGGCCTCGCGCGCCTGCTCTCGCTCGACATGCGCGTGCTCGACCCGGGCTGGATCGGCATGAAGCTGCGCAAGCTGCTCAAGCTCGGCGAGCCGCTCGGGCATTTCATGGCGCCGGTGCCCTCGCTCGCGGGCGAGCGGCGCCAGCAGGTCTGGCCGTCGACGGCCGCCTATGTCGCGCGGCTCGTGATCCACCGCTACGCGATGCTCGGCGTGCTCGACGAGACCGGCCACCCGCTCGTCGACATGGGCCTGCTGCAGGCGCCCGACGCGCGCGCGGTGCGCGCGGGCGAGGGCATCGCGCCGCAGGCCGGCGCGCGCTGCCCCGAATGCGGCAACGCGACGCTGATCCACAAGGACGGCTGCGACTTCTGTACCGCCTGCGGCTATGTGGGGCAGTGCGGCTGATGAACAAGCTGCTGCTCGCCGCTGTGGGAATGGGCATAACGTGGGGCGGGACCACCATAAAGTGAGCCTGGCGCACACCATATGCTGAGGCGATCACCACACCGCCTCGTCTATCAACTGAAAAGCCCCAGCGCAATGCGCTGGGGCTTTTTTCTTTTCAGCGCCTGATGAAATTCTCCGGACATGGCAGTGACCGCTTCCGCCTGAAGCCGCCCGAGCTCATCGGTCGGCTGGATTGCAGCGGACGCGGTCGGGCGGCGCCGGCCGCCGGGCTCGCGGTCTCGGCCGCGTCGCAGTCATTCGGGCGACCGTAGGCTCGCCGGTGCAAGGTCCGGATTCGATGGGGGAGCGGACGTCGGCGTCGCTGGCCCGGCCGGTGACCATCTGAACGGCCGCTTCGCGGCGTCGCGAACTTCCGGACCCGACCCTGAAGGGCACTTC